>Ga0335075_10002875_pt1 | contig 27539 bp, 25 predicted proteins | sample Lox_Sample_24_FD_206723 | JGI IMG/M metagenome (GOLD analysis project Ga0335075, IMG submission 206723) | Soil microbial communities from Loxahatchee National Wildlife Refuge, Florida, United States - Lox_Sample_2.4 | ecosystem: Environmental > Terrestrial > Soil > Wetlands | place: USA...
CATCAATCCGGTGGCGGAGGCGCTCACGGGCTGGCGGCTGGAGGATGCCATGGGCCGGCCGGTGGAAGAGATCTTCCGCGCCTTCCACGAGGAGACCTGTGAGCCCCTGGAGAACCCGCTCACGGTCTCCATCCGCCGCATCCGGCCGATCAAGTCGGTGCGGCCGATGCTCCTCATCCGCCGCGACGGCAACGAGCTCTACGTCGAGAGCACCGCCGCGCCCATCCGCGACGGCGCCGGCAGAGTCTCCGGCGGCGTGTTGGTTTTCCACGATGTCACCGAGGCTCGCGAGCTCAACCGCCGGCTCTCCTATCACGCGAGTCATGACCTCCTCACCGGCCTCGTCAACCGGCGCGAGTTCGAGGCCCGCCTGGAGCGGGCGCTGAAGAGCGCCAAGGCGCGCGAAGCGTCCTACGCGCTCTGCTACCTCGACATCGATCAGTTCAAGATCATCAACGACACCTGCGGCCACAGCGCGGGCGATGCGCTGCTCGGCCAGGTGGGCGCGCTCCTGAAATCCAAGGTCCGCTGGCGCGACACGCTGTCGCGCCTGGGCGGCGACGAGTTCGGCATCCTGCTCGAGGCCTGCTCGCTCGATGAGGCGATGCGCACCGCCGAGGCGCTGCGCGAGAGCGTCCGCAACTTCCGCTTCACCTGGGAGGATCGCGTTTTTCGTCTCGGCGCGAGCGTGGGTGTCGTCCCGATCACCGCCGACAATGAGGACGTCGCCTCGATCCTGTCGGCAGCCGACAGCGCCTGCACCGCGGCCAAGGAAGGCGGCCGCAATCGCGTGCACAGCTTCGCCGAGAATGACATGGAGCTGATGCGCCGGCGGCGCGAGATGCAGTGGGCGGCGCGAATCAACGCCGCGCTGGAGGAAGGACGCTTCGAGCTGCACCGCATGGCGATTCAGCCGCTGCAGCGGGTGGACCTCGGCGCGCACTACGAGCTGCTGCTGCGCCTCAAGGATGAAACCGGCCGCATCGTGGCGCCGAACGACTTCATCGCGGCAGCGGAGCGCTACGGCATCACGCCGGCGATCGATCGGTGGGTGATCGAGAACGCCTTCCGCTGGCTCGTCTCCGAGGCCGATGAGCGCGAGAAGCTGGCGCTCTGCTCCATCAACCTCTCGGGCCAGAGCCTGGGCGATGACAAGTTCCTGCCGTTCGTCATCGAGCAGTTCCACAAGAGCGGCCTCGATGGCAGCAAGATCTGCTTCGAGATCACGGAGACCGCGGCCGTCGCCAGCTTCTCGCAGGCGAACCGCTTCATCCAGTCGCTGAAGGAGCTCGGCTGCAAGTTCGCGCTCGATGACTTCGGCACCGGGCTGTCCTCATTCGGCTACCTCAAGCACTTCCCGGTCGATTACCTCAAGATCGACGGCAGCTTCGTGCGCGAGATCCTGCGCGACCCGATCGACCGGGAAATGGTCCGCTCCATCAACGAGATCGGCCACCTCACCGGCAAGCAGACCATCGCCGAGTTCGCCGAGAACGCCGAGATCATCCAGATGCTGACCAGCCTGGGTGTCGACTTCGCCCAGGGCTACGGCGTGGCGCAGCCGCAGCGGGTCCTCAAGGCCGCGGTCGCGTAATCGGCCCGGCCGCGAGCCCCACCCCAGCCCGGGTTGCGGCGATCAACGGGACTTTGCCGCTATAATGGCGCCTATGGACTCGAACGGAGCCCTGGCAACTGATCCCGCGTCGGCGCGCTGCGAGCAGCGCCTGGCTGACTGCGGCATCCGCCCGACCGCCCAGCGCGTGCGCATTGCCTCCCTGCTGCTCTCGGCGCCCCAGCATCTCTCCGCGGAGCAGATCCTGGCGAACCTGCGCGACGCCGGCGCCCGCGTCTCGAAGGCGACGGTGTACAACACCCTGAATCTCTTCGCCTCCCACGGCCTCATCCGCCTGCTATCGGTCGACGGTACCCGGGCCTGGTTCGACTCGAACGTCGACGCCCATTACCACTTCCACGACACTTCGAGCGGGGCCCTGATCGACGTCCCGGTCCCCGAAGTCGAATTCAGCCGCCTGCCCCCCGCCCCGCCCGGGACCGAGGTCGCCGGCATAGACCTGGTCATCCGCCTGCGAAAAAAGGCTTCTTAGCGCCTCGGGTGTGCTCCCGCCCGGGGTCGGAGTGACGCACCATGTTCATGTATCACGGCTACTACGGCCTCCATGGGTTCTGGCTCATCGGGGCGATCATCATGATCATCCCCTTCTGGCGGATCTGTGACCGGGTGGGACTGTCCCCGTGGCTCAGCCTCCTCCTCCTCATTCCGCTGGCCAATATCATCTTCGTCTATTACGTGGCCTTTGCCGAATGGCCGACCCAGCGAGGCAGCGCGGGCGGCATGCCGCCGCCGACCTTCGGTCCGACGGTGGGTTCCGGTCCTGGGCCGACGCCTACCTGAGGTCGGTTTGCGACGCCGTCGGGGTGACGCCGTGAGGATCACCCTATAGAATTCGCCGCCCGGCGCCGGGATAGCTCAGCTGGTAGAGCAGCGCATTCGTAATGCGCGGGTCGTAGGTTCGAATCCTATTCCCGGCACCACCTGCCCTTGGTACGTTCCGATCACATCGGTAACGGATTATTCCGGGCACATAGGTAACACTTTTGCGCCGAAGGGGTTCTCGGCGCTGGTGACCCGGTCCGTCTCGTGATCGAAGAAGCCTAGATCGTACTGCATAAAGCTCACGATCCACACCCTGTCGCTGACCTGCGTGATGCCGACGTTCTGGCCTGCCGACGGCCAGAACCAGGAGAACGCCCGAGGCTAGCGGGGCGGCCGTGAAGCGGCCGCACACACCCGTGGCGTTGTCTATGGCTTGCCGCTTTCACCGGCTTTCGGGGTTTCAGCGTTTGCTGAAAACCGCAAAATCAGTGAAATCGACCTGTTGCCTTGGCGCTATCCGGTGCCCGGATCGCGGCAGCGGATGAATTCCTGAACGACGCCCAGGAGCGGAACTCCGACGGGAGCCACTGAGGCCTGCCACGGTCCACCAAGTGCTGCGTTCACGACGGCCTGGCTTGGTACCGGATGCAGGAGAGGAACCTAGAACGGATATTGGTCAATAACCAAGTCCGCGTGTTCGCGCATCCCAACTTTGATCCCATGTGCAAGGGTAATCAGGAAAAGCTGCGCTCCCTCTCTCCGGGCGAACTTCATCGCGGGAATGAAGTCGCTGTCTGCGGTGACCAACACGATCACCTGCGCCTGACGCTTCAGCGTCAAGCTGGCGATGTCGAGTCCAATCCGCATGTCAACGCCCTTCTGCCGAATACTCGGCATGACGTCGGAGGCTTCGATTTCGACGCTTGGACCCTGCTTGCTCAGTATCTTTGGCTTGAGATGCCAGCCCTCGTGAAATAGCTCACCGAACCGTAACGCGAAGAAGGGCTGCTTCAGGAGGGCCGCCTGGATGCTTTTGTTTCTGGCCGCGACGTCTGTTGCGCCGAAATCCATGTCTCCACCACCAAGCGGTACCTTTGCAATGCCTTCCAATGGCTTTGCATCGTAATAGTAGATGCGGTGGAGCCGCATCTGATCGAGGCATTGGAGTTTCTGGACACTTGCCGCGAATGCGGAAATGGCAAAAGGCCGCAAAGCGGGTGGGGGACGTACCCCACTTATATGGCACCCACTAAGCAGCCGTTTCTTATCAAAACCAACTCTACGCGCTTCTGGCCGGATACGCGAGAGACTCCAGAGATGCGGTTCTCATTCCTAAGCGTCTGATATAGCTGTGTTTTCTTCCAGCGTCCGAGGCCGTCCGAGGACACCGCAAGGCGCCCCCGTCGAGCACGAGCGCGAGCACGAACACGCACCGACTTGAAGCGACGCCGTACCGTCACCGCGGAGCTTCGCTCCGTCGAGCCCGTGCCAGTCTCGCGATCACGCGATCGATCGCTTAGATCTGACGATCGATCTTGTCGCCGACGCAGCGCGCCACGATCAGGGCGATATCGGCATCGAGTTCGGCATTCTGGAATTGCAGGGCGGCGCAGATGGTGAGCAAGCGGCCATGACGAACTTCAGCCGCGGGCGGACGGCGGAAAGAATCCACGCAGAAGACTCGGGCGGCGTCGGCGCAGGGATGGGTTCCCCAGCTCCTGATTCCGGCGGCGCGAAGCGGTCCGCGGATCCTGCCGCGGCAACGCCACTTCGGGTCGTGTCATCACTGTTGGTGATCGCGCGCGTACACCTTCAGCATGCCCAGGTATCTTTCTATCAGATCCGGACCCTGGACGGCCGACCAGTGTCCCGCCACGACCGTGCGTATCTTCAAATGCATCCGCTGCAGCCTTCGCAGCGTCTTCGGATATTCGCGAACGTCGGCATCGGCCATATTCCCCAGATACGGCTTCAGGATGGATCCGGCGTCGAGCGCCTGCTCTCTGGGAAAGTAGACGAAGATGTCTCCGGGCGTATGCGTCGGCCCCAGATAAAACGCTCTCAGGTTCCCATGCTGCAGAGTGAACTGACTCGCTACGACTTCGGTGGGCGCGACGAGCGGCAAGATCGGATAACCGGGATGGCTCTTGCTAGCGTTCTGGTCGCGCTGCGTCCAGGTATCCTTGAGCAGCTCATCGGTGATCCTGACGGCGAAGATCTTCGCGCCGATATCCTTCCAATAGGCGTTGCCCCCCGACCATTCCGGATCGGGTGAGGTATCGATCAGCGCAGTGATCGGCAGCCGGGTCACCTGCCGGACGCGCATGGAAAGCGTTCGGGCCATCGCCGGCGTCCAGGTTGCCCCGACAACCGTGACAGTCCTGGGGCCGACGTATACGAGCCAATTCGTCGGGAAGTACTCGGCGTCCGTCGCCAGATACAGCGGGCCGTTCAGATGGCGAAACGAAAGTTCCGCCGGTTCGCCCCACGCCGCGGGACCGACCAGCGCAAGTAGTGCCAGGATATACCAGCGCTTCACGATCACTCCTTCCGGATGTCGACCCCAGGGTTACGTGGAGTGCGACAGCACTCGGCGGACACAACAACCATTCTAGTTCGTTCGAGTGAGTACGAGATGGCCGTAGGAAGCGATGATCTTGTCGACTTTGCCGTTGTCCGCGCGCTCGAACCGCAATCTGGGATCGCCAAAGTCAGAGAAGGTGAGCTGCGGACAAAAGAACTGTCCGTCAGAGGTACGGAAGACCTCCGCATTGCCATTGCCCGGAAAGTGGAGAAACAGTCGCCTGCCGTCAGCGTAGATGTCGATGAAGCTGTCCTTGCCGAAAGCGTATCGCCCGGTCGCTGACGCGAGCACATTCACCGGAATCGCCGTAACCTGCTGTTGCCGGAGTGGCGTCGCCGGAGGCCACTGGTTGGTCCAATCGAAGTGAGGCCATCCGTACACCCGGGCGATGCTTCCCATGATCTCCCGGATGAGCATGTACGCAAAACCGGAATTGGCCATGACGACGGCACCTTGGCCCCGATGCACATAGCCGAGCATTGCCGACTCGAATCCGTAGTTGAAGCCATCGTGGCCGAACCGGCTATCGTCGCCTTTGCCACTGATGACGACCCCGAGCCCGCGGTATGCAATCTGAGTCGACAGCATCTGCCTGGTGAGCGCCGCGTCAATCAGTCCGGGATGCTTCCCGGCATAGTCCCGCTGCAGCTCGACGATGAAACGGGCAAGGTCGGATGGCGTGGTCCATAAACCCGCCACGGCCAATTCCGGACCGTATCGGTAGCCTCCCGCAACGGGCGCACCGCCCGCGTAGTAGCCCAATGCCGCCGACTTCGTCAGGCGAATGGGCAAGGGCTCCTCAAACGTGCTATGCGTCATCTGCAGGGGGCGAAGCACCTGCGACTGCATGTATGCCTGGAACGGCATCTTCGACGCATCCTCCATCAGTACCTGCAGCACGGCAAATGCGGTCGCACCATAGCGATATTGCCGGCCGGGGACCGTCTCGACGCGGATAGCCGGACTGGAGGTCTCGAGTGTTTGCAGCAGTGTCGGCGTTTCGGCGCCGGCCCGATAGTCAGGAAACGCAACATCGGTGAGTCCCGCGCTGTGATCGAGGAGAGTTCTGAGCGTGACTGGATGTACCTCAGTCAGCTGATTGCCCGGAACCTTCCATCGACGCAAGTCATGATCGATGTCCGTATCCAGGCCGAGCTCGCCCTGTTCCACCAGCAACAGAGCGCCGAGTGCGGCCACCGGCTTGCTGATCGAGGCCGCTTGAAAGAGAGTATCGGCGGTAACCGGCGTCCGAGCGGCTATATTGGCCCATCCGTAGCCTTTAGCCCAATCGATGCGTCCATTTTGGATGACGGCGACGCTGATGCCCGGCACACCGTAAGCACGCATCCGGTCGCGAAGATTTGCGTACCGGCCGAGCTGCGACGGGAGCGCCGTGATCGGCAACAGCTCCGATTCGACGCGGTGTATGCGCTCGGCCCGGCGGCCTCCCGAGCCAGTGGGATCGGCGTGCGCGAGTGAAAACGAAGCCCATGCTGAGATTGCGAAAACTCCCAGCAGCTTGCGAGTCGGCGACGGTCTTGACATGCGCAATCTCCGATCGCGTGCGCGGCGGGGTGCTATTTCGCGGCTCGCGTGCCTGCCTTGAGCGCTCACGTCGCGACCACGTTCGCCGAACCGCTTCACCGTTTTTTGCGGCCTGCCGCGCCATTGCGGACCTGCCTGGGGCGCTTCCGCGATGACACGAATCGACACGCGTCCCGCAGCAACTCTTTCAGATCGCTCCGGCTGATCTTCGATAGCCGCACGAGCACGGTCGCGTGCGGCGCGTAATGATCGGTGATGTAGTAAACGTGCGGCTGCTCCCGCAGCAACTCGGCACGGTGCTCGAGATCGATGCACACCATGAGACTATTCGCCTCAGCTGATTTGTTGGTCGGGATGCAGGCCACCACCTTCCCGCCCAGCTTCAGCGCCGGGGCGCCGTAGGCGGTCCCGTTCACCACCCCGGGCAGCGCCAGGCCCGCCTCCCGAACCGCTTCGAAGTCTGCTTTCGTCATGGCGCACCTGTCGCGGCAACGGACCAGCGGATGCTTCACCTGAACCTATAGTCTCTCTCACCGTCCTCGGGCGCGCCACCGCAAGGCGGCGCCGGAACGCTTCTGCACCCGCTGGCGTTTAGCTCCCAATAGCCACTCTGCGCCAAGCCCATGTCACGCATACTCAAAGGCATCGGAATCGGCATTGCCGCTCTGATCGTCATCGTGCTGGTGGTCCTCGCGTTCTTCCCCTGGAACAAGCTGCGTGGCCCGGTCGCGCACGCGATGTCCGCCGACCTCAACCGTCCGGTCGGCATTGGCGCCCTGCACGGATCGCTCTTCTGGCATCCGCACGTGGAGGTCGACGGGCTCACCATCGGCAATCCCAAGTGGGCCGGCGGCGGGAATATGGTCTCGGTCAAGCGCATCGAGCTCGACCTGCGCTTCTGGCCGCTGCTGCGCGGCGAGGTGGTGCTGCCGAGAGTCGCATTGATTCAACCGGACGTACGGCTGTATCGGACAGCCGACGGGCGCGCGAACTGGGTCTTCACCTCCAACCCCGAGAGCCAGAAGGCCAAGAAAAAGGCCACCCAGCCGATGAAATTACCGCTGGTGCACCGCCTGCTCATCCAGGGCGGCGTGCTGGTCGCCCGCGATGACTCGCACAAGATGAGCTTCGACGGCACCCTCGACGCGGGCGGTGCAGTCGGCACCGGGGCTGCGCCGTCGCGTACGGCAAAGGTCGTCAAGAACAAAGCCCAGAGCCGGGGCGCCAGTCCCAGCGAGGCCAAGCAAGAGGCCAGCAGGGTCGCCGCCGACACCGGCACCGGGTTCAAGCTCCTCGGCAAGGGCGAGCTCAACGACAAGCCCTTCACGCTGCGCGTGAGCGGTGGACCGCTCGTCTGGGCGGAAACTCACAAGCCGTACCCGTTCGATGTGCGCATGGCCGCCTCGGACATCCGTGCCAGCGCACGCGGCGTTCTGCCCCATCCCTTCGATCTCACCCATCTGGACGTGATGCTCTCACTCGCGGGCAAAGACCTGGCCGACGGCTATTACCTGACGGGTCTGGCGCTGCCGAACACGCCGCCTTACTCGATCTCCGGACGCTTGCGCGCCGTGGGAACGAAATACGAATTCACTGACGTCAAAGGAAGGCTCGGGGGCAGCGATATCAACGGCGTGGTGACGGTGGACATGAAGACGGGAAGTCCCGTCATGGACGCCAATCTTTTCTCGCACTCGCTGACCCTGGCGGATCTGGGTCCGACGTTCGGCGGCTCGGCACCGTCTCCGAAGGAGGAGGCCCAGGCAGCGCAGGCGAAGGGACACCCCACGAAGGCAAAGGCGAAGCTCGCTCTGGCGAAGGGGCTGAGTCACGGAATCACGGGGAGCGCTGGGACGCAGACGGCGAACACCTTCCTGTTGCCGACGGCAAAGCTGCAGATCGACCGCCTGCGCGGCATGAATGCGACGCTGCATTACCATGCCGATCAGGTCAAGGCGCAGGACCTGCCGCTCAAACAGGTGGCTCTGAACCTGCAGTTGCGGGACAACGTCCTGCGTCTCGATCCCTTCGAGTTCACGATGCCCGAGGGCAAGATCGCCGGCACCGTCGTCATCGACGCCCGCCAGAACATCCCCGCGGAGCAGATGGACGTGCGCCTCACTCACGTGCAGCTGGCGCAGTTTCATACCAAAGGGGCTTCGAAGCCGCCGTTCGAAGGGACGCTCGTTGGGCGGCTGAAAGTGCACGGCACCGGCGATTCCATACACGCCTTCGCCTCGACCGCGGACGGAACGCTGTCGGTCGTCGTTCCGCATGGCGACATCGAGCAGGCTTTCGCCGAGTTTGCCGGCATCGATGTGGTGCGTGGGCTCGGACTGCTGCTGAAGAAGAACCAGCAGCAGACCGCGGTGAACTGCGGGATCGCGGACTTCGACGCGCAGAATGGCATCGCGAAAGTCAAACAGGTCGTATTCGACACCCAGGTCGTGCTCCTCACCGGCCTGGGCGATGTGGACCTGCGCAATGAACGCCTGCACATCCAGTTGACCGGCAGGCCGAAGAAGTTTCGCTTCGCGGTATTGCGCACGCCGATCGAGATCAAGGGCACGCTGAGTCATCCGGCGGTGGGCCTCAAAGCCAGCAAGCTCGCCGCGCAGGGGGCCGCGGCCGCGGTGCTTGGCGCCATCGGTACGCCGCTCGCCGCCGTCGCCGCGTTCGTCGACCCAGGGCTCAATAAGAGCGCCGATTGTCAGCAGCTGCTCGCGGATGCGAAGGCGATGGGAGCGCCGGTGCGCAGCGCGAAGGCGCCGACCGGCAAAGGGGTGCCGTTGAAGAAGGAGCGCTGAGACGCTCGCCCTGCGGTGCCGCGGGATGGCGGTAGAATCGTGCCGGTCTGATGAGGAGTCCAGCCTTGACCGACACCAACGTCTATGCCGGCGGATGTCTCTGCGGCGCCTTGCGCTATGAGGCGGCGGCCGAGCCGCTGGCGCAGGGTTATTGCTTCTGCCGGGACTGCCGCAAGGCCTCGGGATCGGGCTTCATCCCTTTCCTGCTCGTGCCGGCGGTTTCGGTACGCTTCACGGGAAAGACGATGCGATCCTTCGTCAAATCCGCGCGTGGCAGCGACGCAGTGCGCAATCACTGCGCGGCCTGTGGCGGCTTGGTGTTCGGCGGCCTGATCGGGGAGTCCCGCGAGCACACCCTCTATGCAGGCTCACTCGATGAGCCGGCCCTCTTTCAACCGACGATGGCGATCTTCACCCGCGACAAGCCGGAGTGGGTGAGCATGCCTGCGGGACTCAAGGTGTTTGCGACGCTGCCGGGCATGTGATCAGGGAGACGATGCCGCTTCGAGCGCCTCGAGCCGTGGACCCTCCACGCGGCCGATTTTCACCGACGCATCGTGGAGCACGAGTCCGAACGCGCCGAGGGCGATGAGCAGCGCGATCGACGCCCTGACGTGCCGGGCCTCGAATCGCCGCATGTTGGAGGCAAAAGCCACCAGGCCAAGCACCGCAGCGATGACGACGATCGCATCGACGCTCGCCCGCTGCCAGTAGCTGCCTCCGAGGTGCAGCCACATTCCGAACTCATCGAAGGTCAGCGCCAGGGCGACGCCGTAGGCGAACGCGGCGGCAGTCAGCTTCCTGCCGCCGGGCCTGCCGAGAAGCAGGTAAGCGCCAACGGCCGCCAGCAGGAAGATGCCGTAGTTCAGATGGTGGACGTGAGTGCCGCGCAGGAAGAAATACATGTTGGGGATGCGGCGCGCCATGATGAGGAACACCAGGATACGTGCAGCAATGAAGGTGAGTATGAACGCAAACAGGACGCGTCGCGCCAGCTCCGCCGGCTCGGAGGGGACGGTCGAAGCGGCCGCGGTGATTTGTGCCACTACGCCGGCGCCGACTGCAGCCGGATCGCGCGCAGGCTCGGCCGCGTCAGACAGATCGTTGCCAGCGCGGTGAGCGACAGTCCGGCGCCGATGAAGAGCTCCGAGATGGAGATCAGGCTGAGCAATCCGCCCGCGAGAGCCGCGGCGAGCGGCGCCAGGCCGAGGAAGGTGAAGAAGACGATGCTCATCGTGCGGCCCATCATCGCCTGCGGAACGCGCCGCTGCAGCCAGGTGACGATCGCGATCTGCACGGTACCGGCGAACAGTCCCGTCAGGACGAGGAGCGCGGCCCCGGGCAGCAGGGTGTGCACGGTGCTCAACACCGCGAGCGCGAGTCCGGCGGCGCCATCGAGGCACAACACCATGATCCCCAGGCGGCCGCGCATCATGCGGGTGACTGAAGTCGACAGGACACTACCCAACAGCATGCCGGTGCCGTTGGCCGTCATCAGCCAGCCGAACGCCGCGGCGCCTTCGGCGAAGCGCGTCTTGGCGAAGAGCGGCAGGCCCACCTGCAACGGCCCCATGACGAGGACGGAGACGAAAGCCATGTACGCGATGAAGGAGCGGAGCTGGACGTCCTGCCACAACCATCGGATCGCTTCGAATACCTGGCTCAAAACCCCGCCGGGAGCAGCCCTGGAGTCGCGCTCGCTCGCAACGTGGATCATGAGCAGCGAGGCCACCGAGAAGAGGAAGCTCACGGCGTCGACGGTAAAGGCAAGCCCGGTTCCATGCGCTCCAGCGCCAGCCGTCGCGCCCGCCCTGGCGCTGCCAGCGGTAACGAGGAGTCCCGCGAGCGCGGGACCGATCAGCATGCTGAGCTGACGCATGCCCATGATCATCGAGTTCGCGGCCTGCAGCTGCTTTGGGGGCACGATCTGCGGCAGGATGGAGCCGCCCGCGGGATACGCGAACGCGGTGCACAGACCGATGGAGAAGGCCAAGAGGTAAACCATCCACATCTGGATGGCGCCGGCGAGCACTAGCCCCGCGAGCAACCCGGCCAGCACGGCGTTGGCCGCGCGTGCCGTCAGCAGCACCCGGCGGGGTGACAGGCGGTCTACCACGGCGCCGCCCACGAGCATGAAGGCTGCGCGCGGCAACGCCATCACCGCCAGGACCAGACCCAGCTGCACGGGCTTGCCGGTGATCTGCAGCACCAGCCACGGCAGGGCCACCAGCGTGAACTGATCACCGATCATGGAGATCGAGCTGCCGCCGAAGAGCAGCCGGAAATCACGATTGCTGAAGGGCGAGTTGCCGCGCTGCGAGTCCATAACCCTCCCCGGGGCTCGGAGCATTGCCGACAGGAACACTTAGAATACCCCAAGTCCCCGGATTTGGGGCGAGGCCGGCGGGCGACTACAATGGTGCACGCAGACGCTCTCGGAGGATCCCGTGATGCATTCCTGCCGGCCAGACAGGCACCTGCGGCCCCGGGCTCGTCAGCTGCCACTTCTTCTCGCCGCGCTGCTGACAGCTTCGCTGTCGATGCGCGCGGCCCCCGCGCGCTCGGCGCCGGACACCCTGCCCAGCGCCGCCGCGGCAGGCGCGACCCTCGATTCGGTCACGATAGAAGCCTCACGACAGAAGCGGGAGCTGCGGCGTCGAGTGGACCACTACGTCGCCTCGAACGTCGTGACATACCTTCAGGACTCGCTGGTGCGCTGGAACAAGCCGGTCTGTCCGCTCGCCGCAGGCTTGCCGCGCAACATGGAGGAGTTCATCCTCGAGCGGATCTCGCAGATCGCCAGGGCGGCGAACGTTCCGCTGGCAGGTGAGAGCTGCCGGGCCAACCTGTTCATCATCGCCAGCGCATATCCCGACCTGCTGCTGAAGAAATGGCGGGCGCGCAATCCACGGATGTACAACCTTTGCAATGGCATGGGAGGCGTTCAGACATTCCTGCATTCCCGCCGCCCTGTTCGCGTCTGGTACAACACGGAATTCGGCTCGAAAGAGGCTGTCGCGTCCAGTCCTGACGCGGCAGGGTTGCCGTTCTTCAGTCCGTTCGCCGGGTGCGCCCCGGCGTTTTCCGGCGGTGGCAGCATAGGCTCGCGCCTGAGCTTCTCCGCGATACAGAGCTTCTCTTCCGTATTCGTCATCGTCGATCTGAAGCAGGCGAAGAGTCTCACGATCGGACAGCTCGCGGATTACGTGAGCCTGCTCGGCCTGGCGCAGATCGACCCTGAAGGCGATACCGCGCACGTGCCCACGATCCTGACACTATTCCACGACCGCGATCACCCGCCGCAGGCATTGAGCCTCTGGGACCGGGCGCTGCTGCACTCGTTGTACAACACCAGTCAGAGCAACGTGCTCGAGGTCTCGATGATCGAGCGCAGCATGGTCTCGCAGATCGCGCCGGCGCGTTAGATCGCCAATCGCCCCTACGGCTCGGGCACGACGCTCAGCCGAGTCCGCGCAGCGCCCTGAAGGCCAGGTCGGCGGTGCGCCCGTAAACGGCGGCCTGCCACGGCGCGCTGTCGGTGTAGAACGCCCTACGCATCTGCTGGCGGATCCGCTCGCCCGCGGCGGAGTCGGCTTTTCCATACAGGTGCAGCCAGTGATCGGCCCGCAGCGCCGTCAACACTTCCAGCAACGGCTGCGTGCCGAATTCCAGCCCGACCAACGTCAGCTCCAACTCCGGCCGCTCGCGCTCGATGCCCCGCGCAATCGTGCCGGTCAGCCTGGCGGAAACGGATTCGCCCGCGGACAGGTCGCGCACATCGGCTCCATACCAGCTCGCGGCGCGCTCGCGCACCTTCGGATCGGCGCCATCGAGAATAGGCTCGCCGTACGCCGGCGGTCCGAGCCCCGTGTGCAGGTCGATTACCGCGAGCCTGCGAACCGTCGCCGGTAGAACCTCGCGCAGCACGCGCATCAACATGCGCGCCGACCATGTTTCGCGCACGCCGCCGTAAAAGAGTCCGCCCGGCCGCGTGTACTGCCCGCCGGAGACCGCGGACTGCAGGGCCGCCATGCCGTGTTGCTGGATCTGCGCCGCGATCGCCGTCTCGGCGGCTTGGCGGACTTCCCCCTCCCAGGCTTTCGGCACCAGCAGGTCGTGCAGTCGCTCATACGCCTGGGACGACGGCAGGGGCTGCGCGAAATCGACGAAGTTGCGGTTCAGGTCCACGCCGTCCTCGGTGACGCGCCGCAGCCACGAAAAACCGTAAGGATTGATGGCGTGCAGCAGCAGGAGGCAGCAGGACGTTGGAAGCGCCTCGTGCAGATGATCCTCGAGCAGACCTACGAGGCAGCCCGATCCTGCCAACCCCTCGACGCCGTGCGTCCCGGCGATGACGAGCAGGGCGCTTTTGGCGTCCGCCGCACCCAGCCGCGCCACGTCCAGGCTCAGCGTCTCACCGCTCGGACCGTGGTGGTCCGGGAGCACATAGCTCGTCGTCGCCGCCGGCGTGCGTGCCGCCGCAGCGCGGAATCGCTCCCGGGCCGAGGCATAGTCGGGGCTGAAATAGTCCGTGACAGGCATCTGAGGCTCCGCACGCCAAACGGGGGATGGCGGCTGAATCCTGCCATAGGTACCCTGCGCGCACCATGTTGCGCCCAGTCTCCTCCGAAAAGCCGGCCGGCGACGCGCGCTCCGCTTCGCCTGCGGCGGGGCCGGCAGCGTCCACCGCGGCACCCCTGCCCCGCTCCGCATGGTGGGTGCGGCTGCTGTCGCACGTGCCGTTTCCGGCGCTGTATCTCTTCGCCGACCTCATCGGCTGGCTCGCGTTCCGGGTATTTCCCCATCGCGAGGAAGTCGTGCGCACGAATCTGTCGCTGTGTTTCCCGGAGCTCGATGAGGCGGCGATGGCCGACATCCGCCGCCGCTACTACGCTGCCTTCGCCGACGTGCTGGTCGAAGTCATAAAGTCCGCAACACTGCCCGCGGATGAGTTTCGCAGGCGGGTGAGCGTCATCGGCATGGAGCAGCCGCGGGCGTTCCTCGCGCAGGGGCAATCGGTGCTGCTCGCCGCGGCGCACCAGTGCAACTGGGAGTGGATGCTGCTCGCCCTGTCGCTGGAGCTGGGCTTTCCCGTCGATGCCGCCTACAAGCCGCTGGTCGACAGCTGGGCGGAGCGGGAGATGAAGAAAGTGCGCAGCCGCTTCGGCAGCCGCCTGATACCCGCCAAGGAGTTGCTCGCCGACATCATCAAGCGCGGCAAGGTGGTGCGCGCCGTCGCCATGGTGGCCGACCAGGAGCCGACGACCAGCGAGCACAAGCACTGGACGCGGTTCCTCAACCGCGACACCGCCTTCTACATGGGACCGGAGGAGATCGCTCGGGTGACGCGCTTCCCCGTGTTCTTCCTCGGCATGAGGCGGACGGGGCGCGGATTCTACGAGCTGCGCTTCACGCCGCTCTCCACGCCCGGTGAGTCACTGAAGACCGGCGAGCTGACCGAGCGCTACGTGCGTCTGGTGGAGCAGCAGATCCGGGAGTCGCCCCCCGACTGGCCCTGGTCGCACAAGCGCTGGAAGCTGAAGAAGTCGCTCTATGCCCGTTGACTGGCTGAAACAGCGCCTGCCGCCGTTTCAGCCCTCTCTGACGGACTCACGGACTGACGCGCTTGCGGGCGCAGGAGCGGCCTGCGCCGGCTAACTCACACCCGGATCACCCACCGCCGCACGCCGCAGCTCCCGCGGCAGCCCGAAGGTGACCCGCTCCTCGCGGCCGGCAACCTCGCGCGGCACGTGCGCGCCCCAGGAGCGCAGCTGCTCGAGGACTCGCTGCACGAGGATCTCCGGCGCCGAGGCGCCGGCGGTAACGCCGATGGAGGCCTTGCCCTCGAACCATTCGCGTTTCATGTCATCCGGGCCGTCGACCAGATACCCGGGAATGCCCGCGCGGTCGGCAAGCTCCCGCAGGCGGTTGGAATTCGAGCTCGACTTCGAGCCCACGACGACGAGAATGTCGCATTCGGCGAGGAGCTTCTTCACCGCGTCCTGTCGGTTCTGGGTCGCGTAGCAGATGTCCTCCTTGCGCGGTGTAGCCAGGAGCGGGAAGCGCCGGCGCAATGCCGCGACGATCTCCGTCGTGTCGTCGACGGACAGTGTGGTCTGCGTCACAAAGGCGAGGTTGGCGGGGTCCCGCACCTCGAGTGACTGGACATCGTTCTCGCTGCCGACCAGATACATGTGGCCGCCGAAAGAGGTGTCGAAGCGTCCCATCGTGCCTTCGACCTCAGGGTGCCCGGCGTGGCCGATGAGGATCACTTCGCGGCCCTCGCGCGCGTAACGCTGCACCTCCATGTGCACCTTGGTGACGAGCGGGCAGGTAGCGTCGAACACGGTGAGGCCGCGCTCTTTCGCCTCATCCTCCACCGCATGCGATACGCCGTGCGCGGAGAAGATCACGGTGGCGCCGGACGGCACCTCCTTCAGCTCCTCGACGAAGACGGCGCCGAGCTCACGCAGCCGGTCGACCACGTGGCGGTTGTGAACCACCTCGTGACGCACGTAGATCGGGGCGCCGAAGAGCGCGATCGCACGCTCCACGATCTCGATGGCGCGGTCCACGCCGGCGCAGAAGCCGCGAGGATTGGCGAGAAGCACCTGCATCAAACGTTCTCCTTCTTCGGGCCGCGGCTCTCGAGCATGGCATCGAGCAGCAGCAGCGCCGCGCCCACGGTGATGGCCGAGTCCGCGACGTTGAACGCCCACGGGAAATACACGCCATGCCAGTGCGCGACGATGAAATCGACTACGTGGCCGATGCGCAACCGATCGATCAGGTTGCCGAGCGCACCGCCCAGGATCAGCGTCAGGCTGAGGCACAGGAGGCGCTGGCTGCGGCCGCCCAGGCGACTCAGCCAGACCACGATGCCGGCCGCCACCGCCACGGCAAGGCCCGCGAACAGCCATTTCTGCCAGCCCGAGGCTTCCGCCAGGAAGCTGAAGGCTGCGCCCCTATTGTACGTCAAGGTGATATCGAGCACCGGCAGCAGCCGCACCGTACGGTAGACGACGAGGTGATGGACGATCCAGAGCTTGACCAGCTGGTCGAGGACGATCACCGCCACCGTGACCGGCAGCCAGAGCAGGCCGCTCGGCTCGCGGGCGGCAGCGGGGCGGGCGTCCTGAACCCGGCGCGTCATCCCGGTCTCGTGCTCATTGGCGGCGTTCATACGAAGCGGCGCACTTCACCCGGACCTTCGATGTTGCTCACGCAACGGCTGCAGATCTCCGGATGTCTCGGGTTCAAGCCGACGTCGGGGCGGCGCTGCCAGCAGCGGATGCACTTCACGTCGGACGTGGGCTTCACCCCGATCCATATCCCGTTGCTGCCCGTGTGGGTCGCGGGAGCCGCATTGGCCGGCGGCCCACCCTCGAGCCGATGGACCCGGGCGTGGGAGGTGATGAAGAAGAAGCGGAGCTCCTCGCCCAGAGCATTGAAGCGCGCGTATTCCTCCGGCGAGCAGTAGACGTCGACCTCCGCATCGAGCGGCGCACCGATGGTGCCGGCGTCGCGCAGCTTCTCGAGCTCGCGCGTCACATCGCTACGCAGCTGCAGGAGTGCCGGCCACTCGACATCGGTGGCGGAAGCCTCCGGCGCGACATGCCAGGTTTCGAGAAACACCGACTCGGAGCGCTCGCCGGGCAGGAACTGCCAGATCTCCTCCGCGGTGAAGGACAGGATCGGCGCGAGCCAGCGCACCATGCACTCCGCGATGTGGTACATGACCGTCTGCGCCGAGCGGCGCGCCCGGCCGGCCGTCGGCGTGGTGTACATGCGATCCTTCAGCACGTCGAGGTAGAAGCCTCCCAGGTCCACGCTGCAGAAGTTGTGCACCTTCTGATAGATCAGGTGGAACGCATAGCGCCGGTAGGCCTCGAGGATCTCCGCCTGCAAGGCCGAAGTGCGGGCGAGCGCCCAGCGATCGAGCGCCAGCAGCTCCCCGACCGGCACCGCGTCGCGCTGCGGATCGAAGCCATGCAGGTTGCCGAGCAGATAACGCACCGTGTTGCGGATGCGGCGGTAGGAGTCCGCCATGCGCTTGAGGATCTCATCCGACACGCTCATCTCGTTGGCGTAGTCGGTGGCGGAGACCCAGAGACGCAGCACGTCCGCGCCCAGCGTGCTCATGACCTTCTGCGGCGCGACCACGTTGCCCAGCGACTTCGACTGCTTGCGGCCTTTCTCGTCGACCGTGAATCCGTGGGTGAGGACGCCGCGGTAGGGAGCGCGCTCGTAGAGCGCCTCCGACATGAGGAGCGAGCTGTGGAACCAGCCGCGGTGCTGGTCGGAGCCCTCGAGGTAGAGATCCACGGGCGCGGCGATCTCCGGCCGCTCCGCGCCCACACATTCGAATGACAGGCCGGAGTCGGCCCAGACGTCCATGACGTCCTTGACCTTCTCGTACTGGCCGGCTTCGGCGCCCAGGAGCTCGGCCGGGTCGAGCGAGAACCACGCCTCGATGCCGTCACGCTCGACACGCGCGGCCACCTCCTCGATCAGCTCCTGCGTGCGCGGATGCAACTCGCCGGTCTGCGCATGCACGAAGAGGGGAATCGGCACGCCCCAGGTGCGCTGGCGCGAGATGCACCAGTCGGGACGGTTCTCGATCATTCCGGTGATGCGCTGCTCGCCCCACTCCGGCGTCCACTGCACACGCTTGATGTCACGCAGGGCATTCTGACGCAGTCCTTTGCGATCCATACTGATGAACCATTGCGGCGTGGCGCGGAAGATCACCGGCGTCTTGTGTCGCCAACAGTGCGGGTAGCTGTGGACGAAAGGCTCGTGATGCACCAGCCGACCCCGCTCCCGCAGCGCTTCGAGAAGTACGCCGTTGGCTTCGTCGACCTTGAGGCCGGCGACGAGCGGCGTGTCGGGGAGGAAGCGGCCGTCGTTGCCCACCGGGTTGACAACGGACAACCCATACCGCTGCCCGACGGCAAAGTCCTCGTGACCGTGTCCGGGGGCGGTGTGAACGGCGCCAGTACCGGCATCGAGCGTGACGTGCTCGCCGAGGATGACCGGCACCTGCCGGTCCTGGAAGGGATGCTGCAGCTTGAGGCCTTCGAGTGCCCGGCCTTCAGCCTCCGCCAGCACCGCGATGCGAGTCATGCCGTAGCGCTTCAGGCACGAGTCGAGCAGGTCCGCGGCGAGGATCAAACGCGAGCGTTCGCCGCCGCGCTCCACCTCGACCAGTACGTATCGAAATTCATCGCGCAACGCGACCGCCTGGTTGGCCGGCAGCGTCCAGGGAGTCGTGGTCCAGATGACGACATCGGCCGGCGCGCTGCCGAGTTGGCCGGGAGCCAGTCCCATGCGTCGCTCGAGATCGCGCGGGTCCGAGACGCGGAAGGCAACATCGATCGCGGGAGAGGTCCTCTCCTCGTACTCCACTTCGGCCTCGGCGAGCGCGGAGCGGCAGTCGAGGCACCAGTGCACGGGCTTCACGCCCTTGTAGAGATGTCCGTTCTCGATGATGCGGCCGAAGGCGCGCAACTGTTGCGCCTCATAGCGCGGCGCCATCGTGAGATAGGGATGATCCCAGTCTCCCAGCACGCCCAGGCGCTTGAAGTCGACGCGCTGCAGATTCACCTGCTCCTGCGCGAATGCCCGGCAGGCCGCCCTGAAGGCGGCGGCGTCGAGCTTCTGGCCCGGACGGCCGTGCTTCTTTTCCACCTGCAGCTCGATCGGCAGCCCATGACAGTCCCAACCGGGGATGTAGGGTGAATCGAAGCCATCGAGGGAGCGCGACTTGACGATCACGTCCTTCAGGATCTTGTTGACGGCGTGCCCGATGTGGATGGCGCCGTTGGCGTAAGGAGGACCGTCGTGCAGAACGAACCGCGGGCGGCCATGGGCCACCTGACGCTGTTTGCCGTAGATGCCGCGCTCCTCCCAGGCGGCGACCATCGCCGGCTCGCGCCGGGAGAGGTCCGCCTTCATGGGGAAGTCGGTCTGCGGCAGGTTGATCGTGCTCTTGTAGTCAGTCATTCCAAGTGTCAGCCATTCAAAATCTGTCTCGCCTGGGCCGCGTCCGCGTGCATCTGCGCCACCAGGGCATCGAGCGACGGGAACCGCTCTTCCTCGCGCAGCTTCGCCACGAACTCCACCTCGATCTCGCGGCCGTAGAGATCACCCGAAAAATCGAACACGTGCGCCTCGAGGAGCGTGTGCTCGCCGTCAACCGTCGGGCGTGTGCCGAGACTCGCCACTCCGGGCAGTGTTGAGTCCGTGGCCCCGCGCACCCTGACGGCGAAAATGCCCTGCACGGGCGGCCGCCGCCGCTCTATCTGCAGGTTCGCCGTCGGGAACCCAAGAGTGCGCCCGAGCTGGTTTCCCCGTACCACCCGCCCGGTCATCGAGTAGGGCCGGCCGAGCCACCGGCGCACCCGCTCGAAATCCGCTTTGGCCAGCGCATCGCGCACGCCGCTGCTGCTCACCCGCTCTCCGTCAACGGTCACTGGCGGCACCACATCGACCTTAAATCCGAGGCGGTGCCCAGCGTCCGTGAGCATCGCCGCCGTCGCCTCGCCATTACGCCCGAAGCGGAAATCGTGGCCCACGACCACCAGCGGCGTGCGCAGATCCTTCGCCAGCAGCCCCGCGAACGCCTCGCCCGAGAGGTTGCGCAGGGACGGGCCGAAACGCAGCAGCCACAGGAAATCGCATCCCAGGCGCTCCAGGATCCGCCACCGCTCCCGGCACGAGGTCAGTCGCGCCGGCGCCTGGCCCTGCGCCAGCAGGAACTCCCGGGGCATGGGCTCGAAGGTGAGCACCATCGCCGGCCGGGACAGCCGTTCGCCATGCTCCTTGAGCCGCCTGAGCAGCGCCTGGTGCCCCAGGTGCATGCCGTCGAAGGTCCCGATCGTGACCACGGAGCCCCGGTGGCGGTCATTCAGGCCTTTGAGTCCGCGAGTGAGCTCCATGGGGCCGCTAAGCCGCTGATGTCAAAAGGTAAAGAATACAGGATTCGCGCCGGCCCTTGGCGGCACATTCAGCCGGCACCACCGCTGGACGCTCGTCCGGACGCATCCCCTTATGTGAAAAGGACCGTCCTGATCCGGCCACGTTCTCGACCAGCGTTGACAACGTCGCGCTAGCTGAGCAGACTACCGCCCCCCGCGACCAGGCGGGACGGTACTTTTTTCCTTGAACGGAGAGCACGTGGCCAACACCAAGTCCGCCGAGAAGGCGGCTCGCCAAGCCGAGAAACACCGCGCTCGCAATGTCGCTTTGCGCTCGCGGATGCGTACAGCCGTGCGCGATGTGACGGCGGCGATTGCCGGAGGGAACAAGCAGGCAGCCCAGGCCACCTACAAGGAGGCTGTCCCGGTCATCGATACGTTGGTGAACAAGCAGATCATCCACCGAAACAAGGCTGCGCGACACAAGAGCCGGTTGGCGGCTCGCATTCGCGCCATGCCGTGAGGCCGACAGCGATGAATGGTCAAGAGAAGCTCCGCTGGACTGCCCCCCCGACACCGGCTCCGATCCCGCTCAAGCTGAAGCCGGCCGCTCGTCGACAGTTTCTTCTGCAGGTGATGCGCGGTCGCGTACCGCGCGATCCTGCTCCTCCAAAAACACCATAATCGATTCGCAGAGCTCCCGTGTTCCGTGGCCCGTGGCCCCGGACACGAGGAAGTGCGGCCCGCGAAAACGCAGGCTGCGGACGATGGCGCGTGCGCGCTTCTGTGCTTCCGCCTCGGGCAGCAGATCGCTCTTGTTGATGACCAGCCAGCGCGGCTTCGCCGCCAGCTCCTTGCTGAACTTCTTCAGCTCATTGACGATCGCCCGCGCATCCTTCACCGGGTCGGCTTCCGGGTCGACCGGGGCGATGTCGATCAGGTGCAGCAACACCCTCGTGCGCTGCAAGTGCTTGAGGAAGCGGATGCCGAGTCCCGCCCCCTCCGCCGCCCCCTCGATGAGCCCCGGGATATCGGCCATGACGAAGCTGCGGTGCTGCCCGACATCGACCACCCCCAGGTTGGGGTGCAGGGTCGTGAAGGGATAGTCCGCCACCTTCGGGCGGGCCGCGGAAACGGCGCGGATCAGGGTCGATTTCCCCGCATTCGGCAATCCGAGGAGACCGACGTCCGCGATGACCTTGAGCTCGAGCTCGAGTGATCGCTTCTCACCCGGCAGGCCCGGCCCGAACTGGCGCGGCGAGCGGTTGGTGCTCGACTTGAAGCGCTGATTTCCCCAGCCGCCCTTGCCGCCATGGGCCACCGGCAACACGTCCCCTTCCCGGGTGAGATCGCCCAGCTGCTCGCCGGTCTCGGCATCGCGCACGAGAGTACCCACCGGCACCGGGATATAGAGATCCTCGCCGCCGCGGCCGGTGCAATCGTTGGCGCCGCCGGGCTCCCCATGCTTGGCGCGCCAGGTGCGCTCGATGCGAAAGTCCGCCAGGGTGTTGATTCCGGGGGCCGCGCGCAGAAACACGCTGCCGCCCTTGCCGCCGTCGCCGCCGTCCGGCCCGCCGAACGGCACGAATTTCTCGCGGCGGAAACTGGTGCTGCCGCGGCCGCCGCTGCCGGCCTGCACCTTCAATCTGGCCTCGTCGACGAATTTCATGAGGGCTTCCGATACGAAAACCCCGGCGCGCGGCCGGGGTTTTCAAGGACTCGAACCGTTGCGCGGAGGGTTACGCCTCGGCCGTCTCGGCCGACGTTTCGGTCACGCCGATTTCCGGCACGATATTGACGTACAGCCGCTGCTCGGCGCCCCGGCGCTGAAACTGCACCTTGCCTGCCACCTTGGCGAACAGGGTGTGATCGGTGCCGGTACCGACGTTGGCGCCGGCGCGCACCGGTGTGCCGCGCTGGCGGATGATGATATTGCCGGCGAGCACCTGCTCGCCGCCGAAGCGCTTCACGCCGAGTCGCTTGGAGTGGGAATCGCGGCCGTTCTTGGTACTGCCGCCTGCCTTTTTATGTGCCATGTGTGCTGCCTCAGCCCGCGCTGATGTCCGTCACCTTGATCTCGGTGAACGGCTGGCGGTGGTTCTTCTGGCGCAGGTAGTGCTTGCGCCGCCGGAATTTGACGATGGATACCTTGGCGCCCTTGCCGTGGCGGACCACGGTGGCGACCACCTTGCCGCCCTTGAGCAAGGGACTGCCGAGCTTCACCTCGGAGCCTTCCCCGACGAGCAATACCTCGCCGAATTCGACCGTGGCGCCGGCCTCGGCGTCGAGCTTTTCGATGCGCAGCACGCCGTCTTTGGTGACGCGATACTGCTTTCCGCCGGTGGCGATCACTGCGTACATAGGCTTGGGGCGAACGGGGGGCTGGAGAAAGGCCGCGCATTCTACTGGCGGCTCCCCGGCGGGTCAAACGCCGGGTTCCCGGAGTCAAAAAGCCGCAATTCGCCGGCTTCGGACCGATTTAGGCCACCCCATGACCTTTGGTCCATTCTCCGCGGCCCCCGTGTCGGATACGATGCGGGGCCGTAATCGAGGTCCGTCCGCTAATGACTTTGGAAGAAATCCGCGCGCTCGTCCAGCCGGACCTGGGTTCCGTAGACCAAGTGATCCGCGCGCGCCTGAAGAGCGCCGTGCCGCTGGTGGACCAGATTGCGGAGCACATCATCTCCGGCGGCGGCAAGCGGTTGCGGCCGCTGCTGGTGGTGCTGGCCGGCCGCGCCTGCGGTCACCGGCCGCAGGCGCACATCGAAGCGGCGGCGTTCATCGAGTTCATCCATACCGCGACACTCCTGCACGATGACGTGGTCGACGGCTCATCGCTGCGCCGCGGCCGCGACACCGCCAACCAGGTCTTCGGCAACCAGGCGAGCGTGCTGGTCGGCGACTTCGTCTACTCGCGCGCCTTCCAGATGATGGCCTCGCTGACCTCGCAACCGGTCATGGAGATCATGGCCGATGCGACCAACGTGATCGCCGAGGGCGAGGTCATGCAACTGATGAACGCGCACGATCCTGACACGAGCGAGCAGCGCTATCTCGAGGTCATCTATCGCAAGACCGCCAAGCTGTTCGAGGCCGGCGCCGAGGTCGCCGCCGTGCTCGCGGGCAGCCCGGAGCCGGTGCGCAAGGCATTGGCATGCTACGGCCGTCAGCTCGGCACCGCCTATCAGCTCGTGGATGACGTGCTCGATTACCGGTCGAACCCGGCGGAGCGCGGCAAGAACCTGGGTGACGATCTGGCGGAGGGCAAGCCCACCCTGCCGCTCATCTATGCGATGCGCAACGGCACCGAGGCCCAGCGGTGCGCAATCCGGGTCGCCATCGAGAAGGGCGACCTGACGCAGCTCGAGCCCATCATCACCGCCATCGAGTCTACCGGCGGCCTCGAGTACGCGGCCCGGCTGGCGAAGGAATCGGCGGAGCAGGCGCTGCTGTCCCTGAAGCCGCTGCCGGAGAGCATCTACAAGGAAGGGCTCGAATCACTCGCCCGGTTCGCGGTGGACCACACCACCTGAGCGGCGAGCACCCGCGCACCCCTGGCGGGCGGTTCGCTCAGAACTGCAGCAAGCTTCCGTACCAGGGCTTGCCCGACTGGTAGAGCGACAGCCGCTGCTGCAGCGGCGCCAGATCCCAACCCAACTGCCCGGCGCGCGAGATGGCGGCTTGCTCGCTACGCGCCGCATCGCTGAAATTTGCCTCCGCGGCCTGAGCGGCGGCCGCGACCTCGAACGGCGTCGGGTCCACGTCAACATCGTGGACTTCCTTCAACAGGTCGAGCGCTCGCGCCGGATCGCGCAGGGAAGCCTGCGGCGTCGCGGCCAGAATCGCCGCGAGCAGGAGCCGTGCATCCTGGCTGCTGTTGGGAATGCCGTCGTCCTCGCGCTGCCCAACGACGCGCTCGAGCCAGCCCTTCGCCTGCGTCACGTCGCCGGCGCTCGGTGTACCGCGGAGCAATCGCGTGGCCAGCGTGATATCGGCATCGGGCTCGTCCTGCTCGGCGGCCATCTGCAACCACTTGAGCCCTTTCCTCTCGTCTCGGCGGCACCCACGGCCTAACAGAAGGTCGTGGGCGACCTCGAATTGCGCGACCGGCGCGCCCGCCTGGGCAGCCTTGATCAGCCAGCGAAGGCCGGCGTGCTCAGAGTCGTCTGCGACGCCCGCCTCCTTGAACGGGCCGTCGAGGAGCAGACCATAAACGAGCTGCGCCTCAGGGGCGCCGTCCTGCGCAAGGTTCTCGAGGTTCGAGCGGTAGCCGAGCTGGGTCTCGAAGTCATCCATGGAGTCCCGCGCGCCGCCGACCCGGTGACCCGTCAGCAAAAAGTTGTACGGCACCGTGCACTGCACGGGGGCGGAGCCGGCGGGCGCGGGGGATAATCGGCTCCGCAGCAGGCTGTCCCGCACCATGCCCTCGAATATACCGGCGGGAACCGCTTCGATGATGCGCGGAAAGCGGGGCGTACCGTCCGGCATCACGGTGAATTCTACGAAGATCGCGCCTTGCAGACGCGCCATGCGCGCGGCCACCGGATACGGTCCTCTATACATTTTTACGCCGCTGCGGTTGCAGTCGAGCGTCGGGTCCGGCGGGGTCACCGGCGGTCCTTGCGACAGATCGGGCAGGAGGGTCTGCTGCAGCACCGCGTCCGTGTACGCGGCAGTCACTGCCGCCGCCGCCTGCTCATCGCCTGGAGCGAGCTTCGGCCGGATTTCGTCGGCGAGCTCCTTTCCGCGCGCATTGCCGTTCTCCGCCGCTAGCGCGGCCCATGCGTAGGCATTGATATCGCTCTGCGGGGCACCGTGACCATCCTGGTACATCGCCGCCACGTCGAACTGCGCCAGCGGGTCGCCGAGCTTGGCGAGCGCGAGGAATTCCTGGAAGGCGTGCGGGTAATCACCCTTCTTGAAGTCATTGAAAGCGCTGATGATGTCAGCGTGCGCCGGTAGCGATCCCCACGGCATCGTCACCAGCACCAGAAGCATCCCGGCGAACCACCGGCTCCTGGTCGATCTCCTGCCTCTGAGCAGCATCATGCGCCCCCTCGGGTCTTGTTCTGCAGCCGAGCATACCCAAGGCGGTGGCCCAGCGGTACCGCGGATACGGTCGCACGGGGTCAATTTGGAGCGAGATCGCCTCTCAGGCGGATTGAAGCGCAGGAGGGGCTTCAGTAAACTGCGCCGCCCGCCCTCCCTGCCGCCTCGAGCTTCCCAGGGTCCGCGGCTCTCGCCATCTCGGGGTGTAGCTCAGCCTGGTAGAGCACTACGTTCGGGACGTAGGTGTCGCAGGTTCAAATCCTGTCACCCCGACCATTGATTCCATTGATGTTTTTCTCGGCCATTTCACCCTCTGGGTGTTAGTTTCACGACGCCCTGGGTGCGAGATTGGGTGTCAATTTCAGACGCTCGCTCCCGACTCTATGCGCGCGGAATGTAACGCCGCATGCGGACCCGCTACCCACCACCACTTCCCTGCAAGCTGAGGTTTGCAAAAAATTTCCGGGACTGGTTGCGTACGCCTTGGCGGATTTTGGATATCACCACCTCGGGAAACCCGCGTGGAAGGTCTATGTGATCGAGCGCACGGGGCGCAGCATCGACCAAGGACTGCATACGGTCCCACAGCTCTGGCCCGCCGATGCGCGTCGCCAGCGCCTGCCAGTGCCGCGGTTGAATGTCAACTAACTTGTAGTGCCGGTTCCTTCCGGCAACTGCCATGGCCAGCTTGGCATCCTGCAGGGGCAGCTGATTGGCACCGCTTCCAATGACTGGCCACGCCGACAAGACGTCATAGAGTGGTGTCATTTCGAATGCACCACCCGCTAGATTGTGTATGGAAAAGTTCTTCGCATGCCCATCGGTAGCAGCCAGCAACCAAAATGTCAGCTGAGCGAGAGCGAAGTTTGCCCGGTCGCGTTCGGCATATGCGCTGGTTGCCAGAATCTCCAAAATTTCGTTCATGGATGGGCCGCCGTCGCGCTCGTACCGCTGCGTTGGAGGACGCCCTGTCGCTTGACAGAAATCTTCTTGCGGCAAGCGAGCAATCCACACGCCCTCTCCTGGCAAAAAGCCGACCCGATCTACGGCGCTGTTCTCCACGCCTACCCACCTACGGTCGAAACGTCGAACGATGAGTGCCTTTTGTTCGCCGAATTGACCAATTTTCGTATGCGCGACCGGAAGCTCGAGCTGACGCAGGAATTCCGAGCAGAGCCATTCGTTCTCGACAGAATGTGAGAAATCGCCTCGGAAATTTCCGATGATGCCGAGCGGTAGTTTGAGGATATGAGTGGTGGGCGTTGCGTGACGGGGTCGATACCAGGTTCTCCCCATCATAAGGAGAGCAGTCTTCTCCTGCGCACCAGCGATTGAAATGCGAAAGTCGTCATCTTCCGCGCGTCGTCCCAGCGACGCCGGTGCGGCAACTGCTTTCAGTTCTCGTTCCACGTCCGCAGCGGATAGCGGAGTACCTTCGATTTTGTTCCAGTAATCAGGCTTGCGATCAGGGGGCAGCAGTTGAATTGCGCCAACGCAGTCACGGCCGATTTCTTCGAGTAAGTCGAACGCACCTGTGGACTTCAAACCATAACGTTCGCGAATACGGCGCCGAATGTCCTGATTGTCTGGGAGGAGATTATCGAAATAGTGGTCAACCACATTCCCACGGATCTGACGATCGGGGGTGATTGGGAGCGAAAGGGAGAGCGCGCGAACTCGGGGAGACTGAATCCACGAGTCGTCGTATCGAAGAATCGGGGTACCCGTGCGGCTGGTCGTCCATTCGCCGACGAGTTCTCCGTTCATCCACACATTTAGTGTTGGCATCGAGACTACCAGGTAGCATCGTTGCTTGGTGGACTCTGTGTGGCCTCGTTTTTCTTGCCCGGAATCCGAAGGATCAGACGCGCATCCAAGAGCGCGAGGATGCGCATTATCTGGCTGATGCTTACTGCATCGGGCTCGAGTTCGATCGTGGCAATTCGCCTTTGGCTGAGGCCCAGCTTTGAACCAAGTGCGGACTGGGTAAGCCGCTTCGCGCGCCTTAACGACCGCAGGTAGGCGGCGAGCTGCTTTGGGGTAAGAAGGGGGTAATCCATTGCATTTAGCCCTTTAAAGATCTATATGTATTTTAGCCCTTATCCAGGCTAATCGCAAGATAGCCTCTTAGAGGGCTAACCAAGGGGCCGGAGAAGGAGCTGTACCTACGCCGATAGCGTTCGGGACGCAGGTGTCGCAGGTTCAAATCCTGTCACCCCGACCACTTGTTCCTGCACCGG
>Ga0335075_10002877_pt1 | contig 27526 bp, 24 predicted proteins | sample Lox_Sample_24_FD_206723 | JGI IMG/M metagenome (GOLD analysis project Ga0335075, IMG submission 206723) | Soil microbial communities from Loxahatchee National Wildlife Refuge, Florida, United States - Lox_Sample_2.4 | ecosystem: Environmental > Terrestrial > Soil > Wetlands | place: USA...
TGGAGATCGCCGACAGCGGATGAATGGGTTGCTGAAAAAAGGAGGGGCCGGAGAGCTTTTGCGGCTTGCGGATTGTGGCCCTGGTCTGCGCCATCTCCCCGGAATCTTGCTGCCGTTCAGTGCCGCCGGCATCTCCGCGCGGCTGGTTCGCTGCTAAACCCGCTCGACCAGCAGCACCTGCTCGTCGTTGTCCACTTCGCGCAGCTTGACTTCGATAATTTCGCGTTGCGAGGTGGGCACGGCGCGCCCCACAAACGTCGCCTCAATGGGCAGTTCGCGGTGTCCGCGATCGATGAGCACCAGCAGCTGCACGCGCCGCGGGCGCCCGTGATCGAAGAGCGCGTCGAGCGCGGCGCGGATGGTGCGGCCGGTGTAGAGCACGTCGTCGATCAGGATGACGTCGCGGCCATTGACGTCGAAGCCGAGCGATCCTGGCGCCACAACCGGGCGCACATCGCGGGTGGAGAGGTCGTCGCGGTAAAAACTGATGTCGAGGACGCCGGTATCGACCGGATGCTTCTCGATGCCGCCGATCAGCGCCGCCAGGCGCTCGGCCAGGGGCACGCCGCGCCGCTTGATGCCGACCAGGCCCAGGGTTTCCGCGCCATTATTCTTCTCGATGATCTGGTGGGCCAGGCGGACCAGGGTCCGTTCGATCTCCGAGCCGGACATGATGCGGCCCTTCTCGCGCAGTTTCGGCAAAGCGGCAGTTTCAACCTGAGACATAGCGGTAAAGGCGATGATACGAGGCTCGCCGCCCGGGGGCAAGAGCCCGATTGGGGGCGGAATTCAGAGGCTGCGCTGGGCGCGCGCGCGGGCGGCCAGCAAACGGCCGGCAATGGCGCCGCCGACAGCCGCGAAGAGCACCATGCCCAGCGACATGGCGGCCGCGGTCATCAGCTGCATCCACGCATGCCCGTCGGGCGAGAGCACAAAACTGGTGATGGCCTGCAGGGAATGGGTGAGCTCCGGCGTCTGCGTACCCTGCTGGGCGCTGGCCTTCAGGTAGCTCACATCCAGCTGGGCCGCCTGCTGAAAGAGCTGGTCGATCGCTTTGCCGTTATGCAGCAAATAGCGCGCGACCACCATCCTGGTGGCGTAGGTGGTGGTTGCCACCAGGGCCGAGGCAACGCCCAGCATGGAGCCGACCCGCCAGCCAATTTTGCCGTCGGTAAATCCGGCGGTGCGCCGGCGATAGAGGGTGACCACCGCAAAGCCGCCGCCGATGACAAACAGCGAATACATCTCAGTGAGCGCGGAGAGCAGACCGACCGGGATGGCCACCAGCAGCGCCGAAGTGATTGCCGCCCGCCACCGCACCAGGTGCGGATCGCTCTGGAAGCGGATCACCGGAACCTGTTGCGCGCCGGGCTCGCCGGGTTCCACCACAAACTGCGGCGCCCCGCAGTGCGGGCAAAACGTCTCGCCATCCTTCACAGAATTGCCGCAGCGGTGGCACGTGGGTTCCATAATGTGACCCTATCGCAGCCCCGCGGGTGAGCGCAATGAGCCGCCCGGAGGGCCGGCTAATCGCTGCTGTTGCCCGAGTTGTCGTCCTGCGGCAGTTCCAGCTCCAGCAGCGAATACCGGGTGCCCACGCCGCTGCTCTTCAGCACGAAGATGTGCTGGTGGCGTTTGGATCCTGCCCGCAGGGTGAAGCCGTTGTCGTCGTTATTGATGTCCACACCATTGACCTGGACATGCTTGTGGTCCTCGTTGCAGGTGAGCCCCTCGCTGGTCACGCTGGGCGTGCCGACGGCCTTGCTGCCCTGGCAGGTAATCACGTCTCCGAAGCGCCCCATGGCGTTTTTGTAAAAGGAAATGACCTTCTGCTGGGGATCGGACGAGGTGTAGGTGACCACCTCTATGTGCATCTGCCAGGGGCCAAAGCCGAGGCGCACATCGGCGGATTTATCGCCCTGGTTGTCCGATGCCAGCTGCGCGCCCGGATAGGGCGGCAATCCCAGATCCGCAGCCGTGGTCTGATCGGAGCGCACATGGACCCCTCCGAAGGGCGTGTCCACACGCACGTTTTTTTCCTGGCCGTTCTGGTCCTTCTCCACCTGGACGTGGCATCCGGAGACGGCCAGAGCTGCTGCCAGCGCCAAAAATCCAGCCAAAGCGCGCGTTGTCATCGTGTTGCCCCTTTGCTGGAACAATACGCCACTGGCCCCTGTCTGGTTCCCGCTTCAGGCGAGCCATCCGCATGCATCGCTGTCCGCATCCTTCAGAGGGTGAGCCTTCGGCAGCGCCGACGGCTCCCTGCGGAGCTATCGCGAGGCAACGCAGCATCAGCAGCACGGCAGGGGCGCAGGTTTTCGCGATTTCCTCTGTTTGCCCCCGGTGCAGGAGAATCGCGCCAGCCGGGGGACCCTGCCGATTTTTCGACGGCAAAAGCGCTCTCTGCGTTATGCTTGCCCCCGGCGTCCCTGCATCTCACGCAGGGGGAGAACGAGGCGCATGCAGGCAAAACTTCGGATTCCGATTGCAGCCGCGGCAGTTCTGGTCTTTATCGGCGGCTGCTCCACCGCCAACAAGCCCACGGATCAGAACTTCATCAAGGCGCTGAACGACTATTACCAGGACCGGCAGGAGTGTTTATTTCCTGACGGGCGGCAGTTTCCCTACGAAGTCGCTCCGGGCGTCGACCAGAAGAAAGAGCAGGCGCAGATGAACGCGCTGACGGCGGCGGGTCTGATGGTGCGCCTCGAAGACCGCATCATGCACATCGATAAGTACACGCTGAACGTGGTCGGGCAGCGGTACGCGCCACGCTTCTGCTACGGCCACCGCCAGGTGACCGGCATTGTCAGCTTCACAGCGCCCGCGCCCCGGAACGGATTCACCGAGACGACGGTGACGTATCGCTACACCATGATGGATGTGCCGGTCTGGGCGCAGCTCGATCAGCTGAAGGCGGCGTTTCCGGCTCTGGCTCAGGCGCTTGCAGCGAATCCGACCGACCAGGCGACACTGGCCACCGTGGGTGCCGGGTGGCACGTGCCGCACTAAAGCTCGCGGTCGCAGAAGACGCGCATGGCGCGACCGCCGACGATGACCTTCTCGCCGAGGATCTCCGGGGCGGCGAAGGGATCTTCGATGTTCTCCGTATCCAGCACCTGCTTCCAGCTGCGACTCGCGGGCGCCGGGGGCAGGGTGAACTCCACGCCCTCCGCCGCAGCGTTCACCAGGATCAGAAAACTGTCGTCGACAATGGGGTGACCGTCCTCATCGGTGATGGCCAGGGTTCTCCCGTTCAGCATCAGGGCCAGGGCGCGCGCCCAGTCCTCGCCCCAGGATTCTTCGGCCAGCTCGTTGCCGTCGGTGTTGAACCAGGCGATGTCGCGGACCACCGATCCACGAATCACACGATCCTGGAAAAACTTTCGCCGGTGGAGATTGGGATGGTCCAGGCGCAGATGGATCAGCTTCGAGGTGAACTCCAGCAGGCGCTGGCGTGCCGGGGTCAGCTTCCAGTCGAACCAGGTCAGCTCATTGTCCTGGCAGTAAGCGTTGTTGTTGCCGTGCTGGGTGCGCGCGAACTCATCGCCGCCGGACAGCATGGGCACGCCCTGGGAAAGGATCAGGGTGGCCAGAAAATTCCGCATCTGCCGCTCGCGCAGATTGTTGATTGCGGCGTCGTTCGTGGGGCCCTCGGCGCCCATGTTCCACGAGTCGTTGCTGCTGTTGCCGTCGGCGTTGTTCTCGCCGTTGGCCTCGTTGTGCTTCTCGTTGTAGCTGACCAGATCGCAGAGAGTGAAGCCGTCGTGCGCGGTGACAAAGTTGATCGACGCGTACGGCTTGCGGCCATCCATCTGATACATATCCGAGGATCCGGTGAGACGGTAGGCGAAGTCCGACAGCAGCCCGCTGTCACCTTTCCAGAAGCGGCGGACGGTGTCGCGGTATTTGCCGTTCCATTCGGCCCACAGCACGGGGAAATTGCCCACCTGGTATCCGCCCTCGCCCACGTCCCAGGGCTCCGCGATCAGCTTGACGTCGGCGATGGTGGGATCCTGGTGGATGGTGTCGAAGAAGCTGGACAGCTTCGAGACGGCGTGCAGCTCGCGCGCGAGGGTGCTGGCCAGATCGAAGCGGAAGCCGTCGACGTGCATTTCGGTCACCCAGTAGCGGAGCGAATCCATGACCAGCTTGAGCACCTGGGGATGCATCACGTTGAGCGTGTTGCCGGTCCCGGTGTAGTCCATGTAGTAGCGGGGATCGTCGGGGACTCGGCGGTAATAGGTGGGGTTGTCGATGCCCTTCATCGAGAGCATCGGCCCCATGCGGTTGCCTTCGCAGGTGTGGTTGTAGACCACGTCGAGGATCACCTCGATCCCCGCCTTGTGAAGCGCCTTCACCATCTTTCTGAACTCGCGGACCTGTCCCCCCGTGTCGCCCGACGAGCTGTAGCGCGCCATGGGCGCGAAGTAGCCGAGCGAGTTGTAACCCCAGTAGTCGCGCAGCCCGCGATCCAGCAGATGGCCTTCGTCGATGAAGTGGTGCACGGGAAGCAGCTCGACCGCGGTGACGCCGAGCTTCTTCAGGTACGCGATGCCCGATTCGCAGGCCAGTCCCGCGAAGGTGCCGCGAAGTTTCTTCGGCACGGCGGGATTGAGCATGGAAAACCCGCGCACATGGAGCTCGTAGATGACGGAATCGGCCAGCGGAATCTCGGGCGGGCAGTCGTCGCCCCAGTTGAATTCCGGATCGATCACCACGCTCCTGGGCACGCCGGCGGCCGAATCGCGATCGTCGCGCGTGAGGTCGTTGCCGGTGGTCACATCGTAGGGAAAGATGGGAGCCTTCCAGTCCACCTCGCCGGTAATCGCTTTGGCGTAGGGATCCACCAGCAGCTTGCTGGGGTTGAAGCGCAACCCGTTCTCCGGCTCCCAGGGGCCTTCCACGCGATAGCCGTAGCGCTGCCCGGGCGCGATGTTGCGGATGAGCCCGTGCCAGATGAAGGCGGTGCGCTCGTGCAGCGCGACGCAGTCAGTCTGGCGGCCGTCCTCGCTGAAAAAGCACACGGAGACGGCGGTTGCGTTCTCCGAATAAATCGCAAAATTGGTTCCTTTGGAACTCGGCGTTGCGCCCAATGGGTAGGGCTTGCCGGGTAACAGCGTTCGATCCATGCGTGGGTCTCGTTGTGGGGATTCTGCGGATACCAGCGGGCCGCATCCGCGGCCCAGTCTAATCAGATGCAGATTTACCGATCGGCCGCCGTACCGTTCGCGTGCCGGCGGTTTTGCTTAGCCGGCCGCAACGGCTGCCGCGCGGATCGAGGGCAGGAGCAGCTCGCCGTTGCTGCAGACCCACGTCGCGTTGCGGCCCATGCGCTTGGCCTGATAGAGCGCGGCGTCGGCCGCGCGCACCAGGGCCGGCGGGTCGTTAAACTCAGAAGAAACGGCGACGCCGATGGAGATGGTGATGTTGCCCATGGCAGTGTTGCCCGAAAACAGTTCGGTCTCGGTTACCTGCCTGCGCAGCGTCTCCGCGCGGTCGAAGGCCTGCTCCAGATCGACGTCGGGCAGGATGACGGCGAATTCTTCACCGCCGTAGCGGCAGAGCACATCGCTCTCGCGGAAGGTGGAGCGCATCCGGCGCGCGAAGGTGCGCAGCGCATCATCTCCGGCGGCGTGACCCTGGCTGTCGTTCAGGCGCTTGAAGTGATCCACATCGATCATGAGAACGGCCAGGGTGGAACCATGGCGCGCGGCGGCAAGCAGTTCGCGGCTCAGCGTCTCGTCGAAATAGCGGCGGTTGTAGAGACCGGTGAGGGGATCGCGCACTGTCTGGCTGCGCAGCGCGTCGCGCATGCGCAGATTGGCCAGCTCCAGCCCGATGTGCGCGGCAAAGACCTCCATGACGTCGCAGCGCCTGCGGTCGATTGCGTCCGCAGTGGCCACGTGCAGCACGCCAATCGAACCCGCCGCGCTTTGCACGGGGATGCAGACATAATCTCCGCTCTCCGGCAGCGCGTGCCGGCAGTCGACGTGGATCAGCGAGCCGGTGCGGTGAATGGTGCGGCCCATCTGCAGCGAGAGGCAATCCGTGGGCACGAACGGAGCCGGGGCGGCATCGTAGCCCCAGCTGACGCAGATCTCCACCAGATCGTTGGAGGGACTCACCACCGCGAAGTACCCCTTTGATTCGGGCGCCAGATCGCGCAGCACCTGGCCGACTACTTCGTTCACCTGCGCCTCGTCGCGCCCGGCCTGCAGCATGCGGCTGCCCGCGGACACCATGGCCAACTCACGGGTGTGCTCCGCGAGGCCGTCCCGTTCCTGCATCAGCGTCCTGTCGGCGAGGGCGCGCTTTTCGAGCTCCCGGCGCAGCGCCAGGCCCGCGCCGATGCCGAGAAACAGCAGAGCGGCGCAGAGCGCGAATCCGAGGACCGCGCCGTATCGCGTGGCCATGGACTGCACGCCGATGCGCTGGATCAGCAGCTGCTCCTCATCGCGCTGCATTTCGTCGAGGACTCCGGCCGCCGCCGCGATGTCCTGCGCCTCCAGCTTCGTCCGGATCGCGCCATTTCCGGGCCCGGGATCAACGAAGATAGCGCGAAAGTCGGCCGCGTTCTGCACTTCCTGGCGGTTGTCGCGGGTGAGGTAGGTGACCACGCCGAACTGCCTGAGCATCGTCGCCACTTTCACCCGCAGAGCCTGGCCGGAGAGAGCCTGGGTACCGGGAAGCAGCGCGCGGGTCTCGCGGATCTGCGCGATCACTTCCGTGGTGTGGGTTACCCAGTTCTCAGCGCGGAGATAAATGAGGGTAAGATTCACCGTTCCCGCGAGAAGCAGGACAATGAGCACGGCCGCTGCGATCGCGCCGGTGCGGGCGAGCTTTTGAGCGGGGGTTCTCAAAGCGACGTTGCAGCTATTGTGCCTCATGGAAGCCACACCCTCCAATCCCCTATTGGAAAAAATATTGTTAGCGGCCGGATTCGGGAGGTAGGATGGTGTCCCATCCGGCACGTGATTCGGAGGACGACCATGCCTGCCTATATGTGTCCCTACTGCAAGCACCACTTCTTCGATGTGAAGGTCTATCACCACGAGCCCGAAAAGGTGACGTGTCCCCATTGCAAGAGGACATTCCCACCCGATTCCGCTCAGGATGTATGAAGACGCCACCTCCGCCCGTCCCGAAACCCCGCGCGGGCCCAGCCGAGGATGCTGTCCAGGATGTCGAGCGGCAGCTCCTGCTGGAGATTTCGAAGTCGCTGCTGTCAGGCAGCCTGGCGAATACTCGCGGAGCCGTGCAGATGCTGCAGGCGCTGAGCGGGCTGCTGCTGACCTCGTACACAACGCTGCTGATTGCTTTTGGCCAGCGGCTCAGGGCGGGGGCGCTCCATCCCATCGTTCTCGGGCTGCCCATCCTCTTCTACACGATCTCGCTTCTGATCTCGTTTGGGCAGGTATTTTTCTATCGCGGCGCACGTTTTTCGCTTGGCGATCTGCCGGAAGGATTCGAAGCATACGAACGGGTGGTCGCGGCGCAGAGACGCCAGCTGATTTGGCCTCTGGTGTTCCTGATTGCGGGGCTGGCAGCCGTGACAGTGGTGATCGTCGAAGTTCTTCGTTTGCGGTGAGGGATTTCAGGGGGATTGTTGGCCGGGATGGGCTGCTCGCGGGCGGCGGTTCCGGGGTGTTGCGGCGCGGTGAGCTGGATTTTCAGAGGAAATTGAATGGTCGGGACGGGCAGATTTCCGCCCCACCAGCAAAGCTGGCGGGGGCCCCGTGAACTGCCGACCCCTCGCAGGCTGGACTCGGGCGCATCCGCTGCGCGGTTGCGCGGGATGGGCTGCTCGTGGCCGGCAGTTCCAGAGTGCTACGGCGCGGTGAGCTGGATTTTCAGAGGAAATTGAATGGTCGGGACGGGCAGATTTGAACTGCCGACCCCTCGCACCCCAAGCGAGTGCTCTACCAGGCTGAGCCACGTCCCGACAACGCAGAGGTCTGCTTCCCAAGTTTACCACCGGGCTGTCCGCCGACCACCCGTCGATCCCATCCTTTACCATGCGAACGTGGGTCATTCTCCGCGGAGGGTGCTTGTGAAACAGCGTTTTGCCTTGATTCTGCCGATCCTGGGTCTGGTTTTTCTGGCTGCGCCCGCGCTGCGCGCAGCGGACGCTCAGCCCGTCCGGGCCACGCTGCCCAACGGAATGCGGGTCGTGATCCTGCGCAATACGCTGGCTCCCGTGGTCACCGTCGAAGCCAATTTCCTGGTCGGCGGGGATGAGACTCCCGACGGCTTTCCCGGCATGGCCCACGCCCAGGAGCACATGGCGTTCCGCGGCTGCCAGGGCATGAGCGGCGATCAGACGGCTGCCATCTTTGCGCTGCTGGGCGGCGACAACAACGCGGACACCCAGCAGAACATCACCCAGTATTTCGAAACCGTGCCGGCGGCGGACGTGGACGTGGCGCTGCACGCCCAGGCGGCGTGCCTGCACGGCATCGACGATTCCCAGGCGGAGTGGGACAAGGAGCGCGGGGCGATCGAACAGGAAGTCGCCCGCGATCTTTCCAATCCCACCTACAAATTCATCGATCGCCTCAATCACGACATCTTCGCGGGCACGCCGTACGCGCACGATCCGCTGGGCACGCGGCCCTCGTTCGACGCCACCACCGGCGCGATGCTGAAAGAGTTCTACGAGAAGTGGTACACGCCCTCGAACATGATCCTGATCGTGGTCGGCGACGTCGACCCGGATGCCACGCTGGCCAAAATCAGGGAGCTCTACGGGGACATTCCCTCGCATCCGCTTCCGCCGCATCCGCAGATCGACCTGCAGCCGGTCAAGCCTGAGAGCTTCACCATCGACAGCAATCTGCCCTACGTTCTGGGGTTCATCGCGTGGCGCATGCCCGGCACCGACTCGCCGGACTTTGCCGCGATGAACATCCTCAGCGACGTTCTGGCCAGCCAGCGCGCCGATCTCTACGGGATGGTTCCCGCGGGCAAGGCACTGGCCGCGGAATTCGGACTGGCCGAGACGTATCCCAAAGCCAGCGTCGCCTTCGGACTGGTGGCGCAGCCAGCCGGCGTGGACACGGCGCCGGCCATCGAGGATATGCGGCGGATTATCCAGAACTACGCCGCCAACGGTGTCCCGGCCGATCTGGTGGACGCAGCCAAGCGCGCGGAGATCGCGCAGGCCGAGTTCCAGCGCAACTCCATCCCCGGACTCGCCGACGTGTGGTCGAGCGCACTGGCCGCCGAAGGCCGCCAATCTCCGGAAGAAGACATCGACGCTATGCGCAAAGTCACAGTAGCCGACGTCGATCGGGTCGCGAAGGAGTATCTGCTGAACGCGCCGACCATTACCGCGACGCTGAAGCCGACACCTTCCGGCGCGCCGGTTTCGGGCAAGGGCTTTGGCGGCGCCGAAACCGTAACCGAAGCGCCCACCAAGCCGGTCGAGCTGCCGGCGTGGGCCGAGGCGGAGCTGAACAAGATCCAGGTTCCGGCCACGTTCATCCCGGTTTCCGATACGAAGCTGCCCAACGGCATCCGTCTCATCGTCCGTACCGACGTCACCAGCCCAACCGTTTCGGTTTTCGGGAGCGTGAAGCACAACTCCGACCTGCAAACGCCGAAGGGCGAAGACGGCCTCGCCGGCATTCTTGACGGCCTCTACTCCTACGGCACGGTCTCGCTCGATCGGATCGCCTTCCAGAAAGCGCTGGACGACATTGCCGCGAATGAGAGCGCCGGGTACGACTTTTCGCTCAAGGTGCTGAAGGAGTATTTCGATCGCGGCGTGCAACTGCTGGCCGACAACGAGCTGCACCCGGCGCTTCCGCAGCAGGCCTTCATGATCACCCAGCACCAGACCGCGCAGTTCGTTGCCGGGAACATCCAGAGCCCCGGCTACAAGACGTCGCGGGCGCTGGATCTGGCGCTGTTGCCGGCGGGAGATCCGGTGCTGCGTGAGACGACGCCGCAGACCGTCTCCGGCCTGACCCTCGACGAGGTGAAGCAGTATCACGACACGACGGTGCGACCGGATCTGACCACCATCGTGGTGATCGGCGACGTCACGCCGGAGGAAGCGAAGGCGACCATCGAGAAGTGGTTCGGCGACTGGCACGCGGAGGGTCCGAAGCCCAATACGACGCTGGCGCCGGTCCCGCTGAACAAGCCCTCGGCGGCGAATGTTCCCGATCCTGAGCGCGTGCAGGACGAAGCCATTCTCTCCGAGCAGATCGACATCAACCGCTTCAGCCCCGACTACTATCCGCTCGAGCTGGGGAATCACGTGCTCGGGGGCGGCTTCTACGCCACGCGTCTTTATCACGATCTGCGCCAGGTTGCGGGGTACGTCTACTCGGTGGATGCCAGCCTGAACGCCTCGAAGACGCGCGCCAGCTACACGGTCGAGTACGGCTGCGATCCACCCAACGTGTCGAAGGCGAAAGCGCTGGTGATTCGCGACCTGAATCAGATGCGCACCCAGGACGTTTCGCCCGCGGAACTGCATCAGGCGAAGGCACTGCTGCTGCGCTCGATTCCTCTGAGCGAGTCCAGCGAAGATGCTGTTGCCGGGGGTCTGCTCAGCCGGGCCGAACTGGGCCTGCCCCTGGACGAGCCGTTGATTGCTGCGAAAAAGTACGACGCGCTCACCGCCGATCAGGTGCGCGAGGCCTTCGCCAGGCACATTCGGCCCGACGATCTGGTGCAGATCGTGCGCGGACCTGCGCCGCAGTAGAGGCATCGGATTTTCTGAGGATGCTGCGCCCGGCGCGATCAGAAACTTTCACGCCGCGGGGCGCCCGATCCGTTGTACCGTAGGGCTAGAACTGGTCTCATATAGAGGTTCGCGGCTCCGAGGAGGGAGATGAGACCCGCTTCGATGGCGGGTTTCACACGAGCCATTTCCGCGGGCGGCACATCGATGAGACCAGTTCGACACGGGAGAGGTGACCCATGGTCTGGGATGTTTCGTACACCTGCGACATCTGCGGGAAAAAGAAGGGCGAATCGAACCACTGGTGGATGCTGCTGCTGGGCGATGTGCCCTGCTACGAGGAAGGCCAGCCGCATCAGGCATTCACCGTTCTGCCCTGGAACGCGGCCGAGAGCCGGAACCCGGAGATGCGGCACCTTTGCGGCCAGAACTGCGCCATGAAAGCGCTGGAGCGCTTCATGACCACCCATACTGTGGACCGCGAACTGGCCGAAGTCGATTAGCCGGCTGCCGGCTCTTCCTTTTTCGGCTCGCAGAGCTGCAGCTTGTTACCGAACGGATCGAGCAGATTCAGCCGGTCGGTTCCCCAGAACGTTTCCGTGATACCCGGCCTCCAGTAGGGGTAATTTTTCGCGGAGAGCTCGGCGTGGAGCTCGCGCACCCCCTCGAAGTTCACCTGAAAATTGGTTCCCGGGGAACCGTCGCCGTAGTGCTCGGAGAGGTGCAGCACCAGCTCGTCGCGCGAGACCTGCATGTAGAGGGGAGCGCCGGGCTTGAAGCGATGCTCCCAGTCGAGATGGCAGCCCAGATAGTCAAGATAGAACTCGCGCGCCTTTTCGACGGAAAAGATGCGCAGGATGGGGATCACGCGAAGAGCACGCACGCTGATGATCGTATCGTGGAAGCTCGTTTTGCGGATTACGCGAAGGTTACGGATTCTGCAAGAATGAAGGCGCGGTGATGAGGACGGAGCGCGATGCCGGCGCGAATCGGGCAAAGGGTACGGGGCAGGGGGAATGGAGAATTTTCGCCTGAAGGTTTTTCGCACCGTGGCCGGAGAGGGCAGTTTCCGCCGCGCGGCGGAGCGCCTGCATCTGAGCCAGCCCGCGGTAAGCCAGCAGATTCGCGCGCTCGAAGAGGAAGTGGGCGCGAAGCTGTTCGATCGCGGGAAACTGCGCGTGCGGCTCACCGAGGCGGGAGCGGTGCTGCTGGGCTACGCGCGGCGCGGTGCACGGCTGGCCGACGAGGCGCTGGCTGCCCTGGAACAGGCGCGCGGGGAAACGGTGGGCGAGCTGCGCATCGGAGCGTCGATGACGGTGACCCAGTATGTATTGCCGTATCTGCTGCGCGGATTCCTGCAACAACACCCGCGCGTGCGCCCCGCAGTGAAAAGCGGCAACACCGAGCAGATTGTGGCGACGCTGATGCAGGGGGAGATCGACGTGGGAATCATCGAGGGGCCGACGTCGAGCCGCGACATGTTCCGGCAGCGGCTGTTTGCCGACCGGCTGGTGCTGATTGCGGGGCGCCGCTATCCGTGGCCGGAGAAGACGCCGGTAACGGCACAGGAGCTGACCGAGGTTCCGCTGCTGATGCGCGAGCACGGCTCGGGATCGAGGAGGGTGGTGGAGCTGGCTCTGCGCCGCGCAGGAGTCCGGCTGAAGGATCTGCGCATCGCCATGGACCTCGATTCCATCGTCGCCATTGTCTCGGCGGTCGAGGCCGGGCTTGGCGTGGGCTTTGTTTCCGAGTGGGCGATTCGCAAGGAGCTGCGGCTGGGAACGGTCCGCGTGATCCCTGCGCAGGACGTCGACATGCGCCGCGACTTCACGCTGATCCGCGCCTTCGGCCCTACGCCGGACGGGCCCGCGGGCGCATTCGAGCGCTTTGCGCTGGCGGAAGCGCAGCTGCGCCGGGAGACCGAAGGCAAGCGGGAGCGATAAGCAAAACTTATCGGCCATTCGGATTTCCGTCTGGACCGTCACAGACGTTCCCGTCACCATGAGCCTATGGTGAGGAACCTCTTCTTCGTGGGCATTATTCTGGCGGCCAGCGGAGTGCTGTCGCCGCCGCTGGCCCTTGCGTGCGGGCTGGCCTACGGGCTGTTGACCGCGCATCAATACCACGTCGACGCGCGGCGTCTCTCGAAATTCCTGCTGCAGGCGTCGGTGGTTTGCCTGGGTTTCGGGATGAATCTGGGAGAAGTGGTGCGCGTGGGGCGCTCCGGCTTTGCGTATACCGCCATCGGGATCACCTTCGCCATGCTGGCGGGGATTGGGCTGGCGCTGCTGCTGAGGGTGGGCAAGGTTCAGGGATTCCTGATTGCCGCGGGCACGGCGATCTGCGGAGGGAGCGCGATTGCCGCGCTGGCTCCGGTGACGGAGGCGAGCGACGAAGCACTGGCGGTTTCGATGGGCACGGTGTTCGTGCTGAACTCGGTGGCTCTGTTTATCTTTCCGGTGATCGGCCACGCGCTGCATCTCTCGCAGATGCAGTTTGGGCTGTGGGCGGCGCTGGCCATCCACGACACCAGCTCGGTGGTGGGCGCGGCCGCTCGCTACGGAACGGTTGCGCTGGCCATTGCCACGACGGTCAAGCTGGCGCGCGCGCTGTGGATCGTGCCGCTGTCGGTGGGGACGGCGGCAGCACGCCGGAGCCGCGCCAGGATCCATCTTCCCTGGTTCATCCTGTTTTTCTGCCTGGCGGCTCTGCTCAACAGCTGGATCCATTGGCTGCACCCGGAGTATGTGCAGCTGGCGCGCCTGGGCCGCCTGGGCCTGGGGGTTACTCTGTTTCTGATCGGCACGGGCATTACCCGCCAGACGCTGAAGGATGTGGGGGCTCGTCCCCTGATCCAGGGCGTGCTGTTGTGGATCGTGGTTGGCGGGACTTCGCTGCTGCTGATATTGAAAGGCTGGATTCACGTGTGACGAACGAGGCACAACCCGATCGGCTGATCGCCTTCTATCGCGACGGGGCGCGCGATGACGCGGGGCGCACCCAGGCGGAGATTGTCGCGTGGGACGACGAACGGCTGGAGGCGGTGCACGACTTTATCCAATGGTTGTTTCCGCTGCCGGAGCGGAGCGGGGCGAATCCCTGGGCGCCGGTGCTGACGGCGGAGACGATTGCGGCGTTCCATGCGACGCCGGCGATGCGCGAACGGCTCCGAGAGTCGTGGGAGCGGATGCTGCGCTTCTATGGGCTGGGGTGGAACGGGAGCATTGTGGAACGGGCGGCGAATTTTCGCGAGCGCGCGGAGAACTGGCTGTGGCCGGGGAACCATAATCACCTGCGGCTGACGCGGATCCTGCGCTCGACGCTGCTGCTGGGGCTGGAGGCGGAGTCGGCGGCGCTGTTTCGAGCGCTGAATGCGATTTATCGCGAGTATCCGAGCCGGATTTCGTCGCGGACGCATGCTTTTTGGAACCAGTCTCAAGTTGAGCTCTGAAGCTTCGCCGAGCTGCATGAGCCCTGCTTCGATTGCGTGTCTCATCCCTAAACAAATCGAGGTCAACCGAGGTATGAAACCGATTCATGGAGCGATACGGCGCAAAGCGGGTAAACTGGGCGTTCGTTTTCGCAACCCGACTTTTCGATGATGAGGGAAAACGCATGGATACTCGCCGAGTGCTGGTTTCGCTGGCCGCGGTTCTTACCTTCGCGGGCGTGCCGATGATGCAATCTCAGTCCGGGAGCGCAGAGAAGACCATCCACGGGGACAACGGCATCACTCTGCCGCCGCCGCCGGTTGCGCCGGTGCAGGTGGTGACGGACGACTACTTCGGAACAAAGATCGAGGATCCGTATCGCTGGCTGGAAGACGCAAAAAGCCCGCAGACGCGGGCGTGGATCGACGAGGAGAACGCGTACACGGCGAAGTATTTCGATCAGCTGCCCAACCGGAGCGAGATCGCAAAGCAACTGGCGTCGCTGATGCGGGTGGAGCAGTACTCGATTCCGGCGCTGCGCGGCGGCCGGTACTTCTTCAAGAAGCAGCTGGCGGATGAAAACCAGGGATCGATCTACGTGCGCGTGGGGTGGAAGGGCGCGGATCAGCGGCTGATCGACGCGACAAAGCTGAGCGCGGACCAGAATACGAATGTCGGCATCAACGACGTCTCCGACGATGGGACCTGGCTGGTGTACGGCATCCGGCAGGGCGGTGCGGACGAGGAATCGGTCCACGTGATGAACGTGCGCACCGGCAAGGAACTCGCCGACGTGCTGCCGGCAGCGCGGTACTTTGGCGTGAGCCTGAATCCGGACAACACCGGGTTGTACTACTCGCGGTTCACCCATCAGGGGTCGGATGTGTGGTTCCACAAGTTCGGCACTGCGGTGGCGGAAGACCAGAAGATCTTCGGCGGCGAATATCGAGGACAGAAGCTGGGCGAGCTGGACCTGGTGATCGCCGGGGTGAGCGACAACCACCACTGGCTGATCGTGGACATCGCGCATGGCGTGCCGGCGACGAGCGAAGACATCCTGCTGCGCGACCTGCGCAAACCGGACAGCGACTTCGTGCCGCTGGTCTACGGGGTGAAGGCACACGTGAGGATGATCGACGACGGCGACCGGTTCTTTCTGCTGACGGATTATCAGGCGCCGAACAGCCGCGTGGTGGAGGCGTTCCCGGGCAAGGACGCGGCGGCGTGGAAGACGGTGATCCCGGAAGGCCACGACGTCATCGACGACTTCAGCATTGTGGGCGGGAAGCTGTTTGTCTCGCGCCTGCATAATGTGAAGACAGAGACGACGATCTACGCGCTGGACGGCCAGCAGGTGGGCACGCTGGCGTATCCGGGGATCGGATCGGGCTCGGTGGTGTACGGGCGGCCGGGGCAGCGGGAAGGCTTCTACACGTTCCAGTCGTTCACGGTGCCGCCGACGATCTTCCGCTACGACACGAAGACCGGGCGGAGCGACGTCTTTGCGCGGCCGAAAGTGCCGTTCGACTCTTCGCAGTACCAAATCACGCAGGTTTTCTACACGTCGAAGGATGGAACGCGGGTGCCGATGTTCATCGCGGGCAAAAAGGGGCTGAAGCGCGACGGACAGGCGCGGCTGCTGATGACCGGCTACGGCGGATTCGATCTGCCGATGCTGCCGGACTGGAATCCGGAGTACGCGTGGTGGATGGAGCAGGGCGGATTCTTCGCGTTGCCCAATCTGCGCGGCGGAAACGAGTACGGCGAGGCGTGGCACAAGGCGGCGATGTTCGGGAACAAGCAGAACGTCTTCGACGATTTCTTCGCGGCGGCGGAGTACCTGATTCAGAACCACTACACCTCGCGGGAGCACTTCGCCATCCGCGGGCGATCGAACGGGGGGCTGCTCATGGGCGCGGCGATGACGCAGCGGCCGGATTTGTTTGGGGCGATCTGGTGCGGCTATCCGCTGCTGGACATGCTGCGTTACCAGTACTTCGAGTTCGGGCGGCTGTGGACGACCGAATACGGGAGCTCGGAGAACGCGAAGGACTTCCCCTACCTGCGGAAGTATTCGCCGTACCAGAATGTGAAGCAGGGCGCGGATTATCCGGCGATCCTGTTCTTCACGGGCGACAACGACACGCGCGTGGATCCGATGAATGCGCGCAAGATGACGGCGCTGATGCAGGCCTCGAGCGGGAGCGACCGGCCGATCCTGCTGCATTATTCGGTGAAGGGCGGGCACAGCGCGGGCGTGTCGATGGAGCAGCTGGTGAGCGACTACGCGGACGAGATGTCGTTCCTGTGGAATGAGACGAGCGGAAAATAGAGGGCGCGCGGTTACTCAAGCAAAGCGGCGGCGACGGAGAGCGCCGCGATGGCGGCGGTTTCCGCGCGCAGGATGCGCGGGCCGAGGCTGACCGGCTTCCAGTTCTCGGCGTCGAAGTAGCCTTCTTCTTCGGCGGTCCATCCGCCCTCGGGTCCGACGGCGATGCGGATGGCGGGCGCGTCGTCGCCGGCGGCGACCAGCGCTTCAGAGAGAGCGTGATGCAGCGTGGTGGAACGTTCCTGCTCGGCGAGGACGAGACGGACGGCCTTGGGCTCGGCGCGCACGGCGGTCTTGAGCGGCAGCGGATCGTCGATCTGGAGAACGTCGGAGCGGCGCGACTGCTTCGAGGCTTCAAGGGCGACGCGGCGCCAGCGCTCGGTGCGCGCGGCTGCGGACTGCGCGAGATGCTTTTCGCTGCGGCGAGCGATGACCGGGGCGACGCGGTCGGCGCCGAGCTCGGCAGCCTTCTCGATGGCCCACTCCATGCGATCGAATTTGAAAACGGAAAGCAGGAGGGTGATGGGCAGCGCGGGATCGGCGGCGACCTCGGCGATGAGATTGAAGCGCACCGTGTCGCCGGAGATGCCGGCGATGACACCGTGGAAAACGCGTCCGCCGGCGACGATGTCGAACTCCATGCCGGCCTGCGCGCGGAGAACGCGGATGAGATGCGCGGCCTGGCTGCCGCCGATGGAAGCGGTGGCTTCGTCCCAGGTATCGGCGATCCAGCGGCGGCGGGTCATGGGAACAGGGTACAGCGTTCAGCGTTCAGAAAAACGCGGCGGAACGGCCGGCGGCGGCAGGATGGTGGAAAGGTGCATGAATACTGGCCCCAAAAGCATCGGGGGGACGCTCATCGCGTCCCCCCGAAGTGTTGCCGTTGATGGCTTACTTTTTCTTCCCGGCCTTCTTCGCTGCCTTCTTCGCCGGTTTCTTAGCTGCCTTTTTCGTTGCCATATTTTCTATTCTCCCTTTTCGATGCATGCATCGATGTCTGCAACATAAATGCTGCAGTTAACGAATGTATAGAGTTCCGCACATAGAGTGTCAAGAGAAAAATTGAAATTTTCGCTACAACTTCTTTCCGAGCGTAAGGCGATCGTCGAACGCGCGCGCGAAAAATTCGCTCACGGCAGATGGAGATGACTGGTGAGCAGCACAGCGACGCCGGTGAAAATATCCTGCCACGCGTGCGCGATCATCCCGGGGCGAAGGCTCGAGCGCAGGAGGGCGAGCACGCAAAAGAGCGCGCCGTACACGGCGATGGAGAGCATACCGCCGAGGCCCTGGTATCCGTGGGCGATGCCGAAGAGGAGCGAAGAGACGAGCACGCCGAGCCAGACGGCGTGGAGCGGAGAAGAAAACTGGCGAAGAAAATATCCGCGGAAGATGAACTCCTCGCAGAAACCGGCGGAGAGAGCGAGGCCGATCCAGACCAGCAGCTCGACGGCGCTGTGCGGGGCGAGGGCCAGCACAGTCTTCGCGCCGAGGTTGGCATGGCAGAGGAAAAGGATCAGCCGGATGACGGCGAGGATGGTGATGGAGGCGACCCAGAAGATGCCGGCGGCCGCGAAGTCTTCGGCCCAGGCGCGCGCGCCGCGGCGGAAGCCGAGAATCTCGGCGAGGCGGACGCGCCGGAAGCGCAGGCCCCACCAGGCGACGAGGAACATGCACCACTCCGTGCCGATGCCGATGGCATAACGCAGGGAGCGATGCGCGCTGAGATCGGCGTGACGGCTGTGGAGTGCGCTCGCAAACGATCCGGCGGCGAGCAGGACGGTGAGCAGGGCGGTGTGCCACCACGGCGCGACGGCGGTGTCTGGACGCGACGGCGCTGGCACGGGAGCGGACTGGGGCGGAGTTGCGTGCATCGGGACCTCGGGGTCTGGTATCTTCCATGCGATTCTATCGAGTGGCTTCCTTCGATGCGGCCGCGCATCGAATCAAACAGCGGGAGAAATTATGGACGAGATTGTGATCGTGTCGGGCGTGCGCACGCCGGTGGGGAAATTCCAGGGTTCGCTTTCCGAGGTGACCGCGACGCAGCTGGGCGCGACTGTGGTGCGCGAGGCGGTGAAGCGCGCGCAGCTGAAGCCGGAGCAGATCGACGAATGCATTATGGGCAATGTGGTGTCGGCGGGGCTGGGGCAGAATCCTGCGCGGCAGGCAGCGCTCTACGGCGGATTGCCGCCGGAGGTGAGCGCGGTGACGATCAATATGGTGTGCGGATCGGGTCTGCGGGCGGTGGCGCTGGCGGCGCAGACCATCCAGACCGGCAATGCGGAGATCGCGGTGGCGGGCGGCATGGAGTCGATGACCAACGCGCCGTATCTTCTGCCCCAGGCGCGCGCCGGATTCCGCATGGGCAATCAGGTCGCCGTCGACTCGATGGTCAACGACGGGCTGTGGGACGCGTACAACGACTTCCACATGGGCCAAACGGCGGAGCTGGTGGCGGAGAAGTACGGGATCACGCGCGAAGATCAGGATGCGTACGCGCTGCGCTCGCACGAGAAGGCCGCGGCCGCATGGCGCGAGGGGCGATTCGCGGAGGAGATTGTGCCGGTGGAGATTCCGGCGAAGAAGAAGGGCGCGGAGTCGAAGCGGTTCGAGCGGGACGAGTCGGTGCGCGAGGATGCGAGCCTGGAATCGCTGCGGGCGCTGAAGCCGGCGTTCAAAAAAGATGGGACGGTGACGGCGGGGAATGCTCCGGGGGTAAACGACGGCGCGGCCGCGGTGGTGTTGATGCGGGCGGCGAAGGCCAGGGAGCTGGGGCTGAAGCCCATGGGGCGCATCGTGGCGCACGCAACCAGCGGCATCGATCCGAAGTGGGTGATGCTGGCGCCGGTGAACGGCGCGAAGACGGTGATGAAGAAGGCGGGGTGGTCGGTCGCCGAGGTGGATCTCTTCGAACTGAACGAGGCGTTCGCTGTGCAGGCCATCGCGGTCACGCGGGAGCTGGGGATTCCGATGGAGAAGGTGAACGTGAATGGCGGATCGGTGGCCATTGGGCATGCCATTGGATCGAGCGGCGCGCGCGTGCTGGTGACGATGCTGTACGAGATGGCGCGGCGCGATGCGCGGCGCGGCGTGGCGGCGCTGTGCCTGGGGGGAGGGAATTCGGTGGCGATGGCAATCGAGAAAAGCTAAGAAGCGGTTAGCGAAGAGGCGGTTAGCTGAGGAGCGGTTAGCGAAAAAGCGGCCAGCGAAAAGCGATGATTCCGAATCCGACAGAGCGGTTTACAGGGCGCGTGGAGAGCTACCGGCGGTATCGGCCGGGATATCCCCCGGAGGCGGTGGAGACGCTGCGGTGTGCGTGCGGCCTGCGCGATGACGCGCGGATTGCCGACCTGGCTGCGGGCACGGGGTTGCTCACGGAGGTTTTGCTGGCCGCAGGGGTTTGGGTGACGGCGGTTGAGCCCAACGACGAGATGCGCGCGGCGTGCGCCACGCTCGAGGCGCAATATCCGAAGCTGCGCGTTGTGAGCGGCACGGCGGAGGCGACCGGGCTCGAGGATGCGTCGGTGGACCTGATTACTGTGGCGCAGGCGATGCACTGGTTCGATCTGGAGAAGACGCGGGCGGAGTTTGCGCGCGTGCTCAGGCCCGGCGGCTGCTGCGCGGTGCTCTACAACAACCGGCGTCTGGGCGGCGACGCGTTTCACGAGGGATACGAAGCGCTGCTGCGGGAGTTCGGCGTCGACTACATGGCGGTGAAGGGGCAGCATATGGGGCGGAAACGTCTGGCGGCGTTCTTCGCGCCTGAGGCGATGCAGTGCGCGACGTTTGAGAACGCGCAGAGCTTCGATTATGAAGGGCTGGAGGGGCGGATTCTCTCGTCGTCGTACATGCCGCAGCCGGGGCAGCCGCGCTTCGAGGAGATGCAGGCGGCGGCGCGGCGGCTCTTCGCGGAGACGGAGCGCGAGGGCCGGGTGACCATGGTGCATGACTGCGTGGTGTGCTGGGGTGCGCTGGCGGGCGCGCCGTTGGCGCCATTTGCAACGACCGGACAGGGTTCATGATTGAGCGTCAATTGCCTGTGGTCAGGGGTTGAAAAGCTGTCCCTCAGGGGCTAAAGCCCGCATTCCTTTTACGCCTTTACGGCACGGCTGAAGCCGTGCCCCTTCAATGCGTTCTCGCGCCTTTTGGCAGTCTCGGCTGATAAGGATGGCGCTCCCGGCGGCCCGGAACGACACGCCGCGAAGGTGCGTATGGTCTCGTATGCGGTTCGCAACCAAAGCGGCGCTTGCTTCAGGAATCGCGGCGATTCCTTTCGAGTTTCTCAGTTGCTGGCTGGGTGCCTTTCCGCTTGATATAGGCCTGCCGCCCGGAGCTCCGTGGTGGCGGCAGATTGCTGCTACGGAGTGGACTCTCATCCATTTACCGGGACTGAAGCTTCTCCTGTGGCTACAACTGGACCGCTATCCGGTCTGGGGGATGTTCACGATTGTCGCCAGCGGTTATGTGGATACGGCGCTGTGTCTGTTCCTCGCGATTCTCTTCGCCAGCCTCGTTCGTCGCTGGACAGCAAGTCGAAAAACAAGCTCGAGGCGATCAACACTCGATGACATTCAGCGCTAATCCGGCGAGTGACGTTTCCTTGTAGCGCGACTGCATGTCGAGGCCGGTTTGGTACATGGTTTTGATGACCTGATCGAGGGAGACTTTGTGGCCCTCGGTTTCGTTCATGGCGATGCGGCAGGCCTGGACGGCTTTCACCGCGCCCATGGCGTTGCGTTCGATGCAGGGGATCTGGACGAGGCCGCCGATGGGGTCGCAGGTCATGCCGAGGTTGTGCTCCATGCCGATTTCTGCGGCGTGTTCCACCTGATCGTTCGTGCCGCCGAGCGCCGCGGCCAGGCCGCCGGCGGCCATGGAGCAGGCGACGCCGACCTCGCCCTGACAGCCGACCTCGGCTCCGCTGATCGAGGCGTTCTCCTTGTAGAGCACGCCCACGGCGGCGGAGGTGAGGAAGTAGCGCAGGATGCCGGCTTCGTCGGCGCCAGGGATGAAATCGCGATAATAGCGGGCGACGGCGGGGACAACGCCCGCAGCACCGTTGGTGGGCGCGGTGACGACGCGGCCTCCTGCAGCATTCTCCTCGTTGACGGCCATGGCGTAGACAGTGACCCAGTCGAGCGGGGCGAGGGGATCGGTGGAACCCTTGTCGCGGAGGCGCGCGGCGAGACGCGGAGCGCGGCGGCGGACGCTGAGCCCGCCGGGCAGAATGCCCTCCGTGGCCATGCCGCGGTCGATGCAGCCCTGCATGACGGACCAGATGTGGAGGATGCCGGATCGGACGTCATCGCCAGGGCGCAGAGCGGACTCGTTGGCGAGCATCAACTCCCAGATGGCGAGGCCGGCATCCGCGGCGCGGTGGAGCAACTCGGCGGCGCTCGAAAAAGGAAACGGGACAGGCGCGGCGATGGTGGCCGCCGGAGCCGAGGTTTCGCCGTCGGCGAGGATGAATCCGCCGCCGATGGAGAAGTACGTGCGCGTGAGCAGGGATTGGTCCGCGCTGTCGAATGCCGTGAAGCGAACGCCGTTGGGGTGATGGGTGACGGCGCCCGGGGGCAGCATCTCGTCGCGATGGAAGAACAGGTGCTCGGGCTCGCGGAAAGGGATGGGATGCGAGCCGAGAAGCGAGAGCGAACCGGAGCGGCGAATCTCGGCGAGTTTGGGGTCGATCGAAGCGGGGTCGATGGTGGCAGCTTCTTCGCCGCTGAGGCCGAGCAGGATGGCGCGGTCGGTGCCGTGGCCCTGGCCGGTGAGTGCGAGCGAACCGTAGAGATCGACCCGGAGACTCGCCGTCAGCGGAAGCAGGGTGGTATCGCTCAGCTTCAGGGCGAAGCGGCGGGCGGCGCGCATGGGTCCCATGGTGTGGGAGCTGGAGGGCCCGATGCCGACCTTGAAGAGGTCGAAGAGGCTGGTCTTCACGCGGAGATTCTATTCTGTCCGCTGGATGAGGCGAAAGCCGCGCCGGGCTTGGTATCCTGTGCGGAGACTTCTGAACTTGACCCGCAAAACCATCTTGAAGCCTGTCGCATGGATGGGCGCTGCGCTGCTGCTGGCGTTGCCGCTGGCCTGCTCAAAGGAGCCGGAGAAAGCTGCGGCCCGCGTGGAGGCGGCGGCGAAGGCGCGCGAACAGGCGATCGAGAAGGAGCGGGCGCAGGCAGCGGCCCTGGACGCCGACCGCGACCAGCTGGACAGCATTCCCCTGCCCTCGAAGAACGTCTATATGGCGATCCACACGCGGCAGAGCTGGCAGAATCCGTTCCTGGTGGTGACGAAGTCGACGGTGAGCCTGAGCATGCTCTTTCCGGACATGGGACCGCAGAACACGCCGGGGGCGACGTTTCTGCGGCCGCAGGCGGCGCGGCGGCGGGTGCTGGAGCTGCGGCTGAGCGATCTGCCGGAAGCGCTGGTGGCGCTGCCGCAGAATGTGTGGCCGTACGGCCGGGTGATCGCGATCGAGGAAGATCCGAGCGCGACTCGCCAGGACCTGCCGCAGGTGCGGGGCAACGTGGAGGCCACGATGCAGGTGCTGAGCAACCTGGGCGTGGTGACTTATGAGTGGCCGGCGAACGGGCGGTGAGGGAAGTTGCCAGTTGCGAGTACCCAGTGGACAGTCTCCAGTCCCCAGTGTCAGCGGGTCAGCGGGTGCAAGGTCCCCAGTCCCCAGTCCCAAGTCCCCAGTAAAAGCACCCACTGGAGACTGGGACCGGCAACCTGGGACTGGGGGCTTATAACTGGGGACTGGCAACTGGGGACTGGGGACTGTCCACTGGAGACTGGCAACTCGGCCGCATCAGTACTCTCCGGTGACGACGTTCTCCAGCGGCTCGCCGCGCAGATAGCGACCCACCTGCGCGGCGGCCAGCTCCATGGCGCGCACCATAAACGCCGGCGTGGAGCTGGCGATGTGGGGCGTGAGCAGAAGATTGGGCGCACTCCACAGCGGATGGCCGTCGGGCAGGGGCTCGGGCTCGGTGACGTCGAGCGCGGCGCGGATGCGATTCGACTGGAGCGCGGCGACGAGCGCATCGGTGTCGACCACGGAGCCGCGGGCCGCGTTGACCAGCAGGGCGCCCTGCTTCATCAGGGCGATTTCTCGCTCGCCGATCAGCCCGGTGGTTTCGCTGGTGCCGGGAACGGTGAGGATCACGATATCGGCTGCGGGTAACAGCGAGGGCAGCTCGCTGACCGCGTGAACGCCGGGGCGCGCGGCGCGAGCGACGCGGGTGACGGCGGGGCCGAAGGGCCTGAGCCGCTCCTCAATGGCCTGGCCGATGGAGCCGTAGCCGACGATGAGGACGTGCTGGCGGTGCAACTCCTCGTTGAGGACGACGGGGTAGAAGCGTCGATCGGTGGTGTGAAGGGTGCGGTAGCGGTCCTCGGCCTCTTTGCGGCGGGACCAGATGCCGCTGCGGCGGAGATCGTCGTAGAAGGGGAGATATTTCAGCGAGGCCAGCACCGCGGTGACGGCCCACTCCGCGGTGGAGATGGTGTGAATGCCGCGGCCATCGCAAAGGGTGACGCCGCGCGGCAGCATGCGGAGCAGGGCTTCGACTCCGGCGACGGTGGCCTGCACCACGCGCACGCCGCGCAGCCAGGGCCACTGGCGCTCGCAGTGGCTGGTCCATGGCGGCGCGATCCAGAACTCGACTTCGAGCTCGCGGCTGGGATGGGACGGGATGAGCTCGAGCGAGATGCCGGCGGGAAGCAGGCTGTGCAGCGCGGGATCGATAAGCGAGGAGAGGCCAACCTTCAGCATGAGGAACGCGGCTCCGTTCTGCGGGATACCTCGATCCTAATTGGCAGCGGCGACAGGGCGCGACCACCCGATGCCGACGCGCTCCGGGCGGCCGCAGCAGACGCGATCAGTCTCTCTGATGAAAGAACCTGCTGTTCAGATCGGGCCAGAATTCCTTGAAGATGAAGGTTGCGCCGTCGAGGCTGACATTCAGCAGCCAGCGCTGGCCGGTCTTGGTCCAGGTGCGTTCGGGCGAGGGGTAATACAGGTCGGAGATGCCGGCGGCCGCGCCCGCGCCGACGATTTCCGAGGTATTGAAGGTCTCGCCGCCCGCATCGGTGCGCGTAATGAAGATGCGGCTGAAGGAGTAGGCGGTCCGCTTCAGCAATCCGCCATGGCCCAGGGTGTAATAGCGCGAATCCTGGTGCAAGGCGGCGGGAAAGATGAACTCGACCTGGTAGTTTTCGTCCGCCTGATCGGCGAACGTATGCCAGTAGTAGCGGCCGTAGCCGGCAGCGCCCTGGTGAAACTCGGGAGTGGAATTTTCAGCCTGTGCAACTCCGGCGAGGATGCCGACAAAGATGAAGCTGGAGTAGTCGAAGCTGTCCTCCGTGCTCTCTTTGAACTTCTCCTTCGCCGTTTCCGGCGGAAGCTTTGTATCCGCGGAAACCGAGCGGAAGTTCGGAATGATGCCGAGGATCCGTTTGGTCTGCCGGCCTTCGAGGTTTCCGGAGGCCTGAGTGGTTGGCGCGGCCGGGGCGGGGGCGGCCTGTGGCTGGGCCGCGGCCTGGAGGGACGATGAGAGCCCAGGAGCGTCGGGCAGCGCGCTCTGCCTGCTTTGCGGACTCTGCCCGACAGCCGGCAGGACCATCGATCCTGCGAGAAGGAGCATCAGGCGCAAGCGCGCCGTCGTCGATGACAGGGACACGTGGGAGACTCCGGACTGCGGACGGTCCGCCTCCGGGCGTGGTGCGGAGTGCGGGTATATTCCGTATGGACTACGCGAGCGGCAACCTGGATTCGGAAATTCCTGCCTCTTCACGCAGATTTCAGCGGAGACGCCCCGCCGGATGGGACCTGAAGCTTCCTGAGGGCCTCCAGTCCCTCCCGGATGGTCTGCGGCGAAACGGAGTAGCTGAAGCGCACGTGACCCTCGCCCTGCGCGCCGAAGGCGACGCCGGGAATGGTGGCGACGTACGCCTTCTCCAGCAGCAGCGCGGCGACGCGGCGGCTCTCTTTATGGATTGTCTGAACGCACGGGAAGGCGTAGAAGGCGCCGGCGGGGAGCGGGCATTCAAGGCCGAGGTCGTTGAGGCCCTGGACCAGGAGGTCGCGGCGCGCGCGAAACTCTTCGCGGCGGGCGGCGATGGCGCTCTCGGGCAGGGACAGGGCTTCCAGCGCGGCCCACTGCGTGGGTGTGGAGACGCCGTTGGTGGAGTAGAGGACAATCTTCCGCATGCCGGACATGAAGGGCTCCCTGGCGACCGCGTATCCCACGCGCCAGCCGGTCATGCCGAAGGTCTTGGAGAAGGTGTAGGCCGTGATGGTGCGTTCGGCCATATTGGGGAGCGAGGCGATGGAGACGTGCTCGCCCTCGTAGACGAGGTCCTCGTAGGCTTCGTCGGCGATGACGACGAGGTTGCGGCGGATCGCAAACTCGGCGACCTCTTCCGCTTCGCTGCGCGAGAAGACGACGCCGGAGGGATTTTGCGGGGTGTTGTAGTAGATGGCCCGCGTGGCCGGCGTGGAGAAATGCTCGAGGCACGCGGTGAGGCCGTTGCGGCGGGCAGTTGCGGTGGGCACCATGACGGGGCGCGCTTCGGCCATGGTGATCATGTCGCGGATCGGCGTCCAGTAGGGCGAGAAGAGCAGGACGTCGTCGCCGGGATCGAGAACGCACTGAAAAGCGGCATGCAGGGCGTGCGCTCCGCCGACGGTGACGAGAACATCTTCCACGGTGACATCCATGCGGTTGTGGGTTTGCAGCTTGCGGGCGATGGCTTCGCGCAGCGGCGCGATCCCGGAGGAAGGCGCATAGCGGGTCTGGTTCTCGGCAAGCGCGCGCGTGGCTGCGGCCTTGATGGGCTCGGGGGTCTCGAAGAAGGGCTCACCGCCGTGGAACGCGTGGACGGGCGTGCCTGCCGCGCGCAGTTCGAGGATCTTATTGCGGATTTGCACGATGTCGGAGAAGCCGACTTCGTCCAGGCGTTTTGCAGTGCGCATGGGACCCCGTCTGTTCATGTTTGCCGGCCTGCCCCGCCGGACGTATCAGCTTAGAGCATTTTTGCGGGCAGCGTGGATGAATTGCTGCGAACTCGTGGATTCAGGTGCCGAGCAGGCCGGAATAGAGAGCCATGCCCACCACGGCATCGATCTGCATGGCGTCGAGAGCGTCAATCTCCGCCTGGGCGCGGATGCCGCCGGCGACGATGAGGCGGCGCTCGGTGAGCGGGCGCAGGGTGCGGGCGGCGTCCATGGGAAAACCGGTCATGGTGCCTTCGGTGTCGACATGCGTGTAGAGGAAGGCTCCGCAGCAGGGATCGAGCGCGGCGATCGCTTCGGCAGGGGTCACGCGGACCTGCTCGCGCCAGCCGCGGACCGCGATCATTCCGGCCTTTGTATCGATGCCGGCGACGAATGCCTCAGGCCCGATAGCAGCGGAGACGGCAGCGGCGAACTCGGTGTTGATGCCGGTGGCGTGAAAGAGAGCGGAGCCGAAGATGACGCGGCGCGCGCCATTATCGAGGAGCTCGCGGGCTTGCTCGACGGTGCGAATGCCGCCGCCGACCTGGACGGGGAGGCGCTGTGCGATCCGGCGGACGAGCCCGCGGTTATCGCCGGTGCGTTTGGCGGCATCGAGGTCGATGAGCTGGACGAGCGGGTAGCGGGCGAAGCGGTCGATCCAGGTGTCGAAGTCGTCGAAGGCGAGGCGCAGCTCTTCGCCGCGTTCGAGCTGGACGATGCGCCCGCCCATGAGGTCGATGGAGGGGATCAGCATGGGTATCGCACCGGGATATCGTCGTGCTGGAGCTGCTGCTTGAGCGCGCGGACGTCGGCGACGCCGAAGTGGAAGATGCCGGCGGCGAGTGCCGCGTCGGCGCAGCCCTCGCGGAAGACCTGGGTGAAGTGCTGGGCGGTGCCTGCGCCGCCGGAGGCGATGACGGGGATCTGGACGGCCTGGCTGACGGCGGCGGTGAGCTCGCAGTCGAAGCCGGTGCGGGTGCCGTCGGCGTCCATGGAGGTGAGGAGGATTTCGCCGGCGCCGCGGGATTCGGCTTCGCGGGCCCACTCGACGGCGCGGCGCCCGGTGGGCT
>Ga0335075_10002878_pt1 | contig 27524 bp, 22 predicted proteins | sample Lox_Sample_24_FD_206723 | JGI IMG/M metagenome (GOLD analysis project Ga0335075, IMG submission 206723) | Soil microbial communities from Loxahatchee National Wildlife Refuge, Florida, United States - Lox_Sample_2.4 | ecosystem: Environmental > Terrestrial > Soil > Wetlands | place: USA...
GGCTGTCCGTCCTGGCTGCGCTGCGGCAGACCGCAGCGGGGTCGGCGCTGGTCCGGGAGCTGACGGCGGCGCCGGACCTGGACGGGTGGGTGATCACAGAGCGGCTGCTGGCGGATCTGGCGCCGCTGAATGACCCGTTGTGGCTGGTGATCGACGACGTGCACGAGCTGAGCGCCGACGCGCTGCGGCAGCTGGAGCTGCTGATCATGCGGGCCCCGCCGCCGCTGCGGTTCGTGCTGGCCGCCCGGCATGACGTGCCGCTGGGGCTGCACCGGCTGCGGCTGGAGGGCGGGCTGGCCGAGATCCGCGAGCCGGACCTGCGGTTCACCGTGGCCGAGGCGTCCGAGCTGCTGGCCGTGGCCGGGGTGGTGGATCTGCCGGAGGTGGCGCTGCTGGTGGAGCGGACCGAGGGGTGGGCGGCGGGGCTGCGGCTGGCGGCGCTGTCGCTGGCCGGGCACCCGGACCCGGGGCGGCTGGCGGCCGAGTTCTCCGGGACCGAGCGGACGGTGGCGGAGTACCTGCTGGCCGAGGTGCTGGACCGGCAACCCGACCAGGTGCGGCGGCTGCTGCTGCGCACCTCGATCCTGGAGCGGGTCAACGGCGAGCTGGCCGGCCTGCTGACCGGTGATAGCGGCGGGGAGCGGACGCTGGCGGACCTGGAGGCCGCGAACGCGTTCGTGGTGGCGCTGGACCCGGGCCGGTCGTGGTTCCGCTACCACCACCTGTTCGCCGACCTGCTCCAGCTCGAGCTGCGCCGCGCCGAGCCGGACCAGGTCGCCGCGCTGCACCGGGCCGCCGCCGGGTGGTTCGCCCGGCACGGGTACCCGGTGGAGGCGGTCCGGCACGCCCAGGCGGCGCAGGACTGGGAGCTGGCCGCCCGGGTGCTGGCCGGCCACTGGCCCGGCCTCTACCTGGACGGTCAGGCCAACGTCGTCCACGAGCTGCTCGCCGGGTTCCCCGCCGGGGCGACCGCGGCAGGGGCGGAGCTGGCGGCGGTGGCCGCGGGGGACGAACTGGCCCGCGGCTCGCTGGAGGCGGCCGGGCGGGACCTCGGTCTGGCCGAGCGAGCGTCGGTGCCGGACGGCCGGGCCGGGCAGCCGCAGCTGCTCCTGGGCATGGTCCGGCTGCTGCTGGCCCGGCAGCGCGGGGACCCGCCGGCGGTGGCCGAGCAGGCGGGGCGGTTGCAGGCCCTGGCCGACGCGCCGGAGGCGGCGCAGGCCGGCCTGGGCGAGGAGCTGCGCGCGCTGGCGCTGATCAGCCTCGGCAGCATCGAGTTCTGGGCGGCCCGGTTCGACGAGGCCGGGCGGCACCTGGACCGGGGTGTCGCGCTGGCGCGCCGGATCGGGCGGCCGTATCTGGAGTTCACCGGCCTGGTCTACGCGGCTGCGATCGCGGTCTTCCAGTCGTTTGCCTTGGCGGTGGAACGGGGCAGGCAGGCGGCCGAGCTGGCCGAGCAGCACGGCTGGGCCGACGAGCCGGCCGCCGGCATGGCGAGCGTGATGGTCGGAGCCGTGCTGACCTGGCAGGGGCGGCTGGAGGAGGCAGGACCCTGGATGCAGCATGCGGAACGCACCGTCAGGGCGGAATCCGAGCCGGCCGTCGGACTGGCGATCCGCTCGATCCGCGGGCTGCTTGAGCTGGCGCGCGGCCGGGACGCGGACGCGCTGGCCGCCTTCCAGGACGCCGACCGGCTGGCCGGGCGCCTCGCCGAACCGAACCTGATCGTCCTGCCGAACCGGTCATTTCTGGTGCAAACCCTGATCCGCCTCGGCGAGACCGAGCGCGCCGAGCAGGCCCTGGCCGGACTGGGCGACCAGGACCGCGACGGCGGGGAGATGCGTATCAGCCTGGCTGCGCTGCGACTGGCGCAGGACAAGCCGAACGAGGCGATCACCGCGCTCGCTCCGGTGCTCGACGGCTCCGCGCCGGTACCCTGGCCGGGCTGGCTGGCTCAGCCGTTCCTGCTGGAGGCGATCGCCCGCGATACCCTCGGCGACCAGGGCGCCGCCGGGCGCGCCCTCGAGCGCGCGCTCGACGTGGCCGAACCCGACGGCGTGCTGACCGTGTTCTTGCTGTACCCGGTGCCGGGCCTGCTGCAGCGCCAGGCCCGGCAGCGGACCGCCCACCCCGCCCTGATCGCTGACATCCTCAGCCTGCTGGCCGGGCGCAAGCCCGCCCCGCCGCCGGCCGGGCCGCGGCCGCCGCTGGAGGCGCTGAGCGACAGCGAGATCCGGGTGCTGCGCTACCTGCCCACCAACCTGTCGATGCGGCAGATCAGCGGCGAGCTGTACGTCTCGCACAACACGGTCAGAACCCACATCAGCCACCTGTACGGCAAGCTCGGCACGCATACCCGGGCCGAGGCCGTCACCCGCGCCCGGGCGCTGGGCCTGCTGGCCCCCTCCCCGCTGCGAGGCCAGGTTCGGTGAGCTGGCGCCAGCGGCCGGCGGCCCGGGGGTGCGGAATCACGCAACCTGCGTGATGGCATTTCACGCAGACCGGCGCGAGGCTCGCGTTGATACCACCGCCGGTCGGGCCTGGAATTCCGGCCATGAGAAGGAGAACTACCATGACAGACAGCCAAACTGATGGACGCACGCTTGCGGCGCGTTACCTGAAGGGGTTGAACGACCGCGATCCCGATGCCGTCGACGGCTTTGTCGCCGTCGACTACATCAACCACAACGCATTCGTGGCAGACGGACGAGAAGCCAACCGCGCCTGGTGGTCGACCTTCTTCACCGCATTTCCAGACATCAAGGCGACAATGGACGACTTGGTCGTAGCCGGCGATCGCGTCGTCGGACGCTTCACCTACCGGGGCACGCACGCTGGCCCTCTCTACGGAATTCCTCCGACCGGGAACCCGATCGAGATGCGTTCCATCGACATCTGGCGAACCGCGAACGGCGAGTTCGCAGAGCACTGGGACGAGCTCAACTACCTCGAACTCTTCCAGCAGATTGGCGTGATTCCCGCCTTCGACCTCGCAGCGTCCGGATGACACAGATGGAAAATCACGGCATCGGCGGTGACGGCCGCTGCGCCCGCCAAGCTGTGGGAGCTGCCCGGCGCGCGTGGGTTCGACCTACGACGAGATCAACCCGATCCTCGCGTCGTCACAAGGCAGTCAGTACGGCCGCGAGGAACTGGCGAGAATCGCAGAAGCCGACGACGGCCTCCCGCAGCGGGTCGATGCGTTCCTGGACGCCGACGCGCACGGCGACCGCGCGCGCCTTGGCGAGCAACGGGTCCCAGTGCCAGTCGGGGCTGGGACTGCGGCCGTCGGAAAGACAGTCGGCGGTCAGGCCGCTGCGCAGCGTCACCGCGACCCGGGCGGGATAGCTCTGCGGGTGCCGGGCCGCCAGCGCGTCCTCGTCGTGGACGCGGACCACCGCGATCAGCCTTCTGAAGGCGGCGGAGTCACGCAGCGCCGACCGCGCGCAGTCGAAGCGGTCCTGGGGGTGCAGCAGCCGGGCGGCGACCTGGTACTGCGCGCTCACCAGCGACCACGTTCGGCCCGAGCCGCTCGGCTGGTCGATCATCCGCCGGTAGGCGGCCGGGACATGGACGTCGACGGCGGTCACGTCGTCGGCCCTGAAGCCGTGCCTGTCCGCCAGGAGCCCGACCGCGTCGATGGCGGCGGCGACCTGCCCGGCTGACGCCCACTGCTTGAGATGGGCCCGGGCCAGCCCGCGCCCCGGCTCCCATGGCCGCGCCAGAACGGCGGGCAGCCCGGGGAACAGCCAGCCGCCCGAGTTCGCGCTGAGGCCGGGATCCTGGTCGAGCAGGCGCAGGTCGCCGCGCGAGCCGCCGCGGGCCGCCAGCGCCGCGTGGAACCCCGCCGTCACCGCCAGGCCGAAGCTGAGCCACCGCCCGTCTTCACCGCTCCCCCGCAGCGAACGCGGCGTCGACAGCACCGCCAGCGCGATGGCGTGCGCGGTCTCCTCGGGATCAAGGCCAAGCAGCCGGCCGGCCGTCGCGGCGGCGGCCGGGCCGGCCGCGACCAGGCTCGGCCAGCCTCCCTGCCGGTAGAGGAAGTCGGGGCCGCCGACCGCCAGGCCGAGCGTGTGCATGACGTCGTACCCGGCGGTCATCGCGCTGAGCACGTCATCGGCGGCGTGCTCGCGCTTTCCGTCGATCGCCGCGGCGCCGGCCAGGGCCGGGACGACCGCCGCGGCGGCCGTGGTGACCGAGTCCAGCTGCAGGTCGTCCAGCTCGGTGGCGCGGATGCGGCGGGCCAGGGCCAGCACGAGGTCGGCGGCCGAGCTCTCGCGCGGGGACGCCCTCAGGTTCTCGATCTGGCGCGCGGTCGTGGCACCCTCTCGCGTGGTCGCTCCGGCCAAGGCCGCCACGACGGCATCGAACAGGTGCAGCCGGGCCGGCGCCTGCGCCCGGGCGGAAGCGGTCGACGCCGCGCGCCGGCCGAGCTCAAGTAGCTGGCTGGTCATCGCGATGACGCCGACCGGGCTGGCCGCGACGGCGCCGCGGCCAGGCTCACGCGTTCGATGTCCTCGCAGGTCCGCAGGGATTCATAGCCCCACGCGAGGTCGTGCACGGCGCCGCTGGCACCCGAGACCGCCGCGGCCAGCTCATCGAGAACGGCGTGCCTGCCCTCGGCGAACGCCGTCAGGTCCACCGTCCGGGTGCCCGCGCTGGTGGTCACGTCGACCTGGCGTGAGCTGGCGACGATCTCGCCGTCAGTGCCGAGCACCAGGATCCGTTCCCGGTCGGAGGCGCCGAGGCGGACCGCCGACCGTTCCTCCAGAACCCGGCGCAGCAGCGCCCGGCGCCGGGACCGCTTGCTCTCCTCGTCGGTGTCCTTCCCGCCGGGTCGGGCGGGGGCCGGGCTCAGACGTCCCACACCGTCGTGGGTGATAACCGCCGACAGGGCGTCACCGCTGCTGAGCCAGGCGGTGTACGTCCCGGGCGCGCCTCGTTCCCGGTCCAGCCGGACCTTCGCCTCCCGGACCGAGAAATCGACCCCGGTTATCGCGCGCAGCACGTCCACCTGGTGGACGCCCTGCCGGCGGATGAGGCCGCCGCCGGATGACCCGTCCCACTCCGCGGACAGCCGCGGGCGGCGCATCCAGTCGGTGAACTTCTCGGCCAGGACCATCGTCGGCGTCCCGATGGCCCCGGTCGCGACCGCGCCCCGGACGGCCTGGACGTAGGGCTCGAACGCCTCCGAGTGGCCGACGATGGCCACCCGGCCGAACCCCGCCGCGCGGGCCATGAGCTCCTCGGCCTCGCGGGCGGTCGCCGTGACCGGCTTCTCGACGATCACGTGCCGCCCGGCGCTGAGGGCGCGCAGCACGTGATCGAAGTGCATCGGCGTCGGCGTGGCGATGTGCACGGCCTCCACCTGGTCGTCCTCGAGCAGGCGGTCAAGCGAGCGGTAGCGCCGGGGCTGCTGGCCGGAACCCGGCCCCAGCCACTCGATGTCGGTGTCGGCGACCGCGACCACCGCCACCTGGTCGTGGCCGAAGGCCGCGCCGAGCAGGGCGAGGCCCGCGGGGCCGAGCCCCACGATGCCGAGTCCGATGGTCAACGGATCTGTCCTCCGGCGCCTCCGGTGCCCCGCTGGCCGGTGAGGCAGACCGGGCCGTCGGCGGCGGCGAGCACCGTGTCCGCGACGGCGGCGTGCGTCCCGTCCCCGAACCGCACGTCGATGCCGACGACCACCACCGACCCGGCCGGGATCGGCCGTTCGGACGGGTAGTCCGCGTACTCGCCGTTGGTGGCCATGTCAGCGTGATGGACCCAGCGGACGTCGCTGGTCGCGCCGGCCGGCAGCCGGTCAAGGGCGGGCCGCGCGGCCCGGTCGAGGTCGGCCGCGGTGGCGCCCGGCGCCGCGGCCGCCACCGCGTCCGCGAGCGCCTGCCGCAGCGGGTCCGGCCAGGCCGCGGTGACGGCGGCGGCGGCGACCCGGCTGGCGTGCAGCCACAGGTACCGGTACTGGGCGGTGATCTGCACCGATGCGACGCCGTCGCCGGTCCGCGCCGCGTCCGCCAGGACGTCGAGGAAGCCGTCGCCGCGCAGTCCGCGCTCCGCCACCGCGACCCGCTCGCTGGCGCTGAGCTCGGGCGCCGCGGCGTCGGCGGCGGTGTCCGCGAGTGCCGCGGCGGCTCGGGTGAGCAGGGCGATCTCGGCCGCCGAGGGGACCTGCCGCAGTGCCCGCACCAGCGCGCCGAGCGGGCGGACCGCCCGGCCGGCCAGCGCCTGGCGGATCTCCGCCGAGACCGCGGCCGGCCATAGTTCGGCCTCGATCAGCCCGACTGTGCCGCCGTCGGCCGGGCCGAGGAAGGTCGCGACGAGCTCGGCGAAGCTGCGCCCGCTGCGGATCTCGGTCACGGTGGAGGTCAGCCGCATCCACGGGTGCACGCGCGGCGACAGCTTGGTGAGGAAGACCGGGTCGCCGTGGGCCGGGACCGCGAGGATCCCCTCGTTCCAGTACACGCACAGGTTGGTCAGGTACGCGATGTCGTCCGAGCGGGAGACGTCGCCGTAGATCAGGGCCACGTCGGTGCCGCTGGCCGCCAGTTCCCGCTGCACCGCCGCGACCCGGCCGCGCCACTCGCCGGCCGGGATCTCGGCCGGGTCGAACAGGACAAGACCTCGCTTCATCGGGCCGCTCCCTCGAATAGCTTGCGCTCGGTGCTGATCAGGACCTCGGCGCCGTCTCTGGTCACCCGGACCGGGTCGCCGAGCACGTGGTAGCCGGCGATGGGCGTGTAGGTGTTGGGATGGATGATGAAGACCGCGTTCTCCGGCAGCTCGGTCTCGTTCCCCTCGATGATCGGGGTCTCGTCGATGTGCAGCCCGTGCCCGTGGCCGCGGACCCGGGTGTACTGGCTGGTGCAGTACTGGCCGAGCCCGCGCGCCCGGAAGACGTCGTTCTGCGCCCGTGCGACCTCGTGCGCGGTGACACCGGGGTGGACGGCCGCGATCCCCGCCTCGACCGCCTCGTTGAACAGGTCGAACGACCGGCGCTGGGCGTCGCTGGCCGGGCCGACGACGGCGGACCGGCAGATCTGCAGCCAGTAGCCGTCCAGCTGCGGTGTCAGCTCGGTCCGGACCATGTCGCCCGGCTGCAGCACCCGCGGGGTGGGCGCGGTCATGCCTCGCACATCGTCGCCGCCCGACGCGATCAACATGAAGTTGTCCTCCGCGCCCCGGCCCTTGATCGCCGCCTCCACCGCCGCGACGATGGCGTGCTCGGGCAGCCCGGGCTTCAGCACGTCCACGAACGCGGCCCAGCCGGCCTCCACCACACTGGCGGCCCGCCGCATCCGCGCGATCTCCCAGTCGCTCTTGACCAGCCGGACGTCATCCATGAGGCCGGTGGCAGAGACGATCTCGGTGCGGGGAAGCGCCTCGACGAGCTGGCCCATCAGCAGGTCGGGCAGCAGTTCGTAGTGGGCGATGCCGAGCCGCGCCGGGCGGGCCTGCAGGAGCGCCTGCGTCAGGGATGAGGCCGAGCGGGCCGACAGCGGGTGCGCGTCGGTCACCCAGCCGCGGCTGATGATGGCGTCCAGGTCGGCCTGGTTGGTGGAGAACGCGCGGACGTCTTCCGCGCCGGTCGCGGTGAGCAGGACGAACGACGCGGCGCCGGCCACCCGGGCGTCGGTGAAGTAGCGGACGTTCTCCCGCCGCCAGGCCGGGGCGAAGGCCAGCAGCGCGTCCAGGCCGGCCGCCGTCATCGCCGCCCGTACACGGCCGAGCCGCAGCGACCTCTCAGCCTCGTCGGCTCCGGCGTCGTTGGGGTTGATTGTCATGATCTCCTCGTCTTGTACGCACACGACCAGTGAGTATCGATATTTGTCGATCATCACTTGTGCCGCGCTTGACCTCACGCTTAAGATTTCGTCGCGCTTGCACAGCCGTCCTCGCGGCCGCTGCTAACAGCGGGTGACCGTGCCCTGATGGCTCGGTCAGTGATGGGGCGCGGAAAGCAGCCTGATGTACGACACCACCCTGTACCGCCTGAAGGTCCTCACGCTCGTCGTGGAGAGGCGCAGCGTGGGCGCCGCCGCGACCGTGCTCGGTCTCTCGCAGCCCTCGGTGAGCACCCACATCAAGGGGCTGGAGGAGCTGCTTGGCCAGCCGCTGTTCGTCCGCCACCCGGGCAGGCCGATGGAGCTGACCGATGCGGGACGGCTGGTGTACGCGTACGCGCACGAGACCGTGCTCGGCGCCGAGAACGTGATCGGCGTGCTCCGCGACCTCACCGAGGGACGCCGCGGGCACGTCACGATGGGCGTCTCGCGCGGCCTGGTGCATGACGCGATCACCCCGCTGCTGATCGAGCACCGCAGGCGCGCCCCCGACGTCATGGTGAGCGTGCTCAGCGGCACTCTGGCCGAGGTCATCGAGCTGGTCGAGACCGGCGAGGTCAGCTTCGCCCTGGTGACGACCGTGGGCACCGTCGGCGGCCTGCGGTCCGACCTGCTGCGGCCGGTGGATCTTGTCGTCATCGCGGCGCCCGGCCACCACCTGGCCCGCAAGCCCTTCGTCACCCCCAAGGACCTGGCCAGGGAGCCGTTCATCACGCCGCGCCGGACGTCCAGCCATTTCCGGCTGATCACCGGCCTCGCGCGCCAGGTCGGGTACGTGTTCGGCAACACCACGTTCGAGGTGGACGACGGCATGGCGATGAGCAGCCTCGCCCGCGAGGGGACGGCGGTGGCGCTGGCGCTGCGCACCGGCGTGGAGCGCGAGCTGGCGCTCGGGCAGCTGGTCTCGCTGAACCTGCAGCCGGCCATGCCGCCGATTGAGCTCAGGCTCATCTCCCGGCCTGCCCGGCGCTTCGCGTCGGCGGAGCAGCGCCTCATGCGGCTAGCCTTCGACCAGCTCGGGGAGCCGGGCGCCGATGCCTAGCAGGCCGGCCGCGTTGTCGCGCAGCACCCGGGCGGCGTCGGCCTCGGTGAGCCCGGCCTCGTCAAGCACCGTGACCGCGGCCCTCGGCGACCAGCACGGGTAGTCGGTCCCGTAGATCACGTGGTCGGCGCCGTAGAACTCGATCGCCGTCCTGATCGTGAGCTCCTGCGGGGTGACCGTGTCGACGTAGGTGCGCCGCAGGTAGCTGCTCGGCGGCTCGGGCAGCCCCTTGATCCTCGCGTTCTTGTCGATCCGCCCGGCCTGGTAGGGCAGCACCCCGCCGCCGTGGGTGTGCATGACCTTGAGTCCGGGATGGCGCTCCATGACGCCGCTGAAGATCAGCCGCAGGATCGTCACGCTCGAGTCGACGAGCCGCCCGAGCGAGCGCTGCAGGCCGGTCTCGTACCCGGCCAGGATGTCGTCGAAGACGAGGTCGGTCGGGTGGACGATGAGCGGGACGCCGAGCTCCTCGACCCGGTCGTAGAAGGTCTCAAGCCGGGGGGCGTCGATGGTCTCGCCGCCCGCCGTGACCGGCGGCAGGTTGACGCCGATCAGCCCGAGTTCCGAGACCGCGTGCTCGAGCAGCGCCACGGCCTCCTTGGTGTCGCCGAGCGGAACCGCGGCCGTGCCGAAGAACCGGCCCGGATAGGCGCGCTGGGCCTGCGCGAGCTGCTCGTTGTAGTCCGCCGCGATCTCGGCCGCCGCGGCCGGCGGGAGCTGGTCGAGCAGGCCCGCCAGCACCCCGGTGGTCGCTATCACGGTGACGTCGTGGCCGGTGGCGTCGGAGACGGCAAGCCCGGCGTCCAGGTCGAACCAGACCGCGGGGAGCGGGACGTAGCTGCGCCCGTTGTTGAAGTAGTACCGGTAGCCCTCGCCGTCGCGGACGGCCCGCGGGTAGTCCGCGCGCGCCGCCAGCTTCTCGAAGTGCGCGCGCGGGTACCAGTGGTAGTGAGAGTCGATGATCCGCATTGGTCCTCCTGTCGTCCGGTGCCGGGCCGCCGCCCCTGAGGCGCCGGTGAGGCTGGCCGCGCCCGGCGAGGTGCTGGCGATGGCCTTCAGCGCCACGGCCTCGATCGAGGCCTGGGGCACGATCGACGTGGTCTGGTTCATGACCGCGAGCATCGAGGCGTAGGCGCCCTGCGCGTCGGCCGCGCTCGACTTGGTCGCCAGCTCGATGTCCTTGATGGCGGCGGCCTTGTTGGCCTTGAAGTACTGCTCGCCCGCCATCAGCGCCTTCACGATGTCGACGGTCTCGGTCTTGTGCGAGTCGGCCCAGGAGATCGAGGCGGCCAGGCCGCCGCCGACCCAGGGGATCGAGTTGCTGTAGTTCACCAGGACGCTGGCGCCGGGAACGGCCTTGAGCAGGGTCGTCTGGTTCGGCGGGCCCGCGATGGTGGCCTCGACGGAACCCGACTGGAACGCGGACAACGTCGCGCCGACATTGCCGAGCGGCTGCAGGTGGGCGCTCGTCAGCACCCCCGCGTCCTGCAGCGCGACCTGGGTGAGCACGGCCGTGGTGGAGCCGGCCACCGTCTCGGCGACCGACTTGCCCGCCAGGGCCTTGATGCTGGACACGCCCGGCCGGCCGAGCAGGAACAGGTCGGCGTGGCCCTCCCACTCGGCGATCCACTTGATCTGCTCGCCGTCGGCGACCGCGAGCTCGGGAGCGGGGCTGTCAAACACCGCCATCTGGACCTTGCCGCCGACGATGCCGTCCACCGCCTCGGTCTGCGGCAGGTAGGTTATCGTGACCGGGACGCCGTACTTGGCGAACAGCCCCGCCTCCTGGGTGATCAGCGGGATCAGCTGGTCCGCGACCGGGGCCGTGTAGGCGATGGTGACGGGCACCATCGCGGCCGGGCTGGCCGCTGCCTGGGTGGCGCCGCTCCCGGCGGCGCTGCTTGACGACCCGCCGCCCGAACTGCAGGCGGCCAGGGTGGCGCCCGCGGCGCAGCAGGCGACCGCGATCGCGGCCCGGGATGCGAGCCGGCTGCGGCCTTGTCTGCCGTCGATCTTCTTGTTCAATTCACTCACTGTGCCTTCTTGGTTCGTGCTTGGGTTATCGGTCGCGCCATTGGGAGAAGCGCCGTTCGGCCCGCCGCAGCAGACCGGTCATGACGATCGCGGACAGCGCCAGGATGGTGATTCCGACGAAGACCTCACCGGATTGCAGGTTCTCGCCGGCGGTGACGATGAGGCCGCCGATGCCGCCGTTGCCGAGGAAGTACTCGGAGACGACGACGCCGACCAGGGCGCTGCCGATCGCGAGCCGCACCCCGGACACGAAGTAGGGAACGAGGGAGGGGAGCAGGACGGTCCTGATGATCACCAGCTCGCTTGCGCAGAAGCTGCGGGCGAGACGGACGAGCTCCTGATCCACATTCCGCGTTCCGGTCATGACGCTGACCAGTACGGGGAAGACGGAGATCAGGACCACCATCACGACTTCGGCGGTGAAGCCGATGCCGAACCAGACCAAGATGAGGGGCAGCAGCGCGATCAGCGGCATCGCGTAGAGAATCGCGATCCACGGTTCGAACACCGCCGCGACCAGCCGCCACCAGCCGATCAGCACGCCGCCGAGCGCCCCGATCACGATCGCCAGCCCGAGGCCGACGCCAAACAGTTTGGCGCTGCTGGCAACCTCAGAGCCCAGCTGACCGCTGTCGATCAGGAAGCGGGCCGCCTGGACGACGCCCCACGGCGAGCTCGTCAGCTTCTGGTCGACCACCCCCTGCGACGCGCACAGCTGCCACGCCGCCAGCACCACGACGACCGACGCGGTGGAGATGGCCGAGGTCAGGCCCCGCCGCCGCCGCCCGGGCGGCGCGGCGATGACGTCAGGCCCGGCGTCCGGCACGGTGGCCGTGGCCGGCGACAGGGTTTCCTCTGGGGTAGCCGCGCTCATGCCTGCTGCAGCTCCTTCCACAAGAACGAGTACAGGTCCTGGAACCCGGCCGACCGCTTCCACTCCAGCGGCCTCGGCCGCGGCTGCTCGATCTTCAGCTCCGCCGCGATCCGGCCCGGGTCGGCGGAGAGCACGACGACCCGGTCGCCGAGGAAGACCGCCTCGGAGATGTCGTGGGTGATGAAGATCATCGTGAGCTGCTGCCCGGACACGATGCCCTGCAGTTCCGCCTGCAGGTGCTCCTTCGATATCGCGTCGAGCGAGCCGAACGGCTCGTCCATCAGCAGGACGCTGGGCCGGACCGCGAGCGCCCGCGCGATGTTGACCCGCTGCTGCATGCCGCCGGATAGCTGTGCGGGGTACCGGTCCTTCGCGGGCCGCAGTTTGACCAGGTCGAGGAGATTTTCGACCCGCTCGCGCTGATCCTCCTTGGTCAGGTTGCCCTGCAGCTGCAGGCCGTACTGGATGTTGCCGACGGTGGTGCGCCAGGGCAGCAGGTGCGGCGCCTGGAACACCATCGCGACGCTGCGCCGGGGCTTGCGCACCGGCTCGCCGTCGATCGCGATGGAGCCGGCGTACGGCTCCATGCCCGCGATGCAGTTGAGCAGCGTGCTCTTGCCCGACCCGGACGGTCCGATGACCATCAACGTCTCGCCCGGGCGGACCTCCAGGTTGATGTTGTCGAGGACCGGCCGGGTGCCGGGCGCGAACGTCTTGCCGACCGAGGTGAGTGACACGGTGGCTGACATTGGCCTCCCTTCCTTCGTCAATCGCGTCGGATATCGCGGTCAGTCCAGCGCCGCGGCCGGAGCCAGGGCGGTTCGGTGTGCCTTGGTGGCCGCGATGTCCACCTCCAGGTCGGTGCCGGCCGGCGTCAGCACCACGCCGTAGTCGCGCCGGGCGGCCTCGACCGAGACGTAGCCGTTGCGCACGTCCTCGAGCACTGCCTCGACCGGCCGCTCGAGGGGCGAGCCCCAGCCTCCGCCGCCGCCGGTCTGGATGTAGACGACGGACCCGGCCGCAGCGGGGCGGCGCGCGCCGTTGACCCGCTCCCTGGCCTCGCTGCCCGCCAGCTCAAGCTCGTAGTGCCCGACGGTCCCCTGGCGGCCCCCCCACAGGCCCCACGGCGGGCAGATCTCGCGTCCGGGCATGGACATGTTCCACGTCCCGTCGACCAGGTTGCGGACGGTCGTCTTGAGCCCGAAGCCGCCCCGGTGCAGTCCGGCCCCGCCCGAGTCGGGCAGGATGGCCCGCTCCTCGACCCGGATCGGGAACTTCATCTCCAGCCCTTCGATCGGCGCGTTGCGCACGTCGCCCTGGCAGACCGAGACCGAGCCTGACATGCCGTCCTGGTGCGGCCGGCCACCCCAGCCGCCGCCCTCGATGGACTGCACGACGAACCGCCGACCGGTCTTCGGGTGCATGCCGAAGAACGTCATCGGCGCGCCCAGCGTGCCGAAATGCGCGGCCGGGACCTGCTCGGGGGCAGCGCCGGAGATGGCCCGCAGGATCGTGTCGACCACGGTCGGCACCGGCGTCGACCAGCTCGCCATCGGCGCCGGGTAGGCCGCCATCATGAACGTCCCCTCGGCGATGGTCACCGTGAGGGCCGCGAACGATCCCTGGTTGACGGCCTCGTGCGGCGAGGTGAGCGCCTTGAAGGCGACGAACGCCGCCGCCCGGGTGCGCGAGTTCACCGCACCGCGGCGCTGCTGCGAGCACTCGCTCAGGTCAATCTCCATCTCGCCGCCGCGGACCCGGACGGTCGCCTTGATCCGCACCGGGTCATCACGATCGACGAAGTCGTGATCGATCGCCGCCTCGGCGACGTAGTCGCCGTCGGCGAGCGCCTCCACCGCCTGCCGCGCCCGCTCCTCGGAGTCCCGGAAGATGCGCTTGACGCTGGCGTCGAGCTGCTCGAGGCCGTACCGGTCGACCAGCTCGGCGATCCGCCGCTCGCCCAGCCGGCAGGCCGCGATCTGGGCCCGCAGGTCGCCCATCGACGATTCAGGAAAACGGATGTTGTCCCTGATCATCCGCATCACCTGCTCGTCCGGCTCGCCGCCGCGCATGATCCGGACCTGGTCCAGCTGCAGGCCCTCCATCCACGGGTCGGCGGCCAGGCCGCTGGCGCCGAAGCCGGTGCTCAGCCCGCCCACGTCGACCCAGTGCGCGCGGACCATCGCGAACCCGTACAGGCGCCCCTCGGCGAACACCGGCGTGTAGGTGACGACGTTGTTCAGGTGCTGGCCGCAGACCCGCTGGTGGTTCATCAGGAACGCGTCGCCCGGCTGGAAATAGTCGGGCCCGAACCGCTCCATCGCGTCGATGACGATGACATCCAGGTCGGCGACGAAATGCGACACGCCGCCCACGTTCTGCGCGAGCAGCTGGCCGTCCAGCCCCAGCAGCGCGCAGCAGTAGTCCTTCACCTCGTAGATCATCATGTTGTAGGAGGTACGCTGCAGGTCGTAGGCCATCTCGTTGGCGGCTGCGGGCAGCGAATTGCGGATGACCTCGACGGTGACCGGATTCAGCATCAGCGGTCCTCTCCTTCTGCTGGGGCCCCGGCCGGGGCGGCGCGCCGCGAGGCGACGCTGACGATGATCTCTCCCAGGTCGCCGACGGTGGCGACATCCCCGTCGCCGACCACGACGGTGCTGGCGTACTCCTCGACGATGGCGGGGCCGGGGATGCGGGTGCCGGGGGCGAGCTCCTCGCGCCGCCAGACCGTCGACTCCCTCAGCACGCACCCGCCCGGGCCGGCGAACCCGACCTGCCTGGTCCCGGCGGGCCTGGCCGTCCCGCTGGCGTCAGGCGGGGAGTCAAGGTCCGGGGTGTCCCTCCGCCCGGTGGCCACCAGCCGGACGTTGACGACCTCGACCACTTCGTCCTTGGCCACGTGCCCGTAGCGGGCTTCGTGCATCTCGTCGAACCTGGACCGCACCGCCCGCAGGCCCGTCTGCGTCACTTCGCCGGCCCCGACCGGAACCCGCAGGGTGAACTCCTGGCCCGCGTACCGCAGGTCGAAGAACGGCTCGGCCGTGATCGCGTCGTCGGCCAGGCCCTCGCCTTCGAGCAGCGCCCGTCCCTCGTCGGTCATCTCCGCGATCATCGCCGCCAGCGTGGCCGGGGGCACCTCGTCGAGCCGCCCGTAGCACGTCCGCACGTAGTCGTGCCTGACGTCGGTGACGAGCATGCCGAAGGCCGAGTAGTGGCCCGGCAGCGGCGGCACGATGACGGTGGGGATGTCGAGGTCGCGGGCGATGGCGGTGGCGTGCAGCGGGCCGGCGCCGCCAAAGGCGATCAGCGCGCAGTCGCGCGGGTCGAGGCCGCGCTCGATGGAGACCGCGCGGACCGCCAGCGCCATCTTGTTCACCGCGACGTCGATGACCGCCTGCGCCGCCGCGTTGGTGCTGAGCCCCAGGCGGGTGGCCAGTTCCAGCCCGATCGCGCCGGCGGCGTTCTCCACGTCGAGTGGCATCTCCCCGCCGAGGAAGCGCTCGGGATTGAGCCGCCCGAGCACGGCGTTCGCGTCGGTGACCGTCGGCCTGGTGCCTCCCCAGCCGTAGCAGATCGGGCCCGGGTAGCCCCCGGCGCTCTCCGGCCCGATGCGCAGCGACCCGACCTCGTCCAGGTGCGCGATGCTGCCGCCGCCCGCACCGACCTCGATCACGTCGACGACCGGCAGCATCACCGGATGGCCGCTCATGTCGTCGCCGACGAAGTAACCCTCCGACATCACGGCGGCGCCGTTCTCGATCAGCGCGGCCTTCGCGGTCGTGCCGCCCATGTCGAAGGCGACCGCGTGCTTGACGCCGAGGCGGCGCGACAGCTGGCTGGCCGCGATCACGCCGCTCACCGGGCCGGACTCCATCGTCCTGATCGGCTGCTTGCGCGCCGTCGCGGGCGCCATGACCCCGCCGTTGGACTGCATGATGGACATCCGGCCGCCGAACCCCGCCGCCGCCAGGGCCTTGTCGAGCTCGGCGATGTACTCGCTGACCCGGGGACCCACGTAGGCGTTCAGCACCGTGGTGGACATCCGCTCGTACTCCCGGTACTCGCGCAGGATCTCGTGCGAGAGCGACAGGTAGCTGTCCGGGGCGACCTCACCGACCAGCGCCGCCGTCATCTCCTCGTGCCGAGGCGAGGCGTAGGCGTGCAGCAGGCACACCGCGATCGATTCCGCCTCGGCACCGAGCGCGACCCGGAGCGCGTCGCGCACGGATTGCGGATCCAACGGGGTGACAACGTTACCGGCCGCGTCAAGGCGCTCGTCGATTTCGATAATTCGGCTGCGCGGGACAAAAGGTTCTGGACGTTCGAAAAAGAGGTTATAGGCCTCCGGCCGATTACCTCTTCCGATGGCGTAGACATCGCGCATTCCCCGGGTGACGATGAGCGCGGTAACCGCGCCCTTACGTTCGATCGCGGTGTTGATGGCCACCGTCGACCCGTGCACGAAGTCCGTCGCCTCGGACAGCACCAGGCCGCTTTTCTGCAGGCAGCGGATGATCCCGCCGGTCAGATCACCCGGATCGGTATGCGACTTCGCGTGCACGGTCGTCTTGCTGTCCGTATCGAAAGCGACCATATCGGTAAACGTGCCGCCGATGTCGGTAGCTATTACGAGACCCATCCATCACCTCAACGTAGAGCCGTCGCATTTGCGCCAGCATTCGTTCGCATTCCGTTTGGTTGATGATGGGAGTCTAGCCAGCGATATTTTTTGAAATCTAGGCTTAACATGGATCGGCCTATATGGTCATAGATTGCGTTCTATGGCCTGCCCCATCGGCTCGCCCACAGGCCGTAACGGCCGCGCTTAGCCGCACCCGCCCCCCCGCTTGGGCCGGCAACCACCCGTCGTCCGGCGGCGGCGCCCGGCCCGGTGACCTTCGACCTGCCGGCGCCCCTCGGTTTCCGAGGGATTGTATCTGGGTGCTACATGGCCCCTCCGTCTTAGCAGATAGAGGTTCTGGGCGGCCGGTCCGCGTTATACCGACCGGGACGGAGGGGCACACGATGTTGTCAATGAATACCGCGTGGGGTGAAAACCCGGCGCTGTCGTACCGCAACTTGCGCGCGATCACCGGGTACGTCGGCTTGACACTGCCGGTCGTGCTGCTCGTGGACGGGCTCGCCGACGGGCATATCGAGTCCTCGCTCAGCGCGTACTACTACACGAGAGTCGGCAATGTCTTCACCGGGGCGCTGTGCGTCATCGGGGTCTTCCTGCTGGCCTACCGCCTGACCGTGTGGGCGATAGACAACATCGCGACGGCGCTGGCCGGCCTCTTCGCCCTTGGTGTCGCGTTCTTCCACGCCGCCCCTGCGCATGCCACCCAGAGCCAGCTCCTGCTGGCCGACGTGCATCTGGGCTGCGCGACGGCGCTGTTCGTCCTGCTCGGCGCCATCTCGCTGTTCATCTTTCCCCTCGACGTCAGGCCGGACCAGCGGTGCCGCGCGAACTGGTATCTGGCTCTCGGCGCGCTGATCTGGCTCTCGATCATCCTCATGCCGATCCTCAGCTGGCTGGCCAGCTCGTTCTACGACAACGACCACGTCTTTTTCATTTTGGAGACGGTCTGCGTGATGGCATTTGCCGTGTCATTCATCCTCAAGGGCCACGGCCAGCTTGGTGATCCGGGATTCGATAGGGCGGCAGGCCAGCCGCCGCAGACCGCGATACAGCCGCCAAACGACGTGGACACCGCGCATAAGGAGCCCCCGCGACAGCCTGCCGGGCAGCCTTAATGGCAATCAGGCTCGGGGCGATGGGGACCAGCTCAGTGCCACGGCCTGGCCGCCCGCTCTTGCCAGTAGGCCACGGGGGCCTCGGCCAGGCTGAGCGCCGGAAGCTGGCCGACGGTGAGCGCGGCCAGGTTCTCAGCCAGTTGCGCGCGGGTGACAGCGCCGGACAGCACGACCGATGCCCACGGCTGGGCCAGCGCGGCGGCCAGCGCGATCGCGTCCTCGGTGACGCCGCGCGCCGCCGCCAGCTCGGTCAACGACGCCGGCGGCCCGCCCGCCGCCGTCAGCCGCCCGTTGGCGACCGCCTCCTTGACCAGGATCGCCCACCCGGCCGCGGCGGCTTCGGCCGCGGCTGGCCCTGCGGATGGCTCGAGGAGGTTCCACGTCACCTCCGCCGCCGTAAACAGCGGCTGCCCGTCAACGGTCACCGCAAGCGCCCGGCGGATCGCTTCCGCCTGCTGCGGGCCGCTGGTGCTGAGACCGATGATCACGCCCCCGGACCGCAGCCGGGACAGCGCGGTCAGCAGCGGAGCGTCGGTGAACAATCCGGAATCGACGGTCAGAGAGTGCACCTGATACAGGGTGAGCCGGTCGCCAAGCAGCGCTCGGCTCTGCGCGAGCTGGGTCGTGAACATGGCCAGCGAATGCTCCTTGGCCTCCTGCCGGGGAGCGTCGAGCCGCCAGCCGCCGGTATAGCGGTACCCCCATTTCGAACCGACGATCAGGTCCGGGTGGCCACGCTCGGCCAGCCAGCCGGCCAGGAACTCCTCCGCCAATCCATACGAGCGGGCCGCGTCCACGTACCTGACCCCGGCCTCGTAGGCGGCGTCCAGCATCGAGAAGGTCCGCGTCCGCATCCCGGCCACGCTGCGGTCGGGCAGGTCCTCGTCACGGCCGCTGGTGATATACGCCGGGCGGCCCAAGGCGGCCAGCCCAAGGCCGACTCGGGAGACCACTGGTCCCCCGGTCCCGAGTGCCGCCAGCGGCATGCGAACCCGGTCCCCGTAGTCGCTGACCATGGCCTCTACCGTACCGGCGCCTCACAGGGCACTCCCCGCCGCCACCTGAAGCAGTCGGCCGAGCGCGATTGAGGTCTAGTCGGGGGAGGTGAGGTCGGTTAGCTTTTGGGGGCATGACGTGGCAACCGGAACTGGATGAATTGCGCCGTCGCCAGGAGCTCGCCGAGCGCATGGGCGGGCCGGAGAAGATCAGGCGGCAGCGTGACGCCGGTCGGCTGACCGTCAGGGAGCGCATCGCCGCGCTGCTCGACGAGGGTTCATTTCACGAGGTCGGGGCGCTCGCGGGGACCGCCGGCTATAACGAGTCCGGCGAGCTCGCCAGCTTCATCCCGGCCAATTTCGTGACCGGCACCGGGCGCCTGGACGGCCGCAAGGTGGTCGTCGGCGGTGACGACTTCACCGTCCGCGGCGGCGCGGCTGACGCCTCGATCGTCGGCAAGCAGATCTACGCCGAGCGCCTCGCGAACGAGCTCCGCCTGCCGATCATCCGGCTGGTCGAGGGGACGGGCGGGGGCGGCAGCGTGAAGACGCTGGAATCAAGCGGGCACACCTACGTGCCCGTCAACCCCGGCTGGGATTACGTCGTAGACAACCTGTCGGTGGTTCCGGTGGTCGCGGCCGGGCTCGGCCCGGTCGCCGGCCTGGGTGCCGCCCGGCTCTGCGCGGCCCACCTGTCGATCCTGGTCGAGGGCACGGCGCAGCTGTTCGTGGCCGGTCCGCCGGTGGTCAGCTCGGGTGCGGGCGAGCAGGTCGACAAGGAGCAGCTCGGCGGGTCGCGGGTGCATGCCAGGAACGGCGCCGTCGACCTGATCGCGGCGTCCGAAGCCGAGGCGCTCTCCCTCATCAGAAGGTTCCTGTCCTACTTGCCCCCCAGCGTTTTCGAGTTGCCGCCGGTCGCGGCGGGCGCGGACCCGGTCAGCCGGCGGGAAGCAGGCCTGCTGGCGGCCGTGCCGCGCGACCGGCGCCAGCCGTACCGAATCGGCCCGATCCTGGCTGCCGTCTTCGACGCCGGATCGGTCATGGAAGTCCAACACTACGGCGGTTCGATCGTGACCGCGCTGGCCCGGCTGGACGGCCATCCGGTCGGCGTGGTCGCCCCTAACCCGTACGTGGCCGGGGGCTGCCTGACCGTCGAGGCGGCGGAGGCGGTTACCCGGCTCGTCGATCTCTGCTCCGCGTTCCATCTCCCGGTGGTGACGTTCACCGACCAGCCGGGGCTCCTGATCGGCACCAGGGCCGAGCAGCGCGCGACGATCCGGCACGGGGTCCGGGCGATCGCCGCCGTTTACCAGGCCGGGGTGCCCGGCGCGGAGATCGTCATCCGGCGGGTCTTCGGCGTCGGCGGGGCGGGCCTGACCAACCGGCACCGGCTCACGCGGCGATGGGCCTGGCCCTCGGCCGACTGGGGCTCGCTGCCGGTCGAGGGCGGCATCGAGGCCGCTTACCGCGCCGACCTGGAGCAAGCCGATGACCCGGCCGCACTGCTGGCCGAGATCCGGGCCAGGCTCGACGCGGTCCGCAACCCGATGCGCACAGCGGAGCGGTTCGGGATCGAGGAGATCATCGACCCGCGGGAGACCAGGCCACTGCTGTGCGACTGGGTCCGCGACGCGTACTCGGTGCTGCGCGGCAGCCCGCCCGGCCGGCCCACGTTTGGCCTGCGGCCCTGAACTTGGACGTGGGCAGGCACCCGGAGCGCCGATCGCGCCCGTTGGGTCCGCTCTGGTCAACCAGTGGCGCAGCTCAGGTGGCTGTCGGGCGGAAGCGCAGCGCCGACCAGGTGTCGTCGATGGACACCTGCCGCACAGGCTGGATGCCGTGAGAGGCGAGGGCGTCAGCGAGCCGGTCACGGTTGAGGTCGGTGCCGAGCTTCCCGCCTTTGGGGTAGCCGATCCAGGCGACGCGGTCGGCGTGAGCGGCGCCGATGACCGCGTCGAGCTGATCGAGATCGTCACGGCGGACGGCGAAGCCGATCACGGCGGATGCGGTGGACGGCTGGGCGCCCGCAGTGCTCGCGGGCAGGGTCACTCCGGGCGGTGGGTTGAGTATGGCCAGCGATTGGCCCGGCTTAATCTGCAGCTTCTCGGTGAGGTCCATTTGGTCAGCGTGCCAGCGGCCGGACGAGGCGGCAACGCGCGGCACCGGAGCTCACGCAGATCACCCGTTCCTGCGGCGGGGCGGCTGTCATGGCCGTGTGCCAGACTCGTCATCCTGCGGCCCATCGCCCGATTGGATATCAATCATGGACAACCCGCCCGCGCACTTCCCCGCCTGGCCCGGCGACGCCGAGGTGGCGGTCTCCCTGACCTTTGACGTGGACGGCGAGGCCCCCTGGCTCAGCGAGGGACCCGGGTACGCCCGCCGGCTGAGCACGCTGTCGCAGGGCCGCTTCGGCCCGGCCCGGGGCCTGAGCCGAATCCTCGCGCTGCTGGCCGAGCTGGACGTCACCGCCACGTTCTACGTGCCCGGCCACACCGCCGACCAGCATCCCGGCGCCGTGGAGGCCATCCTGGCGGGCGGCCACGAGGTCGGCCACCACGGGTACCTGCACCGCGGCACCGACGGCCTGGACGCCGCGGCGCAGCGCAGCGAGCTCGAGCAGGGGCTGACCGCGCTGGGCAAGCTCGGGGTCCGGCCGAACGGCTACCGCTCACCAGGCTGGGAGCTGACTCCTGAAACCCTGGACCTGCTGGGCGAGCTCGGCTTCCGCTACGACGCCAGCCTGATGGCCGACGACCGGCCGTACTGGGTGACCAGCGGAAATAAGCCGCTGCTGGAACTGCCGGGCCACTGGAGCCTATGTGACTGGCCGTATTTCGGCTATACCCCGTACGACGGCGGGCTGCTCGCCGACCCGGCCGCCGTGGAGCGGATCTGGCTGGCGGAGTTCGAGTCGGCCCGCCAGGACCGCCGGGCGGTGACGTACACGATGCACCCCGAGGCCATCGGCCGGGGCTACCTGGCGCGGATGCTCCACAGCGTGGTCACGGCGATGGCCGGGCGGGGCCGGCCGTGGTTCGCCACGCACGCGCAGATCGCCGGCCTGGCGGGCGCCCCGCCCGTCGACCCGCTCTGCTCGGCCAAAACCGGTTGAGTGCGATGCCGGTGGTCCAGCACTATTCCCCCATGACCGACGGGTTGAGGTTCCCCGAGCTGCGCGTGCCGGCCGCGGGCCGCCAGCCAGCGCTGATCCTGCGGCCCTGGCGAGCAGCGGACATCCCCGCGCTGGCCGCCGAGATGAGCCGCGAGTACCCCACCGCCGGCATGTGGTCACGACCGGACGAACGCCCGGTCGCGACCGCGCTGTCCGACGCGACGCAGCGTCGGACCGGGCCGCCCGGCGAGCGCGACGCGGGCCGGTGGCTTGCGAGCCAGGACCGCGGCTGGCGCGACGGCGACCGGTTGAGCTTCGCCGTACTCGAGGAGGGCGATGTCGGCGGCTGTGTCCTGGCGGGAAATGTCGGACTCAAGAATCGCGACGAGACCGGCCGGATCGGCGAGCGCGAGACCGCCGAGATCGGCTACTGGACCGCGGTGGCAGCGCGCGGCCGCGGCATAGCTCCGGCGGCGGTCGTGGCGGTGACCGACTGGGTCTTTGACGCGTTCGCAGGGACAGGCCTGCGGCAGATCATGCTCGTGCATGATATCGACAACCCGGCGTCCTGCCGCGTAGCGGAAAAGGCCGGGTACCCCTTCCGGGAGCTCAGCCCGGCTAATCCGCCGCACTGGTTCACCGACGGGCACATCCATATTCGGCTCGGCGGCGGCCCAGGGCCGCGGTTACCGGACGCGCCCGCACCGTCCCGGGCGGCGTAGGGTGCGCGGGTGAGCATGAACGACGGCGAGGTCGGCGGCCCGTTCCCGGCGGGCTTTCAGTGAGCGAGCGGGAGGGCGTACTGCCGTGGCCGGATGAGCGGATCTGGGTCAGGCTCAGGCCGGAGTTGACGCCGGAACCTGACCTGCGCTGGTCGATCGAGGGAAGCGCCCATACGCACCGGGGTCACCTGCACGTGTCAGCGCGGGACGGCGGCCTGCTGGCCACGGTCCATCCCGGGGACATCACGGAAGCATCGCCGGAAGCCTGGCTGTGGATCGACGGGTTCCTGCGCGGCCAGGAGGCCACGCTCTTTGAGTTCCTCGGCCGCTCGGCTGACCTGCTTGACGATCACGACGACGGTGACATCGCACGCTGGCTGGCCTGGAACCAGCGCTTTCGCCGGCACGGCTGGGCGCCGCCGCTGCGGCCGGTGCCCGTCGCCGACCCAATACTGGAGGAGCTGTCCGGCCCGCGGCCCTGGGCGCACTCCGCCGGCCGTTTCTGGGTCTGGCAAGACGGCGCGTGGGTCGTGGCGGATCCGCAGCCGCAGGACCCTGACCCAGACATCCCCGGTCGGGCTTGGCCAGGCACCAGGTGCGTCGAGCGCGGCCATCACCTGCTTGCCAGCTTCGGCGCGATCAGCGCCTGCGAGGACTGCCACCTGGTGAGCTGATCCGGGCCGTCCCCCGCGCCGGCGCAAGCGGGAGCCGGCGCCGATGGCGTAACGTCGCCACTGCCGCCCAACGGGCGGTCAGCTGTCGCCCGGTCGGAGACCTCGGCAGCGGAAGGGGAGGATCACGGTGAGCCAGCAGCAGACATCGGGCCCGCTCGGCGCTGACGTGGCGGTCACGCACATCTTGGTGGTCAGCGATCCGGCGCGGTCACGCGATTTCTGGATCGGCGTGCTCGGCGCGGAACTGTTCCGCGAGTACGGCGGGACCAGCGTGGTGCTCAGCTTCGCCGGTACCTGGCTGCTGCTTGTCGCCGGGGGCGGCCCGACCGCCGACAAGCCCGGCGTAGTCTTCCAGCCGCCCGCGGATGCCGACCGGGTCAGTCACGCGATCACCGTGCGCGTGGCCGACTGCCAGGCAGCCTACGAGGCACTGGTCGCCAAGGGCGCCACGTTCCTCACTCCCCCGCACGACTGGGGCACCGAGATCCGCTGCTACCTGCGCGATCCGGACGGGCACCTGGTGGAGATCAGCCAGTTGCCAGCCACCTGACGGGGCCGCCAGCAGGGCTCGCGTGCCGCGCGGTCAGCTGATCCGCAGGCTCGCGATCCGCCCGTCGCGAAGCTCGAAGTTCATCGGCCCGGTCCCGTTGAAGCCGTCGCCGGTCACCGTCAGCGTAACGACGTAGCTGTCGGGGGTGGCGCCGGGCCCGGCACTGACCAGCTCGAAGTGCGAGCGGACGCCGATGTTGTCGGTGCGGTTCCAGTCCCGCACCCCGTCGTGGCCGTGGAACTCGCGGCCCCAGTCGTTGAGGTAGGCATCCTGGGTGAATGCGGCGACGAACGCGTCCGAGTCTGCGCGGTTGGTCGCCTCGATGAAATCCTGGATCGCGGTAGGCAGCTGGTTCACAGTCATCAAGCCTCACTTCCCATGTCCGGGCTGCGGCAAAAGCGGGGCGACGCGGACCCCGCACGAAGGTCCGCAACTGGGCGGATTATCCGGCTTTGCCAACCACACGGCACCGCACGGCACCGCACGCCACCGCGCGGCTTGCGTGCCGGCTCATTACCGACCGGAGTTACGGGCTTACGCTTAACCTGGCCTGCGCGGTGCGGTGCGGTGCGCCGCAACGCCTGGCAGGATCGGCCTGCCGGGCGGGCGACGGGGCAGGCGGGCGATCAACGGGAGGCGCATGATGCGAGTGCTGGTCGTGGGCGCGGGCGGGGTCGGGTCGGCGGTCGCGCGGACCGTCGCGCGGTGGAATCTATTCGAGCGCGTCGTCATGGCCGATTATGACGAGGGGAGGGCGCAGCGGGCGATCGCCGGGGCCGGGGACCGGTTCGCGGCCTACCGGCTGGACGCGAGGGACGAGCAGGCGATCACGGAGCTGATCACAGCCGAGCGGTGCGACGCCGTGCTGAACGCGCTCGACCCGCGGTTCGTGATGCCGGTCTTCCGCGCGGCCCTCGCCGCCGGGATCACCTATCTCGACATGGCGATGTCGCTGTCGCAACCGCATGCGTCAGAGCCGTACCGGCAGCCGGGGGTCAAGCTCGGTGACGAGCAGTTCGCGCTGGCCGGGGAGTGGGAGCGCCGCGGGCTGCTGGCTCTGTGCGGGATCGGGGTCGAGCCCGGGTTGTCGGACGTGTTCGCCCGGTACGCGGCGGACCGGCTGTTTTCGTCCATCGACGAGGCAGGCGTCCGCGACGGGGCGAACCTGGTGGTCGAGGGCTATGATTTCGCCCCGACGTTCTCCATCTGGACCACGATCGAGGAGTGCCTGAACCCGCCGGTCGTGTGGGAGCGCGGCAGGCAGTGGTACACCACCGAGCCGTTCAGCGAGCCGGAGACGTTCGTCTTCCCGGCCGGGATCGGGCCGGTCGAGTGCGTCAACGTGGAACACGAAGAGGTCCTGCTCATCCCGCGCTGGGTCGACGCCAACCGGGTCACCTTCAAGTACGGGCTGGGCGAGGAGTTCATCGGCGTGCTCAAGACGATCCACAAGCTCGGCCTCGACTCCACCGCCCCCGTCCAGGTCGGCGGGGCCGCCGTCTCGCCGCGGGATGTGATCGCCGCGTGCCTGCCCGACCCGGCCGGGCTCGGCGACGCGATGTCAGGGCTCACCTGCGCCGGCACCTGGGTCACCGGAACCGGCAAGGACGGGTCGCCACGCGAGGTCTACCTGCACCACGTCGTCGACAACGCCTGGTCGATGGCCGAGTACGGCTCTCAGGCCGTCGTCTGGCAGACCGCGATCAACCCGGTGATCGCACTCCAGCTGCTCGACTCCGGCCTATGGTCCGGCGCCGGCGTCCTCGGCCCCGAGGCACTGCCCGCCGAGCCGTTCCTGGACCTCCTCAACAGCCACGGCGCCCCCTGGGAGTGCGAGGAGCGCACCCCCGCCAGGCGCTGAAGCGCACCGACGGCGGCCTCCCTAAGGCCTGTCGCGAGTCGCGTCCCAGCGATTCCAGTGCACGACCTCCTCCACCGGCCGGCGCTTCGGCTCGGCCCACCGGCCCTGGGCGGGGTAGCCCATCGGGATCAGCGCCATGGTCAGCGCGTCGGCCGGCAGCCCGAGCAGCTCGCGCAGCTCGTCCTCATGGCCGCCGTAAAGCGTGGTCAGCGACGTGCCGATGCCGTAGGCGCGCGCGGCCAGGCAGAGCTGCTGGACCGCGCCGTAGATGGAGGAGCCGATCCGGGGGTTCGTCGCGTCGGCCGCGTTGCGCAGCACCGCGAAGACCCACACCGGGGCCTCCTCCAGGTGGTGCGCCAGGTGCTCGGCGCCCAGGAAGCCGCGCGGGCTCATACCTGACGAGCCGTCGCCGGCCAGGATGCGGTCCCGGTGCTGACCGTAGGCGGATTCCCAGTTCGCCCGGTACCAGCCCGCTACCTCCTCCTTGAGGGGCTGGTCGGTCACCACGACCCAGCCCCACTGCTGCCGGTTGCCTCCGGACGGGCCGCGGATCGCCGCGTCGAGGATGGCCCACAGCACGTCCTCCGGGACCGGGTCAGGCGCCAGGTAGCGGCGGGAGGGAGTCGAGTGCAGCGCCTCGAGTGCGCTCAGCGGCTGCCCGTCGGCAGATTCCCCCCTCGGCGATGGCGACATCCACGTCCTCCCGTATGAGACCCGACAAGATCATCTCACCACCCGGCGGCGGGCTAGGGCTTGTCGACCAGGTCGCTGACCGGCTTCACCCCGGCGGTGCCCTTCCTGAGCCGCCTCAGCAAGCCCCCGAAGTACCACAGCGCCGCCAGCGCGAGGGCGTAGCCGAGCATCTTGTCCGAGCCGTGGAACGGCGACGGGAACGACAGCGCCACCATGATGACCACCGTGTACACGAGGACGAACCCGATCACCGGCCACGCCCATCGCCCGAGCGAGAACGCTCCCGGCAGGCTGTCGGTCGTCCGCCGCTTGACCGCGTAGGCCACGGTGATCAGGAAGTAGATGATGTAGGGAATGATCGCGGTCGCCCCCACCAGCGTCCCGAACGAGCTGGTCTGGAAGTACCCGTAGATCATCACGCCGACGTCGATCACGCCGAACACCAGCAGCGCCACGATCGGCGTCTGGCTGCGCGGGTTGATCTTCCGCAGGGTGCCCGAGAACGGCATCATGTTGTCCCGCGACAGCGAGTAGACCAGCCGCCCCTGGGCGCCGGTGCCGACGACCAGGATCGAGAACATCGAGAACACCACGAACGCGACGAAGACCTTGACCAGCCACGACGGCAGCCAGTAGCTCGCGATGGCGAGCAGCGGCAGCGGCGCCGCCTCGACCGCCTTGAGGTCGGGGATCGCGATCGTGAAGCCGATCAGCGCCACCATGCCGAGCACGGCCGAGCCGCCGACCGCCCACAGCACCCCGCGCGGCACGCTGCGGCGCGGGTCGACCGCGTCCTCGGACATGTCGGCGGCCAGCTCGAAGCCGACCAAGGTGAAGGCGCCGAGCAGCCCGGCCAGGGCGAAGGCGTACCAGGTCGGGTTGTGGTACACGGAGGCCGTGCTGGTGAGGATGCCCGCGCCGTACGGGGTGGGCTTGGAGTGCACGCCCCACAGCACGAGGAGCAGCACGCCGAACACGACCGTCCCGATGATCTCGGTGAACACCGCGACGTTGTTCACCCGCGCCGCCACCTGGACGCTGATGATGTTGATGACCAGCGGCAGCAGCATCAAGATGATCGCCACCGCGAGCACCAGGTGCGGGCTCGGAGTGTCGACGTTGAACTCGCTGAGCAGCAGCGGGGCCGCGACCTGGAGCATGATCGCGCCGCCGCCGACCGCCATGTAGAGCAGGCCGGCGAAGCCGACGAACCAACCGTAGGTCGGGTTCACCAGCCGCGCGCTCCACTGGTAGGCGTAGCCGGCCAGCGGGATGCGGGTGCCGAGCTCGGCGACGACCAGGGCGATCATCAGGTTGCCGACCCCGACGATCGGCCACGTCCAGATGGAGGCGGGACCCCAGTAGG
>Ga0335075_10002879_pt1 | contig 27519 bp, 21 predicted proteins | sample Lox_Sample_24_FD_206723 | JGI IMG/M metagenome (GOLD analysis project Ga0335075, IMG submission 206723) | Soil microbial communities from Loxahatchee National Wildlife Refuge, Florida, United States - Lox_Sample_2.4 | ecosystem: Environmental > Terrestrial > Soil > Wetlands | place: USA...
CTGGCTGGTGGGTCCGGTGTCGGAGATCAGCCCAGCGTTGTTGAGTGTTCCCGAGCTGCCGAAGAAGTTGCCCAGGGAGCTGGTGTTACTCAGGACCAGGGTACTTCCGACCAGGTTGTTCCACACCGCATTGTTCTGGAACGCGATCGCGTCACCATCGAGCAGTGTAGCGTTCCCCATGTTATTGATCGTTCGTTGGTTCAGGGTGGTCCCGAAGGGGCTGTTGCCCAGGGTGGCTGTCCCATTGTTGATCGTCTGGCCGGTACCGCTCATGGTGCCGCCGGTCCAGCTCCACACTTTGTCAATGGCGACGTTGCCCGCTCCGGTGAGCGTGCCGCCGCTCTGCGTCAAGTTTGCTACCTCCAAGCTGTCCCCAGCGTTGACGGTGGCCGTCCCATTTTCAAGGGTGAGGTTCTGGATGCTGGCGGCGCCGTTGACTGTCAGCTGCGAAGAACCGTTGCTCAGGACAACGACCCCCTGGCCGGTGACGGAGGCGCCGTCTTCGAGGATGTAGTTCTGGCTGCTGAAGTTGGGGGTGACGTTCAGGATGCTATTGCTCGCCAGGGTGACGGCGGCGCCGCCCAGCTGGGTGACATCGCCGGTCAGCTCCAGCTGGCTCCCCGTGTCTACCTGGGTGGTCGAACCGTCCAGCAGGCTGAAGGTGCCGGCGATGCTCAATTGGCTGCCGTCCTTGAGCTGAAAGCTCCCGCTGCTGTTGCCCACACTGCTGTTGCCATCGTTGACGGTGGCGAGAGCGCCCGGCTCAAGGGTGAAGGTGCCCTCATTGGTCAGGTCTGCTGTGACATCGAGGGTTCCGGCCTGGACATCGACGGTGCCGGTGTTGTCCAGAGCGACATCAATGGTCGAGGAGGTATTGTTCAGACCCGAGCGGATGAGCTTTCCGGCGTTGTTGATGGAGCCGGAGCTGCCGAAGAAGTTGCCCAGGGCGGCGGTATCTTCCAACACCAGTTGGGCGCCGGACTGGTTGTTCAAGGTAGCGTTATCGGCGAAGAGGAGGCTGGAGCTATTGTCCACGGTGAGAGTGCCGAAGTTGTCCAGCGTGCGGGCGCTCAAGGTGGGTCCAAAGGCGCTATCGCCGCCGACCTCGGCGTTGCCCTCGACCTCCGTGTCGCCGCTGCCGCTCATGGTGCCGCCGGTCCAGCTCAACGCCTGGTCAATGGTGACGTTGCCCGCCCCGGTGAGCGTGCCGCCGTTCTGCGTCAAGTTTGCTACCGCCAGGCTGTCCCCGGCGTTGACGGTGCCGCCGCTCAGGATGAGATCTTGGGTGGTGGAGAAGTTGTTGAAAGTCAAGCTGCCGCCGCTAACCGACAGCGTTGCCTGGCTGGCGAGGCTATTTACCGTATCCGAGCTGAACACGGATGTATGCGTGACGGTGATGCCGGAGATGGCGATGACGGCGTTATCGTTCGCGGTCGGGACATGGTTGGTTCCGGTCGTCGTGTCCAGCCAGTTACTGGCCGTGTCCCAGTCGCCTCCGTTCGGGTTGATCCAGACCACGGTCGACAGGAGGTTCCGGGTTTCCAAACATTCCAGGAACAGCCGGGAGTTGCTGCCGAGACGGCGACGGGGACGGGCAGGGCGCTTACGGAAAACCAACCGAATCCATGTCTGCACTTGGGAGAGATTCAAGGGACTTTCCTCCATTGATAAAGTCTGGTGCAGCGCGCATCGCGAAACAGCGGTTCGGGTTACAAAACCGAACCGTTACACCGCCTGTGGTGCTTAGGGATGGCGTTCTTGCCCGCCTTCATTGGCAGGAGGCGAGGAGTGGGAGTAATGTGCGTTCAGGGCTGTACAAGCGCATGAGCAGCCTGGCTGAGATGGTTTGCCTTAGCACCTCTCCAGGCGAGCGCTGTTCGTAGGTTCCTCTTCCAAAGGACAGCCATATCACTCGCAACGTTCCTCGCAAGCGAGCCAGGGAATTACAGCTTGCCGTCTTTCCTATTCTGATGGCGCGGAATCGCAACGGTTATTTGATTAATTTTTCGTAAGGCCGCGCATCCACGAGACGAGTCTTCGCGCTTCGCAGCTCGGCTTCGGAGCCGCGAGCGCTGTGGGACAGAATCACTTAGCTGACGCCGTGAGAGATGGAATCGAAGCTCCGCGGCGCGTCGCGGCTAAACGAACGCTGGCACTGATCCTGTCAACGTTGCAACACGTCCGGACGCACGAACTCGGCGCCCTGTATGCGGATGCGTTTGAGAGGCCAAACCTCTGTCGGCGTGACGATTTTCGGCCCCTCCTCGGTGATAAGGAAGGTGTCGCAGCTGAGGGCGGCGCCGGCGCTGGCGTTCCATGCGACGGACCAGCCCGGCTGGAATAGCTCCTCCGTCTGCGGCGTCAGCGCCATCTCGACGGGGGAACGTCCGGTAAGATGTCCCTGCGGCGAAAGCTGCCATTCGTGCTCGAAGCCGCTGATGAGATAGATGCGCCGCCCCGCCAGCAAGATCTCGCGCGGCATGGCGTCCGGCCAGGTCGAGGCGAGGTAGCTGGCGCTGACGCGGCACACGGCGTTGTGGTCCTGGCGTAACTGCGGCGGCAATTCGCCGAAGCAGACCGTGCGGCTGGCCGTCGCGTACACGCCGTACTTGCGGGCCGTCACCGTCAGCACGGCGTAATGCTCAAGGGCCGTCGAGGTGAAGCCGAAGCGGCGATACAGACGCGATCGACCATCGACGGCGACGCCGATGTGTAACGGCAAAATGCCGCGGTGAATGAGGCGATGACTGAGATGGCCGGCGATTTCTCGCTCGGTCTCGCCCTGCGACAAGGTGCGGCAGGTTGCTTCGAGGGCGTGGGCGACGGTTTGACCGAGGGCGAGCTGGCAGGCCTGTTCGTAAGCGGTCAGGCAGCGGCGCAGGCGGCGCATCGGCTCGGCCACGTTGACCGGCGCGACGCCGGTGCCAGCGCCGTTGACGGAGCGATCGCAGGCCACCTTGCGGTTTTGGCACAGGTCGGCCAGGAATTGCTCGCGGCCCCAGTGCCACGGCCATTCCTTGAGCTGGAAGCCCAGGCCATCCGCTTCCTCATCGAAAAGCCGCTGCGAATCGACATTGCTGGCGATGATCCAGCGATGCTCGCCGTTGCTGTAGGCAGCCGGCTCGGCGGCGAGGTCGCCGAGGCCGCGCGACATGGCGCCGCTGGTCAGCCAGGCGAAGTTGGCCGGGTCCAGAAGCAGCAGACCCTCGCAGCCGACCTCCTTCAACAGCTCCGCCACCTTCGCCATTTTGGCGTCGATGTCGGCTCGCCGATCGGACATGGTGTCGGCCTGGGTTGCGCCGCCGATGAGGGTGGTTGGTTGCACAAGTGTTTCCGCAATCACTGTCGGGCCCTCGTCACCTTGACCTCGACCGCCCGGATGGACCGGAGCGCGGAGCGGTCTTCGACCTGGACTCCCTCGTCCTCCCGCAGCGCCCGCGCTACCTCGGGCGACCGCACACATCATGAAGCTGGGCCGATGGTTCTCGGGCCTCCGTTGTGAGGATACCACGAAGGCGCCTGGCAACGGAATGACATTCTCTTCCCCGGCACGCGAGATAGAACCATCAAAGCCGGTACAATCGTTACCCCTTCCAGCGCTAAATTCCATCACGAAAACACGAAAGTACGAAAGAAAAGAAGGCAGCACCGACAACCAAGCACGTTTTTTCTATTTTCCTATTATCTTTTTCGTGTTTTCGTACTTTCGTGTTTTCGTGATGGCATTTTAGGAAGGCGTGTTTCGCTGCCACGGCGCGGGAAAGGCGCCGTGAGCGTAACGCTGGGCCATTTCCAGATAATGGGCGGAAATCGCTTGCGTCCGCTGCAGATCCTCATCGCGAACCTCGCGGACGACTCGGCCGGGCACCCCCATGACCAGCGAGCGCGGCGGGATGCGCCGCTTCTCGGTGATGAGCGTCCCCGCCGCGATGATGCACTCGGCGCCGATCTCGCATTCCGACAGCAGCAGCGCCCCCATGCCGATGAGCGTATCGCGGCCGATGAAGCTCCCATGCAGCACGGCCCGATGCCCGACCACCACGCCTTCCTCGATGAGCTGCGGCTTCTCGTAATCGGTGTGGACAATGCAGGCATCCTGCAAATTGACGCGCGGTCCCAGCGTGATCGTCGCCAGGTCGCCGCGCAGGATCGAGCCGAACCAGATGTTCACGCCCGCCGACAGCACGACATTGCCGGTGACAATGGCGTTGTCAGCAACGTAATAGTCCTGGATGGCTCGCATCGCTCTCCTTCTTAGGTGGTTAGGTGGTTGGGTGATCAGGTGGCTGGATTGCTAACCACCCAACCACCTACATTGTATCGCCGTTGTGCCGCTCGCCTATGGACAGCTCTTCGTGCGATTCCGACAATCAATAGGAGAGTTCGTGGGCAGAAGAGGGCGTGATGGAGGCCATGATATGCGAAGGGTTGGCTGGGGACAATTGTTCGCTCTACTCCTGCTGCCGGCAGCCGCGGCTCACGCGGAAACGACAGCGGACGCTCTGGCGCGGCTCAAGGCTGTCGGCCGCGAAGGCGCCGGCAACGAGGCGGCGGCGCGGGCCTGGAAGGACGTGGTAAGCCAGGGACCGAAGGCACTGCCGGCGATCCTGCAAGCGATGGACGATGCCGACGCCGCTTCCGCCAACTGGCTGCGCGCCGCCGTCGATGCCATCGCCGAGCGAACCCTGTCGGCGGGCAAGCCGCTGCCGGCCGAGGCGCTGGAGCAGCTCGTCCGCCAGACACGGCACAACGGCGCCGCCCGGCGGCTCGCCTACGAATGGCTGTGCCGCGTCGATGCCAAGGCGCCCGACCGTCTCCTGCCCGGCATGTTGCAAGACCCTAGCCCGGAGCTGCGCCGCGATGCCGTCGCTGTCGTGCTCAAGCAGGCCCAGGCCCATCTCGATAAGGGCGATCCGGACGCCGCCCGCGCCGCCTATCGCCGGGCGCTGACCGGCGCCTGCGACAAGGACCAGGTGGACCTCATCGCCAAGCAGCTCGACAAGCTCGGCGTGAAGATCGACCTCGCCGCTCATTTCGGCTTCGTGCGCTTGTGGCTGCTCGCGGCCCCTTTCGATAACCACAATGCAGCTGCTTTCAACGTCGCCTATCCACCCGAGAAAGGCGTCGATCCGACCTCGGTGTACAAGGGCAAGGACGGCAAGGAGGCGCGCTGGATATCCTTCACGACGAAGGATGCGTATGGCGTGGTCGATCTCAACAAGGAGCTGGGCAAGCAGAAAGGCGTCGTCGCCTACGCCTATGCCGTCATCGAATCCCCGAAGGCCCGGCCGATCCAGATCCGCGCCGGCTGCATCAATGCGATCAAGATTTTCCTCAACGGCAAGGAAGTCTATCATCGCGAGGAGTACCATCACGGCATGGCAATGGATCAGCACATCGCCGGCGCCGCCCTGAAAGCCGGCCGCAATGAGCTGCTGGTGAAGGTGTGTCAGAACGAACAAACGGAATCCTGGGCGCAGGATTGGAAGCTTCAGGTTCGTCTGTGCGACGCCGTCGGCGCCGCTGTGCCGTTCAAACTGGTGTCCATGAAAGCCGCGAAGTAACAAGGCGCCCACTAGCCTGGAGCGCCAGCGACGGGTCGAAGAAACCCGTCGCAGGCGCTCCAGGCTAGTGGGCTGGGAGCTGCCATGAAACGACTTGTGTTAAGTGCTGTCTTGCTCTTGCTGGCGCAGCTGGCTTTCGCCGGCGATTGGCCGCAGTTTCGCGGCCGCGGCGGTGCGGCCGTCTCCGACGAGAAGGCGCTGCCGGTGAAGTGGAGCACCACCGAGAACGTGCGCTGGAAGGCGGAGCTGCCGGGACGCGGCGTGTCGAGTCCGGTGATCGCCGCCGGCCGCGTCTACGTCACCGCCGCCTCGGCGTATCGCCAACGCCGCCTGCACGTTCTCTGCTTCGATGCCGTTACAGGGAAGAAAGTGTGGGAGCGGCAGCTCGCCGCCACCGGCAGCACCATGTGCCATCCCAAAACGAGCATGGCCGCCCCGACGCCGGTGACGGACGGCAAATCCGTTTACGCACTCTTCGCCACCGGCGACCTCGCCGCTTTCAGTCGCAACGGTGATCTGTTGTGGTATCGCGCCCTGGCGCGCGATTATCCGGACATCACCAATCAGGTCGGCATGGCCGCCTCGCCGGTGCTGGCCGGCCAGACGCTGTTGTTGCCGCTGGAAAACGCCGGCGATTCTTTCGCCCTCGGTGTGGACGTGAAGACCGGCCGCAATCGCTGGAAGGTGCCGCGCCGCCGCGACATCAACTGGGTGACGCCGATCGTCACGCGTTTCCAGGGCAAGACCGCCGCCCTGTTCCAGACCTCCGGCGAAATCACCGCCTACGACGCCGGCAACGGCGAGGTCTTGTGGAGCTACAAGGGCAACAATCTCGGCTCGATTCCCTCGCCGGCGATTCTCGATGATCTGGTCATCGTACCCGGCAAGCCGTCGTTGGCGCTGCGGGTGTCGGAGGGCGGCACTCCCGAAGTGGTGTGGAAGAGCAGCAAGCTCGCCGCCGCCTTCGCCTCGCCGGTCGTGTACAAGGGCCGCATTTACGCCCTGACCGGCGTTGGCGTCGCTTGCCTCGACGCCGCCACCGGACAGGAAATCTGGCGTGAGCGTCTCGGCAAGGGCTTCTCCGCGTCGCCGATCATCGCCGACGGCAAGCTGTACGTCGCCAAGGAGGAGGGCAATACCTCCGTCGTCCAGCTGGGCGATAAGCCGAAAATCCTCGCCAACAATGCGTTAAAAGAGCAGCTACTCGCCACGCCGGCTGTCGCCAATGGCGCCATCTACCTGCGGACGGAGAAGAATCTGTATTGTATCGCGACGAAGAAATAGTCGGGTGCGAATCGTGCCGGCTCATGCGGGCGGATGGATGCCCGATCCCGAGGCCTTGGGCGTGTCTTTCGAGATCACGTCGCTGTTGGGCATCAGCTCCAGCTCATCGGGAAGAAGGAACGATTCCTCCGCCGCGGGAGACGGCGGAGGCGGGGGAGAAATCGGTACCGCGCCCGGCGGGCCATCGGGTCCAGGCTCGGCGAGCGGTACGGGCTCGTCGCAAGATTCGAGCAATTCATCCTCGACGCCGGCCGGCGGCAACGACTCGCGAATCGTCGGCCTCCGTGCGGAAGCCAGGGCCACCGGCGGGACGCCGGCACCAGCGGAAGGCGGTGAGGCCAGGATGGGCTGTGCATCCCAGGTCAGCTTGTAGCGGGCATTGCCGATCGTCAATTCATCGCCCGTGCTGAGACGCCCCTCGACGACGCGAATGCCGTTGATGCGGATGCCGTTGGTGCTGCCGAGATCGCGGACCACGAGGTAATCGCTGACCTGCGCGATGCAGCAGTGACGCCGCGAAATCTTCCGCGAGTCGATCTGGATATCGCACTCGGGATGCCGGCCAAGCAGCAAGATCGGCTTATCCAGCAAAATGCTGGGGCCGGTATCCAGAGCCAGGAGCTGCGCAGGCATGGTTCGTTGCCACGAGGGAAAGCCGCGTGTAGGAAAGAGAGTGCCCTGACCCTACTATATCACGCGGAGCTGAGGAGTCCCATCAATTCCCGAGGAAAGTTCGTGATGTAAGCCGCTTGCGGCTTAGCGCGTCCGCAGTTCCGCTAAGCCGCAAGCGGCTTGCCCCACCGCTGCTTACTGATATTTCGCCCCCGCGCGGTCGAGGATGCCCTGGAAAGCGGCGATGGCTTTGGGAAACAGCTGCGGCCCGGTGACGCCGCCCGTCGGACCGCCGCCGAGCAGATGCGGCTCCAGCGTCGCGAAGCCGTCGTAGGTTTGCGCCACCTCGGCGATGACCTCCGGGATGCGTCCCTGTCCCTCGCCGGCCAGGCAGCCGTGCGTTTCGCCGGCGATCCAGTCCTTGATGTGGAAGTGCGCCGTCCACGCCTTCGTCATCTGCCAGCCCTGCCACGGATCGTAGCCGCAGAAGACGTAGTTGGCCGCGTCGTAAACCGCACGTAGATGCGGGCTATTGACCGTTTGCAGCAGATCGACCACGCGGTGCGGATCGTCGCCATAAATGTTGTGCTCGTTTTCGTGCAGCAGACGCACGCCGGCCTTCTCGGCGCGTCGTGTCTTCTCCGTTATCCGGGCCATGATCTCGTGGCGCCACCGCGTCCAGTCGTCGCCCTCCGGCTTGTAGTAGCTGAAAATGCGGATGTTCGGCGTGCCGAAAACTTTGCACAGCTCGATGGCCCGCGCAAAGCGTTGCAGGTGCGGCTCGAACGGCTGATCGATCTTGACCTTGCCGATCGGCGAGCCGATGGCACTGAGGCGAAAGCCGTGCCGATCGAGCAGCGACTTCAGCTCCGTCACTTGCAGGTCGCTCAAATCGAGGACGTTGGTTTTCAGGATAGATCGCAGCTCGATGTGCCGCACGCCGCACGATTTGAGCACGTCGATTTGTTCTTGTGGGTCCGGCGAAATCTCATCGGCAAAGGCACTGAGGGTGAACATAGAGGGTCTCCTTCGGAGCCCGTAGCGTAAGCAAGGGAAGCTCTGCCCTCGCTTACGCTACGGGCTCCGATCATTGCGTCTGGCCTGGCTTCCAGAGGATGTCCTCGCGGCCGTTATTGTTGTAGACACGCCCCAGCACAAAGAGGAGATCCGATAGGCGATTCAGATAGACGATCACCTGCGGATTGATGGTTTCGTCGCGGGCCAGCGTCACCACCTCGCGCTCGGCGCGGCGACACACCGTGCGCGCCAGATGGCACCAGGCGGCCGGTCCCGCTCCGCCGGGCAGGATGAAGCTGGTCAACGGCGTCAGGGCGGCATTCAGACGATCGATCGCCTGCTCCAGGCGCTCGGCCTGCTCGGCGCGGACGCGCAGATGCGCGCCGGGTTTTTCGTCTGCCGACTGTGGCAAGCACAGGTCGGCGCCAACATCGAACAGATCATTCTGAATGCCGCGGATCAGGTCGATCTCGGCCGCTTGCGGATAGTGACTGACGAGCAGGCCGAGGACCGCGTTCAATTCATCGACAGTACCGTAAGACGCGACGCGCGGATGGTCCTTGGCTACTCGGCTGCCGTCGCCCAGGCCGGTGTCGCCCTGGTCGCCGGATTTCGTGTAGATGCGCGACAGGTAAACCATGAGGACAATGCTCCTGGAAAAGACAACAGCTCCGGGCACGGTCCGTGGAGACGTGCGCGGAGCTGCGCGGATAAAAGGAGACGGCTTTGGTCAACACTGGCGCATCTTTCGCAGGGCGGCGCGGACACGTTCCTTGGCTTGCCGGGTCTGCCGTTCCTTTTTGCGTTGCAGGCGCTTGAGACGCTGCACCGCAACCAGAAACCGTGGTGTTTCTGGCTCGCCATAGATCATGGCGACCACTCCTTTCGGAACACCGGCAGGGACATCTCAGGTTGCTGCTACTTCGATGGGGCTGCCCGCGCCGGTTGTTGAATTCGCTGGTATCGTCGGCTCGTTTCCGGTAATAGCCCCTACCTGCCGGACCGTTTGCCGTGCTCTCTCCTCCTATCTCATCTTATGCGATCGTTACAACCGGCTGTCAATAGGCTTGTTGGCGGATTTCCGAAACAGGTTAGCCGCGACGCGCAGCGGAGCGCGTGCTCCGCTGCGCGTCGCGGCTAACCTCAGCTGCATCCCGACGTGGCGCCGCACGTATCGCACTTGCAGCATGCTCCGCTGCGCACCAGGGTCAGCTGGCCGCACTCGCCGCACGGATCGCCCTCGTAGCCTTTCAGTCGTGCCAGGCGAATCTTCTCCTCCATCGTCTGCTCGCGCACGCCGCTCAGCGAGCCGCTGGCTTTATGGCCGTTGGTCGTGGGCGGCGCGTTTTCGCGCAGCGGCGTCAGATGGCCGCTGCGCGGCGTAACGAACGCCTTGGACACCGGCTTCGGCTCGATGATGCGTTCTTCCATCACCTCCTCCGACTCGAAATCTGGCTCCTCGCGCTCGCGGTGAATGGCATCGCCGCGCAGATCCTCCTCCTCGACCTGGGCGAGGTCGTGCCGGTTGAGATAAGTGATGGCCAGCTCGCGGAAGATGTAATCGATGATCGAGGTCGTCATCTTGATGTGCGGATTGCCCTGCACGATGCCGTTCGGCTCGAAGCGCGTGAAGAGGAAAGCATCGACGTACTCTTCCAGCGGCACGCCGTGCTGCAAGCCGAGCGACACGGCGATGGCGAAACAGTTGGTCATGCTGCGGAAGGCGGCCCCTTCCTTATGCATGTCGAGGAAAATTTCGCCGAGGGTGCCGTCCTCGTATTCGCCGGTGCGCAGATACATCTTGTGATTGCCGATGCGGGCTTTCTGCGTGTAGCCGGCCCGGCGGTACGGCAGCGGGCGGCGGTTGGCGATATAGCGATAGACGATCTTCTCGGCAATGCGAACTGCTTCGGCCTTCGGCTCCTCTGCTGCGGTCTGGGTCACTTCGGCGTCGAGGTCCGGCGCGTCGGCCACGGTGTTGAGGGGCTGGCTCAGCTTCGACCCGTCGCGATAAAGCGCGTTGGCCTTGAGCATGAGCTGCCAGCTGAGTGTATACGCCCTTTTGACATCCTCAATCGTGGCATTGTGCGGCATGTTGATGGTCTTCGAGATCGCCCCCGACACGAACGGCTGGGCGGCGGCCATCATACGGATGTGCGACTCGGCGGACAAAAAGCGCTGGCCGAGCTTGCCGCACTTGTTGGCGCAGTCGAAGACCGGCAGGTGCTCCGGATTGAGGTGCGGCGCTCCCTCGATGGTCATGGCCCCGCACACATACAGGTTGGCCTCGGCGATTTGCTGGCGACTAAAACCCAGCGCCGCAAGCAGATCGAAGCTGGCATGGTCGATCTGTTCGGGCTTGAAGCCGAGCTTGCCGGTCAGCACGTCGTCGCCAATGGTCCAGCGATTGAAGGCGAAGGGCAGCTCGAAGACGCTGGGCATCATCGCTTCCAGGCGTTGCAGCACACCGTCGGGGAAGCCCCTGGCTCGCAGCGTGGCGGGATTGATGTGCGGGCAGCCGTGCAACGTGCCGGCGCCGCGGCTGTAGCGAACGATGTCCTCGATCTGTCGCGGCGTGTAGCCGAGCCACCGCAGCGCCGGCGGGATCGATTCGTTGATGATCTTGAAGTAACCGCCGCCCGCCAGCTTTTTGAACTTCACCAGGGCGAAATCCGGCTCGATACCGGTGGTGTCGCAATCCATTACCAGAGCTATAGTTCCAGTCGGAGCCAAACACGTGGCTTGTGCGTTGCGATAGCCGTGCTTCTCACCCAGCTCCAGCATGCGATCCGATTCGCGCTGCGCCGCCTTGAGCAGGTAATCCGGACAGAAACGCCCATCGATGCCGACCGGCGTGATGGTCAGCCCCTCGTATTCTTCCTTCGCCGCGTTGTACGCGGCGCGGCGATGATTGCGGATGACGCGCAGCATGGCCTCGCGGTTGGCCTCGAAGCGCGGAAACGGTCCAACTTCGGCGGCCATCTCCGCGGAGGTGGCGTAGGAAACGGCATGCATCAGGGCGGTGACGGCGCCGCACCAGGCCCGAGCCTCGTGCGAATCGTAGGGCAGTCCCTGCACCATCAGCAGCGAGCCCATGTTGGCGTAGCCCAGGCCGAGCGTGCGAAAATCGTAGGATTTCTGCGCCACGGACACGCTGGGGAACTGTGCCATGTATACGGAGATTTCCAGTATCAACGTCCACAATCGCGTGGCATGGCCGAACGAGTCCACGTCGAAACGGCCAGTCTCGAAGGTGTAGAATTTCAGCAAATTGAGAGAGGCCAAGTTGCAAGCGGTATCATCCAGGAAGCAGTATTCCGCGCAAGGATTGGTCGCGTTGATGCGCCCATCTGCGGGACAGGTATTCCATTGATTGATCGTTGTGTCAAACTGGACCCCCGGATCGGCGCACGACCAGGCCGCGAAACTGATTTGCTCCCACAGATCGCGGGCCCGCAGCGTTTTGCGCGGCTTGGGCGAGCGACCCTCCGCGCGGGCCTTTTCCTTCTCCGTGCGCCAGTATAAATGCCAGGGGCTGTCCTTCAGTACCGCTTCCATGAACGCATTGCTGACGCGAACCGAATTGTTGCTGTTCTGTCCGGAGACGGTGAAATACGCCTTGGAGTTCCAGTCGGTGTTGTACTCCTCGATTTTCAGGGCGGTGACGCCTTGCTCGGCCAGCTGCAAGACGCGCTCGATGTAGTTGACCGGCACCAGGGCGGCGCGGGCCTCGACGATGGCCTTGCGCAGATCATGATTGCGATGGCGGTCCAGCCGCTCGCCGGCGTTGGGCCAATTCACACACGCTTTGAGGACGGCGTTGAGGTGTCGATTCAGCAGCCGCGAGCCGGTGACCAGCGCCGCGACCTTGGCTTCCTCCGTCACCTTCCAGCTGATGAAATCTTCTATATCAGGATGATCGAGATCCAAAATGACCATTTTGGCCGCGCGTCTTGTTGTCCCACCGGACTTTATGGCTCCGGCGGCGCGATCGCCGATCTTGAGGAAGCTCATCAAACCGCTGGATTTGCCGCCGCCGGAGAGCGGCTCACCCTCGCCGCGTAAAGAGGAGAAATTCGATCCCGTACCGGACCCATATTTAAAGATGCGTGCCTCGCGGACCCACAGATCCATGATGCCGCCTTCGTTCACCAGATCATCTTGAATGGCCTGGATAAAACAGGCGTGGGGAGCTGGATACTCGTATGCGGTTGTGGAGCGAACGACCTGCTTCGTGTGCGGATCGACGCGGTAATGTCCCTGCGACGGACCGTCGATGCCATAGGCCCAGAACAGGCCGGTGTTGAACCACTGCGGCGAGTTCGGCGCCGCCATCTGCGCCGCCAGCATGTGGCAAACCTCGTCGTGGAACGCCCGCGCGTCGGTCTCCGACGAGAAATAGCCGCCCTTCCAGCCCCAGTACGTCCAGCACCCCGCCAGACGGCGGAATACCTGACGCGCATCGGTCTCCTGAGCGTCGCGCGGGTCGCCGGCAACCGGCTCGCTGCGCTGGAGCCATTCCGGCACGCCCTCTTCCGGCACCTTCCGGCTTTGCCGCGGCACCCCGGCCTTGCGGAAGTATTTCTGCGCCAGAACGTCCACGGCGACCTGCGACCAGCTTTCCGGAGCCAGCAGGTCTTTCATCTCGAAGACCACCGACCCATCCGGGTTGGCGATGCGCGAGGTCCGCTTGACAAATGCGAAGGAAGCGAAAGGATCGCTGCCGGCCATGGTGTAGCGATGTGTGATCTGCATGAAAGTTTCGCGAAAAGATCGCTCCATTCTTCACGATCCGTCGAGGGCTGGAACTCAGGCGGTCGGACGGACGGAGCTAGTGTCCGATTCCGTGAAAAGATAACTCTACCGCAAAAGTAGACGCTTGTACACAGAAAAATCGAGAATTGTGTCGTCAGCTCTCCGGCTCCGTGCCAACGACGAACGGCAGCGTCAGCCCCTTCTGATCCTGATACTTGCCGCGCTTGTCGCCGTAGCTGGTCTTGCAGACGGCCTCGCCGCGCAGGAAGACGATCTGAGCGATGCCTTCGCCGGCGTAGATCTTTGCGGGCAGCGGCGTCGTGTTGCTGATCTCGATGGTGATCTTGCCGCGCCACTCCGGCTCTAACGGCGTTACATTGCAGATGATGCCGCAACGCGCGAGCGAGCTTTTGCCTACGCAGATCCCCAGAATATCTCGCGGGATCTCCAGATACTCGATGGTTTCCGCCAACGCGAAGCTGTTGGGTGGAATGAGACAAAAATCGGCTTCAACATCGACAAAGGAGTTCGGATCGAAGTTCTTTGGATCGACGACGGCGCAGCGCGCGTTCGTGAAGATTTTGAAGCGCCGGGCGACGCGCACGTCGTAACCGTAACTGCTCAGTCCGTAGGAGATGACTCCCGGACGCAGCGCGCCTTCGGCGAATGGCTCAATCTTGATTTCGCGCAGAATCTGCCAGTCGGCAAGCACACCCATGGCTTCCTCTCCTTTTGGTTATCAGGCAATTACAAGCATCGTACATACTCGGCTCGCGTGCAACCCAAGTCCACAGCGAGACGCAGCTGCCCGCTTTCTGCCTCGCAAAGCTGTTCCAAAATTGTCCGTTTTTCCTGTGAGAAAAAGTGTGTGCCTTTTGCCAAAATGCTCGAAGTTAGCGGAAACGCTCTTCGCTGTCTTGCTGGCGCGCTGTGAGGCCGCATTTGAGCTTGACTTCCGCGTCCGAAAGCGCGCAAGAATTAGCACAGAGACCGCCCTTCAAAATCACACATCGTGCGGCTTATCCGTGGATCGAGGGAAGTGGTCATGTCTCCGGCCTTGCCTATCTTGTGCCTTTTGTTCGCCTCAACACCGACGATCGAGACGTCGTTCGTCCAGGTTGCTCCGGCGAAGGATCCGCAGCACTGGTGGAACGCGCCGGGGAAAAGGCGCGCAGTCGTGCTCATTCATGGTCTGCTCGTTCATCCCTTCAGCAAAACCAACGTCGGCCGCCCTCATCTGCACAGCTGGCAGAAGTCCGATTGCCTGCTGGTCAAACGCTTGGCGCAGGACGCCGACGTGTTCTCCTTCGCGTATGCGCAGACGGTCAGCGTCGATGAGGTCGCCGAGTGTCCGGAGCTGGAGCGGCGCGTGCGGAAGCTGCGAAAGGACGGCTATCGCGAGATCGTGCTAATCGGCCATAGTGCCGGCGGCGTCATCGCTCGCCAGCTCGTCGAGGACCACCCCGATTGCGGCGTGACGAAAGTGATTCAGGTGTGCGCTCCCAACGTCGGCTCCGGCTGGGCAAAGTGGCAGACAGTGCGGTCCAATCAGATCGACTTCCTCGATTCGTTGACGAAGCCGGCCCGCCGCCGCAGCCTGTCGCAGCGGGCGGACAAAGCGATACCGAAGCACATCGACTTTGCCTGTGTTGTCGGAACGGGCACCGTTGTCGGCGACGGTCTGGTGTTAACTCGCTCGCAGTATCCGCCGGATTTGCAGAAGCAAGGCATTCCGGCCTATCCCTTCAGCAGCACGCACTGGATGGTGTTGCGCAGTCAGAAGGGCACCGCTCTGGTGGCCCGTCTGGTGCGCGAGCCGCAGCCGCGCTGGGATGAAAAGCAGGTCGAGGCCGTGCGTCGCCGACTTCCCGGCGACTGAGTCTGGAGCCCGCAGCGCAAGCAAGGGACGCCTGGAGCCCGCAGCGCAAGCAAGGGACGCTGATCCAAGCGTTAACGTCACCGAGGGAAACGCACGCGCACGCGCTGGCCGATGCGGATTACCTGTTTCGTGGATTCAATCCTGATGATGCATTCGAGAGTGCGCGTGTCGTTGTTCACGGACAGCATTTCGGGATTCACGCTGCGGCGAGGAGCGTACCAGCGCGCCAAGCTCACCACCTTGCCGCGAGCACATTCCTGGCCGGTGACGTGGTCCTCAATGACGACGTTCTGGTCCTCGACAACTCGGCCGACGAATTCCTGCTCCACCTCCGCCCGCACCAGCAGCGGACGCTGGGCGGCGAATTGGATGGCCGGCTGGTGCGGATTGCCGCCAAGGACCTGGCCGACATTGACGAGAATGCGCAGCGGCGTGCCATCGACGGGAGCGCGAACGACGCACTCCTCGACGGCATGGTTCGCTTCCTTCAGCTGAGCCTGTTTGGCCTCGACGTTGGCCTGCGCCGTGGCGACGTAACCCTCCGCTTCCCGCCTGGCCGCCTCCGCGAGGACGAGCTTTTGTTCTTCGCCGCGCACGGCCAGCTCCGCCTGCTCGACGGTAATTTCCGCGGCTTGCAGCGTCTCCTTGTCGCCCGAAAGCCCTGATTTCTCGAAGGTTTTCTGCTTGTCGCGGAGAAGCTGAGCTTTCTTGACGTTTTTCCGCGCCGCGGCGATGGCGATCTTCTGGGCCTCGATTTGTTTGCTTGCCTGCTCCCGTCGCGCCTGGGCGATGGCCAATTTCGTCTCCGCGCCTTTGAGGTCGATTTTGGCCTCGCTGACTTTCAAGACCGGGATGGTCTCTTCCAGGTGAAACAGCGGCTGTCCCGCCTTGACGCTTTCATTCTCCTGAGCCTCGATGCTCCTGACGCGGCCGGGCTGGACGGGATAAAGAGGAGTAACTCCGCCCTCAATATCGACATAACCCAGGGAATACCAGCGCTGATCGTCGGCGGGCGTCGCGGTGGTAGCGACAGAGGCAGACGAAGGACCGGCGTGGGAGCGCAAGCTCATGGCGGCGACCACCAGCGAGGCCAGCAACAGCAGCACACCGAGCGAAACGGGGATCGTCAGACGCCAGTGCCGTCCCCGCGGTGAGGACGGATGGATCGGCTCCATCAAGCTCGCCTCGCGGGAGGACGGGGAGGAAGAAGACTCCAGGATCTCCGCATTCACGTTTCACCTCGCCTGTTTGACTGGATGCCGGACGATGTCGCGCTCGTGCTGAAGGTGCAGGCGGCCGTCTTCCATGTGGATCACGCGATCCACGTACTCGATGATGCGCGCGTCGTGGGCGACGACCAGGACGGTGGCGCCGCGGTCGTGGGCGGCGCTCCGCAACAGCTCGATGACCTGCTGGCCAACCTTCCAGTCGAGCGCGCTGGTCGGCTCGTCGGCGAAGCAGAAGTTCGGATCCTTGATGAGCGCTCGGCCGATGGCCACGCGCTGCTTCTCGCCGCCGGACAATTCGGTCGGCCGCAGATGGGCCTTCTTGGCCAGGCCGAGCAAGCTGAGCATTTCGTCGGCGCGGCGGCGGGCCTCGCCGGCGGAGGCCCCCTCGCCCCAGCGCACCACCATCTCCAGCTGCTGCCGGGCCGTCAGGGCGTTGAACAGGTTGTAGCCCTGGAAGATGAAGCCGCAGTGCCGCAGCCGAAAACGCTCGCGCTCCAAATCGGACATCGCCCACAGGTCGTGTCCCAGGGCCATCACCTTGCCGTTGTCCGGATGCAACAAGCCCGACAGGATGGCCAGCAGCGTCGATTTGCCGCTGCCGGACGGACCCATCAGCAGCGTGATCTGTCCCGAGAACAGCTCGATCGACACGTCATGGAGGACGGTCGTTCGCGTCTCTCCCGTGCCGAAGCTGCGCTGCAGATGCACGCCTTGCAGGGCCGGCGTTGACAGCGAATCGTCAATCATTACAGCCGTTCCTCGGAAACCCCTGTTTAGCCGCGACCCGAAGGGGAGCGCGGCCGCGCTCCCCTTCGGGTCGCGGCTAACCAACGTTAGCGGAGCAACGTGGCCGGCTCGATCTGCCGCAACGAGCGGAGCGCGAACAGGCCGGAAAACAAGGCCATCCCCAGCGTCACCGTCGCCGCGGAGACTTGCAGCCACCACGGCAAGGAGACGATCTGGACACCCATCAAGCGATCGGCCGCCCAGGCCAGGCCGTAGGCGCCCGGCAAGGCCAACGCTATTCCAATGATACCAATCCAAAATGACTGAGACACGACCATAAAGGCGATTCGCCAGCGCGGAATGCCCAGGGCGCGCAGCACGGCGAACTCGCGCAGCGAGGCCACCGTCGCCGCATACAAGGTCTGACTGGTGACGACGGCGCCGACGAGCAGACCCAGGGCCGCCGCGTAGCCCAGGGCGATGCCGGCCTTGGTTTTCAGCAGCCAGTGCAGCTGCGTCCGCCGCGAAAAATCGCGCGCCGTGAACGCCGACACGTCGTTGTAGCTATTGAGCCGCTCGACCACCTTGGGAGCATCCTGCTGGTTTCGGCAGCGACCCAGCACGTAAGTCGTCTTATTGCCCAGGATCATCGGCAAACGTTTTTTGGCCGTGGGGATGGAACACAGGATGTAAGGGCCGGCAAGGCTCGGCAGGCCGCGCGTCAGGCTGACGACGCGCACCGGATGGCCGGAAATCTCCGCCGTCGAGCCGACCCCCTTGACGCCCAGGCGCTTCACGTCCGATTGATCGATGATGACGGTGCCTTCCTCGGCCAGCAAGCCGCACTGCTCCGGCGTCAGCTTGTTAATCTTGCCCAGCGAATCCGGGCTGAGCCGCGAGCCGATCACCATGCACAGCTCACTGCCGCCTTCGGGCTTGGACCAAAAGGCGAAGCCCTGCAAGTAGATCTCGCAGCGCTCGATTTCCGGCTGCACACCCATGCGCGACAGCGCGCTCTCCGGGATCGGCCGGCCCAGATCGACGGACAGCACCTTAGTGGCGCCCATCCACACATCGGCCTGGGTGTGGTCGATGGGGATGGACGTGATCGAGAACAATCCCAGCAACAGGCCGCACTGCAAGGCGATGAGCAGAGCGCTGAACGCCACCGCCAGCACGCCGGGTAGATAGCGCTGCCGTTCATACCACAGGGTCGCCAACGAGTACGATGCCATGATCCTGCCTCACTTCGCCGCTTGCGGCTTAGCGGCCGGGACGCCCGCTAAGCCGCAAGCGGCGGCGTGTCCGTTCCTCACCACCGACCGCGATCCCTTGTCGGCCCACGACGGCAAGTCGGCCAGGCTGCCGTCGATGAACGTGTGATGCCACAGCTGCGTGGCCAGCACGCCGACCAGTCCCATCTCGATGACGAGGCGCCGCGGCGTCCCCGATCGCAAGCGGTGATACGACTTGCGCCAGTGCTCGACGGCTTCGGGCTGGAAGTAGCCGGTGCGGCGCAGCGATTCGACACTGAGCAATTGGCCGACGTACTCCGGTCCCTGCTCCAGCTGAAAACTGTCGAAGGGGGCGCGGAACATGGCCTTGCGGCGGCGAGCGATGGAGTGCGGCAGCCAGCGCTTGGCCACGACTCGTAACAACGCCTTGTCGCGCAGGCCGCGCAGCTTCCAGCGCGGCGGCACCTTTGCCAAAAAGTTGAACACTTCCTCGTCGAGGAACGGATAGCGCGTCTCGACGGAGGAATTCATGGCCACGCGATCGCCCTTGGCATTGAGCAGCAGTCCGGCCAGCTGAATACGGGCGCCCGTCGCCAGCTCGCGGTTGAGCGGATGCCAGCGGCGCATGCGCTCCACATCACAACCCAGATCCTCATACGGATTGCGCTGTTCGACAAGCTTGAGCATGTCCGAGCTGAAGAAGCGGAGCTTGGACATGCTTATTAGGCCGTAGATGTCCAGCCAGGCGTTGTGGCCGCCGACCGCGTCCTGGGCCCGTTGCACATACTTCCACAAAGAAGCCGGCGCGCCGGCCACACGGGCAAAGAGGCGGCGTGTCCGCTCGCTGAGCGGCAGGCCCGGAACGATGTCCAGCCAGCTGAGCAGCCAGTTGAGCTTGTGCCAGGGATAACCGGCCAGCCATTCGTCGGCGCCTTCGCCGGTCAGGGCCACCTTGTAGCCGCGCGTGTGGACTTCCCGCGCCAGCATCAGCAAGGAGGCACACGACGTATCGATCACCGGCCCCTCGGCAGCGCGGATCAGACCGGGGTAATTGCGCATTACCTCCTCCTGACCGCAGGTTACGATGACCGGATCGACGCCGATGTGCCGCGCGATCAGCGACGCGCGCTCGCTTTCGTCGAGGTCCGGCCGGGGAATGCGAATGGTGAAGGTGGGGATCGGCTTGCCGCGCACACGGGTGGCCAGGGCGACAACAATGCTCGAATCGACGCCGCCGGAAAGATACGAAACCACTGGGACATCGGCCCGCAGCCGCCGCGTCACGGCGCCGAACAACACCTCTTCGAGACGGTCGGCCAGCTGCCGGCCGCTGCTGGCATAATCTTCCTGGCCTCGGTCGGGGAAATCCATCCGCCAGTAGATGCGCTCGCTGACCTGGGCGGCCTCGCCGGCGGCCCCAAGCTGGATGCGCAGATAATGACCGGGAGGCAACAGCTGGATACCTGCGAAACAAGTCACCGGGCCGGGCAGCGCGTAAAACGTGAACAGGTGATTGACACCCTGCGGATCGGGCTTCGCCTCGACCATGCCGGACGCGAGCAGTCCCTTGATCTCGGAGGCGAACAGCAGCCAATCGCCCTGTTGCGTCCAGTACAGAGGGCAGATGCCGAAGCGATCGCGCGCCAGGATAATGCGCCGCTGCCGGCTGTCCCACAGGGCGAAGGCGAACTGGCCGCGGAGATGGGGAAAGAAATCTTCGTGATGGTCCTCCCAGCGGTGCGGGATGATCTCCGTATCGCAATGGGTGGCGAAGCGATGGCCGCGCTTTTCCAGCTCGGCACGGCTTTCCGGATAGTCGAACAGCTCGCCGTTGAAGACGACGGATACGCTGCCGTCCTCGTTGTGGATGGGCTGCCGGCCGTCGGCCAGTCCGACGATGCTGAGACGGCGCGAGGCGAACGCCAGGCCTGGCCGCTGGAGATAGCCATCCTCGTCCGGACCGCGATGATACAGTGCGTCTGCCATCGCCTGAATCGCGCCGACAGGTATCGGCCGACCCTCCCCTGACAGATCGATAATCCCCGCAATTCCGCACATTCGAATGTCCTTCTTCGTAGGTCAGGCTTTCCAACCTGACGGTCAGGCCGCAAAAAGCCTGACGGCAGCTCCGTTTTCGCAGATCAAGCTACAAAACCTGACCTCTCCTCCGCTGCATCATGCCGAGGCGTAAAGCCGCCGAATCTTTCGAGCGACCAGGGTGTCCACCAGGCGCGGGAGAAAGCGGTTGACCCGCAAAATCCACAGTGCATCCCAACCGAGAACCGTCTCGGTACGATTTTTCTTCAGTGCATGGAGGATGCCGGCCGCGACGGATTCCGGCGGCATGCCCTTGCTGACATCGAGCTGATAACGCCCGGTGTTCCGCAACAGATGCTGCCACAGGTCGCTGCGCGTCACGCCGGGCACCACCAGCAACACATCGATGGCGAAGCGTACCATTTCTCCCCGCAGCGCCTCGGTCAAGCCGCACAGGGCGAACTTGCTGGCCGAGTATTCGCTCCAGGCCGGCATCCCGCGCCGGCCGCACATCGAGGCGACGTTGAGGATGGCCGGCTGGCGCCCCTTGCGCAGCACCGGAATGGCCAGGCGAATCAGCTCGGCCGGGCCGAAGAAATTGACTTCCATGATTCGCCGCAGGACATCCTCGGTGCTCTCGGCGAAGTGACACCAGCTGCCCACGCCGGCATTGTTGAGGAGTACGTCCAAACCCTCAAAGCGTTCCACGACGGTCGCCATGATGCGGCGTCGGTCGCCGTCGCTGGTAATGTCGCCCGGCAGAGCCAGGGCTTCCGCGCCGAGAGCGGTCAGGGAGCCAGCGAGTGCTTGCAATTTGTCGGCCGAGCGCGCCACCAGGGCCAGACGTGCTCCCGCGCGGGCCGCCTGTTCGGCCAGGCAGCGGCCGATGCCGCTGGACGCACCAGTTAACAAGATGCGTGCCCCGCGTAACTCTCGATGCATGTTATTCTCTCCCAAGCAACTTGTCAAAGCTACCGAAACTTCGCAGCTTATCCAAATTTAACCGATGCGAAGCGTTCCGCTTCATTCATTTGCTGACAATATTGCTGAGACGTAGCTCTCCAGGGCAATTTGACGGCTACAACCGCCCCATTTGCTTCGCTTGGCACACTCGGAATCAGGCGAGGTTTTCGCACGAAGAAGCCGAAAATGTGGAAAAGGCGGCGTGTTTACAGCTCCTTGCCCTTCATCCGGCCCCCATGCCGATCTTCCAGCTTATTTTATAGCTGTGTCGCTTCAGGGAACATGGGTAGCTAAGCCGCAAGACGCTGTTTCGGTTCTGTCTGGGTGGGTGAAAGGAGATTTACCGTTTCCGGCGTGGTATCCTTCGCCGCGCCGCGATCATCAGGGAGCGGGGCTTCGAGTGAGTCAGGCCCGTACTGACGTTCGTCCAGTACAGATAGAGGTGGATCAGGTTCTTGCAGCCCTTAAAGTGGATCAGGCCCGCATCGCTCCCCACCGGGTTTCTCCTGCGCCATCTTCTGAGTGGCCAACGCGCGCAGCTGCTCATAAACCAAGGGCAACAGCTCCTTCGCGGCCGACGGCTCGCCGTTCCCAATCCGTCCCAGCAGCTGCGTTATTGCATTCATGTTGCCGGAGATTATACTAGTTATTCGGGGAGATGTCAGAGCCGTATTGCCGAGAAAGCGGTAGTTGCAAGGAATCCTATCCAATCCACAAGCCCCTTTTCCCCAGATAAGGCCTTGAGAGCAGATAACCCTTCTCAGAGGTGCCTCATGGCCGTCGATGCCGCACGAACGAAAGCCCTGTTTCTGGCCGCGTCGAACCTCGCCGGCCCGGCGGAGCGCGCCGCCTTCCTGGACCGCGAGTGCGGCGGCGACGCCGAGCTGCGAGGCCGCGTCGAGACGCTGCTCCGGACCAACGACGCCGCGCCGCTGCTGACTGCCGAGGATGCGAACCGAACCGGCGCCTACACGCCGAACGATCCGAATCGAAGCGAGGATTACGGCGATCCGACCGCCCGGCTCGGCGCCGTCCTCGCCGGCAAATACAAGCTGATCGAGGAGATCGGCGAGGGCGGCATGGGCAGCGTCTTCCTGGCCCAGCAGACCGAGCCGGTCAAACGGGACGTGGCCGTCAAGGTCATCAAGGCGGGCATGGACTCGCGGGCGGTGCTGGCTCGCTTCGAGGCGGAGCGGCAAGCCCTGGCCATGATGGACCACCCCAACATCGCCAAAGTTCTCGACGCCGGCACCACCGAAGGCGGCCGACCCTTCTTCGTGATGGAATTGGTCAAGGGCACGCCCCTCACGACGTTCTGCGACGAGCGCAAGCTCACGCCGCGGCAGCGCCTGGAGCTGTTCGTGCCGGTGTGCCAGGCCATCCAGCACGCCCACCAAAAGGGCATCATCCACCGCGACATCAAGCCGTCGAACGTGCTGGTGGCCCTGTACGACGATCGGCCGGTGCCGAAGGTCATCGACTTCGGCGTTGCCAAGGCGGCGGGACAATCGCTGACCGATAAGACGCTGATGACTGGGTTCGGGGCGATCGTCGGCACGCCAGAGTACATGTCGCCGGAGCAGGCCAGCCTGAACAATCTGGACATCGACACCCGCAGCGATGTCTACTCGTTGGGCGTGCTGCTGTACGAGCTGCTGACGGGTACGACGCCGGTGGACCGCAAGCATCTGGGCAAGCCGGCGCTGCTGGAGATATTGCGTATCGTTCGGGAAGTGGAAGCGCCGCGGCCCAGCGCCAAGCTGAGCAGCATCGACACGCTGCCGCGCGTGGCCGCCAATCGCGGCACCGAGCCGGCCAAGCTGTCCAGGCTGATGAAAGGCGAGCTGAGCTGGCTGGTGCTAAAAGCCCTGGAGAAGGACCGCTCGCGCCGCTACGAGACGGCCAATGCTCTCAGCCGCGACATCCAGCGCTACCTGGCCGACGAGGTGGTCGAGGCGCGGCCGCCGAGCGCGGCTTATCGTTTCCAGAAGCTGGTGCGGCGGCACAAGGGGCAGGTGATCGCGGCGAGCTTGGTGCTGCTGGCGCTGCTAGGCGGAGTGATCGGCACGACGGCCGGCTTGTTCGAGGCGCGACGGCAAGCGGAAATCGCTCGCGGTAAGGAGCGGCAGGCCAACGAGGAGAAGCACAAAGCGCGAGCCGCCGCCGAAGAAGAGCGGCAAGCCAAAGAGCGCGAGGCCGATCGAGCGGAGGGGGAACGCCAAGCGAAGATCGACGCGGAGGCGAAACGCAAGGAAGCCGAGCGGAACCTGGCCTTCGCCAGAAAGGGCAACGCGATTCTCGGCTCGGTGTTCGCGGGGCTGGAACCGAAGCGGATCGCGGAGTCGGGCCGGCCGCTCCAGGACGTATTGCGTCAGAACCTGAGCCAGGCAGTAAAGGAGCTGGAGGGTTCGGCCATCGGCGACCCGCTGGAAGTGGCCGCGATGCAAGACACCTTGGGCCGATCACTTTTGGGTTTGGGCGAATACGCACTGGCGGTCGAGGTGCTCAACAAGGCACTGGCCGCCCGCCAGGCGAAGCTCGGCCCCGACCACCCCTACACGCTCACCAGCATGAGCAATCTAGCCGTGGTGTACAACGCCAGCGGCCAGCTCGCCAAGGCCGTGCCGTTGCTCGAACAATCGTTGCAGATGCAAACAGCCAAGCTCGGCCGCGACCATCCCGCCACACTCGCCAGCATGAACGAGCTGGCCGGGGCGTACAAGGCGAGCGGCCAGCTCGCCAAGGCCGTGCGGCTTTACGAAGAGAGGCTGGAGAAGCTGCAAAGCAAGCTCGGCCCCGACCACCCCCAGACGCTCCTTACCATGAACAACCTGTCCGGTGCGTACCAGGACAGCGGCCAGCTCGCCAAGGCCGTGCCTCTATCCGAACAGTCGTTGCGCAAGCACAAAGCCAGGCTCGGCCCCGACCACCCCCAGACGCTCACCAGCATGAACAACTTGGCCGCGGCGTACAAGGACAGCGGCCAACTGACCAAGGCCATGCCGCTGCTTGAAGAGACGCTGGCGAAGCGGAAAGCCAAACTCGGCCCCGATCACCCCGACACGCTCGCCAGCCTGAACAACCTGGCCATGGTGTACCTGGGCATCGGCCAGGTCGCCAAGGCCATCCCGCTGCTCGAACAAGCGTTGCAAAAGCAAAAAGCCAAGCTCGGCCCCGATCACCCCTCGACGCTCGCCAGCATGAACAACCTGGCCGGGGCGTACTGGGCCACGCGCCAACTGGACAAGGTCGTGCCGTTGCTCGAAGAGACGCTGACGATGAGGAAAGCCAAGCTCGGCCCCGACCACCCCGAGACGCTCATCAGCATGAACAACCTGGCCGGGGCGTACTGGGAGAGCGGCCACCTCGCCAAGGCCGTGCCGCTGCTCGAACAAGCGTTGCAGAGGCGTACTGGGAGAGCGGTCACCTCGCCAAGGCCGTGCCGCTGCTCGAACAAGCGTTGCAGAAGCACAAAGCCAAGCTCGGCCCCGACCATCCCCAGACGATCAACTGCATGAACAACCTGGCCGCGGCGTACCGGGCCAGCGGACAACTGGACAAGGCCGTCCCGCTGTTCAAAGAGACGCTGCACAAGCAGAAAGCCAAGCTCGGCGCGGAGCACCCTCATGCGCTGGGGACCATGGCGACTCTCGGTTTGGCCCTGCTCCACCAGAAGAAGTGGGCCGATGCCGAACCGATACTCCGCGACTGCCTGGCCGGCCGCCAGAAACAGGATCCCAATAGTTGGCTCACGTTCAACACGCAGTCGATGCTCGGCGGAGCGCTGCTCGGTCAGAAGAAGTACGCCGAGGCCGAGCCGCTGCTCGTCAAGGGCTACGAGGGGCTGAAGGGCCGCGAGAAGACCATTCCGGCGCCGGCCAAGATCCGCCTCCACGAAGCCCTCGACCGGCTGATCGAGCTGTACACGGCGACGAACAAACCGGATGAGGCGAAGAAGTGGCGGGCCGAGCGCGCGAAGTATCCGAATGCCGCCCCAGCCAAGCAGGAGAAGAAATGAACCCGAACGTTTCCATCAGAGCCCGCAGCGTAAGCGAGGGAAAGGCTGCCCTCGCTTACGCTGCGGGCTCTGAGGAATTCCGTGTTCACGTGCCCTCAACTTCTTTTTGCGTCATTCCGTGCTGTATGCGGTGATAGGGTCCGTCAAACAGCTGCGTCGATTTGAAGCGCTCATGCCGGCCGTCGCCAGCAACGGCCTTCACCTTGTCGCGCAGAGCGTTCAGCTCGTCCTCCGAGAGCCGCTTGAAGCCGCGAGCGATGCCGATGTCCTGCTTGAGCACTTCCATCGAATCGATGCCGCAAACCAGGCTGGCAATGTCCTGGCTGAGCGCATAACGCCGCGCTTCGGCAGCGGTGCAGACGTGAGCCGCGAGAAAGCGGCCCTTGTGATCGCTGCCGCCGCCGAGGCTCTTCATGCCGATCGGAGCGACGCCGAGCCTGTTCGCCTCCGGTACGACCAGCTTCTGGAAGCTGCGATAGTGATAATCGCAGATGTTGATGGGCATCTGCACCGTGTCCCACTTGTGCCGCTTGAGCATGGCCAGATGGATGTGCGGATCCTTGTGGCCGGTGAAGCCGAGGAAGCGGACCTTGCCGGCCTTCTGTGCCTTCAGCATCACCTCCAGTCCGCCGCGCTCGACGATCCAGTCGGGATCGTTGTCGTAGTTGATCTCGTGGAACTGCACGAGGTCGATGTGGTCGGTTTTCAGCCGCCGCAAGCTGTCGTCGAGGTGTTGCTGGACCGTCTTGGCGTCGCGGCCACAGTTCTTGGTCATGAGGAAGCACTTTTTGCGCTTGCCGTCCATGCTGAGCGCCTTGCCCATGATCTCCTCGCTGCCGCCGTCGTGGTAATCCCAGGCGTTGTCGAAGAAAGTCAGCCCCTCATCGAGGGCGGTGTGCATGATCTTGATGGCTTCGTTATCGTCCTTGACGGCGCGGATGTGCCAGCCGCCGAGGCAGATCATCGAGACTTTCACGCCGGTCTTGCCCAGGGAGCGGGTCGGCAATCCCTTGGAGGAAGCATCGTCGGCGCCCTCGGCGCCGGCGGCGAGGGTCAGGGCAGCGCCCGCGGCGAGCGAGGCTTGCAGGAACTCACGGCGATTGTTGGATGCGTCACTCATGGAATGTCTCCGGAAGAGGACTGAGTCGTAGCCAAACCATCACAGGATCATTGTCTGCCCGCCGTGCAAGGATGGCAACGGGGACGTATGGTCAGAGCCCGCAGCAGCAAGGGACTGGCTCTCTACGGGCTCTGATAACCGTTTTGTCCCCGGCGCGATATTTGCCCTTGTTAGTGGAAAAAGGCGACATGTAAAACCAGGCGGCGAAGGGAGGAACCAAGTGATGCTGTTTCGCGATCGAGCCGAGGCGGGTCGAGTGCTGGCTGGCAAGCTGGACTCGTATGCGAATCGTCCGGACGTGCTGGTTCTGGCGCTGCCGCGCGGCGGCGTGCCCGTGGCCTACGAAGTCGCACGGGCGCTGCATGCACCTCTGGATGTTTTCCTGGTTCGCAAGCTGGGTCTGCCCGGTCAGGAAGAGCTGGCGATGGGCGCCATCGCCACCGGCGGAACGCGCGTGCTCAACGAGGAAGTGGTCGGCGAGCTGAACATTCCTGAGGAGGTGATCGACATGGTTGCTGCCGAGGAGCAGCAGGAATTAAACCGCCGCGAGCACGAATACCGAGATGGGCGTCCACCGCCCGCGGTACGCGGCCGGACGATTCTTCTCATCGACGACGGACTGGCCACCGGCACGACCATGCGTGCGGCTGTGGCGGCGCTGCGGCAACAGGGGCCGGCGCGCATCGTCGTCGCCGTCCCCGTCGGTGCCGTGGATACGTGCGCCGAATTCCAGCAGGAGGCCGACGAGGTAATCTGTGCTCGCACGCCGGAGCCGTTCCGCGCTGTTGGCCTCTGGTACGACGATTTCACGCAAACCCGCGATGAGGAAGTCCGCGACCTGCTGGCCCGAGCCGCCAAGGAGCTTGCGCCGGCGCATCAGGGAACCTGAAATGGTCAAATCGTCAGTAGGAACCCGATTTTTCTCGACATGAACACGGCTTTGTTTTTTTGGAGTGCGGCGCTTTTCCGCCGCTTTTTTTGGAATGCGGCGCTTTTCCGCCGCTTTTTTTTGTGTGGGGGGGGGGGGGGGGGGGGGTGGGGGTTGGTGTGGGTTGGTAGGATGAGGGGTGAAAAAGAGGG
>Ga0335075_10002881_pt1 | contig 27509 bp, 14 predicted proteins | sample Lox_Sample_24_FD_206723 | JGI IMG/M metagenome (GOLD analysis project Ga0335075, IMG submission 206723) | Soil microbial communities from Loxahatchee National Wildlife Refuge, Florida, United States - Lox_Sample_2.4 | ecosystem: Environmental > Terrestrial > Soil > Wetlands | place: USA...
TGCTGATAACGGTGCATTTCGACCAGCCCGGCGCCATAGAGGCTGGCGTACCGCACTTGAGCGGGAATGTCGTGAGCGACCTTCGCTACCCCCCAGGCCGTAAGAACTTCCTTCTTCGCGGTCGTCGTGTCGCCAAGGAGGAATGCGGCGATTCCTTCTTCGCCGAGCGCGCGAGAAGCGAGTAGAAAATGGCCGCGGTTTCGCGCGAGAACGGCAACCTGGCTCCAGGTTTGGCGCGCGAGGCTCGCATCGTAGTTGTTCTCGATCATGCCCCGCACTTCGAGGATCCGTAGCCGGGTCTCAGGATCGGCGGTTTCGGGCTTTTTCAAGTCTTGTGTGAGGCTGTAGATAGTGTCCGCGAGGCTAGCTGACTCGGCCCCGGCCGGAATCTGGCTCACCTGCGCGTAAAGCGCTTTTGGCCAGTTCCGTTCAGCGGTGTATTTGATCTCAGCCTGGCGGAAAAGGGGCGCCGCGGTGAACCATTGGCCATTCCAGGCGAGATCGTCGGCACGCTGCAGGAGCGCGTCAGCACTGTCTGAGTCGATCCGCCGCCGAATGCGGTAACGAACAAACGCAACGATCAGAATGATCGCGACCGTACACGTGACAAGGACGGCAACGGATTGGGTGCGTTTGGGGGAAAACCGCATCGCAATCCTCGCTGGGCCGGTCGAACAGGTTGAGAACAATATAGCTGGAATTGGCGCTGTCCTCAAAACCCGTCTAAGAAGGCTGCGAATGCGACTACTATAGCGCTCGCTTCAGCATGCCTCGTTGGGTTAGGCGATGGAAAAGCGTAGAGAGTCGGGTCGCGAGGATAGGTGATTCCAAAAGGAGGCCGATTTCGATATTGCGCTCTTGAGCTGCTTCGGTGAAATTCGCTGAGGACACGAAGAGCCGTTGACTATCTACAATCACGCATTTCGCATGAAGAGCTGCTACGTGGCCCCGATCAAGGCTGAGGGAACGCGGATCATAGTAGACCTCCGGAATGGGCCTGTGAGGCGGCCACTGCGTGGATCGAAACCTCTCCGAAAATCGCCGCTCAAGTTCCAGGGGCAGAGACGAGTCGCCATTTCTACGCTGAATATCCAGATATAGGCGGACCTGCAATTGGGGATATTCCGCCATTCTGTCTGCAAGGTCCCGAAAGACTTTCTGGCCTTGATATACAGAATAGCCAGCGACAAGCACGGAGCTCTGTGCCTCCCGAAAGAGATTGCTGACTACAACACCCGTATCGCGGGGTTCTCCCTCTACCTCGTCAGGACCCGTGGCAACGAGATCGACCACATCCTCCAGTAGCGGCCTTTCTTCCGCTGCGGTCGCGAGAAGGGTCAGGAACCGTGCCGTTGCCACAGGTGTAGATCCCCGTCCACCGATCTCAGCGAGGCTGGTTGCGATTGCATCTGCCCGTTCGCGGCTGACAAATCGCTGCAGACTCAGTGCTGTGTAAGGTGGGCCCAAGCGGCCTGCGTCCAAAGCTCCAGCCAAATCTCGCAGTTCGCTCGCCTTCAGTGTGAGCAGGGGTTCTTTCACTTGAGTATCCCTGTGAAGAATTCAGCGCCGGCATTCTGTACCGTAGGTACGACCAACGCACGGTCCAAAAAGTCATTTTGCTGTTCGCAACACGTCTCGGAAATGAGAAGGCACCCGTGGCATGCGGCGCCATGGAGAAACCTGCCTTCGTGGCTGCCAGAAGGTTCATGCTGGGCGCAGACCGGATCGTTCGAGCAGAGCGTTCCGAGATCAAGGGCGGCCTTCACAGTGTCATGGATTCGACGACCAACCTGCACGAGCCCGCCGAGAGTGCCCTCAGCGTCAGAGCTTCCCGTATACAGCAATACTCCGTAACCAACTTCAGGGATCGCATAGATTCGCTCGCGAATCGAGCTGGCTGGGTAGCCGCATCCCAACGCGACGGATGTAATCAGAAGATGAGAGAAGGAATGGAGCATCAGGTAGGCGAGATTCGGAAACGCGCGCCCGCTTCCTGGATGCTCGACCCGCCACTCAGAAAATCCGAGAGTCAGGGCTTCAGCACGCTTAGCAACGCCCGAGGTTCCTTGCCACGCCTTGATTGCTTCCCTGCTGAACTGAAGAAAGATTCCTTCCCCCTTGTTCTCGCACGCCGGTAGCCAGGATGCCTCACGAGAGAGCGCAGCCCTTCGAACCCCCATGTCCAATTCGCCTTCTGTATCCGGTGCGGCAGACTCGAACCGAGTGAAGCCAACTTCAGCAATCACTTCCCGAAGTCTGTGCAGCAGAACAACGCTTTGAATGCCGCACATCCATGGTTTGTCCCAGTCGGAACGTGGGAGCGATCGCGCGAAGAAGACTCCTTCGGGGCGATCCTCACCAACTTCCTCTTGCGCGGCGATAAGCGTCTCGAGCTCAGACACTTTCACTTTCTTTGTGGTTGGCGGTACTCCAGTTCGCCGAGACCTAATCTCAGCAAGTACCTCATCATCGGAGACGTTTTCCAGCGCCGCTTTAACTGCGGACTTCCGACGCTCATATCGGAGCTCGTCCATCGTTTCTACTGCTTCAAGGTAGCTCCATGCCGCATCGACAACCCTTCGAACAATTTGATCGCGTTCCGGCAGTGAGATGACACTCAGCAACTGGGGAAAATAGGCGTTCGAAGCCGAACGAATCAATAATCGGCTTGGCTCACCGCACTGCTCGCGGCTGAATGCGCCTAGCCAGGGCCGACTCCCATCGCACAAGCCCAAGGCGCGGTTTGCGAGGACAGCTGCTTGTGCCAGGCTTCTTTCTGTTTTGCATTCGCATCGGACCCAAACCTCGGTCAAGTCGCCGCTTGTTCCCCTCTCGTCGATGTAGAGTTGTCGCTGCTGTTGGGCGCAATCCGACGGGCCGTTGTGAGCAAAAGAATACCAATCGACATCACCAATGTGCCCAGCGCGGCACGCGCGCACAAATCGAATAGGGACTACAGGCCGTCGAATTTGGTCCTCGTCGATGAACTTGCCTCGCGTAAGCCGTCTTCGATGTACAAGCAGGCGCGATCTCATTCCGGATTTCTGATTGCCCACAATGTCCTGGGTCATAAACCATTCCGGGAACTGAAAGACAGGTATCCCGACCATCGGCGCCGCGGGATCGTCATCGGCCGGAGGAGGCGTCTTCAAATCAACCGAAGGCACGCTTAGAATCTGTGCAAGCTTGGCGCTGAGCCGCGGCTCAGAGACTGGCTGACCTCCCTGAGTCCAGAAATCAAGCCCCGAGATGAGTACCGAGTGATTTGGCAAATCCACCATAGAGCCGGGACCAAAGGTTGTGACAACCTGGTTCTGCCGGATCTCTCCCTGAGGCTTGCTCATAGTGTTTCCTCTTCAAGTTCTTCATTGGCTAGCGTGCGCACCCAAAGGTGGACGTCAGGCTCGACATCACGGAGCGAACGTCCGGCACGGAACTTCATTCGCACATTCTCCGGTGGCAGATTCTTCAATTCCGGACTGAGAAAGTCATACAGGAGCTGCTTGGCTGCTCCGGCCTCATCCTTGTTGTATTGCAGCCCGCCGCCCACATCGCGCAGCTCTTTTGCAACCTTCGCCCAATCGTCCAGCAAGCCCATTGCGCGCTCGCGCACACGTTGGCGCATCTTTTCCATTTCGTCAGACGGTAGCTCTTTGGAGTGTCCGTATACCCGCTCGGCAAACGTCTTTACTACGAACTCCAGGTTCGTGAGTTCGTCCAGAATCTTCATTGCCCCGAGTGGCGGTGTCATCGGGCGGTGCCCGTGACGGGAAAGGCCGACCAGGGTGGCAGCCAAGCCCTTGTCCAGCGCCCTCGGAGAGAATGGCGTAACACTGGTGGCCTCCACGCTGCGGTAGAAGGTCTGGTGATAGTACGCGAACCGTTCATAGTGAGATCGGTCGCGCGGCTTGTGAACATTGAATATCGTTACGATGAGCCCCGGGCGGTCCGGGTCGCGGCCAACTCGACTGGTGGCCTGAATATACTCGGCGCTGGACTTCGGTTGGCCGAAAACGACCATCAGGCCCAGCCTTGTGATGTCCAGGCCCACGGAAATCATGTTCGTGGCAATGGCGACGTCGACGCGGTCTTTCTCGTCATAGGGCCGCGCCAATTTCCGCTTTGCTTCCGCGACTCTTGCCGTGTCGATGCGGCTGGTCAGCTCAACGGGTTCGTATCCGATTTGGCGATCCAGGAAGAGGCCTTCGGTTTCGCCCTTGCGCTTGCGCGTTGCGTAGCCTGCGAGGCGGTTGCGTACCTCATCCTCAATCAGACGGCGCGCGCCGCCGAGTTCGCGCAGGCTGTTGAAGTATCCGACCAGCGTCATGTAAGGGTCAGCAGGATTCGCCGCTCCGCCCGGCTTCGGCAGCGAATAGATCCTTTGACCGGCCCCGAGCAGGGCAAGATACGTCCGCAACATCGCCACTTTGGGGCTACGACCTTGGGCTGCGACACCGACATACAAGCGGGCATTACTTTCGGTAGAAGGCAGCGTCTTCGCAAAGAACGAATCCCGACGGTCGGGACCAGGCGGCGGGAATACCTCTACCGCGCGATTGAAGAGCGCACGAATCTGACTCTCGGCTCGCCGCACTGTGGCAGTTGATGCGACAATCTTCGGCCGAATCATTTGGCCGTCCTTCTCCGCCGCGCAGAGTTCGTCGAGAGCCGTCTCATAGAGGCCGACCATCGTTCCGAGCGGACCTGAAATCAGGTGTAGCTCATCCTGAATGACCAGGTCCGGTGCGTGGAGCCTCTCGACAGGCAATTTGTGTCCCCGGCCCGGATCGCATGGGCCATAGAAACCCTCTTTGTCGTAACGCTCAACCCGTCCAAAGAAGGCGCCAACCTGCCCGGTCCAGGGCAGTGCGGCGAATTTGTCCACCGTCGCAATAAGGAAGCACGGCAGCCGGCGATAAATCGGCTCGTCCACCGCCAGGATCGGTAGCGCAACTCCGCGCGCAAACTGGCATTCGCGATTCACGCAGTGGATTCTCAGATCGGTAGGCGCGTCGGAGTTTGGGACCAGCTTGAACGAAAGCGGCTTGAACTTCGTGCCGCACCACGGGCATTCCTCCAGCGGGATCGGAGAGGGTTTGCGGTCGTCATTAGCAAAGCGGATTGTTCGCGCTCGTGCGCTTTCCTGATTCTTATCGCCCTTTTTGCCCATTCGGTTTGGCGTTGCGGCACGGCCCACCCAAAGCCCGATCTCGAACGGCCATTCACCGAGTTTCGTCACGTCTTTCTGGCGTTCCAACTCCATTGCACAGATGAGCGTGGCAGCTCGGCTCAGTTGGTCGAGTGTGAGCAATCGGAGCGTGTAGCGCATCAGAACGGTGAGTCCCGCTGAGGCAATGCCCGGGTTACGCAGCCGGCGAAGCAGCAGGGTGAAAGCGGCAAGGCCCAGGTAGGCTTCAGTCTTGCCTCCGCCTGTTGGGAAGAAAAGAAGGTCAACGATTCGTCGGTCGTCGCGCGACGGATCGGCGATGGCTTTCAGGTTCATCAGTAGGAACGCCAACTGGAAGGGACGCCATGCGGGCGTCACGCTCTCGGGCGGAGCCCCCACCATGACGCCAAGCCGTCGCCGCGCCGCCGCGGACATGCACTTGTTGGCAAGTCGAAAGGCTTCTAGGCACTGCGTATTGGCGAGTACCTCAATGCCATTGTCGATTCGTTTCGAAGCGTATTCCGCGCGATTCAGCAGCTCTTCCGCGGTGCCCTTGCGCTTGGGTGGGAGATCGCCGATGTTCTTACGTTGGGCCGCAATCCACTCGCGGTATTGCGCGGCAAAAGCGCCAAGCTTCTCTTTAGCATCCGATCCGTCGTTAAGCTGGCTCAGCTTATCCATCTCCAGCTCAATCCCCGCAATGTTTGCAGGGGCCACACGTTCGACCTCCGCATCGGGAATCCAGGCGGTGCGCACGGAGCGGCAACAGGAGCCATCATCGAGAATCGCTTCCGTCGCCACGTTGTGTCCAACGGCATATTCGCCCAGGTCACGATATTGGAGATCAAAGACGCGCTCATCCCATTCATCGCTAGCCAGGCTGCGCAGATCGGGACGGGAGAGAAACTCGGTCTCGCCTTTCAATTCGAGGCGCACCTGAAAGACGAAAGCCTCGTCCTTCTTGCTGTCGGGCTGAGGAGCGCGGCGATTGACCAGAAATACAGAGACGGTCCTTGCGCCCTCTGGTACATTCGCTTCTGCAGCAAGCATCCCAACTGGTCGTGACAAGTATGCGATTTTCAGCCCCTTCGTGCCCGGCAGGTCCATTTCGCGCGGCTCTTCGCCGGCCTTGGCGAGGTCAAGCGAGAGCGTCTCTGCCCGCGCCGTGCGCTCCCATTCTTCGGGAGTCTCCGAGCGCAGGCGGTAATCCCCCCATGTCGCCTTGACGGCGATGCGCTGCGCGGAGGCTGGTACGAGCAGGCTGACGCCGATCGAGGAGGGCATGTAACGCTGCCGAGCGGCGGGGCGCTCGGGCTGTTCGTCGTCATCGAGGCCGCCCCCTGATTCGCCGGCTTGGTCGAGGTCGTCGGCGCTATCCTCCGCCGTTCGCTGGGTAGGGTCGGCACCGAGAGGGACGAGGAAGCCGCTCAGATACCAACGCGAGGGCGATTGCATCAGAACTTCCTTCGAATCGCCCAGCGAATCGGAGGGGCCGATCAAGTCGAGGCGGAGGGCATCTACCAAGCGGCTACGGACCTCAACGGATTTCATCTGATCTGACATCACTTATTCCTCTCCGTTCTGGGCGGCGAACAAGGACGCGACAGCTTTGGGTTGCGAAGGCGCCTTGCGCTTCTTAGTGTTGCCGTTCTTCTTGGGAGGAGCTGTAGGCCCGGGCGCGCTGGGGAGCAGTTGACCTTCTTCGAGGGACCGTTGACGATTCAACTCAAGCAGCCGAGCCAGAACCTCATCCCGAACCTCGTCGGGCCAGCGGTAGCGGTACTTCTTCTTATGTGTTCGACCGGTCTCGTCTTCTTCGTCCTCATCGTCGAATTCGGGAATGAACTCGCACTTCGGCTTGATATCGATCCAACCATAAGCGTCAAGAACCGCACGGTCCATCAATTCGTGCAGCTCTCGCAAATCAAGTATCGATTGGGTAGATTCTTCTGGGTCGTGAAATCGGTTGTAGGTATCGGTCAGCCCCTCACTAGAGGCGATCATTAAGGCAGCTCGAGAGTCATAGCAGGACTTTCCGGCACTTTCAAGAGTGGGATCGGTCGTCCACCGCTCGGGGAAGGGAAATGGCTCAAAGCAGGTGGTGGGAGTATAGGCCAAGTCGTCCTTCATAGTCGACATGAAGAACCGGGCCCAGACTTCGTGAATCCGGGATTGCAGCAAAGCGAATGCAGCATACGTGTCCGCGGCAATCACAGACAGATTGCTTGAATACACTAATCCTTGTGGGAGGAATGCGAGTGCGTACTGTGTCGAAGCTTGTGATCCTGCGACAATCACTCGTGCCAGACCAAGGGTGGCAGTGCGCATTTCAGGACGGTTTCTGAGGAATCGCCACCAATACTTCCTTCCGTACTCATCCTTCTGGGCCAGCCTCTCGGGCAGCACTTTTTGCTCTACAATGCTCAATAGATCAGGCCAGTCAGCCGCCACTGGTCCCGGATAGTCCATCGGCACAATTCCGGTCTTCAACCACTCCTCGCGTTGTGCGTCCTTCACCTCCGTCCACCAAAAACCCAGATTCTCGCGCCTCAGAGGAAAGTCTTCGAAATTGATTACATAGCGACTGTGCTCCTGTTTGGGACTGCCAGCGACCTCGGCATAGCCAATGAACGGGAGAATAATCTGCCCGTTGTGGGAGTCCTCTTGAATTAGGCGCTGCATTTCGGCCAAAGGCGTTGCCACGCCTTTCTTGTCCGCGTCATCAAAAGTAAACCCCATGCCAAGCACGATGCTGCCTTGGAAGCTCTTGCCTTCGTTTGCTTTCAGCTTGGCAGGATCGTCATGCCAACCTGCGTGGAACAGATAAGCCGTAATAATCGACGCCTGCCGTCCATCCAGGAGGAAAGGCCCCTCCATTTCGCCCTTACAGATATGTACAACGCTCACGACCACTGCAGCCTCGCCTGGCCACTTTAACCGCTTGCGCGCACGGTAGATCGTGCCGCCATGGGTGCAAATCCAACGGAGTCCTGTTGAGCGGGTATCGCCTTGCCCAATCGTGTTCGTGGCAATCAATCCAAAACAGCCATACGGCCGCAGCAGATTAAATGACCGTCGAAAGAAGTGCGCAACGAGATCTGAATTGCCGTGGGACTCACTGTGGACTATTTGAAGCCAAGGCAAGTATTCGTCCGCATTTGCATCAATCAGCGTATTCTTGCCCGCAAAGGGTGGGTTTCCGACGATGGCGTCGAAGCCGCCTATGACGTTCCCATCCTTGTCAGTGGTGAACACTTCAGGGAACTCTATCTCCCAGTGGAATGGTGTGATTCCCTTTGGCCCCTCGCGCAGTGCCTGAACTGCCAAGTCAACTTCGCCATCAATTGATAGGAAACCCTGTTTCTTCAGGTCATCCTCGACCAGCTTCTGGAGTGCACGGCGCCTCTCTTCCCGCTGCTTTGATTTTTTTGCGGAGAAGAACGCGGAAATCGCGGCATCGCCTACCATGCGGGGCAGATTGAGTGCATCGTCAGCATTACCAAGCTCCTGCTCAAGCTGGGCGTAAGAGACGCTATCACGCGCATCCAGAATTCGCTGCCGGTATTCGGTGGCACGGCTGATCCGCCGCCGGACCTCCTGCTCCAGAAAGCTCTGCTGCGCAGCGGGTACCCAGTTGAATGACGCAATCTGCTTGCGGGTCAACCCGACTAGCGCATCGCCGTGCCGCAGGGAATGGTCGAGAAACGTAAACGGATGATCTTTGGCCAGTGTCGCCAGCCAGAGCGACAGCTTCGCCAGGTCCGCCGCCATCGGGTTCTTGTCGAGTCCGTACAGACAGCGTTGCGCGATCTGGCGCTGTGCGTAGAGAGCTTCGTCTTCATCGGGAGGGATGGCGGGAACTTCGTTGTGCGCCTGCCAAGCCCTGGTCAGTGCATCACCGAGCTGCCGGCAGGCCTCCACGAGAAATGCCGCCGAACCCATGGCAAGATCGCAGACCTTCAGATTGAGAATCTGCGCCGGAGTGGGGTTGGGACCGAGCTGTTTCAGCACGGGATCGAGAGCCGCCTCGACAATTGGCCCCGTAAGGCTGCTGGGCGTGTAGTGCGACCCGCTCTTCCGCCGCTCGTCCGATGGCTGGAACACCATGGCCCCCTTCGGAACCGGCATCGGAGTAACGGCCGTGGCGATCTTACGTTCCAGAGCGGCAAGTAATTCATCCACCGTTTGCGCCGACTTGAGGGCCTCCGCTGCTTGCCCGGTGACCTTTTGGTCAGTTTCATCGGTGAATTGCTTGATCCGTTTATCGGGTAACGTAGCGAGCAGCTTTTCGAGGTCAACGGTGGCCGGAGCACCATGCTTCTTCGCCGGTCTGATCGCGATGGAGCGGCCGGTTGCGAGCTGGAGGCTAAAGCCCATGATCGCCTGGTAGACGCTTCCGATCTGTTCGACTGCTAATGTTCGGTAGCTCAGCCGTTCGCCATCGAGCAGGAAAAGCTTCGAGAGGACCCGGAAGACGACGCCGTCCGAAACACGAGGAATGGCCGGCCTGTCACTCCGATTCTTGCGCCCCTCAAGGAACAGGTAGCGATCCGGGTCGAAGAGATAACCTTCGCGGGCCGGGATTCGCATCGTGCCGTGACTGCCCCCGGAATAGATCAGCCGGAAAAGGGCCAGCAGTTGTGCCCATGCGCCGAACCGCTGGTCCATCAGGTCCGGGTAACGCCCGTTGTCCTCGCGAAGCCGCTCATAGAGCCCGGTGACGGAGTAGTTGTTCGCGTAAATCGGATCTGTGGAGAGGAGCCCGCGGTCTTCAGCAAACAGCAGAAACACGAGCCTCAGCAGAACAGTAAGCAGTCCATGATAGACGTGGTCGGGATCGCGAGAGAGAACCCCATGAAGCAAATCGCCGTGCGTCTGGTCATTGGCCGCTTGGAAGCCACGCAGCAATTCATAAAGGGCCACAAGCACCTGCTGGGCAAGCTGCGTAGAGACCACGTTCTGATACTTGCGGCTGTTCGCGAGAATCGCTGGCAGACGCTGATCGGGCGAGCCGGTATAGAGGCGCTCCGAGCAGAGAAGCATCTGCATTGCGGAGCAGATGGGCCGGCCTGCCACGGTGATCATGTCGCCGATGTTGAAAGTGATGTGGCCGCTGAGTTCCTTTTCCGGTGCATAGACCAGCCGAATTTGGCGCCCATTCACCAGAAGGCCGATGGGAATACCAGTCTGGCGCAGCAACCGCTCAAACTGTGCCTGGGGCGATGCGTGCCAATGGCGCGCGTCGTCCGCCGCCACCGTATCAAAATCGATGTCCGGCGTGAACTCTTGAATGAGTATCAGGAACTCCCGCGCGGCATCAGAAGGCTGGAAATCGCGCAGAACGTAAGTTGGGCGCAGCGTTTCGTTGTATTCGGGCAGGGCGACTTCAAATGCCTGTGGTACGCCAGGAGCGCCGGGCGCTCCGTAGAGATCGCTGTCTCTCCAGCCGAAGAAAGATGCAGCGAAGCTCGGGAAATCGCGGATTTCAGGAACAGGCCGGCCATCCTTGTCCGTCGGCAATGCCTCCAGGAAACGGCGGTGGTCCGGAGCAAAGTTGCGATTGATGTACGCACCTGCACTTGCGAGCGCAGGAATGGAGACGACCAGTCCGACAGGCTGGACATATCCCAGCCATTCCTGATGAGCGATAATTTCCGGCTCTTTTGCCATCGCTCACCTCGAAATCGGCCACAGGTAAACGAGGCCGATAGGCTCGACGCGCTGCGCTCGCACGTCGTACTGGGACCGGATGCGATCCGGTTCGGATTTGAGTTCGTCTTCCAGAGAGATCAGGCGTTTGTCCCAATATCGCTGGTTGGCCTCAAGTTGGCGCTTTTCCTCTTCGTTGAATTCCAGCGTCAACTGGTGGCCATGGCGATAGCGGGTGACGGTTTCCTCAAGATGCTTTCTCTGCGCTTCGAGAATCTCGCGCATCTTCTTCGATTCGTCGCTGGCGCGAGCATTGAGCATCCCGATGGCGTCCGCGGCATATTCCTGGGCGCGGGCTTCGAGGTGCGGCAGCAAGTCGCGGACGTCATTGGCCGCCCCTTGTCGAAGCTGGTGCAGGATAACGTCGGGGACGGGCCGAGCGTACTTCTCGAAAAGAGAGTTGTCGAGCAATGTGAGTGTCCGGATTTCGGCCTCGCGAGCATACGGCATTAATGGACCTCTGCGGACAGCGGGATCAATCCACCGGGCGGTGACTGGGATCAGTTGCTCGTGGAGTCTGGCCGCGTTAGGGCCGTAGAGTGAAAGCCGTCCGATGAGAATGACGCGGGCGATAGCATCGGATATTTGCGCGAGACAGGCCCGCGATAGGTCGTGGTACACGAATCCTTGAGCCGTGAACCGAGCAAGCAGGCGTTGAACAACGCGCTGTTCAAGGTGAAGCTGCACGACTTCTTCCGTGACCTCGCCGGGGTCCTCGAAAACAACTGGACGGATCGGGGACTCACGCCGCCAGTCCCAGAACTTCTGGTCCTTCTTACGCGGCACTCGTAAGCTGTCCATTGTTTCCGCCCACGACGGGTCAGCGCCTTCGCGCTGATCCAAGGGCGGAAATTGGCATTGCATTTTTCCATCTCCGGAACACTTCAGCGTGTTCGCGCCAAGGATTTCGAGCGAACAGGAGATCGCCGACTTGAAATGGTCTTTGGAGAATGCGATTTCATCCTGCGAACGGCTCAACATTGTGCTGAGCCGTTCAATCTGCCTGCGCAGATCAAGCTGGCGCTCCCGAGCTGACTCAAGTTCCTCTTCGACGGCTTGGCGGCTTTCGCTTTCCAACTGAAGTTCGTCGATTGTCTGAGTTAGCGAGTCGATCTCGTTGCGCCGGATTCCTGATTTAAGAAGCGCGTCCAGGCGCGCGTCGATTACCTGCGAGAGGCTCCCCAACTCCTTTCGGATGGTCTTGGTTTTCTTAACGAGCGCGGCAACCACCTGATCTTCCGGGCGCTGAACATAATAGAAATAGTGGCAGCGGACAACCGCGCTTGGCTGAAGCTTACGGTCGATGCGGCCGTTGCGCTGCTCCATGCGAGCGGGATTCCATGGAACATCGAAGTGAAAGAGATTCCAACAATGGGCCTGTAGGTTGAGGCCCTCCCGGGCGGCGTCGGTGGCGATCAGGATTCGAACTGGGTTCTTCTCAGGATCGGTGTTGAACGCGGTTTTGATGCGTTCGCGTTCATCGGGCGGGGTTGGGCCGTGGTAAACCGCAATACGGGCATCCGCCCGGTCTGATTCGGCAATCGCCCCACTGAATTGTTGATGAAGGTATCGCCGTGTGTCCTCATATTCCGTGAAGATGATGACGCGAGTGGTGTTCCAATTGGCGCCGGGAGTCCCAAGATCCGGGCACATGTTCAGACGAATCCATTTGAACAATTCGCGAATTCGGGCATCCGGCAGGAAACGGCTCGAATCAGCGACCCCGGCCATTTTGTCGAGGAGTTCTTGCTCTCTGCGGAACAATTCCGGCGCAGCCGCTTCGGAACCCCTTGTTGCTTCGGAGACGTCTGCCACAAGTGCATCCTCTTCAGTTGTCAGCTCCTCCTCAGATAACGATGCTCGCTCGTCATCGGCATCGACGGCTTGGGCCAAGAGTTCTGCTTGTAGGCGACCTGCGCCAGACTGTATCCGCTCATGGTCCCACTGTTTTTGAACCGTCCGACGATGAACACGCAACGTGCGGGCGAAGGCTTCTATCGATGAGAGGAGCCTCTGCTGAAGACCGCAAATGAGCAGGCCTGCAGCTGTCTGAGTCCGGCGTGATTCCGCTTTGAGTCTTTGTTCGCGGATAGTTCGGTATTCGTCAAGCCAGGCTGCAAGTTGCAATTCGGGAGCGTCCGCCGGCAAACCACTGATGTCGATCTGGGGAACCTCGCGTTTGGGAAAGCCGCCAACGATCTCCCGCAAGTCATCTTTTAGTCGCCGGACCATCACATCGTCGAGCATCTTCTTGCTTACGCGGACGCCACGGCAGAACCGCTGCGGGTCAAGAATTTCGAGGAGGGCCGAAAAGCTGTTTGAGTGGCCGTTATGTGGGGTTGCAGACAGGAAGAGGCGGTGCTCAAAGCGAGGCGCCAGATCGCGCACTGCACGCGTGATATGGGAGTCGATCGCATAGCGCGCCCCGCTGGACGGCGCGGCGTGGTGAGCCTCATCAAGTATGAACAGACTGCCCGGGCGGAGGGTTCCCAGCCAGTCCCGGAGCGGTCCGGCATAGGTCTCGTCTATGAGCAGCCGATGGGAAACGAGAAATCGCGAATGAGTGTCCCAGGGATTCACTCCGAAGCCGCGTTCCCTACGGACCCGCTGAAGGTAGTCCTTATCCAAAATCTCAAAACGCAGACCGAAGCGGCTTTCTAGTTCCTCGCGCCATTGCAAGAGCATTGATGGCGGGCAGGCGACGACGATCTCCCGGACCTTTTTCCGGAGCAGGAGTTCGCGAGCAATGAGCCCCGCCTCTATAGTTTTTCCAAGGCCAACATCATCGGCAATGAAAAGATTGACTCGCGGGAGGCGCAGGGCCTTCCGGAGTGGCTCGAGTTGATAAGCATCGAGGCGAATTCCGGCCCGGAAAGGCGACTGCAAAAGATTGGGGTCGGTCGACGTGACGCAATTCCAGCGCAAAACGTTGAGGTACGCAGCGAACTGATCAGGCGGATCGAAGCCCCGAGACGCAATTAGATCCCAGGCTTCTGCTGAGAGAATTTGGGCGTCTAGTTCTCTTTCCCAAAGCACAGCGAGCTGTTGTCCTTGGGCATCGTCGTCCACGCAGGATAAGACAGCCAGAGTTGAATCTCCACCATGGACCGGTGGGGCACATTCCTCGACTAGGTAACGCCGCTGGCGAACCTCAACAATTTGACCAACTTGCGGGATGGCGAGTTCACTTGTCATTCGGAGTCTGGCCCGGTTGTGTGGATCAATCGCTCAAATCAGTGACTTTTCTTCAGCCTTCCTGTTGGTCCATCACATTGCAGAGGTCTCAACTGGGTCATTTGCTCGGGGTCAACACCCGTAGGAGCAACCCTTATGCGCCACCATTTGGAAGGACCATACAAGTGTACGACGCGCGGGAACCCGGGACGCCAGTTCTGCCGGTTTGGGCAATCTTTCTTTTCCGCATCTCACTTGCCGTTGCGGTTTGGCTGCACGCGGTTAGATATGGGCAGAGGTGCGAACTATATAATTCATTTTCAATGTGAAACTGCGAATTTATAGGCACGCTGCAGACGTCGGCCGCTACTCCAACCTTGTTCAGCAACAAGGCGATTCTGAGCGGGATGTGCTGGGCTTTTTGCCAAGGTCCGCGTACTGGGAAGCAGCAGCGCAGGGCAAACTTTACGTGGCAACGGCTGAGGTCGCTGGCGAGGAGCACTACGCGGGACACCTGCTCTATGGGGGCAGATTTCCGCATCTACGGGTCTTTCAACTTTACACACTCCCGCAGTTCCGCGGGCGCCACATCGGGCGCCAACTGATTGACGCTTTGGTTTCGGAAGCCGAATCTCAGTACTACATCACGATCAGTGCGCGAGTCGCAGCTGATCTAGCTGCGAATGAGTTCTGGCAGCGCATGGGGTTTAAGACGATCCGAACGGTGGCAGGAGGGGCAGCCAGAGGTCGTCAGATCAACCTGCGCAGCCGCGAACTCGACACCCCAACTCTCTTCAGCGTTCCTGCGATGAGGCGCGTAACCGCCCTTCCGAGACACGGGAGAAGTGAACGGCCGATCTTTGCACTCGATATCAATGTGTTCCTGGACGTAATCAAGGACCGCCCACGCGCAGAATATGCAAAGCGCTTATTAACGGCGTCGATGAGCGGAATGCTCCGCCTATTCGTAGCACGCGAATTTGTGGATGAACTAGCGCGCGCAGTGCGCCAGGAAGGTCCCGATCCGGTCGTCCAACTCGCAATGACATTGCCTCAGTTCACTGGAGTTCCTGAGCCAATGATGGCGACGTTGAAAACAGAACTCGGAGCACTCATTTTTCCAAATCGTGTAGCCGTTGGGAACCTGCGGAAGCGGGATGAATCAGACCTGACTCACCTCGCTACCATGATCTACCACGCTGCTTCCGGATTCGTGACGAGTGACGACTCGATTCTCGGAAAGCGGAATGAGTTGCACAGCCGATACGGGATTGAAGTATTAGGCCCGGCCGAGTTGGCAGAGATATACTTGCCCTCACAATGGACGCCAGCGCAAATTCAGGCGGAATCATTTGAAGGCGCCCTCATCGAAGTCGCAGAACTTAAGGAGGCGCAAAGGGCCGAAGCGGAATCATTTCTTCAGTCTTGCTCTATGCCAGGGGAACAAATCGCCCACGCATTATTGCCCGGACAATCCGCCTGCCCCCGCCATAGAGTCGTTGCCGCTGCAGCAGGAGAGATGATTGGATTCGCTGCATGGGACACCGCTCGCGGTCCGCAATCTTCCGCCGAGGCGTGGCTTGCTATGGATTTCTCGAATCCGCTTGGGGAGTTGGCATGCGACGTTCTTCTCGACACTATGTGTCGCGATGTCTGCCAGACTCGGCCGGCCAGCGTGAGTATCGATTGTCAGCACATAAGTCGCGAAACGCTGGAGTATGTAAACGGTCAAGGTTTCGAAGCCGGCCCGGAGAATGATCGTCCGCAAACACTCAAGAAGTACTGCATCGGACGAATTATTGGACCTAAGGATTGGAGCGATGTTCGGGAGCAAATGACGCGCTTCTTTCAACTCAATTTGCCCGCGACTCCGCCTCTCTATTCAGGTCCAGAGACGACCGTCATAATCGAGCAAGGAAGTGGTCACTCGACAATATTGCCGCTGCAGGACTTTGAATCGCAGTTTGGCCCGGTTATCTTAATGCTCCCTTCCCGCCCAGCGGTGGTGGTGCCCATTAGACGGCAGTACGCAGACGTTCTCCTTAACACCGCGAACCAGCAATCACTCTTTGTGCCGCCAGAGGCATCTGTCCTGGGAGAGAGGCTATACCTGAGTAGCCCTCGCGCTCTGTCTGTCCTGACCCCCGGCGCAGTTATCCTGTTTTATGAATCGATGCGTGTGGACAGTGGACGCGGAGCCATCGTGGCGGCTGCCACAATTACTCGGACCGCGATCCAGCAGACAACGGAGATCGGCACGGAGATAACCAGACGCGGCGTCCTCCGTTCGGAGGAAGTCCAGACCGTGAGCTCAACCGATAAGACGGGACTGACGTTCTTTAGCCAGCTCTTCCGATTCAGGAACCCAGTCGGTCTGTCCCGTTTGGACGCGATTGGATGCGTCGATGGTGCCAAATTCGTTACAGCTCGCGGCATCGATTTCAACGCAGCTTCCATCATTATGGATGAGGGGAAACCAAGTGTCTGAATGTCCTGACATTCTGATTTCGTTAAGGCCTGCCTACACGAAGGCGATTCTTGAGGGGAAAAAGACCGTCGAACTACGACGCCGAAGGGTCCACGCGGCGGTCGGTACCAGGGTTTGGCTTTACTCCAAGACCCCCACCGCCAGGATTGAGGGCGTTGCACGCATCAAGCATGTTCACGAGGGCGGTCTTCCGGGCATTTGGTCCGAATACTCAAGCCAAGTTGGCGTTTCAAAGGGAGAGTTCGAGGACTACTTCAAAGGTTGTCGCAAAGGATGTGCGATTGTGCTGGTCGAAGCGCGCGCGATCCTTCCCGGCGTCGATCTCGATACCGTGAGAAGCCGATTCGGTGGGTTCCACCCACCGCAATTCTTCAAGCGGTTAAACACGAGAGAGATCGCAGCTCTACACGATGTCGCGAACGGTCATCTACATAGTTGGCAATCAGCTAGAGAACGTACGCGCCGTTCGCAACCGCAAGCGCGGAGGTCAGAGCAACTGTAGGACTGGATAGAGCCGTTGATCAATGCCTTCAGGGCGACTTCTGAGTCATTGTGCCGGTATGAACAGCAGGGCGCAAAAAGATCTCTTATTCCGATAGCGAGCACCGCTGGTGTTGATTGATGTCGTCGGTGAGATCCGTAGCTCGGTCGTCGGTAGAGGCGGCCTGTTATAGACTAGGAAACAATTCGGCGGAGGCAGCAATGTACACGGGTTTTCGTGTCAACGAATCCGGGCACATCTACGGTCCCAATGGATACACACAGTTTCGAATCAACGATGCTCGCCGCATTTACGGCCCATACGGATACTCGCAATACCGTGTCAACGAAACTGGAAGGATCTACGGGCCGAGTGGCTATTCAGAGTTTCGGATTAATGACTCCGGTCGCATTTATGGCCCCGATCAGGTCATGCCTTGGGCGCCGGGTGAGTAGCCGTCCGAATCCACACGCCCTTCGGGGAGGCAAAGTTACCAGATGTCGAAGAGACTAACTCCGGCGGCGACAGTAGCCCTAAAGGAGGCCCTTTGCTCGATCTACTGGTATAAAGCCGACCTCCGGGGCTTCCTGCAACAATGTTTTCCGAATCGAATATTGATCGGCTCACTGAATTGGAATAACTACAAGCGCCAGATCGTCTCTGATCTGGTAGATCATCTGGTCCAGGACCAAGAGAAATACCTGGGTGACTTGACTCGACTGTGCCATGAAGTCTGTACAATTGCATCGTTTGCACACCTCGAGCAATTAGAGGGAGGCCCTGAGAAAGCTTCCCGTGCGCGAGCTGCAGTGGCTCAACTCAAGAGTCTTCTTGAACCGCATGACCAAATAAAGAGAGAGCAGGACGACTTAGTTGAGCGGCAGAAGAGGGCGTCAGAGAAGCTGAAGGCAAATGCCGCCGTGCGCGAGAAGCTGGAAGAATTGAAGGGCAGGTACATGGCTCTCGTTACTTCCACAATTGCCCAAACCCGCGGATATGAACTCGAGAAGGTTATGTATGATCTCTTCGAACTGTTTGATCTCGATCCAAAAGCGTCCTTCCGCAATACGGGAGAACAGATCGACGGGGCATTCTCACTTTCAGGCACCGACTTTTTGTTTGAGGCGAAGTGGCGACAAGAACAAACGGATGCCGCTGACCTTGATTCGTTTGCTGCGAAAGTGCGACGGAAGCTCGAAAACACACTCGGTGTATTTCTTTCAATTAACGGTTTCACTCCTACCGGGATTGCCGCACATTCGTCCGGAGGGGCAGTTGTCATTCTAGTGGATGGAGCCGACTTGATGGCGGTGTTTGAAGAAAGAATAGACTTTGTGACACTTTTGCTACGAAAGAAGCGCCACGCGGCGCAGACGGGGGAAATTTATCTCCCGATACACCGGATTCTCTGATTTTTGCCTTTTGTCATAAGTCTCGAAGTTCGCTGTGCGCGTAAGTTGGGTTCGCTGCTGTCTCTGGTCTGTGGGCAGGCGTACCCACAGAGTGGTTCTCCCGCCGGCTTTCAAGCCTTAAGGCCGTGTGTAGCGACCCGCACTATGCGCGGTCCGGTCCCCGCGTAGGAGCGGTTCCCACCGGCTTTGCGGAAAAAATTGACACCGCACGCTGGCCAATTCATGCGGCCGCGGAGGTCGCCCAGAGACCGCGCTCCGCCGATCGATTGTTGTTGATGCGGTCCAGGTTCGAGTAAAAGAGAACCAGATCTTGCAGCCTTTCATTTGCCCTGCGTCGTACGTGTGGAACTCACGGTCGGCTGACGACCTTCACAAGTTCCAGTAGCGTCTGTTCGTGCGGTCTGTTGAGTGGACTGAGATCGATCTGCAATGTCGCGACAATCGGGTCGCGCTCGCCCTCGGGGATTTCAGTCAGTAAATACGTAATCAGATCCTCCTGCCGGCTCTGGCCGAAGACCATACGATAGATTGCAAGAGCGCGGCGCAGCGCGTACAGCCGGTCTACTTCGCGGCTGAAGGGCAGGAGCGGCACGTGTCGCTCGATCTTGGCGTCACCCTGAAAAACCCAGTAGGGCACAAGGTCGTTTTCGGTCGACAGTCTCACGCTGCGGCCCATCTCAAACAGGCTTTCCCATGCATCCTGATGGTTTGCCTGCAGGGCCTCTGTTGCAAATACCGCCGACACATTCTTGCGCACTGCATGGCCTTTGTACCGGTGTATGCGGCCCTCCCGCTGTTCCAGATCGACGGGATTCGACGGCAGGTTCCAGTGGGTGATGGCGTGGCAGTAGTGGTGGAAATCGAGACCCTCTTGCCCCACCGAGGTTGAGACCAGCACGAATGGCCAGAACGGCGAATTGAAAGCAGCGCGCACTCTCTCTTTGCGGGTCGCGGGCGAGCTGCCGTCCATCGGCGGCGCCTCTTCGTCCGCCCGGTCATCGCCGAACCGCATCGCGAAGCGAATGCGCATCGGCTCTGTCGCGAGCTTTACCTCTCTCGCATAGGGCGGCGCAGTTACATCATCGATCCGTAGCGATGCGGCGCGAATCGTCAGCGCAGAAATGATTTCCGTCCCGATCTTCTCCGCAATTTCAGCCGGTGCTTTAGAAGCGACCCCGAGCGACTCGCGAAGAAGATGCGCGTACTCGTCTAGGACGGACTGCAGGTTGCCGGCGTGGGCATATTCTAGGACACGCTCCCAATAGGGTTCGCCTGCGAACTCCGTTCGGACGGCCTCGATTACTTCCGCATGGTTGAATAGCGACAGGAATGCTCTTCCGGTCCGTGCAGCCGCATCTCGAAGAGGCTGGCAGATAGCGGGATTCGCCCGGCTTGCCCGCGCATAGGCCCGCATTGCCGCCGTGGCCGGACCGGCTGATGCTCCGAGTGCGAGGACATTGAAAAGATCTTCGGGCGGCATGCCAAGTTTCTCGGCGCCGCTGCGAATGGCCGTGATCGTCTCTCGGGCTTTTTCGACGTGGCCGTCCCACGCCTCATCTTCTTCGCCGGCCTCAACGCCCGCCCATTGTTGCGTCAGATCCATCCGCTCCCACCAGCTTTGAGCCTCGTCCGGAAATTCGGCGTAGTCGAGTAATATGGGCACAAGCCAGTACCACCGATCATCCGTCGCACCGCCGCTCTCATAAGCCAAACCCATTTTTTCGACCAGATTCTTGATGCGCTCAGAAAGCTGGATTCGCATCTCTTTCGCGTTCAGTTTTGCGCCGCGCGCGAGATCGCGCGGGTCACAATCGCGCGCGAAGGTAAGGCAGGGGTAAATAAGCAGAAGCAGCGGCAGGCCGCCGTGCCGGCCCTCCGATATCCTAAAGCGCAGCAGGCCCCGCTGCTTTTTCCAATTTTCCTGCGTAATCCGCTCGCGGGGATACGCCGCCCGCATCATGCGCCGTTCGGCCTCATACGACACGAGAGATGCGACCGCACGAGGCACCATATGCCACGCAGAAAACACAAGCCGTTTTGTAACATTGGCCAGTTCCACCGTCGCAAAAGGGCCTTCGGGCGTGTAGTAGGGCAAGGACGGTGGCATCCACAGCAGGCGCCACATGCCCCGGCCCACCGTATCTGCAATAAGATCCCGCAATCTTGCATTGGCAGGTTCCACGGGCAGATAGTTGCGCGCGCGCTCCAGATCGAGGAATGCTTCCGGAAATTTCCTGACGAGCTTCACCAACTTGTCTTTCTCCAGCGCGTTCCTGAATGACCTCTTCAGCGCATACGCATCCATGAAATTGAACAGATACGGCGCCGATTTCCAGTATTCGACGACATCGTCCTCATCGACGGCGTCGGCGACGCTCTGCGCGCCGAGAAAGCCGCGGACATCGGCTGTGTGCAAGGTCGTATCAGCAGGCGGTTTGTCGACCAGCATGCCGCCGCGCATCTTTGACGATGAAAGTCGTTCAGTGCGCGCCATGACGCGCACCAATCTCTGCTGGAGCACCGCTTTGGCGTTCCGCAGCCGGAGCATTCCCTCAGGCGTCATGACCGAAGGCAGGGCTGCGCGGTATTCAGCGAGAATCTCCTTGCATCCAGCCGCGTTTCCGTCTTCCAGAAATCCAAGCAGCTTCAGAAAGTCGCCATAATGATCGTCGTCCGTCTCGTGATGAAGTGTAACGGCACGGTACGGCGTCGCGGAGAGCAGAAGCACGCGCGCACCCTGCCCGGCCTCCGACTCGAACAGATCGCGAGCAAGTTCTCCAGCTTCTGAGTCCTCTTGCAGAAGATGCTTAAAGCGCTGAAACTCGTCAAGGATGATCAGGTGGGGCTCCAGCGTCGCAAGGCACACCTTCGCAAGGAGCAATCTCACCTCGCCGATCCACCCCGTTCGCAGCTTGCTCGCACCCGGCGGCCCCTTAGAGTCGCTGCGGCCAAAAATGCCACGCAGCTCTTCGAAACGCGTCCGCAGATCTGGCTGTCCTGCGCTCTTGTCCGCGAGCACTTGCTTGGCAAGGCTGGCAACAAAAGCATCCGAAATCTGCTCGTTCAGCTTCGTGAAGTCAAAGTGCTCGACGCGCCACTCGAAGGACGAGGTATTGGCGTAGTCCTGCATTACATAAAGCGAAGATCGCGGCCCGCGGACATTCCACGCCCGGTCCAGCAGCCAGTAAAGCAGGACGCGTTCATCGATCCGTCCGCCACCCCGTTTTTGCTCAAAGGAGGTTGCGGGCGTCAAAGCAACGAAATTGACCCGATTCTGCTTCAGGTCGTGCATGTGCAGAGGAAGAAGTGTGAGGCGTGTCGCCTGCGCCGCTTGCTCGCAGCCGGAAATGCTGAGGCGGTCGATGTTCTGTCGCGCGATATCGGCGTTCGAGCAGATATAGACGATGTTAATGCGTGGCACTTTATTCCAGAGTCGCTCAATGGTACGTGCGACGACACCGCGGGCAACGAGCGTTTTGCCCAAACCCACTTCGTCCGCAACGAGAAAGCGTCTGGTCGGATCAGGCCCATAAAACCGTTCGTCAACATAGTCCACCGTCGCACGCTGAAAGTCCTTTAGGCCCTGCAGAGCCGACGCGGTATCTGGGGGTGCGCTCATCTCGCGATCGCCTCCCGTGCGATGTGCCAGAGCGGCTCCCATATCCTCTGGAAGTCTTCACTTAGCAGATCCGAGCTGCCAGGCTGTTTCCGGAGGACATCGAGCAACGAAGCAACGCGCTCAAGTTGGCGCGGCGAGCGGTGCAGCGCGCGCAACATCGTTTCCAAGACATAGGGGTTCTGCCCCGCATAGCCGCCCGGGGTTCCCGCTGCCTCAAGCACCCTACGCAGGTCGCCCGAAGACGCCGCGGCTTCCTCTCCGCAGGCCAGCAGAAACAGAATGTAACGAAGAAGCTGGTCGCGGTTTTCAATAAGCGAACGGACCACCCGATCCTGCCGGTCCTCAGGTGCGCCATCGAGAGGAAGATTCATCACAAACACGGTCTCCCGCTCGGTATCGCCGACTTTCGCCGCGACAGAGAATGCCAATAGGGGCGTCAACCCAATATAGGAAAGGCGTCCGAAAGTAATGGATGGACCGACCAGCTGACCGCGCTCGGCGTGCTGAGTTATCGGCCAGGCGCGCAGTTCAAACGTGCCATCCGGCCATACCGGTGCGCGCGTCCATGCGAGCGTAAGGTCAAACAGGTCCGCCTCGCCGGCTGGCGTGGCGGTCAGTCGGGGTCCGGCGACGGCGACAGCGCGTTTCACAGCCTGGACCAGGTCGTCTATTTGGCGCTCAGTCTTGTCGACCGGAACGACCGGCGCATTCAGGTCATATTTCTGCAGCAAGTCAGCGAAAGTCGTTTCGCCCTTTACCAGCTGCAAAAACTCGTCCACCCCGAAGCGGCCTCTCTTGCCCACCATCTCAACCATGAATTCGACGTTATGGTCAAACGCATGCTTGGTCGCATTGAACGAGCCGCTGAATACGCTCGCATTCCAGCCGCGGTCGATAACGTACAGTTTTGCGTGCAATCCATCGAGGACTTCGCCGCCCGCAGCCGGAGCTGCTTCGTCCGTTTCGTCCGAAGCTGCTGGCGAAAGGAAGTGGACACTCGCGAAGCGGCGCAACGTCTCCGGCGCGATTTCCTGCAGGCTCTCAGGACGCGACACAAGATGCGTAGCCGGAACATCGTCGAGAAATTCCCCGAGAAACGGCTCGGCCACAAACGGGGAAACGATCAGCGCCTTGTCCTTTCTCCGGCCGAACGGTGAGACTCTGCGTTTCTCAAGGCCACTGGCCCAGAAGCGGCACTCGTTATCGTCGAAACCCTCCGGCCAGCTGAACCGAACGCGCCGAAGTTCGTCCGCGATTTTTGTGATCCCCTGGCGCCGGGCCCGCGGAACGGGGCGCAGTGCCATCGCTGGCAGAGCGTCTATCAGATCGCCCAGAGGATGGTTCGCGGCGATCGCGTTTTCGCGGTGAGTGAGCGGTCCGTCCAGCGAAACGACCGTGTCCCAGCATTTGTCGAATGTCAGATTCCGGCTCAGGCAGAGCACGCGGTAACGAACTGACTTGTCCTCGGCAATGAAACGTAGCGCCCAGAGTTTCGGGTGGAATACGCCCTCTGGGTCAGGCGGCTCCACGTCGTAAATGCAGGGTTCCAGAAACGTGACGAGCGGCAGGTACTTCGCAGGCAGTCGCATCTGTCCGCTCTGACAAAAAATGGTGAAGCGGTCCCCGTAACGCCTCAATGCTTCGAGGAGCGCCAGCGGTTCAGCAACCAGCTCGCCATCCGCATGCTCCCAGTCGAAGAATGCGAAGGAAAGCGGAAGCATGAGCGCGCTTATGAGATCGAGGGAAAACGTCGTCCCGACCGCAATGTCGAGCGTGCACCCAAGAGGCGGGCGCAGAAGCTCCATCAGGTGCTGCCTTTCGCCGGGCTTAAGCATCAGCTTTCTCCAACCCGTCGAAAATGTCGTCGAGCAACCGCAGACTGATCGTCCACCTGTATTCCAGTCTCGCCGTGCCCGAACTCCCGTTCCACAACTCCTGTGCGCGCGGATTATCGATGCGGGCAAGACCCCTTTTTAGCTGTCGCTCGCGCTCGCTTATCAGCAGGCGCGCCCTGGCGTTGGCCGACAGCTGCGCTGCTCCTCCTGCCAGCGCCAGATCCCACCACGTGTTGATAAAGTCAGTCGTGCGGTTCGTAATCCGCTGATGGCCAGAATCCACGATTTCCCAGAAGCGATTTCTATTCCACTGTGCAAGAACCCGCGCCCTCTTTGCGATCATTTCCGCCCATTCGGCAAGATCGTCGAGATACTGCGAAACGCCCTCCTCCCAATGGGCCTGTTGGGCGAGCATAAGATTGTAGAGCAGGGAAGCCCCGTGCATGACCTCGGACAGGTTTTGCGCATGATCCAGAATTTCGCGCAGGCGGGGCGGGAGTTCTGCGGAATGCGGGTGCTCCCATGGAAACTCAACGGGGGCGACGCGCTTGCGAAGTGTTACAAGCTCGGCCAGCAGAGATCCGGCGCATCCAGGACTCAGCATGATGCGTTCTGCAAGATACTCGGCTTCGCGCCGCGCCAGACTCAATGAGCATTTTGCAGGGAAATCATCCGGGAGCTGCACCAGGCCGGCATGCCAGTTTGGCGCCACGAGATCATCGTGCTCCGCGTCACGCTCTGTCGCGCGGCCACGATTACGGGTTACCTGTGTGTAGTAGCGGTCGAGGTTACGGTGATACTGCACCTGCGCGCCAGCAAAACAACGGATGCCCCAAACCGCGAGTCCCTGCCAATACACGCTGCTCGGAAGGCGTTTGAGAGTTGTCTTCGCCACCTTGCCGATATTCCCGTAATTGTCGTCAGAGTCTTCGATGGGCTGAACGAGACTTAATTCCGCACGACGAGCCTTGGCGGCAATCTCCGCCGAACTGGTTTTCTGCCTTTCAAGCTTCTGATATGTCCACGGCACAATTAGGAAGTACCGCGCCCGCGTCATGATTGTGCTTGTGCCCGGAAAGAGCATATCCGCGAAGGCGTCACGCACCGAACCGACGCCCAGCTCGTCGCGCGTGTCGTGTTCTTTGAAGAGATCGACGACGTCGAGCATCTTGCGACGCTCACGTTCTGAGTAATCCAGCCAGACAAAAGTCGACATCGAAAGGGCCTATCCCGCGACGTACCAGCGCTATTCCCAGAGTTTCCGCAAACTAGCAGAGTAGAAGCGTATCGCGTCCGCACCACGAAGGTGTGAAATCCCGATTTGGTGCAAGAGAATAGTTATGGGTTCGGCCGATGCGGCGAAGCAGATCACCTCTCCCTCGTTCTTTTTCAGATCATAATACCCGAAGGCATTGGACATACGATCGCTTTCGGTTTTGCCGATACTGTGCCGCGCCGCTTCGGTCCGCCAAGTCGCGACGGGCAAAGGGACCAGCCAGATGTTTAAGAAGACCCGCGATCTCCGCGAACTGCTGTCCCGAATGGATGACTATGTCGTGGCTCTCAAAGAGAAGGAGTGGCTCTTTTCGCCCCTTGAGGGGTTCGCTGGACGGACTCCCCAGGAATTGATCGCCGCTGGGCGCATCCGCGATCTCGTCATAGAGTTCGACGGGTTGCGGAAGGGGCAGCCAGTGTGACGTTCGGAGCCAAGCAGCAGAAGGCAATCACGCGCTGGATTAGCCGGGCTGCCCCATTGAAGGGGCTCTTCTTTCATCGCGTTACCAGGGATGCGGGTTGGTAATGATAGGCTCGGAGACGCAAGAAAGAATTGTCGCACATCATGAATCCAGCCAAATCCGGTTCGCTTCCGGAGGGATACGAGAAATTCGTCGAGGAGCTGAAAGGCCGTATCCGCTCGGCTCAGGTTCGCGCTGCGCTTTCTGTAAACCGAGAGCTAGTTCTGCTCTATTGGAATCTTGGCCGGGAAATCCTGAACCGCCAAAGCCAGGAAGGCTGGGGAGCAAAGATCATCGACCGGCTATCGGTCGATCTGACCCACGCATTCCCCGGCACGCGCGGATTTGGCGCCCGGAACTTGAAGTACATGCGGGCATTTGCCGAAGCCTACCCAGACGAGGAATTTGTGCAACAGGTGGTTGCACAATTGCCCTGGGGCCACCAGGTCCGCATTCTCGATGCAGTGAAGGATCCGAGCCAGAGAGAATGGTACATCCGGCAGTCGTTTGAAAACGGCTGGAGCCGCAACGTCCTAGTGCATCAGATCGAAAGCAGGCTATTTGAGCGGCAGGGTCATGCGCTGACCAATTTCGACCGTACACTGCCGCAGCCCCAATCAGATCTGGCCCAGGAGCTCATCAAGGACCCGTATCACTTTGACTTTCTCACTTTAGGACCTGACCTGCTCGAAAGGGAGCTCGAACGCAGTTTGATCGATCACATCCGGGACTTCCTTTTGGAATTGGGAAAGGGATTTGCGTTTGTGGGGAGCCAGTTTCACCTCGAAGTCGCGGGCCAGGACTACTACCTCGATTTGCTTTTCTACCACGTACGGCTCCACTGCTACATCGTCATTGATCTCAAGATCGAAGAATTCAAGCCGGAATTCGCCGGCAAAATGAACTTCTATCTCTCCGCGGTCGACGATCTCCTCCGCCAGCCTCAGGACCAACCCACTCTCGGCATCATTCTCTGTAAGGAACGGGAGAGACTGGTGGTCGAGTATACGCTACGTGATCTCGCCAAGCCCATGGGAGTCGCTCAGTACCGCCTGGCGGAAGCCTTGCCTGAGCAGCTCAAAACCGAACTGCCGACCAACGACGAACTGGTCAAAGAACTCCCCTTGCTCGAACTTCTTACCTTGCGCATTGAGCTCGAAAGACGGCTCGCCCGGCTGGCAAATGCCAGAGGTCTTGAGTGGAAGGGCGAGAGTGTCGGAATGCTGGCGACGAACCTGCACATGCACGATCTGATTTCGACTGAGCTGCACCACAACCTCATGATCCTTTCGGGAACTCTGAATCGCGCGGTGCACGGGGAATTGATCTCCGTTGAACAAGCGCAACAGAGCCTGGAGACCGGGCGCAGTGTCCTGGCCAATTTGGACGGCGAATGAGTAAATATCCTCCGGCAGAGCCGGAGGCTTTACGGTTGCTGGCCCCTCAAAGGGGCCTGATCGCAACCGCAAAGGCAAAGCAGCGGCGACAGCAAGCAATTCAGCGCTACCAACGCCGAAACTGCAGAGACAAACACCAACTCCCGGAAACGTCAAACTCCTACTGCCTCCCCGGCAAAGCCGGGGGGCCTCCCTGCTTCGCTAGCGATGCTGCCAGCGGCTGTAGCGTCGTCGATAGCGGCGGTTAGCGCGGACACAATACGGACACATTTTGGACACGAAAACGTACCATTCAGTACCACTCGACACTACAAGCACGATTTACCAACGTGTTCAATTTCAAGGGATTAGTTGATTCTGAACCGCTTATCGCGATTGGAAGGCGGCCCTGAAAAGGCCGGCGTCGGCGGTTCGATCCCGTCCCTGGCCACCACTCAAACATCCGGGACCATCCGAGCTCGTCCAGCTCTCCCGTAAAGCGTTGATTTTGC
>Ga0335075_10002882_pt1 | contig 27507 bp, 29 predicted proteins | sample Lox_Sample_24_FD_206723 | JGI IMG/M metagenome (GOLD analysis project Ga0335075, IMG submission 206723) | Soil microbial communities from Loxahatchee National Wildlife Refuge, Florida, United States - Lox_Sample_2.4 | ecosystem: Environmental > Terrestrial > Soil > Wetlands | place: USA...
GCCGCGTGCCGCACCTCACAGGCCGGACACACGACCGCAATCGCACCGCATCAGAAATTCTCTCGCCACCTCCCTTGCACCAAGGGGGCCGTCCACACACGCCCTACGGCCCGCACGGCGCCGGTGGGGAGGCTGGCCATGACGGCGGGGGGCGGCCATGCGAGGCGTCGAATTAAACCGGATGAAACGCAGCCGTGCCGGCGGGACTAGCCCTTGCCGGCGCCGAACGCGGGCATGACCTCCTCGGCGATCCACTGGAACTGCTCCAGCATCACCGATTTCGGGGTGCACAGGCTGGTGCTGAGGCTGATGTGCTGCATGCCCGGGAAACGGGCCTCGATCTTCTTCAAGTGCTCGATCAGCCCCTCCGCTGTCCCCGCGTACCAGGAGCCAATCTTCATGTAGTGCTCCACGGTCGGCACGTCGGCCGCGGCCCAGCCGCCGCGGCGGGCCACCGCCGCCACCTGCACCGGCGTCAGCCCCGGCACGAAACCGAGCGGGGCGAACATCTTCACATACTCCTCGTACCAGGGCGTGATCTCGCGGATCGCCTGCTCGCGCGTCTTCGCTAAGTGAAAGAAGATCCCGATGGTCAGGTTCTCGCCCAGTTGGAGCTGCTGGCCCGCTCGTGCCGCGGCGTCGCGGTAGGCGTGGATCGGTCCCTCCGCCATCGTGGCCGCGCCGCCGCCGACCACGCCCCTGATCCCGTGCCTGACCATGAAATCCAATCCGCGCGGGTTGGCGCTCACGATCGGCTGCCAGCACTCGACCGGCTGGTGCATCGGCCGCGGCACCAAGGTCAGCTCCTGAAGTTCGTAGCCGCGATACGGCACGGCCGGCGGCAGCGTGTAGTGCCGTCCCTTGTGGGCGAACGCTTCATTGTTGAATGCCTTGAAGATGATCTCGACCTGCTCTTCGAACAGCTCGCGGTTGGCGTTCTGGTCGAGCATGGGCGCGCCGAAGGTCTCCACCTCGCGGGTGTGGTAGCCGCGCCCCACACCGAACACGGTGCGCCCCTGCGTCAGAATATCGGCTACCGCGAAGTCCTCGGCCAGCCGCAGCGGGTGCCACATCGGGGCAATATTGAAGCCGCAGCCGATCTTCAGCCGCTGCGTCACCTGCGCCAGATGGACCGCCATCATCAGGATGTTCGGCAGCACCTCGTAGCCCTCGTGCTGGAAATGGTGCTCGGCGAGCCACAGCGTGTCCCACTCGCACGCGTCCATCGTCTTGGCGACTGCTTCCGTTTTCTCGAACACGGAGGCGAGATGTTCGTTCGGGTAGCGGCGGTGGTTTGCCGGCGTGGCGTCCTGGCCCATATCGGGCAGGTCCACATGGCCGGGATAGACGGTGACGAACTTGCTGATCATGGTCCGCGCCTCCGGCAAGCAGGTCCCGGCAGTCTGGCGCAGGCCCTGGTCCGGCACCAGCCCGCCGGCGACCGGGACGGACATATCCCCTGCTGTTAGCTTTTTCCGATACGGGTTATGAGACACTACGGGCTCGGCTCTCAACCGTGGGGACAGGCGCAAGCCCGCCATGATCGAACATCGCGTGACACCGACCCTCTCCGTCGTCGTGCCCTGCTTCAACGAGGAAGCCGGGATCGGCGCGTTCCACCGCTGCCTGGCCGGCGTCATGGACAAGCTCGGCGAGATCTGGGAGGTGATTTACGTCAACGACGGCAGCCGTGATGCGACCTTGCGGCTCATGCAGGGGTTGCACCAAGCCGACCCGCACGTCGCGGTGGTCAACCTGTCCCGGAATTTCGGCAAGGAGATCGCGCTGACGGCAGGACTGGACCACGCGCGGGGCGCGGCCATCGTGGTGATCGATGCGGACCTGCAAGACCCGCCGGAGATCATCCCGGAGCTGGTGGCCGCCTGGCGGGAGGGCAACGACGTCGTCTATGCGCAGCGCCGGGCGCGCCATGGCGAGACGCTTCTGAAGCGGACCACGGCGGGTCTGTTCTACCGCGTGATGCAGCAGCTTGGCGGCGTGGAGATGCCGCGCGATGCGGGCGATTTCCGCCTGATGAGCCGCCGTGCGGTGGACGCCGTGCTGCGGCTGCGCGAGCGGCACCGGTTCATGAAGGGATTGTTCGCCTGGGTGGGTTTTCCGTCCAAGGCTGTGCTGTACGACCGCGCGCCGCGCCACGCCGGCAGGACGAGCTGGAACTATTGGCGGCTGTGGAACCTGGCGCTGGAGGGGATCACCAGCTTCTCGGTCATGCCTTTGAAGGTGGCCACCTATTTCGGGCTGCTGGTGGCGGTCCTTGCCGGGGTGTACATCATCCAACTGATCGTGCGTACCCTGGTGTACGGCAACCCGGTTGCGGGTTATCCCAGCCTGATGGCGGTGGTGCTGTTTCTGGGCGGCGTGCAAATGATCATGCTTGGAGTGATCGGCGAATATCTCGGCAGGGTCTTCAACGAAGTGAAGCAGCGTCCGCTTTACCTGGTGGAGAGCGTGCTGCCGCCATCCGTGCCGGGGGATGTCGAGGAGGCCTCGGTCACGCCTGGGAAAGCAGGCAGCCAAGGAGACTCCCGGAATTCCACGCCGTCGCACGGATTCCTGCTGTCGCCGGAATGACGAGAGAAGGTCTCTTGCCGACTGGAATTATTGCGTACCATATCGATCATAGCGCAGCGGCCGGTTGTCCGGAACCGAGCCAATATATCGCCGGTACGCGTCGATCCAGTTTGTGGCGATCGCGGCGCGCGCGGTCTCCAGTGGCAACGCGCCGCTGCAGACAAGGTCGTTCAGCCGGCTCTCCAGCCGATCCTTCGCGTAGCTTCCCCAGTCGCCCGGCGCTTCGTGCGGCTCGGGCCACAAGTTGCGTGGATCGGTCGGTGCGCCGCCGAGCTCCAGCGGAATGAGGTGATCCTCTTCGTAATCACGCAGCCGTCGGTCGCTATAGCCGTACTCGGCGATCTGCTCGTGCTTCAGCGGCTCGGTGTAGCTCTCCGGTGGGCGCACCAACCGGGTCCAGCCGCGCACGCAGATGGTGGTCTCGATCGTCTGCTGCGTCACGTCCGGATTGACGGCGCCGGGGGTGATCTCCGGGTCAGGGAGTGGACTCTGCGAGCGTGCCTGACAGGCGAAGACGACGAGCCAGAGGGCGCAGAGGCTGGCAAGGCGCATACTAGGCATTGTCGCCGGCGGGTCCTTGTGGTCGCGCCTGTTAGTGTCCGCCACCGCCGAACGGGATCGTCAACACGATCCCCGGTACCGGCTCGATCGGATGAGTGCCCTTCGTCATGAAATAGAACAGGTTTCCCTGCGGCTCGGGCCGGCAAAACCCACCGGGGCAGGGGTCCAGACCGACGCGGCCCAGCGACAGGCTTGGGCCCGAGTCGATCTGCGCCTTCGGCGGATTCGCGGAAAGATAGAGCGGCGGTTGCGCGGCGGCGGGGGAGAGCACCAGCATCGCTGCAATCGCAAACGTCAGGGCGTGGACGCGGTGGTTGGTCACGCTGCTGCTCCTGAAGGCGACGATCAATCTGGTGTCCCGGAGCGCGGCCGGCAATGCGCACGCAGTTGCTGAAGGAAGCGGCGAACCGCCGGATCAGGCTCCAGACCGATGGCCCGCTCGAAGGCATGGTCGGCGGCATCAGCCTCGCCAGTGCGGGCCAGGAGGACGGCACGCGCCGCCCAATAGGGCTGGTATTCGGCGAGCCTCCGATCATGGGCGAAGCCATCGAGCGCCGACAGCCCCGCGGCAGCACCGAGCGACTCCGCAATCGCGGCGGCACGGTTGATCGCCACGACGGGGGAGCCGGTCTCAACCAGCAATGCGTCATAGAGCGCGATGATTGCCGGCCAATCGGTCTGCCCGGTCAGCCGGCGCGCCGCATGCGCCGATTGCACCGCTGCTTCCAACTGAAACCGCCCGATGCGGCCGGCGGCACTCGCCCGCGACAGCAGTGCCTCTGCCTCCCGAATCAGGCCGGCGTCCCATTGCCGCGGATCCTGCGCGGTCAGCGGCACATAGCCGCCCGCGGCGTCCCGGCGTGCGTCCCGCCTCGCCTGGGCGTGAAGCATCAATGCGAGCAAGCCGAGCGCTTCTGGTTCATCGGGTCGCAGCGAAGCGACCAGGCGGCCGAGCCAGATCGCCTCTTCGGCGAGCCCACGACGGCGCTCGGTCGTGCCGGTCGGGTCTGTCCAGCCCTCGGCAAAGGCCGCATAGATCGCGTCGAGCACCGGGCCGAGCCGCTCCGCCAGTTGGTCCGGTTCAGGCACGCGAAACGGAATCGCGGCCACAAGGATCTTGCGTTTTGCCCGTACCAGCCGTTGACCCATCGTGGCTGGGGCAACCAGAGAGGCCGAAGCAATCGTATCCGCATCGAAACCGAGCAAGGTTTGCAGGATCAGCGGCGCTCGGGCGGCGACTTCGATTGCGGGATGTGCGCAGGCGAACATCCGGCGCAGTCGATCGTCCGGGATGTCAGGGGCGGCGTCATCGGCGGCCTGCGCCGTTTCCGCCAACAGCAGCAGCGGCCCGGCCGCGGCCTGTTCCGTGCGCCGGCGGCGGACCGCATCGATCGCCTTGTGTCGTGCGGCGGTCAGCAGCCACGCCTCGGCCGAGCGAGGCACGCCTTGCCGCGCGCGGCCAGGCGGTCAGGGCGCTGGCGAAGGCTTCGGACAGCGCGTCCTCGGCCGCCGCCACGTCGCCGGTACGCGCCGCGACGTGGCGCGAGGATCGATCATGCCGCCGAGGGCTGGGCGGGGATCGGTCGCACCTCCATCACGCCGTACTGCGCCCCCGGGCAGCGCGCCGCCCAGGCGAGTGCCGCGTCGAGGTCGGCCACGTCGATGATGTAAAATCCGCCGAGTTGTTCCTTGGTTTCGGCATACGGGCCGTTCAGGACCTGGGTGCGTCCATCCGATACCCGGACCGTAGTGGCGTTGGCCGACCAAGCCGATCGCCTGCCACAAACGCGCCGCTGTCACGCAATGTCTTCGTGTAGGCGAGGTAGGCGCCGGTCATCTCGGTCATCATCTGCCCACTCATCGGCTGCAACGCGGCTTCGTCACGGTAGATCAGCAGCATGTACTTCATCCAGGTCTCCTGGGTTCGAAGCGGACCGCACCTTTGTGCGGCCGCTGCCATGACGTGCCAGGGGGCACGATTTCGACAACTCGGCTGCCATACGGGGAGCCCGCGGGTAGCGGGGGAAGGGCGGCCGAAGCATACTGCAGCCCAATGAGCCTGCTTGCTCCTGCCCTATTGGATGAGGCCGCCGCGTTGCTTGACGCCTGCCGCGCCCATGGGGTGCTGCTGGCGACCGCGGAAAGCTGCACCGGTGGGCTGATTGCCGCCGCGCTGACCGCGATCCCAGGCTCATCGGAGGTCGTGGAGCGCGGGTTCGTTACCTATTCGAATGCGGCGAAGACCGAACTGGTCGGCGTGCCGGCCGAACTGATCGCGGAGCATGGCGCGGTCAGCGAACCGGTCGTCCGTGCCATGGCGGAAGGCGCGATGGCCCATTCGCGCGCCGATATCGCGGTTTCGGTGACCGGCGTCGCCGGGCCCGGGGGCGGCACGGCGACAAAGCCGGTGGGGCTGGTGTGGTTGGGCCTCGCCCGCCGGGGCCAGCCGACCGCCGCCGAGCATCACGTCTTCCCCGGCGACCGCACCGCGGTCCGGGAGGCGGCGGTTGCCAGCGCCTTTGCGCTGATCCGAGCCGCACTCTGAGCGTAGTCGCCCGGGTGCTGGATCGGGTTGCCGTGCTCGCCGTTCTGGCGACGCCGATCGCACTGCTGCACGCGCCGAGCCTGGCCGAGGCGACGATCGCCGTTACTGATGTGTGCTTCCTGGCCTATTCCGCGATGGTGCGCGACTGGCGCTGGCTTGCAACCGGCTGGGTGCGGTTGGCGCTTGCCTGGTGGGGATGGGTTGTATTTTGCTCCCTGCCGATTCCTGCGTTGGGGCTTGGATCGGGAGGGGCGGCCTCGCTCGGCGAGGGCATCGCGGTGATCCGGTTCCTGCTGTTCGCCGCGGCACTGGAGCACTGGACCCTGCGCGATCCGCCCACACGAAGCTGGCTGTTCGGGATCATCGTCGCTTCAGCGCTGTGGATCGCGGCGCAGGTGCTGCTGCAGTTTGTCACTGGACACAACCTGTTCGGCGACACACGCGGCGTCTCGGGCGAACTGACCGGGCCGTTTCGCAAGCCGCGCGCCGGGCCGGCGCTGTCGCGCATCCTGTTCCCGGCAATGGTGCCGGCGGCGGCGGCGCTACTGGAGCGACGTCGCCACGCGGCGACGATGGGAGCCCACGCGCTGCTGTTGGGTGGCGTGCTGGTCATGGTGCTGATCGGCCAGCGCATGCCGCTGCTGCTGACAGGACTTGGCCTTGTCGCGGCGGGACTGCTGCTGTCGCGGCTCCGCCCGATGGTGCTGGCGGCGGGCGTGGGCGGGTTGGTGCTGGTGGGCGCATCGGTTGTGGTCTCGCCGCCCACCTATCACCGTCTGGTGGTGCAGTTCTCGGCACAGATGGATGCGTTCCCGACTAGCCCGTATGGGCAACTCTACGCGCGTGCCTGGCATATCGCGCTGGCGCGCCCACTGGTGGGGCGCGGGTTCGATGGGTTCCGCACCGGCTGCCGGCTGCCGCGCTATTTCGGCCCGACGTTCGACGGACGCCAGGCGGACGGCGGTGGGGCTGCCATCTGCTCCGCCCACCCGCATAATTTCTATTTCCAGGCGCTGGCCGATGGGGGGTTTCCTGGGCTGGTGCTGTTCTGCCTCACCGCATGGGCCTGGTTGCTGCCGCTGGCCCGCGGACTGTGGCGACGGGCGCCGCCGCTGCGGGTTGCGTTGTTCGCTTCGGTGCTGATCCAGCTCTGGCCGATTGCTTCGACCAGCGATTTCGTGAACATGCCGATGGGCGGCTGGTTTTTCCTGCTGCTCGGCTGGGGGCTGGCGGAGGCGAGGGTCGATGCCGACTCAGAACCAGTCACACGGGGCAAAATGGGATTGAACGGCTTTTGACCTCGCCGGCCAGATCAGTGGCAGATCGCAGGGGCCTATCGAACGCCGCTATCACCGTATTGCCGCAAACGTCTTCGAGGTCTGACCCGACGCGGACAGCGCAGGGGCCTGCGGCCCAAGGCGAGGCTGGCGTAAAGCTCCATCGCTTTTCGCAGCGATCGATTACGATTTGGCCGTCGGCTGCTTGTCCATTTGGCAACGTGACGGTGATTGTGTGCGAAAGCAGGGCCCAGTCCAGCGGCGCTGGGAAAATCAGCGTCAGTGGCTGACGAGTGTTGGCGTCGGGAGGTATGATCTTCCACTGCTCAATCGCAATTCGCTCACGCGATGGATATGTGACGCGGAAGCGTTTGTAAACAGTCTCGGGTAGCTGGCTCCCGTATATGTCAGTCATGCCGGGGCGCACTGCCAGTGTATATATCTGCCCACTCTTCAACGGTGGTCCCAGTTCGCGGTTGGGGCCTACTCCGCGCTTGAGCCTGCCGGGATCGAGCAATACCGTCAGGTACCGCATGCTCCTGTCCCAGAGCTCGACGGGCGCGCGGTAAAGCGCATCAGGGACTGGTTCTTTATTAGCGTTGAGAAGCGACATCCCGGCTTCGGCTCGACCGCGCTGCATCGAATTGGAAAAGCATACATAGAAGCGAAGCAGATTTTCGGGGAGTAGATTGCTTGATGGGAAGATATGCGTCACTTCTGGAGGCAAGATCGACGGTTCTTTTGGCGGTGAGAACTCCAGAACCAGCTTGTCCGAAGGCCCCGGGCCGCCGAGTGGCCGAGGATCGAACGTCGCACGATAGCGAACCCCCGGTTCAAAGGGAAAGTACGGAGTGAACCGCAGCCCGTCTTCCAGAACATGGTAGTGGCCAACGACGTCCGGGAGCTGTTCACCGGTCGGCGATTCTGTTTCGACGACGCTTACTCGAAGGATGGGCAGCAGCGCGGAAACGAGATCCTGACGAAGATGGTGGACACAGACGCATCCGGATCTCGGTTCGTGTGGATCGAAGTCGAACGTCAGCCGTGGATTGTCATTCATCAGCGTGTGGTGAAGTCTATTTTCCAACCGGCCACATCCGGCCGACATAGTCGATCTCGCTACGGTGCTCCCGATAGTGAAAGGGATCGGGACCGTTCGGCCAGTTCATCTCCGCCATTCCGTCTCTACGCTCGAAGCAATACGGCAGCGCCAAGGTGCTGATGTCCAGCCGGTACCCCGTCTTTTGGTGACGATGGATTTCAACCGCCCATTTCGGATTGAGAATTGCGAAATTGTAGGCGACGATTGGAAGGAGCCCTTGTGTGCTGCCCAGGCCGCCCGGCCCGAAGACAATCGGACCACCGGTCGGTTCTGGCTTTGCGGTTCCGAGTTCAAGGACGGCGATTTGTGCCGCGCTTCGCGTATCGATGGTGACCAGCAGATACTCTTTGTTGTCGAAGGGGTCGGCGAAAACGAGCATATCAAGGGGATTGGCTCCGTAGCCCAACTGCCCGATCACATCTCCACGGACGTGAGCGCCATCCTTGAGCGATGCCAAGGGGAAGCGCACGAGAGGCGTGCAGCCGTAAACAGCGAACAGGTACGGCTCACCCTTTATTTCCTTGACGAGATGGCGAATGATCGGAGCTCGGGTCTCCCACTCGCCGTGTACCGGATGCCAGATCTCGACAGTACCGGTAGCCATCTGAGCATTGAAAGGGTATGGAATTCGATGCAGTGTTGAGGCGAACCGCTGGTTCGATACTCCGGTAACGATGATCTCCCCGTTGTAATACTTAATATCTGTGATCGCGAATGATCGCTGTGTGTCGAACTCGAGCATGTCCGTAGGGGTGGGTTCGTTCGGGATTCCAACCTGCGAGTGAGGGGTCTGGCTGAGATCAAGCACCCCCAGTGCACCGTGGTTCACCTTTACAATTGCCGGTATCGCATCGGTGCTTCGCCCCCGCTCGACAGAAATAAAAATCTGCTGGGATGGTTGATGTACTACCATGTCATTGATGACGATCTTGTCGTACGTAGTCCCAAATAATGCGGCAAGTTTCATATCCAGACCGCGGACCAGGTCGCGGCCTTCGAAATTATGAAAGTCGCCGAGCTCCACGCCCGTCTGCGGTGTTACATCGGCCGGTCGTAAGGCGAATGCATGAACGGCGGCCGCGGTGATGTCGCCTACGAAGAGAACGTTGTCTGGGCTAAGGGCGAGCGCGCCCGCTGATTGTAACGGACCGGATATCCCACCGCCAGAAGTTGTGCCGGCAGCCACGGCCGAAGCACGTTGTGGCGGAGCAAGCCCGGCAGCGGAGGCGACGGCAAATCGCAAGACGTCCCGCCTTGCATGGATGCCGATTGTCGGGCGGGCTGCGATCATAAAGGCCTCCAGGCACGGCATCCGTTGGCAGTGTCACTGTTGCGTCGCTTGGGCACTAGCCGACAGAGCTGGGGCGACGAAGTCCTCGGGGCCATCGTCGTACCGTTGCGGTCGGAACGCCACCCGGGCGCAGACCAACATCCCATTCGAAATAAACGAGAGCGGTACGGCAGTGACTTTCGGCCCAAATGTCAACTCCGACAAGTTTTGTTACCCAGCGATCCTTGACCTCTTTTGCTGCTTCCGCGACCTCAGCATCAATAATTGTGCGTGCAATGGCATAGCTGTTGTCGCGGCCGTATTTTTGTGCCGCCCGCGACCGCAGGGACGTGTGATCACCATCGTGGATGCGTTTTATCGTTTCGTACACGTCGCAGACGTATTCGCCGACCAGCCTTACATCGTCACGGGTGGACGGATTGCTGTGGTGACCGGGGACCAGAAAGTCGAAATCGTAACTCAGCATCTGGTCGAAGACCTTGAGGTAGGCGTGCATGTTCATCGTAAGGTCCAGGCCCATGAAAGGCACTGAGCCGGACGACATCGTATCGACCGCCATCAATACCTTTTCCTCGGGAAGATGGATAAAGAGGTCACCCGGCGGCGAGTGCCAATGGCCAACTCGGAGATCCGCAATCATCGAGCCAAAGGTCAGCCTCTCGTGCTTTGTGAAGACGCGCGTTGGCATTGGGCGGTGCGGGTCGTTCTGATCGAGCAGGAATCGTGCAACGCCCTCTTCAGCGATAATCTCGATCGCCGGATTTTGTTGGAGTATTATCCCGGCGCCTGAGATATGGTCGACGTGGCCATGCGAATACACGAGCTTTACTACCGGCTCTGCGGTGACATCGGCGACCGCCTGCATGATGTGCGCACCACACGACGGCGGGGCATCGAACAGCACGACGCCGGCTCCGGTGGCAACAAACAGGGCCTGGTAGCCGCCGTCGGTAACAACGAAAATGCGTGGCTTGATCTCTCTGACAGTATATCCCTTTTGTGGATCGACGTGCCATTCGCACGCTTTTACATGCGGCAGGAGCGGCACGAAGTCCGGTAAGCGATCGTCTTTATCGAGAGGGGTGCACATAAGCAACTCCCGCGTGAGAGTCAGCGAGTCCGCTGGGGTTGTATATCGACTGAAAGATTGAAATTAGCCGTCGGAGTGGGAAAGAGTTTCCTGGTTCTGGGATGATGGCCGGGAGAGAACGCTGCGATGAGCGTGAGATTGGCGGGTGGAGAAGGCTGCGGCTGAGGAGCGGGTCACTGTCGTCTACCTGATGACCAGTCGGCGCCGAGGCTCGTGTGGCCACGACGCCATCCCGGCGCAGCGCCCCGCGTGCTTCGTGGCGAAGCGAATGCTTGACGCCCATGCGCTCCCTCCCGCAGAGCCGCCCGATGCCCAAGGACCTTAAGGCGAGCCTCGGAACCAAGGACCTCGCCTCGTGAGCCGCGAGGCATGGTTCCTGTCCTATGGCCTGCTGGGCCTGACCCAGAACGGGTTGGTGCCGATCCTGCTGCCGCTCGCGGCACAGCACGGGGCGACGGCCGGGCTTGGCTACGCGGCCTTCGCGCTGTCGGGACTGCTTGCACCGGCGCTGGGCGGCTGGGCCGACCGGTTTGGACGACACCGCGACCTGCTGGTCTGGGGCAGTGCCGGCGCGGCGCTCTGCCTGCTGCTGTTCGCGGTTGTCGGCGATGCCTTGCTGCGGCTGATGCTGGACGCCGGCGCGGGGCTCGGCACGATGGCGGCAACCACGGCAGGCAACGTGCTGGCGATCCAGGGTCGGCCGGAGCCGGAGTGGGACGACCGGGTCGCGCGGCTGCAACGTTTCATCAGCGCCGGACAAGTGATCGGGCTGATTGTCGCCGGCGCATTGGCGGGCAGGCATTCGGTCGCCGGCTTCCTGTGCGCTGGCGCAGCGCTGGCAGCCGGTGCGGCGCTTGGCTGGAGCTCGGCGCCACCAAGCCAACAGCGCGCACGGCACGACAAGCCGCCGGCGCGACCGCTGGTTGGCGGCGAGGCCGGCGTGCCCGGCCCGCAGCACCACGCGCATCATGTCGACTGGTCGCAGCTTGCCGCGTTTCTTGGCGTGATCAACCGGACGCTGCGGCGGTTCCTGATCATCTGGTTGATTGCCTATCCGGCGATGAACGGCATCGCCGTGCTGTTTCCGGTGGTGATGACACGGCAGTTCCACATGGCTGCGATTCTGCCCTCCACGGCCTATGCCGTGGGCGTCGGCGTGAGTCTGTTGCTGTATGCGCCGGCAAGCGCGGCGACCCACCGGCGAGGCGGAGGTTGGGTGCTGATGGCGGGATTCGCCGCCAGGCTGGTGCTATTTGCCGCACTGGCCGCATTCGCCTTGCTGCGCGCGGGATGGGCAGGGTGGCTGGTGCTGATCGTTTTCGCACTGATCCAGTTCGTCTGGCCACTGCTCAGCGTCGCTGCGAACTCGCTGTCGGTACGGCTCGCCCCGACAGCGAGAGGGGAAAGCGTCGGGCTGTTCAATGCCGCGACGTCGCTTGCCTCCTCGGTGGGATCGGCGTTGGCGGGGGTGATTTTCGGGTTCTACGGTTTCTCGGCTCTGGCGGCGGTCAGCTTCGTCAGCGTCGGCGTCGCGCTCGCCCTCACCGCGGTGTGGCTTCCCCGCCGAACCTGAGGCGCCGCCGGGCCGGAGATAGCCCGATCGGAGGTATAGGCTGTTATTCTCGTTGCAAACCGAACCTCATGGCGGATTCAGGCAGGCGGAACATGTGTTGCTTCCAGTGCGCCGCTATGCAACACTTGGATCAATGACAGACATCAAGCAGGACTTTCATGGCTAGGTCGGCTGCGCACGGCGCACTGGCGGACGATTTTCGTGACACCCCCTATTGGTGGGATGCAGCACCACCAGCCGAAGGCATGGCAGGACCGCTGCCCGGCACCACGGATGTGGCGGTCATCGGCTCCGGCTACACCGGCTTGTGCTGCGCCATTGGCCTGGCGGAGCGGAGTACTGACTGCGTCGTGCTGGATGCTGGCGCGTTGGGCGAAGGTGCCAGCTCGCGCAGTGGCGGCATGGTGACGGGCGGACAGAAATTCGTGGTGTCGGGCGCGATCCGCGGCCTCGATGCCGGCCGGCAGCAGCGCATCCTGGAAGATGCGCACGAATCATTGACTGCGCTGGAAGCACGGATAGCGACCTATCAGCTCGATGCCGACTACGCCCGAACCGGCCGGGTGATTCTGGCCAACGTGCCGCGTCATTACGCGCGGCTGACGCACTGGGCCGGCCTGCTCGAGCGGGCAGGGTCGGCGGTCTCGCTGCTCGATCGCACGCGTCTTCCGACGGAAGTCAATGGCCGCCGCTATCACGGCGGTCTGTTGATCGAGGACTACGGCGGCCTGCATCCCGGCAAATATCATCGGGCGCTGCGGACCGCTGCTGCCGCGCGCAGCGCGAAGCTGTTCTCCCGTGCGGCGGTGCGGCGCGTGCAACGCACGCCGCGGGGCTTCGTCCTGAGCACCGAAAAGGGCGAGATCGCCGCCCGTGAGGTGGTCATCGGCACCAACGGCTACACCGGCGGATTGGTGCCGTATCTGCAGCGGCGGATCGTTCCGGTCGCTGCCTATGTCATCGCAACCGAGCAGCTTCCCGCGGGAATGATGGACAGCCTGGTGCCGCATCGGCGGATGCTGTCGGACACCCAGCGCAACCTGTATTGGTTCCGTCCATCGCCCGATGGAACACGGATCATCTTCGGAGCACGTCCGCGAGCCCGCGAGGCCGCAGCCAGGGTCGCGGCCGGCGATCTGCACCGAATGCTCTGCGACGTGTGGCCGCAATTGCGCGAGATTCGCGTCGCCTTCTGCTGGCGAGGGAATGTCGGCATGTCGGCCGACCATATTCCTCACATGGGTGTTCACGACGGCATGCATTACGCGTTGGGCTGCAACGGGAGCGGTGTGGCGATGATGAGTTATCTCGGCACGCAGCTCGCGAACAAAATACTGGGGCAGCAGAACCGTCCCTGCGCTTTCGACTCTGCAGTGTTCCCTGCAGTACCCGCGTTTCGCGGGAAGCCTTGGTTCGTGCCTCTGGCCGTTGGCTGGTATCACCTGTGCGATCGGTTCGACCGCTTGGCGGCAGCCTTCGAGTAACCACGGCATTGTCGATGGCGCAGAAAATTATTCAGCAAATTCTATCTGCCCTGCCGCAATTGCCGCCGCAGATGGGCACCGCTGCCCGTTACGTGGTCAATCATTCGTTCGAGGCGGCGACAACGCCGATGCGACGGCTGGCCCGTGAGACGGGGCAAAGCCCGGCGACATTCACGCGGCTGGCCCAGTTGCTTGGCCATGGCGGCTGGGACGAGCTGCGCGCCCTGCTGGTGGCAGAGACACGGCGGGATCTCATGGTTCAACGCGCCATGCCGTATTCCGGGCGGCCGACGCCGCGTGACGGCCCCGAGGCCCTTACAGGTGCGATGTTGCAGGCGGATGCGGTTGGTCTCGCCGCACTGGAGACCGCAGGGCTGGCGACGGCCGCATCGGTCCTGGAAAACGCCAGCACTGTCATGATCGCCGGATTCCGAAGCTGCCACGCTCCGGCGATGCTGTTCCACTATCACTATAGGTTGTTTCGAACCGAGGTGACTTTGATTGGCGGCGCCGGCGGCGTCCTTGATATCGAGCTGGGCGGACTGCATCGCGACACGGCGCTGGTGCTGTTCGGCTTTGCCCCTTACTCGCGTGACAGCTTGCTGGCGGCCCGCGCCGCCGCGGGGGCGAAATGCAGCCTGGTGGCGATCGTCGATTCCGCCACCGCGCCGATTGCCGAAGCCGCGACGGTGATCCTGACGTTCGGGACCGTGACACCGGGCTTCTTTCCGTCGCTGACTGCCTGCACCGCGCTCGTCCAGGTTTTGGCGGCCTCCCTTTACATCCGTGCGGGCGCAGCGGGGCGCAAAGCGCTGCGTCAGACCGAAGCTCGAATTGCCGCGCACACCGCTTATCTGCAGCTCGACGGAGGCGGACGTTGAGTGATGAGCAGCCGGAGCGGCCAGCCGATGTGGGCAGCGCCGTCGAGGTGCGGAATATCCGTCATCGCTATGGCCCTCACGTCGCGCTGGATGACGTCTCGCTGGAGGTGAAGCGGAGCGAATTCGTAACGCTGCTCGGCCAGAGCGGGTCGGGCAAGACCACGCTGTTGCGGATCATCGCCGGGCTGACGAGGCCTACATCAGGGGCCGTGAGCATTGCCGGCAGGGATGTTACAGCGCTGGCGGCACAGCATCGTGGCGTCGGGTTCGTGTTCCAGAATTACGCACTGTTCCCGCACCTGACCGTGTTCGAGAACATCGCTTACCCGTTGCGCATCCGTCGCATCCGAGGCCAAGAGCTGGAACGTCGCGTCCAGGCGGCGCTGGCACGGATTCACCTGCCCGCGGTCGGACAACGTTATCCGTCGGAGCTGAGCGGCGGGCAGCAGCAACGTGTCGCGGTCGCGCGGGCACTGATCTATGAACCGGCGGTGCTGCTGATGGACGAGCCGCTCGGCGCGCTTGACCGCAAGCTGCGGCGTCATATGCAGCTCGAGCTCAGGCAGCTCCACGAAGACCTCGGTATCACGTGCATCTATGTGACGCACGACCAGGAGGAGGCGCTCACCATGTCCGACCGGGTGGTGGTGATGCATGATGGTCGAATCCTGCAAGTCGGCGAACCGGCCGACGTCTATCGCCGGCCGGCGAGCGGCTTCGTGGCCGATTTCGTCGGATCGACCAACATGCTCGACGGCACGATCACCGCCGCCGGTGCGGACGGGCTCGTTGTGCAAATCAACCAAGGCACGGTGCTCAGACTGCCACCAAGGGCCGGGGTCGTATCCGGCAGCCGCGTCCGTCTCGCCGTGCGCCCGGAACAGATCGTGCTGGACGCGGATGACAGCGAGGACGTGCATCTGGAAGCGATGGTGAAGAGCATTGTCTTCGTCGGCAACGTGGTGGACGTGACTTGCACTCTGCCGAGCGGCGAAGAGCTGGTTGCGCAATATGGCGGCGGCAGCAATGTCTGGCCTGCGGTTGGCCAGAGGGTCCGGCTGGGATGGCGATCTGATGCCATGAACTTCTTTTCAGCGCCTGACGATGCACACGAAACCAACAGAGGGAGAACGGGACATGCGTGGTAGTTATCGTAGTTTATGGGGACTGCTACCTCTGGCATTAGCCGCATGCTTGGCAGGCGGGGCCGTCCATCCGGCACGTGCCGCCGACAAGGTGGTTTATATCAATTCGTCTGGCGGCACCTTGGACGACATCTATCGGAAGACCTTCTGGGACCCGTTCACGGCGGCGACTGGGATCCGCGTGGTCAGCAGTGCGCCGGTGGATCAGGCCAAGCTGATGGCGATGGTCAAAAGCGGCAACGTGATCTGGGACGTGACCGAGGTGGACGACGGCGATTTCTGGCGCAGCAAGCAGCTCGGTCTTCTGGCCAAGCTGGACCTGTCCAAATTACCGATCTCCGATATGCCGAAGGGGACCTATGATCCATACGGCATCTGGGAGAACGCCTATTCGACAGTGCTTGTATGGGACACCGACAAGTGGCCGATGGCCGGCAAGCACCCGACATCGTTGATGGACCTTTGGAACCAGAAGGATTTTCCCGGTCCGCGCTGCCTGTGGAAGGACGCCATCGATAACCTCGAGCTCGGCGTCATGCATGCCGGCGTGCCGCGCGACAAGGTCTATCCGATCGACCAGGATCTGGCCTACAAGCAGTTGGACGAGCTCGCGAAGAATGTCGCCGTCTGGTGGACGACGGGTGCGCAGTCGGTACAGTCCATTGTCAACCACGACTGCGTCATGGGCACGACCTGGAATGGTCGCCCCTATCAGTTGGTCGTGAAGGATCACGCCCATCTCGGCGTCGCCTGGGATGATGCGATCTTGCATTCGGCCTGGTGGGCGATCCCGAAAGGCGCCCCGCACTATGACGCGGCCATGAAACTTCTCGCCTGGATGGAAGATCCGCACCGCGCCGTGCGGCAGGCGGTGCTGACCGGCTATGCCGGACCGAACCGGCTGATCGCGCAATACCTGCCGAAGGATACAGCGGCCTTCCTGGCAACGGCGCCCGAGCACATGGCAACGACACTGATCGCCAGCGACCAGTGGTGGGCAGAGAACGGCCCCGCCGCGGAGAAGCGCTTCCTCGGCTGGGTCATCTCGAAATAGCGCGGCAGTCTGTGTCCACTGCCGGGTCGGCGGGCGGGGTTGTGGCGTGGCCCTCGCGCGGGAAATTGCCGGTCCGCGCGAGGTTGCGAACCGCAGGACTTCCACTTGTGCTGCTCGCCCCCAGCTTGCTGCTGATCGCGGTGCTGTTCCTTTATCCGCTAGCGCGACTGGTGGCGCAAAGCGTCACCGAGCCACGATTGAGTCTGGCAAATTACGTCTCGACCGTGCGCGACCCGATTCTCTGGCAGATCATCCTGATCACGCTGGAAATCGCCGCCGAGTGCACAGTCGTGACGCTCGTGCTCGCGTATCCGCTGGCCAGCCTGATCGCCTCCCTACTCAAGCGGCCGGCGAGGATTCTCCTGCTCGGCGTGATGCTGCCGTTTTGGACGAGCCTGCTGGTTCGTATGTACGCGTGGATGGTCCTGCTCGGGCGGCACGGCGTCATCAACCAGATGTTGATCGCATCCGGTGTCACCAGTTCCCCGCTGCGGCTGATGAATGACCGCTTCGCGGTAGTGGTCGGAATGAGCCATTACCTTTTGCCGTTCATGGTGCTGTCTCTCTATTCCACCATGGTCGGGATCGATCGGCGGTTGCTGGAGGCTGCAAGCAGCATGGGGTCTTCAACGCTGCAGGCGTTTCGCCGGGTCTATTTCCCCCTGTCGCTTCCGGGCGTCTATTCCGGCTCGTTGCTGGTGTTCATCCTGTCGCTCGGGTTCTATGTCACGCCGGCATTGCTCGGTGGCCCGTCCGACACGACGATCCCGGTCTATGTCGAGCAACAGGTCGAGCTGCTGAACTGGGGCCAGGCGACGGCGATGTCGATGGTTCTGCTCGTCGTGGTGATCATGCTCTTCATCCTCTATGATCGTCTGCTTGGCTTCGAGCACATATTTCGCGGAATCGCGACGTGATCAGGGCGATAAACTGGCCGCGCTGCCTGCTGTGGCTCTGTGCCATGCTGGTGGTGGCGTATCTGTTGGTACCGCTGCTCATCGTGGTGCCCATTTCGTTCAGCTCCGGCGCTTATCTGCAGTTTCCTCCGCCTGGCTACTCGCTGCAGTGGTACCGCAGCTACTTCCAGGATCCGCAGTGGGTCGATGCGACCTGGCTCAGCGTCGAAGTCGCGCTCACCGCCGCGGCGCTCGCCGTCATCCTTGGCGGACTCGCCGCGGTGGCGCTGGTCAGAATGTCCGTCCCGTTCAAAGCGACGATTCGTATCATCCTGATCCTGCCGATGATCATCCCGTCGATCGTGGTCGCAATCTCGGTTTACAGCCTCTATGCGCGCCTGCATCTGGTGGCCACCTTCGTGGGCATTGTGTTGGCCCACACGATCCTTGCGCTTCCGTTCGCCGCAACGATGCTTATGAGCGGGTTCCAGCAGTTGAACCGCAGCCTGGAGGAGGCGTCCTTCACAATGGGCGGTTCCAACTGGTACACCCTGCGCCGTGTGACCCTGCCGGCGCTGAAACCCAGCATCGCCGCGGCCGCCGTGTTTTCGTTCATGACCTCGTGGGACGAGGTGATCATGGTCATATTCATCGGCGGAGGCGACGCTACCACGCTGCCGCTGAAGATGTTCTCCTACTTGCGGACAGAAATAAATCCGACGATCGCTGCTGTTTCCACGCTTCTGCTGGCAGCGGTCGGGATTGGTTTCGCCGCTATGGAGTTGCTGCGACCGCACATGGCGACGACACGCTGATCGTCACGCTCAGCCTCGCACGATGATCTGCCCGTGCATAAACGGGTGCATGCCGCACACGTAATCATAGGTGCCCGCGGCCTGGAAGCGGAACGAGAAACTGTCGTCCGTGTCCAGCGCGCGCGAGTGAAAATTCAGCGCCGGACAGACGATGCTGTGCGGGATGTCGTCGCGGTTAATCCATTTGACAGTGGTACCGGTCGCAACCGACAATGGCGTGGGCGAAAACTTGAAGTTGTCGATCGTGACCTGGGCGGTCTCGGCTGCGACGGCAAGCCGCCCGATCGCCAGCGCGCCACCGGCGCCCAGCATTTGCGCGAGCATCGTCCGCCGGACGACACGCCCGGCGTCTCTCATCTTCTGCATGGCACTTTTCCTCAGCCGGCGAGGGGCGAATCGACGATGGCGAGCGGTGCCGATGCGGTGACCAGGCTGACCCGGGCGATACCGAGATGCTGCTTGAGCTCGCCGGCGGGAACCAGCATCGGGCCTGGTCCTTTTGCCGTGCCCGGCGCCGGCTGAGGAAACGCGAGCGAGCGCGCGGTGTGGAACGCCACGTGTCCCTCGACTTTCTGCATCACCTGGTGGATGTGCCCGTTCAGCACGGTGACCGAACCGAAGTGTTTCAGATACGCCAGCGCCTGTGCCCCGTCGGCCGTGCCCCAGCCCCAGTCCTTGTAAACGATCCACAGTGGCACGTGCGCCATCACCACGATCGGCGTGCTGGCGCTCAGGTGGGCGACGTCGTCCTCGAGCCACTCGAGTTGCTCGTGGCCGAGATTGCCGAGACCGTTGCCCTGCAGGTTGACCACATTCACCAGGCCGATGAAGTGGACGCCGCCGGCATCGAAGCTGTACCAGCCATCGCCTTTGGTACCCTTGCCGAAGCGGTTGAGGTAGCTCTTGCCGTCTTCCTCCAGGATGTCGTGCTCGCCGGGCACCGTGTACAGGCTCAGCCCTGTCCCGCCCATCGCCTGTCGTGCGGCATCGAACTGCGCGGGCTTGGAGAGATGGGTGATATCGCCGGTGTGGATCATGAAGGCGGGTCGGGTCGGCATCTGCTCGACCTTTTTCAGACCGTCCTGCAGCGTCGCCATGGGATCGGGATTGGCTGCTTTGTTGAAACCGATATGGCTGTCGCTGATCTGGACGAAGCTGAAGTCCTTCGTTGCCGCCTCGGCGGCTTCGATCAGACGCGAGCTCGGTACGCCGCCGGCGATCGTCCAGACCATGGCAGTGCCGGCCCAGGTCATGCATTTCAGGAAATTGCGGCGCTGCGGGTCGGTGTCGTCTCGGTGGCTCATGCGGGTCGCTCCTGCGGTTGCCGCGGCCCAATCGCCGCGCGTCCGCCGAGAAGACCGGAGGTTCGCCGGGCAAATTCCCCGACTTCGGGCTGAATCTTTTCGCTCGCCAGCACGGTGCGGCGGGAATAAATCCGTCGGTCACCTGGTTTCTCCTGACGGCGTCCATGCCAAGGAGCCCGCTCTTGCCCAGCGACGATCGAAAACGCCGCTTCGAGCTGCTCGCCCTGCCGCATCTGGATGCAACGTACAACCTGGCGCGCTGGCTTGCCGGCAATGCAGCGGAGGCGGAGGACCTGGTGCAGGAGACTTACCTGCGTGCGTACCGCTATTTCGATTCTTATGAGGGTGGCGACATGTGCGTGTGGCTGTTGACGATCCTGCGCAACAATTTCTCGACCTGGGCACGCCAGAACCGCGGAAGCCGCATGACCTATGTCAGCGAGCTGCCGCCCGAAGACGTTGACGCCTCGCACGTGCCGCTGTGGAGCAGCTCGGGGCGCGACCCCGAGGCCCTGCTGCAGCAAAGCGACGACTCCGAGCGATTGAACGCGCTGATGGAGCGGCTGTTGCCCGAGCACCGGACCGTGCTGTTGCTGCGCGAGGTGGAGGAGCTTTCTTATCAGGAGATTGCAAGTGTGACCGGCGTGGCGATCGGGACGGTTATGTCACGGTTGGCTCGGGCTCGGGCCGCGCTGCGTCGCCACTGGTTCGACGCGGAAGCGCGGGAACGTGCCGATGGGGTGTGAGCACGCCAGGGCCTCGCTGCCGTTGCTGCTGGACCGCGAGCTGCCACTGTGGCGCCGCTGGCGACTGCGTTGGCACCTTGCCGGGTGCGCATCCTGTACCGCCGAGCTGGAGAGGCAGCAGCTCATGCAAGACGCGTTTCGCCAGCAGATCACCTATCATCCGGCACCGCCGGCGCTGGCTGCGCGTATCGTTGCCGGCCTGCCGCGAGAGAGTGTGCCGCGGCCGGTTCGGCCTTGGTTCCGGTTGCGCTCGGTCACGCTGGGCGGCAGCGGGCTTGCCGGTGCGCTTGCCGGCGCGGCGCTGGTGCTGTTGATCAGTCGCGCACCAAGCGAGCAGGGATCGCTATCGGTCACCGAGGCGGTGATCGACAGCCACATTGCTTCGTTGATGGCCGATCACCTGACGGACGTGCAAACCAGCAATCAGCACACGGTAAAGCCGTGGCTGTCGGCGCATGTCGATGTCTCGCCGCCGGTGCGCGATCTGGCCGCCGAGGGTTTTCCGCTGATCGGCGGCCGGGTGGATTATATCGACGGCCATCCGGCGGCGGCGGTGGTGTACCGGCACGATAAGCACGTGATCAACCTGTTCGCCTGGGCTTCGCCCGGCGAGGCGAATGTCTCGCCGCGCACGGAGGCGCGCCAGGGGTTCAACGTGGTGACCTGGCGGGAGGCCGGGATCACATATTTTGCCGTCTCTGATGTGGAAGCCGACCTGCTCACCCGGTTTGCGCGACTGGTCGAGCGGGGGGCGTCGTAGATATTAGAATCGACACAGAGATCGCCGAGCGGTACAGAGGTCGCCAAGATTATCTTTTGAGCCATCCGCGCTGCCCTCTGTGTCGAGTACCACCATCGACCACTGGCGCTGGATCGCTTCACGACGCAGCAGCACTACTCGAACCCGAGAAAACCCGGACTGTTGCTGAGCGGAGGGGCGGCCCGCAGCCGTGCCAGATCCGGGACCGGTCGCGCCGTCCTCGGATCGTCCGCGAGCAGCCGCTCCAGCTCGGCTGCTACGGACAGCACCAGCGCATCGCCGCCGCGCGGGCCGACGATTTGCAGCCCGAACGGCATTCCGTTGTGATCGAGCCCGACCGGCAGCGACAGCGTCGGATGCCCGGCGAGTGTCACCGCATAGGCCATCGCCAGCCAATGGAAGTAAGTGCGGGTCGGCTTGCCGTCGATCTCGGCCGGGTAGAGCTCGCGCCAGGGGCGGGGGCTGACGGTGATCGCCGGCGTCAGGATCACATTGTAGTCGCTGAAGAACGCCTGCCAGCGCCGGTAATAGGCGGTCTGCATCGCCATTGCCCGGGCTACGTCGCGGGCTGAGTAGCGCAAGCCCTCCTCGACATTGGCCCGCACATTGGGGCCGACCGGCTGCCCCGCCTCGATCTTCGGCAGATGCGTCGCCAGGAAACCGAGCGAGCGCAGGATCTCGAATGTCTCGTCGGCGTCGGAGCAGTCAGGCGTGGCGTCGTCGGCGCAGGCGAAGACGTGGCGGAAGAAGCCGGTCTTCTCGGCAAAAACGCCGGCGATGTGCCGCTCGGTCGGCGCGAAGCCGAAGTCCGGCGTCAGCGCGACGCGCAGGCGTGACAGATCAATCCGGGCCGGCACGGCAAAATCCTCCGGCCGGCGGATCGTGCGGCCGAGCACGGTCGTCGCTAGCGGATCGCGGGCATCGTCGCTGACCATCGCAGAGAGCAGCAGACAGGCATCCGGCACGGTACGCCCCATCGGCCCGAGCACCGACAGCGACAGCCAGCCAAGCGGCCGCTTCTCACTCGGCACCAGGCCGGGCGTCGGACGGAAGCCGACGATGCCGCAGAAGGCCGCCGGGTTACGCAGCGATCCGCCGGTGTCCGAACCGGTTGCGATCGGAACCATGCCAGTCGCCAGAGCGACCGCCGAGCCACCGGAAGAGCCGGCCGCCGAACGTGACGGATCGAACGGGTTGCCGGTGGCGCCATAGACCGCGTTGCGCGTATTGGCGCCGGCGCCGAACTCGGGTGTGTTGGTCTTACCGATTATGATTGCGCCGGCCGCGCGCACCGCGGCGATGCTGCGCTGGTCGGCGGCCGGGATGTTATCGCGGAAGATCGGACTGCCGGAGGTGGTACGAAGACCCGCCGTGTCTTCCAGGTCTTTCACGCCGAGCGGCAGGCCGTGCAGCGGCGGAAGATCGTCGCCGCGCGCGATGGCGGCATCGGCGGCCTTGGCGGCAAGACGGGCACGCTCGAAGTCGCGCGCGACCATTGCGTTCACAGCATGGTCCACTGCCTCGATCCGATCGATGCAGCTTGCCAGCAACTCGGAGGGTGCGAGTTTCTTCTGCCCGATCAACTGGCGGGCAGTGACGGCATCGAGGTCGCACGGTTCGGTCATGATCGTTCCTGCTTGGTGGATACCGCGATTCATACCCGAGTAATCTCTCCTTCCCATTCTGTCGGCGCCAGACCTCGGGTGGAGAACGCAGGGATGCCAGACCAGCCGGTTGAGCGCGAGGGGCCGGAGCCCTATCCTCATCGCCTGGAGATGCGCGTCTCCAGGCTGGAGGGCGATATGAGCGACGTGGGGGCCTCGATCGCGCGGCTCGATGGACGCATCGGTCGGTTGGAGGCCACCACTGAGCGGCTCGATGAACGTCTCGGGCGGTTGGAGGTCACCACTGAACGGGTCGATGGGCGAATTGGGCGGCTGGAGGCGGCTTCGCCCGTCTCGAAGCGCTATTCACTGCCACGCTGCCGCACCTCGCGACCAAGGAAGAGATCGCGAAGTTGCCGACCAAGGCGTATATGTGGGGCGTGCTGGCGGTGCTGATCACGGCCATGTACGGCGCGTTCGGGGCCGGGCTCGCAGCCATCGCGATGCTTCGCTGAGATCGACCCAACCGGTTGAATCACGACACCGGCGCAAGGTCATTTTTGTGCAGGTCGCAAAATGATATGGCACGCCCGATGAAACTGGGCTGACTTCGAAGTGGTCCAGACCTGCTCGCCGGCGAGATCGGCGTAGCCGTTGCCGATCCGTCCCTGATAGCTCGCTGTGTAGCTGTATTCTTTGCCGGAAGCTGCGCCCTGCAACTTGATCGCGTTGCCGGTCAGAATGCCGGTTCCGCTCTCCTCTGCCCCGGACAGCGAAGCTGAATCGGCTATGTGCACGGGGCGCGAATAGGTGAGGCGAGTTCCGTTCGTGGTCATCTCGAAATTGCCGACGAGCGGCTTCGTGGTCAAACCTGGCATCGCGACGCACTGAATCTGCCCGCGCCAGACATCTGCTGCTGCGATATGAGGCGTGAACAGGGTGAGTACGAAGACCACAGCGTAGGCAGATCCGCGCATAGCACTGCTTCCGATCCTGTCGTTAGTAACCCAGCGCCAGCCCATCCTTCCGCGGCTCGGAGCCGGCGATCAGGCAACCGCGCGCACGGTCGATCCAGATTGCCTGACCGCCGCCATGCGGGCGCTCCACCAGTTCCAGCTCGTGGCCCAGCCGAGACAACCGGTCGCAGACTTCGAGCGGGATGCCGCGCTCGATCTGCACCTTGCCGCCCAGAGGCAGGAGCCGCGGCAGGTCGATCGCTTCCTGGATGTCGAGTCCGAACTCCAGCAGGTTGGTCAGGAACAACGAGTGGCCCATCGGCTGGAAATGCCCACCCATCACGCCATAAGGCATCACTGCCTGCCCCCCCTGCATCACCATGCCGGGGATGATCGTGTGCATCGGCCGCTTGCGGGGGGCGATGCAGTTCGGATGCCCTCGCTCCAGCCGGAAGCCGAAGCCGCGGTTCTGCAGCATCACGCCCGACTTCTCCGCGAGGATCGCCGATCCGAATCCCTGGAACAGCGAGTTTATAAAGCTGCACGCATTGCCGTCGCGATCGACCACGCAGAGATAAATCGTGTCCCTGTGCGGCGGCAGCAGTGCCTCGCCGGCCGTCGGCAAGGCACGCATCGCGCGCGCATCATCGATCAGCGCGCGCAACCCGGCGAGATAGGCGGGGTCGAGCAGCTTCTTGACCGGTACATCGGCCTGCGACGGATCGGCGATGAACGCGTCTCGGTCGCGATAAGCAAGCCGCGCCGCCTCGATATGCCGGTGATAACGCTGAGCGCTGAGCGGCCCGTCCGGCGCCGTCTCGATCCCTTCGAGAATCCCCAGGATCATCAGCGCAACGAGCCCCTGCCCGTTCGGGGGACATTGATGCACGCCGTAGCCACGCCAGTTCAGCGAGATCGGCTCGACGAATTCCGCGTTGGACAGGCCGGCGGCGAAATCCGCCTCGGTGTGGAGCCCGCCGCGGGCGCGCAGCGTGGCGACCATGTCGGCCGCGATCGGTCCTTCATAGAACGCGCTCGCGCCATGTCGGGCGATCGCCTGCAGCGTCTCGGCCAGCGCCGGATTGCGGAACAGATCACCGGGACGCGGCGCAGAGCCGCCCGGCAGGAAGGCGTGCGTCCCGTTCTTGCGCAGCTTGTCCTCGAGCCGCGCCCAATCCCAGGCCACCTTGTCGTGCACCGGCCAGCCGTCAGCGGCGAAGCGGATCGCCGGGACCAGCAGTTCGTCGAGCCCCTTCCGGCCATGCGCCGCCAGCAACGTCTCCCACGCGTTCACCGCGCCCGGGACGGTGACACTATGTGCCGAGGTGTTCTCGATCGCCGCGATGCCATGCTGCTCGTACCAGTCGATCGTGGCTGCCGCCGGCGCCCGGCCAGAGCCGTTGAGCGCGACCACCTTCCCCGCGCCTGCCGGGGCATAGAGGCAAAAGCAGTCGCCGCCGATCCCGGTGGAGGCCGGCTCGATCACGCACAGCACAGCGCAGGCCGCAACCGCCGCATCCAGCGCATTGCCCCCGGCCCGCAGCACGTCGAGCGCGGCGAGCGTCGCGGCCGGCATCGAGGTCGCCGCCATGCCATGCGTGGCATAAACCCGGCTGCGGCCGGGAAAGTGGAAATCGCGCATCGACTCTCCGGTTGGTCACTGGTCGGCAGCCAGTATGGCCCGCTCCCCATGCACTGACCACTTACCAGAGCCCTCCGATATGGCATGATCGGCACAGAGGGAGGCTGCCATGCCCGAAACCATTGCCTTCGCCGATTTCGAGCGTGTCGATATCCGCGTGGGCACCATCGTCGATGCGCAGCCCTTCCCCGAAGCGCGCAAGCCGGCGGTCAAGCTCGTCATCGATTTCGGGCCGGAGATCGGTACCAAACGGTCATCGGCACAGATCACCGTGCATTATCGTCCCGACCAGCTCATTGGGCGCCAGGTCTGCGCGGTGGTGAACTTCCCGCCTCGGCAGATCGGTCCGTCGGTCAGCGAGGTACTGACGCTCGGCATGCCCGACGAGGACGGTGCGGTGGTGCTGATCAAGCCCGATTTCAAAGTGCCGAATGGCGGCCGTCTGTTCTGATGCCGATACATTATTACGTCGTGAGCTGGGACCAACTCCACCGGGATGCCCGTGCATTGGCCTGGCGGCTGATCGGCAAGGGGCCCGACGGCGGCAGCTTTGCTGGCGTGGTCGCCATCGCGCGCGGCGGGCTGATCCCGGCGGCGATCGTCGCCCGCGAGATGGAATGCCGGCTGGTCGAAAGCATCTCGGTCGTGAGCTACGGCGGCGAATCACCAGAATCCCGCGCCGCGCCGGTGATCATCAAGCCGCCAACCGCGGCCGGCGACGGCAGCGGGTTCCTGATCATCGACGATCTTGTGGATACCGGGGCCACCGCACGCGTGGTGCGCGCGCTGTTGCCGCGGGCGCACTTTGCCTGCGTCTATGCCAAGCCGGCGGCCCGCGACGTAGTGGACAGCTTCATCACCGAGGTGTCCCAGGACACCTGGATCCTGTTCCCCTGGGACACCGAGCCGCAATTCGTCGCTCCGCTGGCCCAGCGCGGGGCGCGCTGAGCCTTCAGTGCGGATACACCGCGGTGACCGGAGCCGCGGTGTGGCCATTCGCGGGGACGTAATTGCGTGCGTGCGGCTGCAGCACCGCCAGAGCCAGCATCCCAAGGACGCAGACCACCGCCATGACAGAGCCGCGCATCCTGCCGCGGGCATCGTCAAAGTCCACTTCGCCGGTACGAGCGGGATCCTGATCCGGGTCCAGCACATCGCCTGGGCGAACGAAATCCGAAGGCCGAAGCATTTTTTGCTCCTTCATCGTCCCGCCAGGTCGCGGGATGCCGAAGAGCAGATTGGTCCGGCGAGGCGCGAGAAGCTGTGACGGGGGTCACTGGCAGGCGGGATTTTTTGCGGCCTGGGTCAGGCCACCGCGGGCTCGTGGCTGACGCGCACCTTATCCACCCGGCGCTCGTCCATCGCCAGCATCTTGAAGCGCCAGCCGCAGGATGCGCAGAGCGCTTCCAGGGATATCAATTACTTGCGGGCGTGGCGCGCGTGCCCCCCCTACCCGACAGGGCAGACTTCGCAAGAACGTGAACGGAGGTTCTCCACTGCCCGCCTCGCGGCAGTTCCCTGTCCGGGCTGATCCGATGGCCGACTTTCGGCGGGCCATCCCTGGGCCTCCCGAAGTCCTGGCACCGGGATGGCGCGCGTGCTCGCAACTGCCGCCGACTACAACGCCCTGGCAAGTGAGCCTGTTGGCAGCAGGAGAGCTCTGTGACGGAGCACCGCAGAAAGAACGACAACTATTGAATGTCATCATCGGTAGACGGCGCTGATTGATCGACGGGTGGTTACCCAAAGATGGTTTCGGCATCGCTCGACGGTTGTGCCCGCGCAAAGGTGGCTCGGCCGTTAAGTGGTTGACACCGCGGAACACCACAACGCCTGATTGAGTTACCGCACCAAAGCTGGGCGAAAATCGCCAGCCACGTGCTGGCGGCGAGCGGTATCTGCCAAAATATTGTTGCCCAGAGTGCCCCGCGCCGATTACGTTCGCTCGCGCAAGAAAGCTGGCTCCTCGCCATTTAGCGGCCACGGATCAACGCTTCCCAAGCTGCTCTGCCGCGGCACCGGCCCCGAAAGGATGGAGAATGAAATGAGGGTAACATTCGTCGGGCACGCGAGCGTAATATGCGAATTGGGTGACGTGGCCCTCTGGAGCGATCCGTGGCTAAGGGGTGAGGCGTTCAATGAAAGCTGGACATTGTATCCGCAGCCAATCCTGCGAGACGAGGAGGTCG
>Ga0335075_10002883_pt1 | contig 27500 bp, 23 predicted proteins | sample Lox_Sample_24_FD_206723 | JGI IMG/M metagenome (GOLD analysis project Ga0335075, IMG submission 206723) | Soil microbial communities from Loxahatchee National Wildlife Refuge, Florida, United States - Lox_Sample_2.4 | ecosystem: Environmental > Terrestrial > Soil > Wetlands | place: USA...
GCGCCCTCCGGGCGGCGCGCATGCGGGCCCCGCGGGTCACCACTGTTGCGCTGATCCGCTCTCCCGCTCGTCCGCTAAGCGCCACCAAATGATCTTGCAGCCTGCAGCCCACCATCACTGCTGCCATTCTTAGCCTCGAGAGCTTAACCCGAACAGACCATTGCATTACGAATGATCATGGTCGGTCGCGGGCGAAGGACGAACGGTGCAGGGAGACCGTGGTGGCTGTGGTGGTGACCGCCGCGTCGGGCTATGACCTTGGCTATGTGTGGAAGAACCAGGCTGGGCGGGCGGAGCCGGAGCGGTCAGCGGGCGGGTATTACATCAACGCGGCGCAGGCAGGCGAGCCACCAGGCCGGTGGTGGGGGCCGGGCGCGCGGGCGCTGGGGTTCGCCGATGGGCAGGTGGTCGAGCGGCACCCGTACGAGATGGTCTATCGGCAGATCGATCCGCGCACAGGGGCCAAGCTGGGCCGGGCCCGCGGTAACTACGCGACGTTTGCCGATCACCTTGCCAGGCTGACGGCCGCCGAGCCGCACGCGACCACCGAACGGCTGCTGGAGCTCGAGCGCGAGGCGGCGAATCAGACTCGGCAGGCGCCGGCCTACACTGACATGACGGTCTCGTTCTCGAAGTCGATCTCGGTGTTCCACGCCTCGATCCGGGAGAACGAGCGCCGGGCCCGGCTGGCCGGGGACGGCGAAGCTGCCGCCCAGTGGGCCGAGGCGGAGCGGCGGTACCTGGAGGTCCTGCACGCCGCCAACCGGGCGGGTCTGGCGTACGTGCAGGAGTGGGCCGGGATCACGCGAACCGGCTACCACGGTGCGCGAGTCGACGGGGCCGCTGGTGAGACCGGCCGGTTTGAGGAGGGCCTGATCACCGTCACGTCCTGGCTGCAGGGAACCAGCCGGGACGGCGACCCGCAAGACCATGTTCACAACCAGATCGCGCGGCTGGTCAAGACAGTGTCCGACGGCAAGTGGCGGGCGCTGGACACCGTGTGCCTGCGCCAGGTCCTCGGTGCGGTGCAGGCGATCGTCGCCACTCACGTGGAGTGCGGGCTGACGCGCGAGTTCGGCGTGCAGTGGGTGCCGCGCACGGACGGTCGCGGCAACGAGATCGCCGGGATCACTCAGTCGGAGATGGACGCGTATTCGTCGCGCACGGTGGCGATCTCATCGGCGATGCCCGCGGCGGTGGAATCGTGGACGGCCAAGTACGGGCGCGCGCCGAACGAGCGTGAGCTGCTGTACATCCGGCAGGAGGCGACGCTGGCGTCCCGGCAGGGCAAGGATCCGCGCGCGATCGACTGGGACGCGCTCGCTGCGGCGTGGGACGCGCGAATCGGCGGAGAACTCGCGTCCGTCGCGCCACGCTTGGCGTCGGTCTTGCGCGCAGTACCGGGCGTCGGCCGCGCCACGCATACAGACGCGGCGCCCGACGCAGGCGCAGTACGGGACGCACGCCCAGCGCCGGATGCAAGCGCAGCGCGGGAGACTGGAGCCGACGCAGGGCTCCGCGCATGCGCAGGAGCTGCGCCACAGCGTGAAGAACTGGCACGGACGGTGCAGCGCGCCCTAGCCCAGGTCCAGGCCACTAAGTCGACGTGGACGCGCGCTGACCTGCTCAAGCAGCTGGCGCTGGTGATGCCCGGCGCCACCCGGTCGATGGACCCGGAGACCGCAGTCGCTCTGCTGCACGAGCTGGCCGACGAGGCCTTAGCCGGGACGGCAGAGGAGGTTGTGTGCCTCGAGGCGCCGCAGTGGCCGCCGCTGCCTGCTCACCTGCGCCGGAAGCTGGACGGCCGGAGCGTCTACTCGCGGCCCGGAACCACCCGGTACGCGACCAGAGTCCAGCTCAACATGGAAGAGCAACTCCTCCGCCACGCCCAGCGCGAAAGCGCGCCGCACCTGTCGCGCGCACAGGCGGCGCGGCTCACCGGCGCTGATGTGACCGAACTTGAACGGGCGCTGACAGACCGCGCCGCCGCCCGGCGGCCGCGCCGTGACGCCGCCACGGACGCTGGCCTGCGTTTGGACCAGGCCGCAGCGCTCTACCATGCGCTGACCTCGGCACGCACGGTTGAGGTCATCACCGGCCCCGCCGGCAGCGGCAAGACGCAGGTCCTTGCGCACGCTGCTCGCGCCTGGACCGAAGCAAGCACGGGCGAGGTGCTCGGCATCGCCACGGCGCAGGCAGCCCGCAACGTGCTCGCCGACGCGGGCGTGCACGCTGCTGAGAACAGCGCGGTGTTCCTCGGCCACCTGCCCGGCCGACGTAGCGCCCGCGGCATCCGCGACATCCGGCCCGGCACCCTGCTGGTCATCGACGAGGCCTCGATGATGTCGATCCCTGACCTCCTGGAGATCGTCCGCCACGCCGCCGACCACGGCGCCAAAGTCCTCATCGCTGGCGATCACGAGCAGCTCACCGCGGTCGAGTCCGGCGGCGGCATGATGTTGCTGGCCCGTCGGCTCGGCTACGTGCAGCTGGCCGAGGCAGTCCGGTTCACTGCGCGATGGGAGCAGCGCGCGTCGCTGCGCCTGCGCACCGGCGATCCGTCGGCACTCGACTCATGCAGGGAACGGGGTCGCATCCGCGGCGCCGAGCCGGAGGCCGCGCTGGACGAGGCGGTACGCCGGTACGTCGCCCACTACTTAGCCGGCCAGGACGTGCTGCTGATGATTCATGACCGGTCCCGGTGCCAGGAAGCGTCGCGGCGGGTCCGCGACGCCCTGATCCACCTGGGCATGGTCGACGCCGGACCGTCTGTGCCGCTCGCAGACGGGGCGCGGGCGTCGGCCGGCGATCTGATCATCTGCCGGCAGAACGACCGAGCCGTCCAGGCGGGGGAGCCGGGCCGGACGCTAGCGAACGGGGACCTGCTGCTGATCGAGGCAATCCGCAGCCGTGGCCTCCTGGTCCGCCGAGCGCTGGACTGTGATCCGGTCACCGGGGCCCGGCGATGGACCGAACGGGCCTTCGAGTACTCCGGCTATGCGACGGCGGATCTCGGCTATGCGGTCACCGGGCACTCGGCCCAGGGACGTTCGGTCCAGATTGGCATTCCGGTCGTCACCGGGACCGAGGACCGGCAATGGCTGTACGTGGCAATGACCAGGGGAGCGCAGTCGAACACGATGATCGTGTTCACCCAGCCAGCGAAGACCGCCGACCCCGAGACCGGCACCCGGCCAGCTCCCGAACTCGAACGGCATCAGATGATCGAGCGGGAACGGGCTGGTTTCCCGCCAGCGGGTCCTGCGGCTCGCCAATCGGAGGCCGGGCCAGAACCGCGAGATGCGATCGCCGTGGCTGCTGACATCCTCGGCCACGATGGCGCTGAGGTCTCGGCGCTGGAAACCCAGGATCGGGCTCTGGCTAACGCTGACCACCTCGCAGTGCTGAACGCCATGTGGCAGGGAGACATCGCGAGCCTGCACACCGACCGGTATCGGAAGATCGTCCTTTCGGCCATGCCGCCGCAATATGCGGCCGACGAGCTGACCTCGCCGCAGGCAACCTGGCTGTGGCGGACGCTGCGGGGTGTCGAGGCGGCCGGGCTGGATGCTCGCGAGGTGGTGCAGGAGGCGGTTGACTCGAGGTCACTCGCGGGGGCGAGGAACCTCGCGAGCGTGATCGACGCTCGCATCCGCTGGATGACGGGGCCGCTCGTGCCCCAGCCGCAGCGGCGCTGGCCTGAGCAAGTGCCCGCCGTCGCCGACCCAGAGCGGCAGCGGTTCCTGACCGAACTGGCGGCCGCGATGGACGCCCGGAAGGAGCGGATCGGCGAGCACGCGGTCGAGCACCCGCCGGATTGGGCACTTCGTACCCTCGGCGCGGTGCCCAATGATCCGCTGGACCGGCTGGAATGGCAGCACAAGGCCGCCCGCATCGGCGCCTACCGGGAACTGTACGGATACCAGCACGCCACCGACCCGATCGGTCCAGAACCGACCGGTGACAGCCCGGAGAAACGAGCAGTGTGGCACGCAGCGTTCGCCGCGCTCGGCCCGGTCGACGGCGTCGATGTGCGTGGCCTGCCCGACGGATCCCTGCTGCACATGCGCGCCAGCTACGAGACCGAGACCGCCTGGGCGCCGCGGCACGTCGGGCGCGAACTCGAGCAGATCCGGATGAGTGCCGACGACGCCAGTCTCGGCGCGATCCGGGCAATTGCCGAGGAACGTATTGCCCGCCAGCGCGGTCAGATCGAAGTGGCCGAACGGCACGCGAGACTGTCCCGGTCCTACGCAGCGATGGAAAACTTCTACCGGCAGCACGAGTCCGAGCTAGAGCAGACCATGGCGACCCGCCGGGAATGGGAGCGGGCGACCGAGGCATCGCGTCGGCTGGCCATCGCCGCCGACGCTGAGCTTCGCCGTCGGCATCCGGGCGGGAGCTTTGAGCCGCTCCGGTCCGCGGAACCGGTGGTGACCGACGATCAACGGGACCAACTCGTCCTTTCGCCCAGCGCCGATACCTACGAGGCGCCCGAGTGGATCGCGCAGCTTGCCGCCGACCGCCGCGCCGTTCGCGAGCGCCTCGACGATCGCAAGACAGTCCGCGTACCTAGCGAAGACCCGGACTATGAGTCCATAGCTGAGGCCTGGCCAGCCTGGGTTGAGCACGACCGCGAAGCGGTCCTCCAGCCACCCAAGCCCGAGATACGGCCGGCACCCGCCGTGCTGCAGCGCGTGGCCGATCTGGAGGCCGAACGATGACCACGTGTCGGCACGCCGGCGCATGATCGAGAACTGGAGGTGATCCGGATGCGAGCCACGACGATGCCCGTGGCAGCCGCCACTGACGAGCTGCTCTATCCCGAGTACTGGCTGGTTAGTGGTCTTGAGTGGCACGGCGACGGACCCACGGCCGAGGCTGCGTTCGCGGTTGCGCCAGGAGTCATCCCCCGCGACGCCCTAAGTCGCGATGGGTCGCAGGTCCTGGGCTGCGCTGACCTCTACGTCCGCAAGCACGGCCACCGGGTGACCTTGTTCTCCGATCTAACCCGGATGTTCGCGGATGCTGGCACCTCGTGGTCGCGGCTCGGTGTCGACTGGGAACGTGGTTTGCGTGAGCTGCATGACGGGTCGTTCCCGGCAGTTTTTCTGATCGTCTCAGAGCGCGCGTACCACTGCATCTGCTCCGCGGCCGACGGCCGCTCGATGCTCACGCAGAGCGGTACTGGAGACGCGGCCGACAACGAGCGCGATCTGCTGCGCCAGGCGATCGCCCGGCAGCTTGCCTTCGCCTGGCCCGCCTATATACACGGGATCATCGATGCCGGACGCGTCATCCAGGCGCGCTGAGGGATCGGCTCAGCGGAGCGCGCCACGAAGCTCCTCGACGGCATCAGCGAGGGCCGGAGGCTTGGTTCGAGCATGCCAGGCATCGAATGCCGCCACCACCTTCTCTGCCGCAGCCTTGAGCGCGGATGCCTCCCGTCCGCCGACCTTGCTCTTCGGGGCCGGCTCGAGCACAAAAGTGCCCACCCCCGGCCGGTGCTCGATCAGGCCCATCGAGATCAACGTGCCATGGACTCGCCCCGCGGTCGTGCGACCCACGCCGTGTATCTCGCTCAGCTCACGCGCCGAAGGGAACCGGTCGCCAGGCTTCAGTTCGCCCCGCGTGATGGCATCCGCGTAGTGCCGCGTCAGTCTCTCAAACCGAGTGTCGAAGCTACCGATGTCACCGTGCACCATGCGCTACGTCCGTCCCGGTGTGCTCGTGACCCACTGTGGTGCAGACCATTATGCTCGTCCGCGCCACCCGGCGAGGTCGATCAGTACGAAGCCCTGGCCGTGCTGCCCGGGATCCTCCGCCCGGGGCAGGACACACAACCAGGGATTGCAAGTCTGGCCAAGCGCCGATGAGTGCGCAGCCATCAAGCAGATCGGCGAACTCTCCACCCTCGGCGCGACGACCCTGGTTGTCCGTCAGCATCACACGCTCTTACGAAGCCAGTGAGATCACGGGTTCAGTCGGTACACTGCCGAGGGATGGCATGTACCGAAGGTGCCTGCATTAGACAGGTCCGCCGACCTCCTAAGTATCGAGATGTCAATACACCGCAGAGGTCTGGCTCGCAAACAAACGTCCGGATAGCGCAAGGCGGCTTCTTTGAGACGCATAGTCACCTCTGTCAACGATGACGTTGCGCAGGCCATCCGCCAACGCAATCTTCGCGGCGCTCTCAGGCTACTCATGGAGGGCACTCCGCCGCACCCGCGCCTCGGCTTCAGCCGCGAGACGGAGACGTGGGATTATAAGAAGGACTGTCCCCGTCCAGGCAAGACGCCAGAAACAGACAACGCCTGGGCGTCCATCGCGAGTGACGTACTTGCATTTCACAATAGTCGTGGCGGGCTAATATTCTTTGGCATCGATAATCTCTTCAAATTTGTCGGCGCGACTACCCCGCTGGACAGTAAACTCTTCAATGACAAGCTACGCCGGTACCTTCCGGACAACATATACGTAGACTATTCGCGCGAGTATATACAGCCTGACCAGAGATACCTGGGCGTCGCAATCATTCCCCCGCGAGGGCCAGTTCCTGAATGTTTTCGGTCGAACGCTCCGGAAATCAATGGAAAGCGTTTGTTCGTAAAAGGTGGAACTGCCGTCCGTGAGGGCGATAGCACGCTCATTCTCAACGAAGTCGATGCGGCAACTTGGATACGCTCTCTTAGGATCCCGGTAGTCGGCAATGGACTTGCCGTCGATATAGCAGGATTCCGTATCTTGGCTCCTGAGTACGAGGAGTTCATAGCAAGACCTGAGCTATCCGGGCCAATCGAAAGATCTCTTCGCGATCCTCGAGTGTCAACGACATCGTTGATTGGCGTCGGCGGCATGGGGAAGACCGCTCTAGCCACATGGGCTGCTCTCCGAGCATACGAGCGATCTGACTTCGACTTTATAGTTTCGATGACGGCTAAGGACCGAGAACTCACCTCCACGGGAATAATTGGCATGCAGCCTGGACTTACTAGCTTCGACAGGCTGCTTGATAGCATTCTCGATGCTCTTCAATTTGCTGACCTCAAGGAACTGGAGACGGGCGAGAAATGCAAACAAGTTCAAATGCTTCTGGAGAGCGGTCGCGGACTGCTATATGTCGACAATCTTGAGACGGTGGATGACGCTCGGATCATCCAATTCCTTGACGATCTCCCCGTGGGTACGCGGGCGCTTGTGACCTCGAGGCGGTCACGCGTAAGGGTGTCTGTCAGGCCGATCGAGATTACGCAAATGACGGAGAGAGAGACTGCCGCATTCATTCAGATGTTGGTAAAGCAAGAAAATTACAAGCACATGTCCGGTATCAAGGATGCCGAGGCTGCGCGAGTCGGCGCGGCGTGGAACGGCATCCCTCTGGCTATTCGCTGGTCACTTGGTATGAGTTCGTCGCCAGCAGCGGCAGTGGCGCGCGCCGAAGTCGCAATCTCCGCAGCTGTCCATAGCGATGAGCTGCTGGAGTTCTCGTTTCGAAGAGTATTTGATGATTTGCAGTCTGTAGAAAAAGAAGTTTTGCAAGTTCTTGCGGTCCTCCAACGTTCGATTCCCATCGAGGCATTGATAGCCGCAACGAGGCGCGGGGTAAGCGACGTCGTCGATGCCTTGGATGAGCTAGTATCAGATTCGCTCGTCGTTCGTGAGTTTGATTCTGATCGTAATGACTACTGTTACACTCTCCTTCCAATTACGCGGGCTTTCGTTCAGCACGATATGCAAAAGAACATGGGGAGCACAAGGGACGTTACACGTCGTCTGACGACGTGGTTTGAGGCCGAAGATGTTTCAGATGATGACGAGCGACTGGTTGTTCGACAGCTTAGGCAGGGTAGTTCTGCTGATGATCGCGCATTGGTAGACTTGGGGCTGTCAGCTCAGCGTGCTGGTAAGCTTGATGCGGCTGAGAAGCTGTACAAGCAAGCACTCAGCAGGGCACCCAGGTCCTGGCGAGCCGCAAGGGCTTACGCAGAGTTCCTTCGCCATAAAAACCATGACATGCCAGGGGCCCTTCATTATTACAAACAGGCATCTATAAATGCCCCGAGCCGCGGACCTGATAGGGCGATTATCTTCAGGGAATACGGAGTTCTGCTGAAGGATTCAGGAGAGCCGGACGCTTCTAGCGCTGCTGCCTCTGCTCTAAGACAAGCAGTAGCCGAGACGCCAAATGACTACATCGCTATCGGCGCTCTGGTACAAGTTCTCGACCGTATGGGCGCGTCGCGGGAGATAATTGGCCTGCTGGAGCCGCTGATGGATGTCGAATCGGTAAAGTTTCGGGCACGCGTTGACCCGATCCTTTTGCGGGCATATGAGCGGACCAGCGAGATTCTGAAAGCCGCTCAGCTAAGGGAGAGGCTGAGGACAAGTAGTAGCGCCGAGTAGGACCTGCGGTGACTGCCTCCATGGTGGCTGCCCCGGTCGGCTACACGCTCGCTTACAAGCGAAAGGGCAGCCCAAGGCCAAGACCTAGCCAGAGGGGCGATCCTGCGATTTCTGTAGGCCGGCGCCGAGGGGCCCTCGCCCGCGGCTGACCGGCCCCGCGTTGCTAACTGGGAGGGCACCCGATGTGCTCATCCGGGATGTCGTGGTACCTGGTGCCTTGACCGATCGGCTCGCCCAGGATGGCCTCGACCTTTGCGATGGAGCCGGGAGGGTACTTCTCGAACAGGCCAGCCAAGGATCGTGGCGCCCCCGCTGACACGCTCAAACATGACATGCCGGTCGGAGCACCGCCAGCTACGTTCCAAAAGCGGCTCGCGAAAGGCATCACCTCGGCAGATTATTCACCGCCGACGGCAAACGCACCGACCTAGCGATCGTCATTTCGCTGACGCAAAGGCAGCGGGCCCACATTTCCATCCGCACTCAGTCCATATTTCACGAGCAGATCTGCTCCTGCAAAAAGACCATCAGACGCAAGTTCCGCGAGCCGCTTAGCTGCCTGCAAATCACCGCTAACGGCACGATTACGCAGTTCTTCGATTCGATTATTATTTACTAGCCAACCGACAAGGCGAGAATTAGCGGCCGCGTTCCCTCTTTCCGCGATCGCGCGCAGCTCGTCGATGCATTCATTAGCACACAGCTTATCAGCGAGACGCACACTGGCACTGGGAACGCCCTTGTCGGCCAACTCACGCAGCTCATCAAGGGGGCCATTATCGGCCAGCCAAGACACAAGTTTGTCGGTCGCATTGCTGTCACGCGCTTCGGCGCGTTCGCGAAGCTCGTCTAGCTGACGATTGTCGTACAGCCAGATTGCAAGTCGTCTCCTGGCACTCTCGTCGCCTGCGTCGGCGCGTTCACGCAGCTCACCTAGTTGCCCATTCTGGATCAGCCAATGCGCAAGTCGGCCGCCAGCGTTTGCATCACCCTGCTCCGCTCGCTGCCGCAGCTCGGAGATGTAGCCATTCAAGGCAAGCCAGTCTGCGAGGCGCCACTTTGCGCGTTTATTGCCCGCATCAGCACGCCAACGCAACTCGTCAATCTCGTCGTGTGCGGCCAGCCAGTCAGCGAGCGGCGAGAAAGCGCTCGTGTCTCCCGCGTCTGCTCGCTCGCGGAGCTCTTTGATGTGGCCGTTCGCAGCCAACCAGTTGGCGAGCCGGTTCCTGGCGATTACATCGCCGCCATCAGCGCGGTCGCGGAGTTCTCCGATGTACTGCCTTCTTATGAGCCATTCGCTTAGACGGCGTCTAGCGTTCGGGTCTCCAAAATCGGCAAGCTCTCTGAGCTCATCCACTCGGTCTGTGTCATAGAAGCTGTCTGCTTTGCTCCTACTGAGCGCATTGCGCTTCATAGTCCGCAACCGCTTACCAAGACGTTCTGGTGGAGTACTGCTGCTAAACCAGGATTGAGCAAATCGGTCACCCGAATTCGCGCGACGCCGCAGTTCATCTATCTCGCCGCTTGCCGCAAGCCAGTTCGCCAACTGCCTTCTACAGTCTTGATCACCGGAGTCGGCCCGTTGCCGCAGTTCATCGAGTGCGCCGCTTGCGGTAAGCAGACCGGCTAGGCGTCGCCCGGCTTCTCTATCTCCAGAGTCGGTCCGTTCACGCAGTTCGTCTGCCCGATTATGCTTTGCCAGCCATTGAGGCAGCGACGAAGACGTTCGGCCCTCTACCGCTTCGGCAGCGCGGTGAAAGCGCTCGGCATATCCGTACATCAGGCGACTCTCCGCCGCCCGTGCGATGCGCCGAAGGTCCGCTGGCAGATTTGCGTAGACAAGCAAGGCATCCCAGGTGCCAGCAGGAATACGCGCCAAGCGCCGGTGCTGGATGTCATACTGAAGAAGGTAGTCTGCGATCGAATAGGCTATTGCGCCGACCGTCGATTTTCGTTCCGCAATCAGTGGAGCGACGAAGCCTGGGCTTGATCGAAAATCCGTGGCATATCGGAGTCCTTCGTCGAACCATTCCGAGTCGTCGGAGACGGTTGCGAACTGCCTGGCGGACAAATAGCCGTGCGCTACGAGTTTCAGAAGCTCTCGAGGCAGCTGGCCGTAATATCCTATGCGGCGAACGTCAAGTGCACCTGTGATGATGCCGTAGGCGGATGGCATCACAGCTTGCGCATCCCGGTATCTGCCTACCAGCCAAGCTGCGCCCGCGAGAGTCTGCGTAACGCCGAACTGCGCGTCAGCAAGCGCCGCAGCGAGCCGCTCGTCGTTGGATGCAAGCGGCGCAGCTCTCTGACGTTCTGCCTCGCTAAACTGCTCAGCCACCCTGATCGGCTCACCAGCAAGGGCTAGACCGTCTCTTGCCTCACGGGACGAATCAGATACGTCGATGGAGGATTCGTCTGGTAGAGAATTGAGTGCTTGAAAGCGCGACGGCCACATCGAGTCGGAGATTATTATGGGCCGATAATCATTCATGATCTCGAGAAGCTGATGCGCCGTGATGCAGTCCTCATTAGCTGAGATGAACTTCTCGATAGGGGTGTCGTCGAGCCAAATTACGGTTCGCGGCTTTATCTGCCCTGCGCCCGCGGCTTCGCGAATAGCGGACGGATCCTCAGGGATAAGGATTTGCCAGTCCGCCAAGATAGCCTTGATACAAGTTATGAGGCTGCGGCTCTTGCCTGTGGACGAGCCGCCGACAACGAGGATGAATCCTCCCCGCACGCTCGCCGCCTGCAGTCGTTCAATGATTTTTGAGTCGTGATCACGCTCTACATAAGGGGGAGGAAGCTCATTCGGTGCGCCGGTCGTGTGTACGCGCACATCAGTAATGGAGCAGGATTTGACTTGAATAAGGCGCCAACGTCGTAGGTATTGCGCTTGTGCCGCGGTTGAGTCGCTCTGCTTCCGAGCCCAGATCAGCATGCCAACAGCGGCTGCAATTGCTGCAAGCACAAACGAAAGAATTCCTGACAACGCGGTTTGCCGACCGAAGAGCTCAGCATTCTTTGTAAGAGTAGCCCAGATGCCAAAAGTCAGGGCAGCTGCTGCTAAGACAAATGCAGCCGCGGTGACGACAGCCAGGGCTAGCCGCACACGCCAGGTCGGTTCGCGACGTGCCGGGAGCTTCATGACTGTTTGCTCAAGTCTCCTCAGAGCATGAGGCCCGAAAGATGCGACTAGATCTTATCGAGCGGTTTGGCGAGATGCACAGACGAGTTGAGCCCGTTGTCGCCTCGCTGACAACATACCTGATATAGACGTTCCGGCCTGCGTTGAGTCGGTTCGGAGCCGTGCATCTGTGGCCGATCACCGGTTGTAACTGGGCGGCTGATAGTGAGCGACGCGGCATGCGCTGTTGCCGCCTCTTGTGCGCCGCACGCTATTGCTGTCTGCAGCGGGCACTTCAGCAGGGCTGGATGTCAATGCTCTGCGCTGGACGGCCATCGTGTCCATAGGACGGAAGGTGACCGGCTGCCGGGCCGTGTCAATTCCCAGTCGCGCCACTCGGACCCTGGGTGAGCCGGGCGATTACGGAAGTAGCGTCCCTCGTCGATGAACACCGCATAGGCGGTCCGCGCTATCCCCGCCTCTACGAACTCCCGGATGCGCACTACGTCTTTGGCGACACCCTCGATACCCCAGGACACCACAGGCAGCTTGCCAGGCAACGCAAGGAACTCGACACGGTGATGCGAGGGCTCGTACTTGAATTCAGCCGCCACTAGTACCTCGTCGTCGGCGTCGCGGATGACGAGATCTGCGCTGAGCGATCGACGGGGCCTCGGCAGCATCGGGTAATCGTTAAACACGGCCCAGGGCAGTCCGCGGTCGGCGACCATTTGGCGCAGGTGGGTCTGTACGGTCCACACGATGTCACGTTCGACCCAGAACTCGCGCTCACCGTATTGCTGTCGCAGCCACGCGATGCCGTCCTCAAACAGCGCCGACGACAAGCCTGCGTTCTGATCCACCGCGGTTCCTCTGACCCTTGAGCGACGACTTCTTGTCATAGTGGCAGAGCCCACTGGTCGCGCACGCCGTAAAAGGCTATCTACCCGGTCCGACAACCTGGTTCGTCTGGGCGGCGGCGCCTCTGATCGTGCTCGTCTCTATGGCCGGCGAAGAGCTCTGCACAATCCCGCCGCCGTCCGCTTGCGCTCCTAGCACCGGCCACCTATGGTGGTGTACATCACACCATCACTCTGGAGGCTCGACGCATGGCAGCCGACCACGACCGCAAGTATCAGCTCAATGCTGGCGCGGACGGCTTCGAGACACGACTAGCCCGCGCTGAGATCCCCAGGGACGGCCACCCGCCGCCGCGGCGCAGAGGCCTCGGCGTTCCAGGTCTCTGGCTTGCTCTCTCAATGGTGGCGCTCGGCCTCTTGGCGGTCGCGGCCGCGATCGTGAGCTACTCGGCTCAGTACCGGATGGTGTACGCGGCTAAGCGCGCCGTGGTCGCGGCGGCCCTGGAGGCGGGCATTCCAGACGTGGCGGCTCTGATCTTCGCCGCTCTGGCGATTGCGTTAGCCCTGCATGGCAGAAGGGCGCTGCGTCCGAGGGCACTTAACGTTTGCGCGGTGGCCACGTCGGTTGCGATGAACGTGATGGCTGCGGGCCACGGCTGGCGGGAATTTGCCATCTGGGCTATGCCTCCAATCGCGTACGCGCTCGCCTCAGACACTGCGATCGGTGTCGTGCGTGCTTGGACGATCGCGCGGCAGCGGGCTCTGAACGAGGCGCTGGCCAACGAAGGCACGACGCCGCTGGCCATAGTCGGCGGTCTGCTGCTGTGGATGCTACGACTCGGCTTCGCTCCAGGCCCGACCCTCACTGGACTCCGCCGCTGGGTGATCGAGGAGTGCCCAGTCGCGCCGGGCCGGCGTGGAGAAGCCGCTGCGGACATGGTCGAGAGCGCCGCTTCCAGGCGCCGCGCAGCGATTACCAGCGGCGCAGCAAGGTCGCAACCGATGCCCAGGAGAAGGGCGACCGCCCAGCCAACTAAGACTGACCGCTTCCTCGACCTCGTGACCGACCGTTACGGGCCGCTGGCGCAGTTCCCCATCGCGAACGTCTCGCGAGTCTGCACCGAGCTGGCGCCCGAGGTCGACCTCAACGTAGGCGCGGCTCGCACGGCCTTGCGCCGCCAGGTGCTGGCATCCCAGAACGGAACCGCGTCATGAGCGACCTCGTCAGGCTTACCGCAGCGCTCGCCATCCTGGGAACACTGCGCTGGTGCTTCCTGCCGCACGGCCGCCTGCCGCGGTTCCGCGTGAAGTACACGCAACTCCGTCTGCTGCTCCGCCTGCATCCCGGTCGCGGCCACGCGACCGTCGTTGAGTTGCACTTCCACTGGGGCCGCCTGGCCGCTTTCCGCCGGTCGCGCAGGTCGCGTCGTTCTCTTCCGGCGTGGCAGCGACTCACCAGCCCGGACCAGCACTCCCTCTTCCTGGGTTGGGCGCACTACGGCCAACAGCTGCGCATCCCGGTCGAGGAGCACTGCCTGATCATGGCGCCGCCGCGCACGGGGAAGACTGGCATGCTCGCCAAGCTGATCCTGCAGTACCCAGGTCCAGTGGTAAGCACCACGACCAAGGCCGACGTGTTCGAGCTGACCAGCGGCAACCGGGCCGGTCGTGGTCCCATCCACGTCTTCAACCCGCAGAACATCGGCGGCGTTCCCTCCACCTTCCGATGGAACCCCATCGACGGCTGCCAGGACGAGGCGGTCGCGATCCGCCGCGCCGACGGGTTCGCAAAGGCGGTCAGCCTGACCGGCACCGAGGACGCTTCCTTCTGGTCCAGCAAGGCCTCCAGCTACCTGCGAGCCCTGTTCCACGCAGCGGCGCTGGCTGGCGCTGACATGCGCGTGGTCGTGGCCTGGGCACTGGGCAACGCCGCAGACGCCGAGGACATCCTGGCGCAGGCGGGCACGCTTCATTGGGCGCTGGAACTCGGCGAGCTGCGCGGCGAGGCAGAGCGTACCGCTGCGACGATCAAGATGGTCCTGTCACGCGCGCTGGCGTTCATGACTGACCCCAAGCTGATGCAGTCCGTCCTGCCTGTCGCTGACGAGTCCGAATTCGACATCCCAGCATTCCTCCGCCAGCAAGGCACCCTGTACCTCATCGCCGAGAGCGAGCACGACGACAGCCCGGTCGCGCCGTTGTTCGCAGCGATGGCCGGCGAGATTCATCACGTCGCTGCCCAGCTAGGTCAAACCCAAAGCGCCGGCCGCCTCGACCCGCCCTTGCTGATGGCGCTCGACGAGATCGTGCAAACCTGCCCGGTTGCCCTCCCCACCTGGCTGGCCGACTCGGGCGGCAAAGGCATCCAGCTCATTCCAGTCGCGCATGGCGAGGCACAGCTTCGGACCCGCTGGCAGCGCGACGGCGCTCAGGTCGTCCTCGACACCTGCGGCGTCAAGATTTGGCTTCCCGGCATCTCCGACACCGCCACACTCAAGATGGCCAGCGAACTTTGCGGCCAGGCTGCACTCCGTGAACGCGGCCAGCATCACCACAGCCGCCATGACGTCATGACCCCGGACATGATCCGCCAGCTGCCGGCCGGGCACGCGCTCATAGTCCGCGGCGGCTACTCACCGGTCATCGCCAGGCTGGGCGTGGCATGGAAGGACCGCGCCTACAAGGCCGCCCGTCGGCACGGCACCGCCGTCGCCGCGCTCACCCCGGCACCCGCCGCGAATACCGGCAAACCGGCAGCACGCCCGACCTGGCCAGAGGCCCCGCTGCGCCGTACGAGTCACGACGATCCCGACACCGTCACCGTCGGCACCGCCCTCACCGACCACCCATGGAATTGAGCCAAGATGCCCGAACCTGATGCCCTGGCCGCTGCGCTGTTGCGGCTGTCCGAGCACGCCGATCGGATTGCCCGGCTCGACGAGCGGGAGGCCAGCCACTCCGCCGAAACCGCCGACCGCATCGCAGCCTTGACGACGCTCGCCAATGCCATGAAACGCACGCTCGATGACCAGGCCGACATCCTCGCCGGATTGCAGGACCTCGATGACAAGGTCACCAGCCTCACGGCCCGCCCTGACGACACAACGGCCGCCGACGGCTCACCTGATCGCGGCTACCAGCCCGTTCCCTCGCCGCGGTTCTGGAAGCTCGACGGCGCCGCCCGCGATGAGGCGATCGGCCGGCTGCGCGCGTGGGTCGAGCACGTCTATCTGCCCGGTTACGGCCACGTCGCCGCGTCGCTTGGCTCCTGCTGGGACCAGCACCCGCTGTGCCTGTACGCGCTGGACTGGCTGAGCGAGCTGTGGTCGGTGCTGTACCTGCAGCCGCGCCGCACCACTAGCACACTCGCCGGGCAGGCCGAATGGCAGACCCGGCTGCTGACCGCCGCCGCCGGGCTGATGGCCGCCGAGACCGCCCGCTGCGCGCACACGCTGCCGCGCACCGACCGCGCCGCCCGGATCGGAGCCATGCCATGAGCAGGCCAGTTCCGCGGAGCCGATGGCCCGGCCGTTCCGGTCCAGTTCTCCGCCCGTCTTCAGGGAACGGGGTAGCCCCAGTCTCAGCCGACCGCAACAGCGCGGTCGGCCAGGCGCTGACCTGTGCTGAACGGGGCTGGCCGGTCTTCCCGTGCAAGCCGGGAACGAAGGAGCCCGCCACCAGGCACGGCTTCCACGACGCCATCACCGACCCGGACCAGATCCGGTCCTGGTGGGCCCGCTTGCCGGAGGCGAACCTGGCAATCGCAACCGGCGCGCCAGGACCCGACGTGCTTGACGTCGACCATCACGGCGACGCGGGCAACGGCTACTCCGCGCTCACGATGCTTAAGCGCGCTGGCCTGCTGCACAACGCCGGGGCCGTCGTCCGCACGCCGCACGGCGGCTTGCACATCTACTTCGCTGGCAGCAGCCAGGCCTCGGGCAGGCTGCCGCGGCGTCATCTGGACTTCAAGGCCGCGGGTGGCTACGTCGTCGCGCCGCCGTCTCGCATCGACGGCAGGCCTTATTACTTAATCCGCCATGCTGAACCGGCCGCAGGGCTTAGCTGGGCGGCCGTCACCGAGACGCTCGATCCGCAGGTCGGCCGGCCGCAGCGACCAGCAATCGCGGCGAACGGAGAAGATGTAAGGCGGCTCGCCGCCTGGGTGGAACGGCTGGAGGAAGGTAACCGCAACGCCGGCCTGTTCTGGGCCGCCTGCCGCGCCGTCGAATCCGGCCAGGCACGCGCGCTCGATGAGATCTCCGCCGCCGCGGCAGCTACCGGGCTCAGCCGCCAGGAGATCGCCCGGACCATCGACTCGGCCAGGCGCCGCGGTGGTCGGCAGCCAGGCCGCGAGGCGACGCTATGACTGCCCTCGCCGAAACTGGTCTGACGTCTGGCACCGCCGCGAACATTGACGCCGGCGGCACGATGTGGCGACTTCGTTCCCTCGTCGCAATGGGCCACGACGCCCGGCGGATCGCCGACGCGCTGCGGGTGCGCCCGGACGCCATCCAAGTGATCCTTGGCGGCGAAGCAGAAACGGTCAGCTCGGGGTTTCGCGATCTGACGTGCCAGCTGTGGGATGCCTGGTGGGACAAGCGCCCGCCAGAGCGGACCCGCAGCGAGCGCGGCCGGGCTCGCGATGCCCGGAAGCGGGCGGAGTTAGCTGGATGGTGCACGCCACTGGGCCTGGACGAGGACCAGCTCGACGAACCTGGCTACCGGCCCTACGCGCGGTACCGCGCCGCGACGGGCACCGGTACTGCGGGGGAGTTCCGGCCATGAGCGCGCTTTCGACAGCGCGGATTCGCCTGCGCGGCTGGAGCGCCTTGGCAGTTCGCTTGTGCGCAGCGGCTGCGGTTTCCACAGGCGGTGCTCGCATTTGCCCGGCACGGTCCTTGCTGCCGTCATCCTCGTCTGCGCCTTCGCGTGCTCTGGTTCAGAGGGGAGCAGGTTCGTGACTGTTGTTTCGCGCGTATTGGAGCACCTTGCCGCGGCCACCGAAGTTGTCGATGTTCTCGACAGCGCGTGCACGGTGTTCGAGGACCTGCTCACCTTGCTGCGCCGTCACCAGGAAGACGAGGTGTGCGCGTTCCCGGCATTCGTACTTGCCGCCTGCGCGGCGGCCAACGGCAGGGATGCGACCGGCGGAGTTTGGAAGCAGCTGCCGGAAGTATCGATGCAAGACGTGGACGACGAGCCGCCTTTGAATTGCGCTGCCGTCGCCGAAATCGCCGTCGCCGTCGCCGCCGCGAGCGACGGTCTTGCAGCCCGACTCTCCGCATGTGCGCTGTCAGCCGCCAACGAGGAGGACCGGGCTTGCTGTGAACGTGCCGCCGCGGAGGCGGCGAGGATCCGCACGCTCATGGGCGGTGTGAGTCCGCCATGACCAGACGCGCCACCTTCGGTGACTTCGCTACGAGCATCACACGGCATTTACAGCGGCTGCAGTGGGCGACTGCACTACCGGCCGCAGGTGAGCGAGCGAACGGGGCCGCCGACGTTGCCGACCTGAGCGACGCCGTGCACGCTATGGCCGACTACGCCGAAGACATCTCGGGCGTGCTCGATGCCGAATATCTTGCGCGTGACCGCGAGCTCGGGGCGTGGGTGCGCGCCGCTACTCGGGTGCGCCAGTCTCTGGAGACCGCCGAGGGGGCCTTGCCGGCGGCGCCAAGGCCCGAGAAAACCGTCGGGGCGAACAGGCCACGCGGGGGGAATGGCGACCTGCGCGCGGCCACTCGCTGGATGACAGTTGGCCGGGACTTGCTGCACACCCACGATGCCATCCAGACCGGCGGTGTCACAGCAGACGGGTCGGAATGGACACCGGTCGTCTGCTCGGCCCCGGTCGCCTGTGCCATCCTGCGCGAACTCGGCGGCTGGGCACGCCAGATAGCAGGCCACGCCTATCGGATTTCCGCCACCGGCAGCTGTCCTGCTGCGCAACGCCGGACCGTCAGTGCGGTTGGCAAGCTACTGTCTCAAGTCTCCTGGGCCATCGGCGAGGCGCAGGAACGACGTCCCGTCCGCCAAGGCCATCTCAGGCTACTCCATGCCATCCCGGTGAACGCAGTCCCAGACCCATGCCTGCCTGCCAGCGGTGACTCGGTCGTAAACCTCAGCGTCGGCGTGATCAGCACTGCCGAGCGACTCCGCATGGCCACCCGGCGTGCTTCAGTCGAGGCGCCCTGGTCGCGCCAGCTGACCAGGGAAACGCTGCGGCAGACGGCGGGCTGCTGTGCGATAAGTGCGTCCAACATGCAGATGATGCTGACCACGCTCGCTACAGACCACGACGAGCCATGGACCCGCTTCAGCGCAACCATCGCCGTTGCAGCCGACGCCGCGGATCGCGCCCGCGCGGCGTGGCTGACCGTCACTGAATCGTGGGACCCGATCACTACCGACACCCGCGGCGCAATGGGATCGGCCGGCGCTGAGGCTGCCGCGCTCGCGCTGTGGACTGGGCGGCTGGCCTACGCCAACCCGGACTGGGCCCCGGACCTCGGTCCACTGCACTCGCCTCGCTCGGCTGGTGAGTTCGCTGGCGACACAGATCAGCTGCGCTGCGCCGTCGACGCCGCGCACCACGTCTGCAACACGCTGACCCAGGTCGCCGAGGCCGATCGTGAAAAGGTGCGCGTCTCGTCGATGACGGGCCGGCTCATCGTGCCAACCCGCAGCCTGCCCGACGGCTACGACATCCCGTACCGTTTTGCCCCCGCGCCACCGTCCAGCACGGCACCGCTGTTATCCAGCTACGACCAGGCACTGCAGACAAGCGCGGAAGCGACCGCGGCCATGGCCGGTATCGCCGCCGACCTGCAGGCAGACAGCCGGGTCATCACAACAGCCCGCGCGGCGGCGCGCGCCGACCCGAACGCGTGGGCAGGTGCGCCGATCCGCGAGATGCCGGCTGACCTCGCCGGCTCTCACGGACGTAGTTCCCAGACCGCCTCACGCGATCCGCAGCTGGCGCCGCCTGGGCCAGTCGAGCGCATTCTCATCGAGCTCGACGTCGCCAGTAAGCCCGATCTCGAGCAGGCCGCGGCTATCGACAGGGCTGCCGATCAGCTCATCCTCCGCGCCGCGACTTCTGCCAGGCCCGTGCAGCCAGACCCTGATCTCGGTCGCTCGGCCGGAAGCGCGGAACTAGTCGGACACCTCATTGCCACCAACGGCAGCGTCCTCAGCGCACTGCGACCGCACCAGCCGCCGGCCCGGAAGGCCGAGTTCGAAGCCGGCGGCTAACGCGCCGGCAGTAGGTAAAGGAGTCCCGAAGTGACCATGACAGAAACCAAGATCGTTAACCGGAGCGGCGTGTTTCGGGCTGCCCGTGGCGCGGTCCCGCCCTTGCCCGCGCAACAGGCCGATGCCGATGCCGCCGATGACGCTGACCCTGGCAGTCGCAAAGCTGACCCGCCGGGCGAGCGACTTGCCTACTCCGTGGCAGAGGCCGCCTTCATCACCGGCTTGTCCCGCGACCTGCTGTACGACCAGATGCGAGCAGGCAAACTTGTGTACTTGAAAGTCGGCCGCCGACGCCTCATCACTCGCCAGAACCTCGAAGCCTTCCTCACCAGATCAGCGACGTAAGTAATCGCCCAGTCCGCCTGGCGGCCACCCTCAGGTCCAGTCGCTCGGCTGCGTCGAGCGGCAGGTCGCGGGTGGCTGCGGTGCGTCAACCGCGAGCGCGTACTACCTTCGCAGAAGCCGTCGAAACCTTCGTGATCTGGCAGCACCGTGCACCGACACGATCGCCTGGCCGTGGGGCCTTGGGTGCCTCAGGCACCATGCTCGCGCGGAAATCGCTGGAGTTCAGCAAGCAAATGCCGCCGTGACACGCCCTCGCCCGGCCAATCTAACGATCTAGCGCTTGTCAGGGATAATCTCCGTAAGCGCCGGATGCTCCAGGCCGCGCAGCGCCCTTCGGCGTACCCGGGGCGCACCGAGGCCGGGTGAGCATCCGTGTTGCCCAGCTGCCCCATCTGGTTCGGAGCGATCATTGGCGACCGGAACGTCAGGCGGCCTGCTCGATGATCCGGGCGGGCACGCACAGTCGGTGTTCAAGCACGAGATCCTGCGTCAGTACTTGCAGCCGTTTATCTCGATGCTCGGCAGTGCGTCTGCGGGGAAGCGAGTCGTCGTCCTGGACGGCTACGCGGGGCGAGGACGTTACGACGACGGAACGCCAGCGTCAGCTGAGCTAATCCTGAGGGCCATTGACAATCTCAGCACCACGCGTCGCCCGGCAGCATTCTTCGCGGAAAAGGATCGCGACAACTACGGCAGGCTCGCGGCCGTAGTAAGCGAGTATGCGAGCCGCGACGTACCCGCGAGGGCCCTCTACGGCTCAGCGGAGGATCACCTCGACACGGTGCTGGCCGCCGCCGCTGGCGTTCCGCTGTTCATGTTCCTGGATCCGTGCGGTGCAGGACTGTCCTTCCATCGACTCGCGTCCGTGCTGGCCGGCGCGCGTCGCCTCGTCCGCCCGCAGACGGAAGTCCTGCTCAACTTCAGCGCGGACTTGTCACGGCGGACGGCTGGTGTCCTGAAGGCTGGACAGGCTGATCACCCAGGCGTGAGGCTGATGGACGAGACTTGCGGCGGCCAATGGTGGCGGCAGACCGCGCTGACCGCGCGTCGCGACTCGGCCAGGGGAACCTTCGAACCGGTGGCCGCTGCAGTGGCTGAGGGCTATGCCATGCGCCTGGCGCGCGCCGGGTCAATGATGCACGTGACGGTGCCTGTCCGGCGTCGCCTCCACCATCAGCCGATCTATCACCTCGTGTTCATGACGCGCAGCACTTACGGCCTATGGGTTTTCGCGGACGCGATCGGCAAGGCAAGGAAGGCGTGGCTGCGCCAACTGGGTGGCCTCGACGATGACGCCGCTGAGGGAATGTTGTTCACGCCGGCGGACGACATGGCGTGGCTAATTGAGGGTGAGGGAGAGCGAGCCACTGAGATGGTGGTGGCTAACCTGCGTGGCCTGATCGGCCGGACCGGTCGCGTCAAGCTCGTCGATCGCGCTCTTGAAGTGTTCGGTGACGCGTACGGTGTTGCGACCGAGTCGACGGTGACAGCTGCGCTGAGCAGGCTGGTTGCCGCAGGCGAACTAGTGGTTTACAGCAAGCCGAAGCAGCTCAGGGATCGTGTCGTCGGAAGGCCGTGACCCTAGCTCGCGGCGACTGCCGCCAGCACGGGCAGCTCGTCCCAGACCCGGCCTTCGAGCTCCCGGCCGCCTGCCTTCGCAGTGCGGCCACCCCACTGCTTGAAGAAGAACGGCACGCTGCTGCTGACGCAGCGATCACGGAGATCCGTGATCCACGCCGGGTCGGGTGGCCGCCGGTTCGGGCCGGACTCACCGCCGGCGATGACCCAGCCGATGCCGTCTAGGACGAGACTGCCAAGCGGGCCGAGCAGAGGCTCGCACGACAGAAACCTGACTGAGGCAGGCACCGTACGGAGGTCGTCGACCCGCAACAACACATCGCTGTTCTCGACCGACACACCCATCCACAGGTTTGGCGGCCAGTCCAGCAGGCCGGCGACCTTACGCAGCCTTGATGAGCGCTTAGTGAGGATCTGGTAGGTGTGTTGCGGCGTTTCCGCGATTACGGCGAACACGTCGCGCACGAAGGAAAGCGGCACCCGCGCGTGGAACAGGTCGCTCATCGAGTTGACGAAAACCAGCCGGGGCGATCGCCAGTCGTGCGGCTCGGCCAGTGCACCAGGGTGAAGGCTGACGCCAAAGCCTGGGCCAGAGGTTCGAGGGTCACCGTCGACCTGGTATTTCGCGGCTCCCATGGCCTTGAGCCGCTTGGCGAGCGCGAGTGCGTAGCAGTTGTCGCATCCTGCGGAGATACGGTCGCAGCCGGTAGTGGGATTCCAGGTGACCTCTGTCCACTCGATGGTCGTTCGCGTCCCCATGAGTCCCATCCTCTACCGCATTCCTCACGCCTTACCACGGTCGGCTGGACGGGGCTCGGGTGAGATAATAAATTTTTACCGCTATTAATTTAACACTGCGGAGTGAGATGGCGGTAGGGCCAGGTCGGCGGAAGCGCGCCGACAGCAAATACGTGGAGCAGGCGGCCAGGTTGGCAGCCCTGCTCCGCGAACGTCGGCTGCAGGCTGACCTGACCCAGGAGCAGCTAGCCTCTCGCGCCGGTGTACCGCTGTCGACATTGCGGAAGATCGAGACTTGCCAAGTGAGCGAACCGTGTTACTTCGCGGTAGTCGATCTGCTCCGGGCTCTAGGGGTGGCAGTGCTGGAACTTACCGCGCCCCAATAGGGACAGTCATGGGCCGGGGCAGCTTGCCCACGGTAGGCAACGCCCGCGCCGCGCGTCGTGGCTCCGCGGCGTGGGATCGGAGCAGCACCGGGCCGTCAGCTGATGTTGACGAGCGAGTGAGGAGCACGGCCGCGGACGGACTCGAGGCGGCCAGCTTGTGCGGTGCGCGGTCCGCAGATGCCGTGCGGACAGTGCGGGCGAGTCTGCTGCCGATGACCGGATGCGAGGAACGCGCCCATGAGCCAATGATCTCGTACCCCGATAGGGGAACGGCCATCTATCTCAAAACCACGAGCGCACACGAGTACTTCTGTTCAAGGAGCAATCGCGAGGGATCGCGGCCTAATCACGAGGCGCTTAGTCCGGAGATCAACCAAGCCAGTAACGTTCGCCATGCCAAAAAGACTTGCTCAGGCAGCCAGCTATGTGTCGCATCACCCGAGCACTCTAAGTCGCGACGCTCTTGGGTGTCGTGGAGGATCCTCAGCTACCGGCTGGAAGGCGCATACCACTCCCTCTCTCAAGTTCTCCCAATCGCCTCTATTTAGAAGATCACGATAATGCACGAAGTGATCGGCGCCATTGGAGGCCAGGAAGCCGAATCCCTTATCGGACTTCAGGGTTTTCAGGACCCCGGTCTGTCTAGCCATACTGTCCGGTGCAGCCCGTCGTTGACTCTCAGTCAGAAGTACGCGGTACTGCTTGGCCTTCCCGGCAACGTAATTCGCTGCATCCTCAGCAAGTTGTCCTGCATACCCCTGCAATTGCAGCAGCCGATCGGCCGCTTCGTCGACAAGTAGATCAACTCGTGATGCCCCAGCTATCTCGACTGACAACTCGAGCAGTTCCGCAGCATACTCGTAGTCCGAGGAGTCGATGGCCCTTCGAACGCCTGCGGAGACGGCTCGCAACGCGATGATCACCGCAGTCCTCTTCTCACGTACGCTGGCGTCCTTGAGCATGAGCATGTGCTTGCATGACTCGGCCGCATCACGCATATTGCCCATGCAGTAGTGCGCCCATGCAATATTTCCAGATATCGCCGAGCTGTCCGGATCCATTCTTGCGGCATGCTGAAGCATCTCCAGTGCCCGCTGCGGCTCACCCGCCTCGTCTAGCAAGTATGAGCCGTAATGGAAGTAACTGACAGCGTTTTCAGGTGCAAGTTCCAGAGATCGCTCGTAGGCCGCCAGCGCAGCCGAGTGATCTCCCATGGTCGATCTAACGAAACCTTCAACTCGCCACGTCTCGTAGTAGCTAGGGGCCAGACCTTGAGCCTCTGAGCACAGCAACAAGGCGGCCCGGGGATCACTGTCAACTTGCCGAATACCATCACGCAGCAAGCGGGCGACATGAAAGTCACCCGGTCCTCTCACGTTGACAGTTTCTGGAGAATAAGGCGTTGCGTATGCCGCCGCCAACTCCTGTCCGAGGCCCATCAACTCATGCTGGCGGGCCACAAGCCAGCGACGCTCCTCGGGCGACACGGGATGACGTTTATCAAGATATTGAGTTCCGAATTCCGACAACTGATATACGGTATCCACGCTCTGACCGGACGCTTGGCTGGACATGTAGACAAAGTTAGTTCTAATAAGCTGCAGCAGGGCCGATTGGATTCTGGTGGCTACGAACTCATTTAGAAACGCCAGTTCTGCCTGGTTTCTCACACCCGGAAGGACCTGCATGCAGCGGAGGACCGCCTTCGCGTCGTCTTCAAGGTATTCATAGACATTGGACATGCAGAAGTCTAGTAGCAGCCCGTTGTCCTCCAGAAGCTCTTCAGGCCGACGGCCTGCCTGCACTCCTGCAACAAACCAGCGGATGAAGGCTGGATGGCCGCTCATATTGCTTGCCAGGTACTCCACTGCGTTTTGCGATAGATCAATCAGCTGGGAGACGTCTCGCACCCGGGCCAGAGCTCGTAGAAGGCGAACGGAGTCGTCAAGGTTAAGCTCATCCAGTTGGACCGGATTCTCGATTCCAAGTCCTACGCGACTCGTTATGACAACCTTGCTGCCTTCAGGAAGTTCCAGCAGAAAGTCGCGCAAGCGACTATCGAGCACGGTTTCGAGGTTGTCCAGAATTAGCAGGATCCTGAAACTCTCAAGGTACGCCAGCACTTCCGGAACAGGATCGGCCGAGTTTGCTGGGCCAAGCTGAGCTGCCGCCGCCGCGAAGAGGCCGAGCGACGACTCGATTGCGCCGTTGATTCTCTTGATCTCATAGGTCGTCAAGCTGGTCGCTTTGGCGGTTACCCATACGACTGCGTCGAACCTGACGGCGGGATCGTCGAGCAGCTCATAAGCAGCCTTGAGCGCCAAAGAGGTTTTGCCGATGCCCCCGTCTCCCAGTACTGACACTACGGGATAGGGTCCTTTGATCGCTTTCTTGATCCGGCGGAGATGGTCCTTGCGACCCAAGAATCCTGTCTCATCGAAGTCTGGAATGGGCAAATTGTGCTGCGGCCCTCGATACGGGTCAGCAGGTAGGTTTATCGTCAGGCCAAGTACGTAGGACGGGTCACTCTGCAATCGCTCGATCGTCTCGGACAGTGTCGTCCACACAGTTGATAGGTGAGAGGCGATCAGCTCGTCCGCGCTATCAAGTAGATAAGCCGAGTCGTCGATCTCCATAGGCCTAATGTGGGCGACGCGATTACGTATCTCGATCAGGCGCCGCAGGCGCGGAGCCAGCGCCTTGAGGGAGGCGACCAGGTCTTCAGGAAGACAGCTTCGATTGCTTGCGAGAGCCTCGTAGCTGTCGCTGAAGTCGAGGTACGGAAGAAGCCCTGGGAGAGCGGTTGTGGCACCATGACCGTCGTCGGCTCTTCGTGACTGTGCACGTTGCGCTCGGTCAGCCGGGAGGATGTCATCGATTGCTCGGTCACCAAGATTTGCCTCAATCGCCGCACGCATGTCGTCTTCAATCGCAGCAATCAGAGCGAAGCACGTGAGCCTGGTAGCGCTGTAAGCCATTGACACCCCACGATTGGCTTTCATCTGCCTGCAGGCCCTTGGCATCGCCCTCTGGCAGCCCTGCTTCAGATCCTTGTCCGGTCGCGCCTAGGATATCGGTTATAGGGCGGTTGGTCTGCGCGAAGTAGTGATCTTGGCGTTGCAGCAAATCGGCTGCTCTTGCCGGACGTGGAGTTCTTGGCAAAAGGCCGCTCGCAGTACGCTCATCGGCTACATCCGGACGACATCAGCTCACAGAGCGACCCGATCTGTGAGCCCCGGCGGATAATCGGCGAAGAGCCGTCGGCGGCACAGAACGGCGGATCGGCGACGGCTGCTGTGTATTCAACGGTCACATGCACCGACCGGGCGGCCACGATCCCAGGCAGTTCCGATCCGATCCGCCAACCGACCAGCTTGGTGTCTGGCTAGAGCAGTTTGGTCGGGGTCTAGGTTGCTGACTGGAGGTCGCCCGGCCGAAGCCGGGCAGCTGTCAGCTCGGTGCTTCGCCGAAGATCCGGTCCATGACGACGGCGCCAGTCGTAATGACTGGCCGCAGTTCGCGCCGGTAGATCGTTTCCGTCGTGCGAGTGTTGGAGTGCCCAGCTAGGCGCGCGATCTCCTCCACCGGTACTCCGCCTTCGGACATGAGCGACACGAACGTGTGGCGAAGTTCCCGAGGACTCCAGCTTCCCTCAATGTCGGCATCTTTGAGCACCTGGCGGAAGGTGCGCCGCACGTTGTGCGCGTCCAGTGGCGTACCGACATTCGAGGCGAACACCAGTCCGTGATCCTGCCACAGCGGTCCGGCCTTCAGCCGCTCCTCCGCCTGCCTCACCTTGTGAGCCTTGAGCGCAGTGACGGCCGACTGAGGAAGTTGCAGCGTCCGCCGCGACTTCTCGGTCTTGACGTCCCCGTGAGCGCGGACCGAGCGCCACACGGCCACGTGCGGGGGAACGGGAGGACTTGCGTCCGGGTTGCCGTCGAGGTCCACGTGATCCCAGCGCAGGGCGCGCGCCTCCTCCGTCCGGCAGCCGGTCATCAAGCACAGCACGATGTACGCGTGCAGCCGCGAGCTCTCGGCGGCCGTGATCACCGCCTGCGCTTGGGCCAGTGTCAGCGACTTCGACGGCCTGCCTTCCTGACCCTTCGGCGGCCGGATCAGCGCGCCGACGTTCCGTCCGACGAGGTCGCGCGCCTCTGCGTAGCGGATGGCCCGGACGAGGCAGTTGTGAGCGTCTTGCACCGTCCGAGTTGCTCTCGTCGTCGCCAGCTTGTCCAGAGCGTGCCGGACGTCGGCTGCCGTCAGCTCCCTGAGCTTCACCGCACCGATGAGGTCAGCCAGTGGGGTTACCACTTCACGGCGTGTGCTGATCGTTTTCTCCGAGCGGTCGGCGAGACCGTACGCCAGCCAGTCGTCAACGGCTTGCCGCACGGTGTAATGCGGCGCTGTGTGGAGGCCGCTGTCAAGTTCCCTGCGCAGCTCGCGCAGCTTGTCACGCACCTCGGTCTTGGTCCGGCCGGAAACCTTCCGCCGGATTCGCCGCTTGCCGTCTGCGCTCCAGCCGAGGGAGACGGCACCGATGTAGCGCTGCTTAGCCTCGTCGAAGTAGATGGAGTCCTCGCCATGCCCGCGTCGAGCGCTCATACATCGAGCGTAACGCGATGGCTCCCCATTTGGCTCCCTGCGCATGCGCATGCTGTGGATAAGGAGCCAACGTACGGTCTGACCTGGCCTTCCTGGGTGGAGCTGAGGGGATTTGAACCCCTGACCCCCTCGATGCGAACGAGGTGCGCTACCGGACTGCGCTACAGCCCCATGGAACGCCAGACAGCGTAGCAAACA
>Ga0335075_10002884_pt1 | contig 27499 bp, 24 predicted proteins | sample Lox_Sample_24_FD_206723 | JGI IMG/M metagenome (GOLD analysis project Ga0335075, IMG submission 206723) | Soil microbial communities from Loxahatchee National Wildlife Refuge, Florida, United States - Lox_Sample_2.4 | ecosystem: Environmental > Terrestrial > Soil > Wetlands | place: USA...
GCGATCGAAGCCCGCGTCCCCGGCGTGCTCGGCATCCACATCGAAGGACCCTTTCTCAACGTGGAGCGCAAAGGCGTTCACGACCCCGCGAAGCTGCGCGAGCTCGATGTCGGCGCGGTGGGCCTGCTGACCTCCCTGGGTATCGGGCGCACCCTGGTGACGCTGGCGCCGGAGATGACCAAGCCGGGGATCATTCAAAAGCTCGCCGGCGCCGGCGTCATCGTTTCCGCCGGTCACACCAACGCGACCTATGCGGAGGTGGTTGCCGCGCTGCACCACGGGCTCACCGGCTTCACCCATCTCTTCAATGCCATGTCGCAGCTCACCGGCCGCGAGCCCGGTGTGGTGGGGGCGGCGCTGGAAAACCTCGACAGCTGGTGCGGCATCATCGTCGATGGCCAGCACATCTCGCCGGTCGTGCTTCGCCTCGCGATGCGTTGCAAGCCATCGACCCGATTCATGCTGGTCACCGATGCCATGCCGAGCGTCGGTACCGACGCCCGCTCTTTCAAGCTCGAGGGCCGTGACATCACCGTTTCCGGCAACGTCTGTATCGACGAAGACGGCCGTCTCGCCGGGTCCAACATCGACATGGCGAGCTGCGTACGCAACGCCGTGAACCTGCTCGGGGTCTCCCTGCCGGAAGCCGTGCGCATGGCGAGCCTCCATCCCGCCGAGTTCCTCGGCCTTGCCGACCAGCTCGGCCGTATCGAGCGCGGCTATCGGGCCAATCTCGTGCTGGCTGACGACAAGCTCAACGTCCTGGAGACCTGGATCGACGGGCAGACCGCCGCCAGGTGAGCGTTGCAGGCGCACGGCTTGCTCCGATGCAGTCACACCCGCACTCACCAGGGCCCGCGCGGCGTGGGCCTGGCCGCGGCAGGAGGAGATTGGCCGATGACTCATTCGCAGCAGATCCAGGCACTTCGCGAGCGCGCCCGCCAGCACATCTCGCAAGGGGCGGTGACCCCGGACTACCAGCTCGATCGCGAGAATTCGATCCGGATCCTCAACGAGGCGCTGGCCACGGAGCTCGTCTGCACGCTCCGCTACCAGTTCCATTACTTCATGGCGACCGGCATCCACTCGCAGGCCGTCAAGCAGGAGTTCAAGGAGCACGCGCGCGAGGAGCAGGAGCATGCCGAGCGCATCGCGGAGCGGATCAAACAGCTCGGCGGCAAGCCGATGATGAATCCCGCTCACCTGACGGACCTGAGCCACAGCGAATACCGTGAAGGCACCTCGCTCGCGGACATGATTCGCGAAGACCTGATCGCCGAGCGCATCGCGGTCGAGAGTTACCGCGAGATGATCCGCTATTTCGGCGAGCGCGACCCGACCTCACGGGTGATGATGGAGGAAATCCTCGCCAAGGAGGAAGAGCACGCGGACGAGCTGACCGACCTGCTGTTCGCGGTCGAGCCCGCCACGGGTGAGGGCGCGAGGCCGCTTTACTTCGCCGACGAAGTCCCCGCCGCCAAGGCCGCGGGTGAGGCCCATCGCGAGAGCACGCCAGGCCGCGGCAGCGGTGGCGGCTCCGGCTCCGGGGGATCGAAGAAGCCGAGCTAGGCGGCACCCTCAACCGGCGCGGCGCAGCCGCTCACGCCCCCCATAGCGCTCGGCCATCTTTTCGAGGGGCAGCGGGCGGATGCGCGCGGCCTGGGCCGCGCAGCCGAACGCTTCGAAGCGCGCCTTGCAGATCTCGCGCGCCGCTGCCGTCGCCGCCTTGAGAAACCTGCGCGGATCGAAGTCAGCCGGCTGGGTGGCCAGCGAGCGCCGCGCCGCGGCGGTCATGGCGATGCGGATGTCGGTATCGATGTTCACCTTGCGCACACCGTGGCGGATGCCGGCCTGGATCTCCTCGACCGGAACGCCGTAAGTCTCGGGGATGTCGCCGCCATGCTGGCGCAGCACAGCCAACCACTCCTGCGGCACCGACGATGAGCCGTGCATGACCAGGTGGGTGTTTGGAACCGCCCGGTGAATCTCCTCGATGCGGGCGATTGCGAGCACTTCCCGCGTCGGCTGGCGGGAAAACTTGTATGCCCCGTGAGACGTGCCGATCGCGATGGCGAGCGCGTCCACCCCGGTGCGCTCGACGAAGTCGGCGGCCTGGGACGGGTCCGTCAGCAGTTGTTCCCGCGTGAGCGTTCCCTCGGCTCCAACCCCATCTTCCTTCCCCGCCACACCGGACTCGAGCGATCCCAGACAGCCGAGCTCGCCCTCGACCGAGACACCGACGGCGTGCGCCATGTCGGCCACGCGCCCGGTGACTTCCACGTTGTACTCATAGGGCGCAGGCGTCTTCATGTCCTCCCGCAGCGACCCATCCATCATCACGCTGGTGAATCCCGAGCGGATGGACGCCTGGCAGACCGCCGGACTCGCGCCGTGATCCTGGTGCATCACCAGGGGAATCTGCGGCCACGTCTCGACGGCCGCCTGCGCGATGTGACGCAGGAAGGGCTCGCCCGCGTAGCTGCGCGCCCCGGCGGACGCCTGCAGGATCGCCGGGCTGTCGGTCTCCGCCGCGGCCTGCATGATCGCCTGCACCTGCTCCATGTTGTTGATGTTGAATGCCGGAACGCCGTAGCCGGACTCGGCCGCATGATCGAGCAGCTGTCGCAGCGAAATGAGTGCCATGCCGTTCTCCGAAGGTCAGTATGAGGTCAGGCGGAATGCGCCAGCCGCGGCTGGGTCGCCGCATGAAAGATCGCGAGCTGCTCGAGACCGAGATAGGGCGCGCCTATGCGCCAGGCATCCGCCGCCTCGAGCGGCGCGGCCGGGTCCGCCAGAGCGGGCAGCACGAGGTCCGCCGCGGCGAAATCCTGGCCCCGGGTCCAGTCGCTCGGGGTCGCCACGGTGAGAAGGCCGGCCGCCTTCGCGGATGCCACACCGATTGCCGAGTCCTCGAACGCAACGGCCCGCCGGGCCGAGACGCCCAGCCGGCTGAGCGCGAGCATGTATATATCGGGAGCAGGCTTCTTGCGCGGCACGGCATCGCCCGTGGCGATGACACTGAAACCCGCCAGCCCCTCGTAGCCCAACGCGCCCTCGAGCAGCGCAGAGACGTTCTCGGGCGATGTCGTCGAGGCGATGGCCAGCCGCACGCCCGCATCGCGCGCCTCGCTCATCAGCCTGCGCACCCCGGGTCGGACAGGCACTTTGCCGAGCTTTATCCTTTCGAGATAAAAGGACGTCTTGGTGGCATGCAGACGCGGAATCAGGCCGTGCAGCCGGCCGCGGTCGCGCTGGCTGAGGCGTGCCCGCCCGAAGAACGCGCCGAGCCGCTCCTTGCCGCCCGTGACCTGCAGGAGGTCGCGATAGAGCTCCCGGCTCCAGCAGAAATCGAGCTCGTGCGCGCGGAAGGCGTCGTTGAAGGACTGGCGGTGCGCCTCCTCCGTGTCCGCGAGCGTGCCGTCGACGTCGAAAATCAAGGCTTCAATCCGCATGTCTATCGCTCGATCTCTTGAGCCGTGCCACTGGCCGTCCTTGGCGGCAGGGCCCCCGACCCGCGCATCCATGCGCGGGCGCTCGCCCGAGCGAGGACACGTTAAGTGTCCTCGCTGAAAGCACGGGCTCGCCCGCGCTCGCGCGCGAGGCAATCCTTGCGCCGCTCCATCAGCCTCCAGATCATGGGTGTGAAGATGAGCTGCATCGCCAGGTCCATCTTGCCGCCCGGGCAGACGATGGTGTTGGGCCGCGACATGAAGGAGTCGTGGAGCATCGACAGCAGGTACGGAAAGTCGATTCCGCGCGGATCCTGGAAGCGGATCACCAGGAACGATTCGTCCGGCGACGGGATGAAGCGGGCGATGAAGGGATTCGAGGTGTCGACGACCGGCACGCGCTGGAAGTTGATGTGCGTGCGGGAGAACTGCGGGCAGATGTAGCTGAGGTAGTCCGGCATCCGGCGCAGGATGGTGTCGGTGACCGCCTCGGCCGAATAACCGCGGGTCGACTTGTCGCGATGCAGCTTCTGGATCCACTCCAGGTTGATGACCGGCGTGACGCCGATCAGCAGATCCACGTGCTGCGCGACATCGACCTCGTCCGTCACCACGGCACCGTGCAGCCCCTCATAGAAAAGCAGGTCGGTATCGCCCGTCACGTCCTCCCACTCCGTGAAAGTGCCCGCCTTCTGACCGTGGCGCGCGGCCTCGACGTCATCGTGCAGGTACCTGCGCACTTTGCCGGTGCCAGCCGCGGCATATCCCTGGAAGAGATCCTCGAGCTCCGCGAACAGGTTCGCTTCCGGACCGAAGTGACTCAGCCGGTGATCCCCGCGGGCCAGCGCCTCCGCGAGCTGTTCCCTCATGCCCGCGCGGTCGTAGCGGTGGAAGCTGTCCCCCTCGACGAACGCGGCCTTGATGCGGTCGCGGCGGAAGATCTGCTCGAATGTCTTGCTCACCGAGGTCGTGCCTGCTCCCGAGGAGCCGGTGACTGCGATGATCGGATGACGCGCGGACATGGATCACCTCCTCAGATGCGCTGGGTAAAGAGCCCACGCGTGGCGAAGAGCGGCACGTCGAGCTCGAATTCGTTGTGGTCGCGATGATAGTGCTCGATGCGCTCGACCTCGGAGCGCGCGCCGAACACGAAGCTGACGCGCTGATGCAGGCTCTCGGGAACGACATCGAGGATCGGCCCGTGGCCCGTGCTCGCCCGCCCGCCGGCCTGCTCGATCAGGTATCCGATCGGGTTCGCCTCGTAGAGCAGCCGCAGGCGCCCGGGCCTCCCCGGATCCTTGCGGTCGCGCGGGTACATGAAGACTCCGCCGCGCATGAGGATACGGTGCGTCTCAGCCACCAGCGAGGCGATCCACCGCATGTTGAAATCCGTGCCGCGCGGCCCGCTCTGGCCCGCCAGGCACTCGTTGACGTAGCGGCGGATGGCCGGCTCCCAGTGGCGGGAGTTGGATGCGTTGATGGCGAATTCGGCGGTGGTCTCGGGCACCCGCAGGTTGGGGTGCGTCAGCATGAATTCGCCGATCTCCTTGTCGAGCGTGAATCCGTTGACGCCGCAGCCGGTCGACAGCACCAGCATGGTCGCCGGTCCATAGATCGCATAGCCCGCGCACACCTGCGCGCTCCCCGGCTGCAGGAAGTCCGCCGGAGTCGGCTCGCAGATCCCCTCCGGACATTTCAATACGGAGAAGATGCTGCCGACGGAAACGTTGACGTCGATGTTGGATGAGCCGTCCAGCGGATCGAAGAGCAGCAGATAACGCCCGCGCGGGTAGGCGGTGGGTATGGAGTACGGCTGGTCCTGTTCCTCGGAGAGCATTCCCGCGAGCTGTCCGCCCCACTCGTTGGTGCGTACGAAGATCTCGTTCGCGAGTACATCGAGCTTCATCTGCGTCTCGCCCTGGACATTGACGGTGCCCGCATCCCCGAGGGCGTTCGCCAGCGCGCCCTTGCCTATCAGCATCGCAATCCGCTTGCACGCCAGGCGCACGTCATTGACGAGCGCGGTGAAACTGCCGACCGGCACGCTCACGCCCGCCGCCGCGTTGAGCCGCCGCTGCTCCTCGATGAGGAACCTGGTGATCGTGCCCGTGGTCATGGTGGTCGCCCCTCAAGCGTTTGCGGAAAACACTCGACTCGCCCGTATGTCGGGTTCTTCGATGGTCTCGAGCTCCTGCCGACAGATGGATCCGCCCTTGCGCTCGAACAGCCGGCTCGCCTGCCGCAGCCGCGCCCGGTCGAGCGCGTTCCTGATGGACCGCGCGTTGGCAAAGTGCGGCTGTGCGCGCCGCTTCTCGATATACTCCCGCAGCGCCTCGTCGGCCGGCACGCTCAACCGATACTGCATCTGCTGCAGCATCAGCCGCGCGATCGCGACCAGCTCCGCCGCCGTGTAGTCCGGAAAGTCGATGTGGTGCGCGATCCGCGACGACATCCCCGGGTTGCTGCGGAAGAAGGTCTCCATCCGGTCCTTGTACCCGGCCAGGATGACGACCAGGTCGTCGCGCTGGTTCTCCATCACCTGCAGCAGGATCTCGATCGCTTCCTGCCCATAGTCGCGCTCGTTCTCCGGACGGTAGAGGTAGTACGCCTCGTCGATGAAGAGCACCCCACCCATCGCCTTCTTCAGCACCTCACGCGTCTTCGGCGCCGTATGCCCGATGTATTGCCCGACGAGGTCATCGCGCGTGACCGCCACCAGGTGGCCTTTGCGTACGTAGCCGAGGCGATGGAGGATCTCCGCCATGCGCATCGCCACCGTGGTCTTGCCGGTGCCGGGATTGCCCGTGAAGGACATGTGCAGCGCCGGGGGACCGGACGAGAGTCCGACGGCACGACGCAGCTTGTCGATGAGCAGCAGCGCCGCGATGTCGCGGATGCGGCTCTTGACGGGCGCAAGCCCTACGAGCTCGCGGTCGAGGCTGTCCAGCACCTCCCCGACGTGCGAGTCGCGGTACACCGCCTCCAGGTCGTAAGGCTCATCGACTCTCGCGTTCATGCGCGGCGCTCAATAGCGCTCTCCCTCGGGACGCTCCGTCGCATACGAGCGCGTCGTGTAGCGCACGCTGCGGCCCGGCCCTTCCTCGCGCGCCAGGGAAAATCCCGGCTCGGCCGCGGGCCGGCCGACGATGAATGACAACCGCAGCGACTCCCGCCCGCGCGTGGAATCGAACGCGTTGACCTTGATGTAGTGGCCGGGAAAGGTCTTGCGGCATGCGTTCACCTCCGTCATGACGCCGGCGGCGTCGCGGATGTCGAACATCGGGGTGCCGAACATCTCCCAGTAGGTATTGCGCGGATGCGGATCGTCCGTGTATTCGACCGAAACCGCCCAGCCGTTGCCGAGGCAGTAGTCGATCTGCCGCCCGATCTGCTCGTCGGTGAGGTCGGGCAGGAAGGAGAAGGTACCTTGCGTGACTCTCATGAAAGCCTCCTCAGGCAACGGCCGGCGTCGGCACGAAGTCGGGTGTGTCGGTACTCGCGTAGTTGAACGTCACCTCGCCCCAGACATCGAGCGCCGCCTTGAGGGGCGCGCAGTCGCGGGCGGCCGCGGCCAGGATTTGCGGCCCCTCGTTCCAGATGTCCCGGCCCTCGTTGCGTGCCAGCACCATCGCCTCGAGCGCCACGCGGTTGGCCACCGCGCCGGCGGCGATCCCCATGGGATGGCCGATCGTGCCGCCGCCGAACTGCAGCACCACATCCTCGCCGAGATAGTGCAGCAGCTGGTGCATCTGCCCGGCGTGAATGCCGCCGGATGCGACCGGCATGACGCCGTGTAGGCCTGCCCAGTCCTGCTCGAAGAAGATGCCGCGCTGCAGGTCGAGCGCGTTGCGCCCTTCGCGCAGCACGTTGTAGAAACCCTGCACGGTGTTGGGATCACCCTCGAGCTTGCCCACCACCGTGCCGGCATGGATGTGATCGACGCCGGCGAGGCGCATCCACTTCGCGATCACCCGGAAGGACACGCCGTGCGTCTTCTGCCGGGTGTAGGTGCCGTGTCCGGCGCGGTGCAGGTGCAGGATCATGTCGTTGCGGCGCGCCCAGCGCGACATCGACTGGATGGCGGTGTAGCCGATCACGAGGTCGATCATGACGATCACCGAGCCGATCTCCCTGGCGAACTCCGCCCGCTCGTACATGTCCTCCATGGTTCCGGCGGTCACGTTGAGGTAGGTCCCCTTCACCTCGCCGGTGGCGGCCTGCGCGCGGTTGACGGCTTCCATGCAGTAGAGAAAGCGGTCGCGCCAGTGCATGAACGGCTGCGAGTTGATGTTCTCGTCGTCCTTGGTGAAGTCCAGGCCGCCTTTCAGCGCCTCATAGACCACGCGGCCGTAGTTCTTGCCGGAGAGGCCGAGTTTGGGCTTGACGGTGGCGCCGAGGAGCGGCCGGCCGAACTTGTCGAGCCGCTCGCGCTCGACCACGATTCCGGTCGGCGGCCCGGCGAAGGTCTTCACGTAGGCGACGGGGAAGCGCATGTCCTCCAGCCGCAGCGCCTTGAGCGGCTTGAAGCCGAAGACGTTGCCGATGACCGAGGCGGTCAGGTTGGCGATGGACCCCGGCTCGAAGAGGTCGAGGTCGTAGGCGATGTAGGCGAAGTACTGGCCCGGTGAGCCGGGCACCGCCTCCACGCGGTAGGCCTTGGCCCGGTATCGGTCGCAGGCCGTGAGGCGATCCGTCCACACGACCGTCCAGGTGGCGGTGGAGGATTCGCCGGCCACGGCCGCCGCGGCTTCCTCCGGCTCGACCCCGTCCTGCGGGGTGATGCGAAAGAGCGCCAGCACGTCGGTGGCCGCCGGCGAGTAGTCGGGGTTCCAGTAACCCATCTGCGCGTATTTCAGCACTCCCGGCCGGTAACGCGCGGCGCCGGATTTGGCGCGCTTGCTGTCGTCGAGGACTCTCATGCGGGGCTCCCACGGCTGCCCGGTTTGGGTACGCGGGAATCCTCGGGCTTGATTTCCATTAGGTCCAGTTAGATATTATTGCCGTCCGAATAAGAGATCCTTATGGATGCGTAACGTTACACTCAGACAAATGCGGGTTTTCGCCGCCGTGGCGCGCCACCTCTCCTTCACCCGCGCGGCGCAGGAGCTGCACCTGACACAACCCGCCGTATCGCAACAGGTGAGCCTCCTCGAGGCGGAGGTCGGCATGCCGCTCTTCGAGCAGAGCGGCCGCAAGATCCGCCTCGCGCCGGCCGGGTTGGAGCTGCTGCGCTACGCGACCCAGGTCACGGAGCTGCTGCGCGAGGCGGGCGAGACGCTGGCCGCGATGCGCGGCCTGAAGCGCGGTGTCTTGAAACTGGGAGCCGTCAGCACCGCGAAGTACTTCGCGCCGACACTGCTTTCCGCCTTCACGCCCGCCTATCCCGAGGTCGCGATCAAGTTCACTGTCGCCAACCGCGAGGAGATCGTGAAGCTCCTCGGCGCGAACGAGCTCGACCTCGTCATCATGGGACGGCCGCCGCGGGAGCTCGACACGACTGCGGAGCCCTTCGCACGCCATCCCCTGGTGATCATCGCCCCTCCGGAGCATCCCCTCACCCGCCGCCATCGCATTCCACTCAAGTCGCTGGCGCGGGAGAGCTTCGTCATCCGCGAGCAGGGCTCGGGCACGCGTGCTTCCATGGAGCATGTCTTTCGCGAGCGCGGCGTGACGTTCCGCGCCTCCATGGAGGTGAGCAGCAACGAGACCATCAAGCAGGCGGTGATGGCCGGCATGGGACTCAGCTTCATCTCCTCGCACACCATCGCTCTCGAGGCCGAGACCGGCAAGCTCGCGATCCTCGATGTCGTCGGGCTGCCGGTCGTGCGCGACTGGTATGTGATTCACCTGCGCGAGAGGATCCTCTCGCCCATCGCCTCGGCGTTTCGCGGCTATCTGCTGGAAAACGGTGCGCGTGTCATCCTGGAAACGGTCGGCGATGTCGCGAAGCCGCGCCGTACGTAATTCGTTGCAATACAAGGACAATCGCTCACAATCCGCGCCCTCCCGCTCTCCAGAATCGCCGACTGCGAGGAGAGCTCATGAGACATCAATTCGACCCCCCGCGCCTCCGGGTGCGCGGCGGTTTCCTCCTGACACCGCTGTTGCTGCTGCTCGCAGGCTGCGGCGGCGGCGACAACGCGGCGATTCGCGTTCTCAACGTCAGCCAGGATTACACCGCGATCAACGTCTTCGACGGCAGCACCAGCACCGACCCCACCGTCGCGGACGTCACCTCCGGCACTCTCAGCAGCTATTCCGGCATCTCCTCCGGCTCGCAGACTCTCTACTTCACCGAGGGCGGCAATACTCAGACTTCGTCCCTGACCTCGGAGACGGAATCGTTCACGACGGGTGAGCACCGGACGTATGTCACCTACGGCGACAACGGAGAGTTCGGCGAGTATGAGATCGACGATAACGAGGCGCCCCCGGGCGGCAGCGACGCCAGTGTCGAAGTGCTCGATACGGCCAACGATGCCGGCGGCCTCGACGTGTACTTCGCCGGCTCCGGCGCCTCGCTCACCGGCATATCCCCGAATTTCACCGGCCTGGTCGCCGGCAAGGCAACCTCTTTCACCTCGGTCGCGTCCGGCACGTATCAGCTGACCGTCACCGGGACGGGAAACAATTCCGACGTGCGCCTGCAGGTCCCGAGCGTCACCCTGGATGGCGGCGAGGTCGTCACGATCGTGATCACGGAAAGCGCGGGCGGGTATCTGGTGAACGCCTACGTCCTCCCGCAGGGCGGCTCACTCACGACCGATCTGAATCCCAACGCAAGGATTCGGGCGGTAGTTGGATTGACCAGCGGCTCCGACATCTCCGCGACCGTGGGATCGACTGCGGTCATCACCAACGCGTCGCCTGCTTCGATCGGCACGTATCAGATGGTGCCTGTCGGAACCGGGACCGTGCCGGTGTCGGTGACCGTCAGCGGCGTAGCGGTCTCCTCGCCGGAGCAGGCCCTGGCGGCGGGCCAGGACTACACGCTGCTCATCTACCAGGGAACGGGCGGCATCGAGGAGAACTGGCTGGTCGACATCAATCGCCTGCCGGCGAGCGGCGATGCCAGCCTGCGGCTCGTGCACGCCATGTCCGGACTGACGGACCCCCTCTCGCTGGCGGTGGATTCCGTTCCGGCACTGACCGACGTGTCACAGGGCGAGGCCTCGAGCTACGACAGCGGCATCACAGCCGGCACGACGACCACGCTGAGCGTCACCGATACGACGACATCGCAGCTGCTCTACTCGCAGAGCGCGGCCACGCTGGCGTCGCAGGGGGTCTACACGCTCTTCATGTTCGGCGGCGCCTCGTCGGCGACCGGCACGCTGAACGAAGACCGGTAGCTAGTGGAGAATCCGCTCCGGCTCGCCGCCTGCATCCGCCGCCAGCGTCGGCACGTCCGCCCAGGGCTTCAACACGACTTTGATGCAGCTGTCCTGCTTGTCGCGGAACATGCGATATGCGCGCGGCGCATCGGCGAGAGCGAGCCGGTGAGTGACCACGAAGCCCGGGTCGATCGCGCCTTTCTCGATCAGCTCGAGCAGGGGCTTCAGGTACCGCTGCACGTGCGTCTGGCCCGACTTCACGGTCAGCGCTTTGTTGACGACCGCGCCGAAGGGAATCCTGTCGACCAGGCCGCCGTAAGCACCGGGGATCGAGACGGTGCCCCCATTGCGGCAGGCCATCAGCGCCTGGCGTAGTGCCGGCGGCCGATCCGACTGCAACATGAGTGTCTGTCTCAGGCGGTCATAGCTGCCGAATGCGCCGTGGGCATGGCCCTCCATGCCTACGGCGTCGATACAGGCGTCGGGCCCCCGCCCCCCGGTCATGACCTCCAACGCCTCCCGCACGTCGACCTGGCCGTAATTCAGCGTCTCCGCATCCGCCCACTGACTGGCCTTGCGCAACCTGGCGGGAAAGCGGTCGATGGCGATCACCCGCTCGGCGCCGAGGAGCCGCGCGCTCTTGATGGCGAAGAGGCCCACCGGCCCGCAGCCCCACACGGCAACGGTGTCGCCGGCGCGGATGCCGCACTGCTCCGCCGCCATGTAACCCGTCGGGAACACGTCCGAGAGGAGGAGCACCTGCTCGTCGCTCAAATCCTGCGGGACCTTGATGGGGCCGACGTCGGCAAAGGGTATGCGCGCGTACTGGGCCTGGCCGCCGGCGTAGCCGCCGAGGAAATGCGAGTAGCCGAAGAGTCCCGCCGGCGAGTGACCCCAGAGCTTCTCGGCGAGCCAGGCGTTGGGGTTGGAATTCTCGCAGAGAGAATACAGCGACTGGCGGCAGAAGAAGCAGGCGCCGCAGGAAATGGGGAACGGGTTGACCACGCGGTCGCCGACCTGGAGGTTCCTGACCTCGGGACCGACCTCCACGACCTCGCCCATGAATTCGTGGCCGAGGATGTCGCCCGGCAGCATGCCCGGGATGTAGCCGTCGTAGATGTGGAGGTCCGAGCCGCAGATGGCCGTCGAGGTGATGCGCACGATGGCATCGCGCGGATTGATGATCTTCGGGTCCGGGACGTCCTCCACCCGCAGCTGCTCTCTGCCATACCAGACGTTCGCCTTCATCAGGAGAGTCCCCACCGCTGTGCGAACCGCCCCAGGAGACCGCGCCGTCCCGTCGGCTGGCCGCGTGTGGTCGGGATCTCCCCCGTCTCCATCACCTGCTTGAAACGCCTGAGGTCCTCGCGGATACGCGACTGCGGATCATGGCCGAGAAGCCTCACCAGGCTGGCGCCGAGCGCGCCGCCGCGCGGGCTGTAGTGCAGGCTGACGCGCACGATCGTGCCGCGGCCGCCCGCGGCCTCGAAGCTGACCGAGCCGGCATTGGCCGCTCCCGAGTCGTCCGACGTGCGCCACTCGATCTCCTCGCCCGGGCGGTCGGCGATGATCTCCGTCGTCCATTCCAGGCGCATCGCCATCGGGCCCCTGGCGACCCAACGCGAGCGCCGCTCATCGAGCGGCCGCACCGATTCCAGGCTGTGCATGAAGCGCGGCAGATTCTCGAAGCTGCGCCAGAAGCGGTAGCACTCCTCGGGCGACTTGCTGATGGCGATGCTGCGCTCGAGATAGATGTCGGTCCGTCCCGAACCGCCGGGTACGGCGCGTTCCGCCCTGCTGCCCGTCAGCCGCGCCGCGGCCAGCAGATCGAGCGCGGTGACGCCCGCGACGGCGGCGAGCGCGAAGGCAGCCCTGCCGCGCCTGCCCCTGCCGGCCAGGACGATGGACAATGCCGCGAGATCGAAAGCATCGCCCACAACGCGCGTCCACAGCCAGGGCGCGCGGTCGCGTTGAGTCAGGATGCCGACGCCGGCGGCGAGATCCCTCGTTCCCATCATGCGCATGAGAGTGGGACTGCGCAGGCCGCTCAGCCAGCAGAGCGCACGCGGCGCGGCAATGGCGGCCACGCCGAACCCGACGCTGAGCCAACCGAGACCGCGCTCGAGCGACTCGGCGGCGTCGAGCCGCGCCACTCCATCCTGCAGGCCGTAATGCGCAGCCGGCGCTCCCGGCTCCAGGCCGGCGATGCCCTCGGCGCGCGGCCCACTGCGCCCCAAGCCCGGCAGGGTGACGTCGGTTGCCATGTATTCTCTCCGGATGCCCGCACCCGCCGCCCGGGCGCGCTCGTTAACAATCCGAGAGAGACCCGCCGGTTCCGGCCGCCGGCGCCGATCGGCTCAGCCCCGGGAGGAGCCGAAGCGCCGCCCGCCGTGGGAACCGAAGCTGCGGCCGGGAGGCCGCGGATGGCGCGGGGCATGATGCTGCGGGCGCGAGCCACGCTCCGGCGGGGCCGCGGGACGGGGCCCGGGGCGCTGTTCCACGGTCACGGCGAACTCCGGCGTCGCGGCAATCGGCAGCGACCGGCGCAGCAGGCGCTCGATGTCCTTCAGCAACGGGGCCTCGTCGGGCGAGACGAGCGAGATGGCACAGCCCGTGCCCCCGGCTCGGGCGGTGCGACCGATGCGGTGAACATAGTCTTCGGGCACGTTCGGCAGCTCGTAATTGACCACGAAAGGCAGCTCTTTGATATCGAGGCCGCGCGCTGCGACTTCGGTCGCGACGAGCGCCGTGATCTTGCCCGTCTTGAACTCCGCAAGCGCCCGGACGCGTGCATTCTGGCTCTTGTTGCCGTGAATGGCCGCCGTTGCAATCCCCGCGGCTGCAAGCTGTTCGGCCAGACGGTTGGCGCCGTGCTTGGTGCGCGTAAAGACCAGCACCTGATGCCAGTCCCCATCGCGCACCAGGTGCGCCAGGAGGTGGCGCTTGTGCTCCTTCGGCACGCGATAGACCCTCTGATCGACACGGTCGGCCGTGGCGTTGCGTGGCGCGACCTCGACGCTCACCGGATCGCGCAGCAGGCGCGTCGCAAGATCGCGGATGTCGTCGGAGTAAGTGGCCGAGAACATCAGGTTCTGCCGCCGGTCGGGCAGCAGCTTCAGCACCTGGCGGATGGCGTGGATGAAGCCCATGTCGAGCATGCGGTCCGCCTCGTCGAGAACGAAGTGACGCACCTCGCGCAGGTCGACGGCCCGCTGGCCGGCCAGATCGAGGAGCCGCCCGGGCGTGGCGACCAGGAGATCACAGCCCGCGCGCAAGGAGTCGATCTGCGGGTTGATGCTGACGCCGCCAAAGACGACGCAGACGCGTGCATGGGTATGCCGGCCATATTGGCGAGCGCTCTCCGCCACCTGCGCCGCCAGCTCCCGCGTGGGAGTGAGGACGAGCGCGCGGGGCGCCCGGCCGGCGGGGCCATGTGCCAGCGCCTGCAGGATCGGCAGGACGAATGCGGCCGTCTTGCCGGTGCCGGTCTGCGCACCGGCCAGCACGTCGCGGCCGGCGATCACGGCGGGAATGGCCCGCATCTGAATGGGGGTCGGCGTCTCGTAGCCCTGCTCGGCCACGGCGCGCGCCAGCTCGGGCGCAAGCCCGAGTTCGGTAAAAGGCATGCTTCGGGGAACCTCTGTGTTGGCTCGCGCTCAGCGAGCGGCCCGGCGGGCCTGATGGGCATCGCCACGTATGGCGGGGGCGGGATATGGCCGCCCGATTGAATGCGGCGCGGACTCTACCGGCTTTCCAGCCGCGCGTCGAGCCCCGAAGATGGCTAAACTACTCGTTTTGGGCAATGTGAACGGAATGGAGGCCGGCACCTCTAACCAAGCCATACGGGTCGTTCGGGACCCGGTGCTGAGGACATGCCCATCCATCCCGTGTGACAGGGGGAGCTTTTGATGAGTCTCGACCGCGCTCGCGCAAGAACGGGCGCCTTGGGCGCTATGCGCCTCTGGATTGGCGGCTTCGTTGCGGCACTCGCCGCCGCGCTGGCCGGCTGCAGCACCAATACGAACGTCAGCAACGGCACGCCGGTGGTGACCGTCAACGCCCAGGCTGCGCAGGCGTTCTCGACCTACGTGGTCGGGATCAGCCTCTACAGCCTGACCCGCAGCGACGGCTACGTCGCTTATCCGGCCGGCTATACGGCGGAGGAATTCGCGGACCTGACCCAGCGGGTCGACCTCTCCGAGCTGCTGAACGTGGTGGGCATCCCGACGGGCACCTACAAGCAACTCGTCATCGGCATCGACTATTCGGTCCCGATCGTCTACCTCAACGGCCAGTCGACCGCCGCCACGGTCGAGAATTCGTCCGCCACCGTGGACCCGGGTATCGTCTACGTCACCGTCAACCTCGACCCGGCGCACCCGCTCGTCCTCGGCTTCAACAAGTCGACGCCGCTGGCGCTCGATTTCAATCTGGCCGCCAGCAACTCGATCAGCACCAGCACCAGCCCGGCGACCGTCGTGGTCAGGCCGTTCGTGGAAGCGGTCTCACCGTCCAACGACACCGTGCCGGTCCGGGCGCGCGGCCTTTTCGTGGTCGCGGACACAGGCCAAAGCAACTTCGTCGAGGACGTCAGGCCTTTCGAGGACAATGTCTATTCGACGGTCGGCGCACTGACGGTCAACACGACGCCGACCACGTACTACAACGTCGACGGCACCGTCCTGACAGGCGCCGCCGGACTGACCGCGGTATCGAAGCTCGCCTCGAATACACCCATAGAGGCTTACGGCGCGCTCGGCGACATGTCGACGATCACACCGGGATTCACGGCCACCCAGGTCTATGCCGGCACCGTCGTCTCCAACGGCGAGTATGAGCACGTCCGCGGTATCGTCACCGGGGTCAGTGGCGACAATCTGACCGTGGAGGGTGCGACCTACCTCTATTACGAGGGCTACTGTGAAAGCAACCTCTGCTTCACGTATTACCCGACCGCCACGATCAACCTGAGCTCTTCGACCGTCGTCACCCAGGACGATGTCGACGTGGCGGCATCGGCTCTTTCACCGAAGTCGATCTCCGTCGGCTCGCAGGTCGATGCAATCGGCCTCGGCTCGACCAGCAGCACCAACGCGCTGACTCTCGATGCCACCTCCGGACTGGTGCGGCTGCAGTCCACCCCGGTCTGGGGCACGCTCACCGCCGGCACATCGGGCTCCGCCACCCTCGACCTGCTGTCGCTGGGGAACACGGACTTCGCGGCGAGCACTTTCACGTTCGCAGGCACAGGCTCGGACGCCGCCAGCTATGGCGTCAACACCACCGGGGCAACGACGGGGGCCGATCAGAGCGCGACCCCTGCCGGGACGCTGCTGCGGGTCGATGGGTTCCCGGCTCCCTACGGCACCGCTTCGCCGGCGCTCGCCGCGACCGATGTGATCCCGGGCAGCTCGGAGCCTGCCGACCTCGTCGTGGAGTGGAAGAATGGCGCCGGCACCACCGCCCCGTTCACTTCCTATGACACGGACAGTCTCGCGCTCAATCTCTCCGGTGCCGACATCGCCGAAGTCCTCGTCGGCCCGCAGGCCACACAGCTCACGGGGACGCCGGCCATCACGATCTCGGGGGCCAATCAGTTCGCCGTCGGCAATTCGACCGATGGCATCACCATGGCCAGCTCGCCAGCCACCTTCATCGGCGATCTCGGGACGAAGCTCGACGGCTCCACGGCAGTGTTCCGGGTCGTCGCCCGCGGCACCTACGAGGCCGCGACCAACACCTTCACCGCGTCGAGGCTCGAAGTGGCGCTCGAGTAGGCTGCAATGCCCTGGAAGCGGCGCCCCTTCGCCGGGCGCGATTGCGCCCGCGCCCTGAACATCGCGGACCTGCGCGAGATCGCGCGACGCCGCGTGCCGGGGTTCGCCTTCGAATATGTCGAGGGCGGCGCGGAAGACGAGGCGACGCTGCGGCGCAACCGCGAGGCGTTCTCGGAACGGCGCTTCGTGCCGCAAACCCTGGTCGACACTTCGCAGAGAAGTCTCGCCACCTCGGTGTTCGGCCGACCATGCGCGGCACCGCTCGTCATCGCCCCGACGGGGCTCAACGGCATGCTGCATCCGGACGGCGATATCGGGCTTGCGCGGGCGGCCGCAGCTTTCGGTATCCCCTACACCCTGAGTACGCTGTCGACGACCCGACTGGAGGATGTCGCGGCAGAAGCCGGGGGGCGGCTCTGGATGCAGCTCTACGTCATGAAGAACCGCGCGATCGCCGAAGACATCATGTCGCGCGCTGCCGCTGCAGGTTATGAGGCGCTGCTATTCACGTCCGATGCCAACGTCTTCGGCAGCCGCGAATGGGACAAGCGTAACTACTTCAAGCCCGGCAAGCCGCGGATGTCCGCGGCGCTCGATGCCATGCGCCACCCGCGCTGGCTCAGCGACGTGCTGCTGCGCAATGGCATTCCCCGATTCCGCAACATCGAGGCCTTCCTGCCTCCCGGGGCCGCCAGCGCGGTCGGCGGCAGCACCATCATCCCGGGGATGTTCCAGCCCACGATCACCTGGGCCGACATCGCCTGGATCCGCCGGCACTGGACGGGCAAGCTGATCATCAAGGGCGTTCTGAGCGTCGAGGATGCCCGCCGCGCCGCCGATAGCGGATGCGACGGCATCGTCCTCACCAATCATGGGGGGCGGCAGCTCGACTACTGCGTGGCGCCCCTCGAGGTGCTCGAGGATATCGCCGCCGCGGTCGGCAATCGCCTGACGATCGTGATCGACAGCGGCTTTCGCCGCGGCACGGACGTAGCCAAGGCGCTGGCACTGGGTGCGCACACCGTGATGATCGGGCGCGCGGCGCTCTACGGTCTTGCCGCAGGCGGCGAGCATGGCGTGCGCCGGGCGCTCGACATGCTCGCCGTCGAGCTCGATCGGGTCCTCGGTCAGCTCGGCTGCCGCTCCGTGACCGAGCTGCAGCCCTCGCTCCTACGCTGACCTAAGCCGATATCCCCTTCGACTTGGCGACGTGGGTGGCGATGGCATCCATCAGCCCGGGCGAGAGGCAGTCATAGGGCTCGAGCTTCAGCTCCTTCAGCCGGCCGCGCACCTCCCCCATCTTCGCCGGCGGGAACCCCGCCTCGATGATCGAGGAGACGAATGCGGCGAACTCCGGCGCCGCCCAGCCCTGTTCCTTGAAGAGCTCGGGGTGCACGAAGTCGAAGCCGTAGAACGGGTGGTTCTTGTTCTCGATCCGGCCATACATGTGCACGCCGCAGCCCGTGCAGGCATGACGCTGGATCGGCGCATTGGCGTCGACGACCTTCAGCTTCTGCCCGTTGGCGGTCACGGAAACCTTGTCGCGCCCCAGCACCGCCACCAGTGAGAAGAGCGCGCCCTGGGGCTTCCAGCACTTGCTGCAGCCGCAGACGTGGTTATAGGCGACGTTGCTCCCCAGACTCACCGTCACGGGTGAGCTGGTGCACTTGCAGGTGAGCGTACCGCCCGCAAACCCCGAATTGCCGGCCTTGACGCCGTGATCGACTGCCGGATGGATCGAGATGGCCATGTGTTTATCCTCGCAGGAGTTGTTGGTTCAGAATGTCACGACGGAGCGGATCGACTCGCCCTTGTGCATGAGGTCGAACGCGTCGTTGATCTTCTCGAGCGGCATCACGTGGGTGATGAGGTCGTCGATGTTGATCTTCTTGTCCATGTACCAGTCGACAATCTTCGGGACGTCCGTCCGTCCGCGCGCACCGCCGAAAGCGGTGCCCTTCCATACCCGGCCCGTCACCAGCTGGAAGGGCCGGGTCTTGATCTCCTGTCCCGCCCCGGCCACGCCGATGATGACGGATACGCCCCAGCCGCGGTGGCAGCACTCGAGCGCCTGGCGCATGAGGTCGACGTTACCGACGCATTCGAAGCTATAGTCCGCGCCGCCGTCCGTGAGCGCGACCAGATGCTGCACGAGGTCGCCGCCCACTTCCTTGGGATTGACGAAGTGCGTCATGCCGAAGCGCTCGGCGAGTTGCTTCCGCCGTGGGTTCAGATCGACTCCGACGATCTTGTTGGCGCCGACCAGGCGCGCGCCCTGGATGACGTTGAGACCGATGCCGCCGAGGCCGAAGACGACGACGTTGGCGCCCGGCTCCACCTTCGCCGTATTGATGACGGCACCGACGCCGGTCGTCACCCCGCAGCCGATGTAGCAGACCTTCTCGAACGGCGCGTCCTCGCGAATCTTCGCTACGGCGATCTCCGGCAGCACGGTGAAGTTGGAGAAGGTCGAGCAGCCCATGTAGTGGTGCACCATCTTGCCGCCGATGGAAAAGCGGCTGGTGCCGTCGGGCATCAGGCCCTTGCCCTGGGTGGCGCGGATGGCGGTGCAGAGGTTCGTCTTGCGCGAGAGGCAGGATTTGCACTGCCGGCATTCCGGGGTATAGAGCGGAATGACGTGATCGCCCTTCTTGAGGGAGGTGACGCCCGGCCCGACGTCGACCACGACTCCCGCGCCCTCGTGACCGAAGATGGCCGGGAAGAGCCCCTCCGGATCGGCGCCCGAGCGGGTGAATTCATCCGTATGGCAGACCCCGCTCGCCTTGATCTCGACCAGTACTTCGCCAGCCTTCGGGCCATCCAGATCGACGGTCACGACTTCGAGCGGCTTGCCCGCCGCGTACGCAATGGCAGCCTTGGTTTTCATACGGGTCCTCTCATTTTCGACGCTTCACGGGCGGGGTTCGCGCCGGCGAATCCGGTAGATTTTGCGCGAAGCGCGTGACAAGTCTAGCCGCGGATGCGCCAGAAGCCCCGCGGGCCGCGACCGGCGGTACCTCGGCGGGGCTCTTGTTCCAATACGGAACAATCCCCTGTCCCGCTGTACCGCTTTCGATCCTCGAGGGAGAGGGAGAATTTCCCGTGGCATAATCCCGCACCGGGTTCTGAGGGGGACTCCATGCTGCAGCCGATCGGCAGTCACGCCCGCTATATCCAGTCCGTACTGCGGGGCACCGCGCGCGATGAGGGCTCGGGAACGCCCGATTACGTAAAGCGCTCCTGGCTGCGCTGCCTCACCCAATACCATCTCGACCCGCAGTCCCAGCGGGAGCCCTACGTGCTCCCCCGCGACGAGCGGCTGGCGCGCAAGGAGCGCAACCTGGAGCTGGTTTCCTTCGCCGATGCGGAGATGGCGCACCTCTATCATCAGCTCGCCGGCTCCGGCTATTCCATCATTCTCACGGACCGGGACGGGGTGCTGCTCGACTATTACGGGGATCTCAGCTTCCGCAACGCGGCTTTCCGCACCGGCCTGGTGCTCGGGGCGGTGTGGAGCGAGGAGCACGGCGGCACCAACGGCATGGGCACCTGTCTCTTCGAGCGGGCGCCGCTCATCATCCACCGCGACCAGCATTTCTTCTCGCGCAATACCGGCCTCACCTGCTGCGCGGCGCCGATCTTCGACTACCGCGGCGACCTGGTGGCGGTGCTCGATGCCTCCGGGGAATCCGACCGAGCGCAGCAGCACACCCTGGTGCTGGTGAACATGTCGGCGCAGATGATCGAGAATCGCCTCTTCCTCTACCGCTTCAAGGACGAGTTCGTGGTGCGCTTCCACAGCCGCCCGGAACTGGTCGGGACCTGGGGCGAAGGCATCATCGCGCTCGATGCCGCGGGGGCGATTGCGGCGCTCGATCGCAACGCCCTCTTCCAGCTCGGCGTCAAGAACGCGACCGAGCTCACCGGCGCGCCGCTCGAGCGGGTATTCAACATCTCGCTCAGCGCGCTCATCGGCCGCAGCCAGAAGAAGTCCTTCCACCCGCTGCCGATCTACGACGCCCGCCATGGCGGCCGGTTCTTCGCCATCGCGCAGGCGCCGCAGTCGAAGCGCGCCCTCGGCAGCAAGCAGCGCGTGGCACGCATCGAGGAGCTGCCGCTCCCCGACCCGGGACGCAGCCCGCTCGATGAGCTCGACTTCGGCGATCCCATGATGGCGCGCAACATCCAGGCGGCGCGGCGCACGCAATCGCGCGAAGTGCCGATCCTCCTCCTCGGGGAGTCCGGGACGGGCAAGGAGTTCTTTGCCCGCGCGATGCACGCTTCGAGCGACCGCTCCGATAAGCCTTTCATGTCCGTCAACTGCAGCTCCCTGCCCGCGGAGCAGCTCGAGCGGGAGCTCTTTGGCCGGCCCACGGGCCCGCGCTCCGCGCAGCTGGGCCCGGTCACCGCGCCGGCCGCGACGGCCTCGATTCCCCAGGGAGAAGCTCCCGCCGCGGGCGAGAAAACCGAGGCCGACGAGACCGGACGTATCGTGCAGGCGAACGGCGGCACGCTGTTCCTCGATGATGTCGGCGAGCTCCCCCTCGAGCTGCAGGCCCGGCTGCTGCACGTGATCGAGGAGCGGGAGGTGCTTCGGCCCGGCGGGGAGGCACCCGTCCGAATCGACGTCCGCGTAGTCAGCGCGGCGCGCGGCGGCCTGCAGGAGAAGGTGCGCCGCGGGGAGTTCCGCGAGGACCTTTTCTATCGTCTGCAGAGCCTCGTACTGACGCTGCCGCCCCTGCGGGAGCGCAAGGACAAGTCAGCGCTCATCCGCCATATCTTCGCGCAGGAGAGTGCCGCGACGCCCTCGGTAACCCTGGGGGACGACTTGGCGGACGCGCTACGGGCATACGCCTGGCCGGGCAACATCCGACAGCTCCGCAACGTACTGCGCGGGATGATCGCCATGCGCTCGGGAGATCGCCTCGACGGCGCCTGCCTGCCCGCCGACTACGGCGTGGGGGAGCCGGAGCCCGCGGCGGCTGCGGAGGAATGCGAGCTGCCGCCCGAGGCCCAGAGCCTGAACCCGCTGGAGAAGGCGGAGCGCGGCGCGCTGCTGAAGGAGATAGAGGTGCACCACGGCAACATCAGCCGTGTGGCGCAGAAGCTCGGGATCGGCCGCAATACGCTCTACCGCAAGATGCGCCGGCTCGGCATCACGCTGCCGCCGAGACATTGAATCCGCGGGTCTGCATCACCCTTCGTGGGTGGTCAGATAAACGTAGACGTAGGCGGTGACGAAAAGCACGCACAGGGCGCACACGAGAAACGTGGCGCATGCGGCCGCCAGGTAGACGAACACGTTTGCAGACGCTCCAGCGTGGCCGGCGGTACCGCCTAGGGTATCGAACCACTCCGTCAGCAGCGCAGCGGCCGCGAAAACGAATGCCCACCGGCGCATGCAGCCCGTGAGCTCACCGCGTCTTCGCCGGTTGTACCGGTAAGCGGCGATACGCTCCTCACGCGTGCCGCGGCCGACATCCTTCATCAGCCGGAAAGGCGAGAACCACTGCAGCAGCGCTTCGATCATGTGAATTTCCGCTATCGGGCGGTGCCGCCATCCTCCGCCACACTCCGCCGGCGTGCCCCAGCCCACTTCTCAAATATGCCCTTCGGTGTAGACGTTCGAGGGCCACCCATGTTCCGGCTCGCCCGCCGCCCGCACCTTGGGCCACAATACGGCTCGATCGGGACGAGCGAGCGGAGCGGCATCCATGTCAGAGACCATTTTCGGCAAGATCCTGAGCGGCGCGATTCCCTGCCACAAGGTATACGAGGACGAGCGGGTGCTCGCTTTCCTGGACATCAACCCGCTCAGCAGCGGCCACACGCTGGTGGTCCCGAAGGAGCGGGCCGAGACACTGGACGCGCTGTCGGACGAATCGGCCGCCGCCGTGGGCCGGGTGTTGCCGCGGATCTGTCGGGCGGTGATAGCCGTCACGGGCGTCAGGGAGTACAACGTCCTCGAGAACAACGGCGCCGGCGCCCACCAGGCGGTCGCGCACGTTCACTTCCACATCATCCCCAAGCCCAGCCACGGCGAAGGTCTCGGCATCGGCTGGCCGGCCCAGGCGCTGGAGCAGAAAGCCGGTGCCGCGCTCGCCGCCAAGCTGCGCGCGGCGATCACCTGACACTCCATGGCAAAGGTCAAGTCAGCCTTCGCGGCCGGGGCCAGGATGATCTGAACGGCCGCGGAGATCGGTATACTGCCTCGGTGGCCAACTCAAGCGCGGCTCTCAAATCGGAACCCCGGCTCTCCAAGTGTCCCACCGGGATCGACGGGCTTGATGAGATCACCGGCGGCGGATTGCCGGTCGGGCGCGCCACACTGATATGTGGCGGCCCCGGCTCCGGCAAGACACTCGTCGGGCTCAGCTTCCTGGTCAACGGCATACGTCAGTTCGGCGAGCCCGGCGTGCTCGTGAGCTTCGAGGAGAGCGCGGAGGACCTCGCCACCGATGTGGCCTCTCTCGGGTTCGGTGTCCCGAGCCTGGTCGCGGAGGGCAAGCTCTTCGTCGACTACGTACGTGTCGAGCGCAGTGAGATAGAAGAGACGGGCGAGTACGACCTCGAGGGCCTCTTCGTTCGCATCGAGTGCGCGATCAAGGCGGTCGGCGCCAAACGAATCGTGCTCGATACGCTCGAGTCACTCTTCGGCGGCCTCTCGAACGAGAGTGTGCTGCGCGCTGAGCTGCGGCGGCTGCTTCGCTGGCTCAAGGACAGACAGCTGACGGTCGTCATCACGGGGGAGCGGGACGCCGAGCGCCTCACTCGGCAGGGCCTCGAGGAGTACGTATCCGACGCGGTGATCCTCCTCGATCATCGGGTGCGCGACGAAATCTCCACGCGCCGTCTGCGCATCATCAAGTATCGCGGCTCCCACCACGGCACCAACGAGTATCCGTTCCTCATCGATCGCGACGGGCTCGGCGTCCTGCCGGTCACCTCGCTCAAGCTCGACCATGCGGCGCCGACGGACCGCGTATCCAGCGGCGTCGCGCCGCTCGATGCCATGTTGGGCGGCCGCGGATTCTTCCGGGGCAGCACGGTGCTCCTCTCCGGGACGGCCGGCACCGGCAAAACCAGCCTGGCGGCGAGCTTCGCGGACGCGGCCTGCCGGCGCGGCGAGCGCTGCCTCTACTTCCTGCTCGAGGAATCTCCGCAGCAGATGATCCGCAACATGAGCTCCATCGGCCTCGATCTGGGCAAGTGGGTCGAGGCAGGGTTGCTGCAGATGCATGCCGACCGGCCTTCGCGTTTCGGCATCGAGGCGCATCTGGCCTCGATGTATCGCGCCATCGAGCGCATCAAGCCGCAGGCGGCGGTGGTGGATTCCATCGCCGATCTGCTGCTGCTCGGCGAGCGGGCCGAGATCAGCGCCATGATGGTGCGATTGATCGATCATTTGAAGACCCAGAGCATCACGGCGCTCTTCACCAGTCTGACGCCCGGAGCCGTGGAGCTGCAGGAATCGCACGCCGGCGTCTCCTCGCTGATGGATTCCTGGGTCCTGCTCACCCTCGATGAGGTGGGCGGCAGCCGCGTGCGGCGGCTGGCGGTGCTGAAGTCCAGGGGAATGGCTCACTCGAACCGGGTCCAGCCATTCGTCCTGACCGGGCGTGGATTCGAGCTGTCCGGTCCCGATGACAAGGCCGGCCCGCATGGTGACTGAACTCCCGATGGGGCAACCGGAGGAGGAGCGTTTCGTGCTACGCCTCTACATCGCCGGCCAGACGCCGACCTGCATGCGTGCCTTCACCAATCTCAAACGCATCTGCGAGGAGCATCTCGCCAATCGCTACCGGATCGAGATCATCGATCTGCTGCAAAACCCGCAGCTCGCGCGCGGGGACCAGATCCTCGCGGTTCCGACGCTGGTCCGCCAGCTGCCGGAGCCGGTGAAGAAGATCATCGGCGACCTCTCCAACACGGAGCGGGTGCTGGTCGGCCTCGACCTGCGCCGCGCCTGAGCGGAACCATGCTCGGGGCGCCGGAGAACCGTGATTTGCCCGCTGAAGCCGCCGGGAACGCAAGCCCCGACGGGCATTACGAGCTCCACCTGTACGTGACCGGAATGACGACGCATTCCGCCCGCGCGATCGAAAACCTGCGTGCCTTCTGCAGGAAGCATCTCGACGGACGCCATACGCTGCGCATCTTCGACCTGTACCAGCAACCTTCCCTGGCGCGAAGCGAGCAGGTCGTCGCGGCGCCGACCCTGGTGAAGCGCGTGCCGCTGCCGCAACGGCGGCTGGTGGGCGACATGTCCGACCAGAAGCGGATGCTGGCGGCCCTCGGCCTGCCCTCCTGAATGTCCTGCCATGTCGGAGACATCTGAACCCCTGCGGCAGGATTTGGCGATCGATGCGGACGTGAGCGCCCTCAGCGCGCGCCTCGCCGAGGCCGAGGAGACCTTGCGGGCGATTCGAGCCGGCGAGATCGACGCCGTCATCATCCAGAGCCCCGCGGGTGAGCAGGTATACACGCTTCGCAACGCCGATTACCCCTATCGCAGACTGGTCGAGCAGCTGCAGGACGGCGCGGCGATCATCACCGCCGAAGGGGATGTGGTTTACTGCAATCAAAGCCTCGCCCAGCTTGTCGCGGCGCCCCTGCAGGAAGTCATCGGCAGCTCGGTGTTGCGCTACTTCGAATCGCGAGACCAGGAAGCGGTGGCGTCGCTCGTCGCCGCCGGCTCGGGGAAGCGGCGTGCACGCATGATATCTGGCGGTGGCACGACGGACGTCCTGCTGTCCTTGACGACTACGCTCACCGACGACGTCGCTCAACGCAGCCTGATCGTCACCGATCTGACGGAGCTGAACGATGCGCAGCTCAGCCGCGAGCGGGCAGAGCAGCAGAGCCACGCCAAGGACGAATTCATGGCGATGCTGGCCCATGAGCTGCGCAATCCGCTGAGCGCCATTACCGCGGCACTGGAGGTTCTGGCTTCCGGTGGAGACGGGAGTGCCGCGGAACGCGCGCGAACCATCGTCGGCCGGCAGACGCGCCACCTTTCGAGGCTCGTCGACGACCTCCTCGAGGTGGCCCGCGCGATCACCGGCAAGGTGACCCTGTCAGGCGCGCCTCTCGAGTTGGGCGATGCGGTCCGCCGCAGCGTGGCTGCGCTGGGAGACCGCATCCAAGGGCGCCGGATCGAGGTCGAGATCGAGGACGGACCGCATTGGATCCATGGCGATGGGGTGCGGATCGATCAGATCATCACCAATGTCCTGTCGAATGCGATCAAGTACACCGGAGAGGGTGGCGTGATCCGCGTCGGCCTGGCTACTCGAGGCGGCGAAGCGCTGCTGTCCGTGCAGGACAACGGCCTCGGAATCGCGCCCGACCTGTTACCGCACATATTCGAGCCGTTCGTGCAGGGGAAGCGGACGCTCGAGCGCTCGCAGGGCGGCCTCGGGGTCGGGCTGACACTGGTCCATCGCCTGGTGGAGCTGCACGGCGGACATGTGTCAGCCGCCAGCGAAGGGCCGGGTTGCGGCAGCACGTTCACCGTCCGACTGCCGGCGACGGCCCCACCGCCCGCGCAATCGACCCTGCCTTTCAGACCGACGGGGATGGCCCCCTGCCGGGTGCTCCTCATCGAGGACAACCGCGATGCCCGCGAGACCTTCCGCATGATGCTGGAGCTGGCGGGGCACCAGGTCCTCGAAGCCGAGGAAGGCCGCAGCGGGCTCGAGCTCTTGCGGACGGAGCTTCCGGACATCGCCGTGATCGACGTCGGCCTTCCCGGCCTGGACGGCTACGAGGTCGCAACCCGCTTCCGTCAGGACCCCCGCAGCCACAAAGTCACGCTGGTGGCCCTCACCGGCTACGGCACGCCGGAAGCCCGCGAGCGCTCACGCGCCGCCGGCTTCGATCACCACCTCATCAAGCCGATCGACCCGGACGTCCTGCGCACGCTGATGAGCCAGTCCCGCTCGACCCCAGGCTAGATAGGTTTGCCCTTCCCCGCGGCCGCTTGTAGAATGCGCGGCCTCCTGGTGCGGGGTGGAGCAGTCTGGCAGCTCGTCGGGCTCATAACCCGAAGGTCGCAGGTTCAAATCCTGCCCCCGCTACCACATTCCATACAGCCCGCCGCGCTTGCGGCGGCTTCCAGCAGAACGCTGCGGTTCACTCCGACCCTAGCTACCAGGTAGGGGCGCTCGCCGTCATTCGTATTGCCCGGGCGCAGCGGCACCTTCCCGCCGAACATTTCGAAGAGCAGCGCTCGAGCTTGCATGATCGATCGGGGGTTGCGCAGCCCGAGATTTCCTGCCCCGAGGCGCTCACGCAGCGAAGATGCAGCCCTCGGAAGCATGCGGATAATACGGGTGGTATCCCTCTCTGCCTGGATCGGGCGAGTCCGCTTTAGCGCGCGGAGCTCCTCCTCGGCCTTGTCGATCGCGGCGAGGGCGACAGTCTGGGATAAGCTCCCTGCCTTCATAAGGCTACGCAGCTGTTCGATCTCCGCAGCCTTCTTGCTTACCTCGACATTCTGCTCCTTCGGAACCGGACCCGCCTCACAAGACTCCTGTCTGCGCACCCGATCAAGCACCTGCCTCTCCAGCAACGCGACGCCTTCCGGAGAAAGGATCTCGGCGACCAGTTCATGAAGGAGCTTACGCTCGGCCACACGGACAGCGACCCGGATCCCGTTGGTGCAGGCGGCCACCCCACTGTCCTGGTGGGAGGCACATCCGAATTCCCGTGAATTCACGTTGCGAAAACTCGCGCCGCATTCTGCGCACACCAGAATCCCCGAGAGCACATACCGGGGTTGTCGACCCCTCGCCCTCAACGCGGCACGAACATTCGCGCTCGCACGCACGATGTCCCCCTGCCGCGCCTTCACGGCGTCCCATAAGTCCTGCGGGACAATCCGCAATCGCTCCTCATGGTGCGTTACGAGCACGCTGTCGTCGTTCAGCTCCCAACG
>Ga0335075_10002885_pt1 | contig 27499 bp, 27 predicted proteins | sample Lox_Sample_24_FD_206723 | JGI IMG/M metagenome (GOLD analysis project Ga0335075, IMG submission 206723) | Soil microbial communities from Loxahatchee National Wildlife Refuge, Florida, United States - Lox_Sample_2.4 | ecosystem: Environmental > Terrestrial > Soil > Wetlands | place: USA...
GCAGGTCAGCGCCTACGGCACGGGCGTGCTCGACCGCGTACACGTAGGCAGTCAAGGAGCGGTTGACTGACAAGCCGGTACGAACTCCCGCTCGCATCCTCTTCACGCGATCGGGTCAACGTTTAGGGTGCTGACAACGACGCGCTCTTTCCGGGATGACCTTGAGGGTGCAACAGGCCAGCGGGCTGAGGTTTGTCCTCGCCGCCTCGGCCAGCGTCACTGCTGCCGTCATTCACCGCGGCGCTTCTCGCCTGAGGGGGCCACCTTCGGTCCGTTGGCAGGACGCCGGGCCACGATCAGGCAAGTTTCGCGGGCCTTCACGCGGCTTCGGCGAGCGGGATCGCCGTGCAGGCCCTCCGCGCTGTCCGCCGCCCAGGCTCGGGGATCCGCGACCTGACCAGCTGGGGCGGTCTGAGAAGTCCGGCCGCCCGCGCGGCGTCCACCGCATCGCTACGGCGGCTCGCTCCGAGCTTTGCGTAAATATGCCGCATGTGGGTCCGGACGGTGTTCCGCGACACGTACAACTCGTCGGCGATCTCGCGAGCCGTGAGGTGGGTCGGGAGATAACGCAGGACTCGGCATTCGGCCTCGGTGAGGGCGTCACACCCAAACGGTCGCGTTTGCTGGACGGCAGGACCACTGGCCGAGGCGCGAGCCCGCCTCCTCCCGGGAATGTCTCGGGTCGCGCGGGCGTCGGGAGATTGCGGCCACCGCGCCGTAAGCCAGGAAGCGGATGTATGCAGCGTGCTGGCTGGGCTGAGGCCGGGCGCCGTGACCCGACAGCTCTTCACGTAGGCCGCGTACGGCCGCTTGGCGGTCGACGGTGCGACGACCGGGGTGTCCGACATATCGGATTCCTTTAGTTCAGTGGGGTGACCAGCGACGCTCGCGCATACGGCGGCACGAGTCATGAAGAGGCGCGTCTCTGATGACGTGCCAGCCGCCGCAGAGCGGGCCGTGAGCGGAGTCTCGCTCCCGGCCTCCAGACGCGCATCGGGGAGGTCGCGGAGCGGACGCGCATAAGGCGCAGGAGTTGGAAACTCGTCCCGGAGCGTCGTGGAGAAAAACGCAACACGATCGTCGTCTGATTTACGATCGGGGGTGGCTTATGAAGACGGCTTCTGCCGGATCGAGTCAGCGTGGCACGCTGCGCGGGCGGGCCGAGGAGTGCGGCCTGCTGGATGAGTTGGTGGCTGCTGTCCGCCGGGGTGAGGGTAGGTCGCTGGTGCTGCGTGGAGAAGCTGGGATCGGGAAGACGGCACTGCTGCGATACTTGATCGAGACGGCCTCGGGCATGACCGTTCTGCGGTCGGTCGGGGTGGAGTCCGAGATGGAGCTGGCGTACGCGAGCCTGCACCAGCTGTGTGCGCCGCAGCTCGATCGGCTCAAGGGGCTCCCGGATCCGCAGCGCGACGCGCTGCGCGTCGTGTTCGGCCTGGCGGGCGGGGCGCCTCCGGATCGATTCCTGGTGGGGTTGGGCGTTCTGAGCCTGTTGTCGGAGGCAGCGGAGGAGCGTCCGCTTCTGTGTGTGGTCGATGACGCGCAGTGGCTCGATCAGGCGTCGGGCCTGACGTTGGGGTTTGTGGCCCGGCGCCTGTTGGCGGAGCCGGTGGGGATCGTGTTTGCCGCGCGCCGGCCCGGCGAGGAGCTCTTTCATCTCCGTGAGCTGGAGGTGCGCGGACTGGGCGACGGAGACGCCCGCGCGCTGCTGGAACGGACGGTGCGGGTCGGGTTGGATGAGCGGGTGCGGGATCGGATGATCGCTGAGACGCGCGGGAATCCGTTGGCGTTGCTAGAGCTGCCGCGCGGGGTGACGGAGAATGAGCTGGCGGTCGGTTTCGGGCTGGCGGATCCGCAGGCGCTTCCCGGGCGGATCCAGGAGAGTTTCGAGCGCCGCTTGGACGCGCTTTCGGAAGATGCAAGGCGTTTGCTGCTGCTTGCCGCAGCTGAACCGGTTGGCGACCCAGTTTTGCTCTGGCGGGCGGCCGAGCAGCTGGGGATCGATCCAAAGGCCGTCACTCATGCGGAGAGCGAGGAGTTGTTGGCGGTCGGCGAGCGCGTCATCTTCCGCCATCCGCTGGTTCGATCGGCGGTGTATCAGTCGGCTGGGGTGGAGGACCGCAGGGCGGTGCATCTGGCGTTGGCGGAGATCACCGATCGCGAGGTCGATCCGGATCGTCGGGTCTGGCATCTGGCCGCGGCGACGAGAGGTCCCGACGAGGAGGTCGCCGCGGAGCTGGAGCGCTCGGCGGGCCGGGCTGAGGCGCGGGGCGGAGTGGCCGCGGCGGCAGCATTTCTGAAGCGATCGGTCGCGCTCACGCTCGACCCCGAACGGCGGGCCGAGCGCTGTCTCGCGGCCGCGCAAGCGCATCTCCAGGCAGGCGCCTTCGATGAGGCGCTGCGGCTGCTGGCGAGCGCGGACGCCGGGTCGCGGGACGCGTTGGGACGCGCTCGAGTCGAGCTCTTGCGCGGACAGATCGCGTTCGCCTCCGGCGGCGGCAGGGAGGCGCCGGCGCTACTGCTGAAGGCGGCCAGACAGCTCGAGTCGCTCGATCCCGCCCTCGCGCGCGAAACCTATCTCGACGCCTGGGGGGCCGCGCTCTTCGCCGGTGGATTCGCCCCCGTTGGGACGATGCGCGAGATCTCGCGGGCTGCGATCTCCGCTCCGCACCCCAATTCGCCCCCCCGTCCGGCCGATTTGCTGCTGGACGGTCTCTCCATCGCGGGCAGCCAAGGACGCGCGGCGGCGCTCTCCAAGTTGCGGCGAGTCGTGGGCGTATTCGCCCGAGGCGAGGTCGACATCGCGGAAGAGTTGCGATGGGGGTGGCTGGCGGTGGCCTCCGCCGTCGAGCTGTGGGACGAGGAGAACTGGCACGCGCTCAATGAGCGCCAGCTCAGCGCCGCTCGAGCGGCGGGCCTGCTCTTTCACATACCGATCTACCTCAACTCGCTGGGCATCAACGCGGTCTGGCGTGGCGATTTCGCCGCCGCCGGTTCCCTGATCACGGAGGCAGACGTGGTCGCTGAAGCGACCGCGAATCGTTTCGCCCGCTTCACCGCGCTGGTCCACGCGGGTTTCAGAGGAAGGGAAGCCGAGGCGGTTGCGCTGATCGAGGAGGAGACGAGGAGTGCGTCAGCCGTCGGCGGCGGCGTCGGCCTTCAATTCTGCCAATTGGCATCCGCGGTCGTATTCAACGGGCGCGCACAGTACGAAGAAGCATTGCCAGAGGCTCTGCGCGCGAGCGAGGCGGCGCCCGAGCTGTACGTCGCCGGTTGGGCGCTTGTCGAACTGATCGAGGCGGCAGCACGGACCGGGCGGCTCGCGCTGGCCATCACAACGCTTGAGCGACTGACCGAATCGGCAAGTGTGGGCGCAACCGACTGGGGGCTGGGACTCCTGGCGCGCTCGCGGGCGCTCGTCAGCAAGGATGGCGCCACCGAGGAGTCCTATCGCGAGGCGATCGAGCGCCTGGGTCGCACCAAGCTCAGGCCCGACCTCGCCCGGGCGCATCTGGTGTACGGCGAGTGGCTGCGCCGCGAGAACCGCCGGCTTGATGCCCGTGAGCAGCTGCGCATCGCCCACGAGCAGTTCATCACCATCGGGATGGAGGCGTTTGCCGAACGAGCGCGTGCGGAGCTGCAGGGCACCGGCGAGCATGTGCGTGCGCGTGGGCCTGAGGCGCGTGATGATCTGACTGCACAGGAGCGCCAGATCGCTGATTTGGCTCGTGATGGGTTGTCGAATCCGGAGATCGGCGCGCGTTTGTTCCTGAGTCCGCGCACGGTGGAATGGCATCTGCGTCACGTGTTCGCCAAGCGAGGGATCAAATCTCGCCGCGAGCTGTCGACCGCGTTGCCAAGCTCGGAATCCGGGCTGCTGAACACCTGATCCAGGACGGGATCTGCGACGGGGCTTTTCGCACTCCAGCTCCGTGAGTGCCACTCGCTCGGAGCACGACGGATCTGCGTCTGCAGGTTCCGCGCACACGATCAGCGCGCCCGCCGATGCGTGACCGCACCGGTCGGGCGACGCTCACACCCGATGAGCGTCTCGGGTCACGTCGGCTACATCGCACTCGCGCTCTTCGTGATGCTCGAGTCCGGCGGCATTCCGCTGCCGGGTGAGACGGCGGTCATCACCGCCGCGACCCTGGCCGCCCGTCACGATCTCAAGATCGAACTCGTCATCGTCGTCGCGGCGGGCGCCGCGACGTTTGGGGACAACATCGGCTATGTGATTGGACGTGTGGGAGGACGTCGCCTGCTTCAGGCTCCGGGTCCATTTGCCAAGCGCCGCGCAGCGGTCCTCGTCAAGGGCGAACCATTCTTCGCGCGGCACGGACCGAAAGCCGTCTTCCTTGGTCGATTTGTCATCGGATTGCGGACCTGGACAGCTTGGCTGGCAGGAGCCAGTCGGATGCGGTGGGCCTCGTTTGCAACATGGAATGCGGTGGGGTCGATTTCGTGGGCAATGGTGATCGCCCTGGTCGCGTTCTATGCCGGACGGAGCACGGCAGGGATCATCGGACTGTTCGCGGTTGGCAGCCTCGGTGCCGTCGTCCTGACAGCTCGCCTGCTCTGGCAGCGGCGAGCGCGGAGTCGTAGGCCGGTCACCGACCCCTGAGCGATGCGTGGCGCTGATCTGCGGGTTATGCGAGCTGCGCGGATGGGTGGTGACGCCAGCTCAGGCTGTGGCTCGCCAGACGCCTGACGTGCGTGGGCGGATCAAGTCGTGGTCAAGGCGTGCCAGCCGCCAGGCAAGCGCCAAGAGTCCGGCATCGAGTGCGCCTGTCGGCGATTGTGCAGTTGGTGTAGCCGTGCTGCTCCGCGCGCGACGTCGAGACCTCACCGACCCGCACCAGCTCCAGGGCGCGGCCCTGTCGACCAGCTGTGCCAGCCGCGCTGTCGGCCGGCTCCAGGGATGACGCCGGTCGCGAGCGCAAACTCCACCAGCACTGCGTTCTTGCGTGAGGCGAACCGCATATCGCGCGCCAGCGCGGACTCGCTGCCGGTGCGGCACGCGCGGCCGTGGACGGTGACGATGCTGACCACTCTCTGGGCGGGTATGGCGCCCGGCTGATCCCTGCGAAGACCCTGGCCCCGCGTCACCCGGGCCGGGAGGCACCCGTCCCAGGGAGCATGCCAGTGAGTCCACGGGCGCACGATGTCGTGCGGCCGAGCATCCTCGTCACATCAGCAGTCGCCGTCGCAGCCGACGGCGGCACCTCATACGGAGAGGAGCCTCATGGGACACACTAAGCAGGTCGAGCTCGAAGCGCGTCGGCCAGTCGATCCGGTTGTGGAACGCGAACACGGTTCCGGACATCGTGGTCTAGCGGCGCATCATCGACAGCCGCTGCGCACGGTCTCGCCCGATGCCCCGCGGGAAGACCGCTGGTGGTGGGTCGTCCTTGCCCTCCTCCTGCTGTGGCGTCTGTGACTGCCGGCGACCAGTTCACGGAATGATGCGATGAGCACTCTGATCGGACCTGAATCGCTCCATCCTGACCAGGTCGACGACGCAATCGGCACCTACATCCGCTGGCGCGAAGCCTGCGCCGATGTACGCGAGGCCTACGACAACTGGACGGGCGCTGCGAGGACAGATCGGGTGCTTGCCTCCTATGCCTACTTCGCCGCGCTTGACCGAGAGCAGGCCGCAGCCGGAGTCTACGCCGCGGCGATGAGGCGGCTCGAGATCGTGTGCGCCGATGCCAGGCTGGCTGCGGGTCGGCGTAGCTCGAAGGCGACCCGATGAACCGGAAAGGATCAGCTATGTGTGCGGAGGAATCCCCTCAGCTCCGTCGATGTGAGAACCTGCACGCTCGTCCGTTGCGGGTGCGCTTGCTGAGAAATGGACTGTGGCGAGTGGACTGGACAGGCGGGCTGGTGTCGCTCTATCGCTGCGACCCCCGTGACTACCTCAAGCTCGGATATGAGCCTGGGCATCTGCGCGGCTTTCGGGCCTCTCCGGAGCGCGGCTCGACCGCCGCGTCGGACTCGCTTGTGGATCCGATGCCATGACTGCGGTCAGCGCGCATGTCGAGAGTACGTCGGTGCTCGCGGACCCCTGGCGCCGTGGACACACTTCCGGACAGGGTCGGGTATCCGATGAGGGGGCCCGAGTCCTGCCACTGATCCCGCCAGTCCAGAGATCCTCGATCACCCCGGGTTGCGACGCAGGCAGAACCCCCACGGAGCGTGCGAGCCATCAGATCGCCGATTCGTCCCTCGTCGGACGTCTGGCTGACGCGACGAGCCGGCTGGCGCGACGCAACGAGGCACTCGAGGGTTTCGTCGCTCTCGTTGCACACGAGATCAAGCGTCCCCTTGAAATGGCGCTCCTGACTGATGATCCCCGCCACGGGATCGTCACCGCGTTGGATCTCGTCGAGTCTCTGCTCGAAGCGGCGAGGGAGTCGCCGGACGGAGCGTGGGCCTCGGTGCATGAGTGTCTGACCGAGGTCGCCCCTGGGTTCGACTCGATCGAGCTCACGGTGGCAGTGAACGCCAGGATGCAGTTCCCGTTGGCACGGCGGTCTCTGTCGGTCGTCATCCGGAATCTGCTGGCAAACGCCGCGGCGGCCAGGGCCCACCATGTCGATATCCGGATGCTGCATCGGCGCGGGCTTTGGTGGCTCATCGTAGATGACGATGGAGTTGGCCTCGGTGACAGCGCCGGGTACGAGCGAGGAAGCGGACTCGGCCTTGAGCTCTGTCGGCGCATCGTCGGACGAGACGGCGGACGGCTCGAGCTCGTGCCCCGCCGCGCCGGTGGGACACGCGCGATCCTGGCGATGGACCGGGCAGCATGACCGGCCAGTCGTCGTCGAGGACCCGAGGCCTTCTAGAGCGACTTCCCGCAGCCGATCAGCGAGACCACCGAGGACGATGTCGCGTTCGACTGTGAGCATCAGATCGTGCGGTGGACGCCGTCTCACCACTTGTCGTGAGCGCGGCGAAACGATCCGCGATTCCCACCAGTACCGAGGAGGTACACAGTGACTACCGTGGCAGACGCAACATGGTCGATGTTGGCCGACGCGGGAGTGAAAAGGTGCTATGGCATCATCGGCGACGCGCTCAATCCGATCATCGACGCCCTGCGTCGCAACGGCAGGATCGAGTTCATTCACGTGCGCAACGAGTGGGCGGGGACCCTTGCGGCCGTCGGGGAATCGCTCGTGCACGGAGAGCCCGTGGTGGTGTGCGGGACGGCTGGTCCGGGTGCGACGAACCTGCTTAACGGGCTACTGGACGCGTCTCGCGAGCGCGTGCCTGTGATCGCTCTGTGCGGTGACACCGTGTCGTACGGGCTGGACCAGGCCGTGCCCGAGGAGATCAACCCCTACGACCTGTTCGAGACGGCGTCGCTCTACACCGGGCGGATCGTCAACCCCAAGCAGGCCAGGCCTGTAGTGCAGACTGCGATCCGGACCGCGATTGCCGAGAACGGCCCGACGGTCGTGGCCATTCCCGGCGATGTGGCCGCTCAGCGCTTCGAGGACTCCATAGAGCAGGTTGCGGTCCGCCAGCCGCTGCTGCGGCCTCCGGACGTGGATCTGCAGGAGTTGGCCGCCTTGATCAATCGAGCGAAGAGCGTCACCATCTTTGGCGGCGACGGCTGCCGCTTCGCCCATGATGAGGTCGTTCAGCTCGCCACCAAGATTGCCGCGCCCGTCGGCTTTGCATATCGCGGCAAGCAATGGCTGGAATGGGAGAACCCCAACTGCGTCGGACAGATCGGACTGCTGGGGTGGGGCGGCTGCTACGAGGCGATGCATCACTGCGACCTGCTGCTGCTGCTCGGAACCAGCTTCCCGTTCATCGAGTTCTACCCGACGAAGCCGGCGAAGGTGCAGATCGACTCACGAGCGACGATGCTTGGCCGGCGCACGCATGTCGACATGGCGCTCGTGGGAGACATCCGCGACACCGTCGCCGCCGTGCTCCCGCTCGTCGAGTCCAAGAAGCCAGGCCATCATCTCGCTCACGCGCTGAATATGACGGACAAGTGGCATAAGAAGATGGGGCACTACGTGACGCGTGGCCCCAGGCTCAACCGGATCCGGCCCGAGTACCTCACGGCGACCCTCAACGAGATGGCGGCCGATGACGCCATCTTCACCATCGACACCGGAACTCCGGTGATCTGGGCAGCTCGGTATATCAAGGCGGCGCGGGAGCGCAACCTCCTCGGCTCACTCAACTGGGCGTCGATGGCCAATGCGATGCCGTACGCCATGGGCAGCTCGATCGCGTTCCCGGGCAGGCAGGTGATCGCCCTGTGCGGCGACGGCGGTCTCTCTATGCTGATGGGAGACCTGCTGACGATTGCCGAGCGCGAGCTTCCCGTCAAACTGGTCGTGTTCAACAACTCACAGCTTGACTTCGTGCACATCGAGCAGATGGAAGCCGGTTTCCCGCCATATGGCACCAAGTTCAAGAATCCGAACTTCGCCGAGGTGGTCGAGACCCTGGGCATCTCCGGGTTCCGGCTGGAGCAGGCAGCTGAGGTTCGCTCCACCGTCGAGCAGTTCCTCGACACGTCCGGGCCGGCGTTGCTCGACGCGGTCGTTGATCCAAATGCGTTGGCCCTGCCCCCGCATGCAACGTTTGGACAGGCGGAGAACTTCTCACTCAGCCTCTCCAAGCAGGCCATCGAGGGCAACCTCGACGACGTCATCGCAACGGCCAGGGATAACGCTCTGCTGGTCTGAGCCCTGCGGCGGCTGCCGGCGCGTGAGCGTCACAGCCCCGTCCGTGCCTACCCGAGGCCAGCCGAGCCCGGGTAGGCACGGAGTCGCTCCCGCCACACGACCCGCGCCGCGATGTCTGTGCCCTGGCCCATTCGAAGCGTGTTGGCGGGAGCGGCGGGAACTGGCGCGCTGACGCTCTGCTATGGCGCCGAGCGGCGGCTGCGCCCAATGCACCGAGGGCCTCTCGACTACGACGACTCGCCGATCCCGGGAGAAATCGCGGCGTCTCTGCTGCGGCTGCCGCATTTGACCGCGCACGAGGTCCACCAGCTCGGGAGCGCGTTGCGCTGGGGCTACGGCTCGGCTTTCGGCCTGGCGCATGGGCTTCTGTGCCGCCGGCTATCCGCGCCGGTGGCGCGGGCGGTGTTCGGCGTATCGCTGCTCGGCGGGACCTTTGCGCTGTTCCCGCTCCTGGGGCATACCCCGCCACCCTGGCGCTGGCCGGCTGACGTCATCGCCACATGCGTGGGAACGCACGCCGCCTACATCTTGACGGTGGCGCGCATCGACAACGCAGGTCAGCGACGCTCGATCTGAGGGTCGACGTCCCGGGCCGCGCGGCCGAATTCGACACGGGCGTTGCGGCCGCCATCGGTCAATTCGCGCGCCCACGGCCGGACTTCTCACACACGTCCTCGCGCTCGGCGCGCCCAGCAATTTCCCGCAGATGATCGGCAGCGACACCGATGGCGTTCCGGGCGGTGAGCGTGAGGATCTGGCGTGGCGGTCACGCGACGCCACGCCGAGATGACATTCGCTCGGTGGGACACCTGCTCCGAAAGGCCAAAGATGACACAGCCGGATAAACAGTCGCCCGTCGACGACGCGTTGAGCATCGTCGCGGACCGCGGGGCCATCGATCGCCAATCGCTGATTCGTGGCGCCGTGGTCATCCTCGCCGCGATGGTCGTCGGCCTGGGATTCGTCTGGTCGTTTGTCGGGGGACTGCACCGTCCCACCTTCCACAGGGTTCCGATCGCGGTGGTCGGGCCGCCCGCCCTCAGTCAGAAGCTGAGCTCTGGAGGCCAGTTCGATGCGATCCGCGTCGCTTCGCGGCAGGCGGCCATCAGCCGGGTCGATGACCATTCGGCGCTGGGCGGAGTCGTCGTCGGCCGCCGTGGAATCGACGTGCTGGTCGCCCCCGTGGCGGGGCTGACGGTCTCGGACGCCCTGAGCGCTGAGCTGCCGCCGAGGCTGCATGCGGCGGCGCCCGCGGGGACGCCCGTCCGGGTACTCGATCTCAAGCCGGCGCCGAAGAATGATCCGCTGGGCCTTTCGCCGTTCTTCCTCGCGCTGTCGATCATGATCGGCAGCTACATCGGCGCGGTGTTCTTCGCGCTGGCCTTCGGCGTCAAACCCGTCGGGCGCCGGGTGTGGTGGCGACTGCTCGGAGTCAGCATCATCGGGCTGGTCTTGGCGCTCAGCGAGGTGGGTGTCGTGTACGCGATCGGCCCGCTCCGTGGCCACTACCTCGCGCTTGTCCTCGGAAGCCTGCTGCTCGGCCTATCTGTCTCGTACATCACTGTCGGGCTGCAGTCACTGCTGGGCATCCTTGGGACGACGATCGCGATCCTGGTTTTCGTCATCCTAGGCAATCCGTCCTCGGGCGGGCCCATACCAACCCCATTGCTGCCCGGCATCTGGCGCACCATCGGCCCGTATCTGCCCGAGGGAGCCGGCACCGAGGTGTTCAGGAACGTCGCCTACTTCGGCAGTCACAACCTGACCCGCCCCATCCTGGTGATGTCCGCCTGGCTGGTGGTCGGGATCGCGTTGGTCATCGCATCGGTGCGCGTTCGCCCGCTGGGCCTGCAGATGAAGGATGACCTGGACCGCCAGGCAGCGAGTCGCGCGAGCACGGGTCAGACGCCGCGAGCGGTGCCTCCCCGGGCTGCATGACGACGGCGCCTGGAACGTGAGAGAGGAGGAGATCGCTGTGACCCTCTTGGAACCGCAAATCACTCAGGTCGGCCAGTTCGACGGATCCGGAACCGACGACCGGCTGAGGTGACGGCCGAGGCCGTGGTCGTCACCCCGTCCTGAGTGTCTCACCGCATCTGGAGCTCATCCGCCGAGCCGGTCCGCTATCTCGCGTGGAGCTCATCGCCCCGACGGCGTATGGCGGGGTGGCGCCACACCGGACCATCACGTCGCCGGATCGCCGCGCTCCGCTCCAGCATGGGACGAGGGTGCCCGAGGCAGCTCACTCGTAAGGCCCTGGCTGGCAGGCGGAGTGGTTCCCCGTGAGGAGTGCCAGTGTCCGCGCAAGCGATCCGGGGCCCTCACCAGGGGTATCACGGGCGCGATTCCAGCGCACGAGAGGGACGCTGAAGGTAGATAAGGGCACTTTCGAGCATGGAAGTCCCGACCCCCGACTATGTGAGGTTCATCGTGTTTGTGGAGCTTGATGCACGCGAGGGTGACGGTTTGACTATTGCTCTGGAATGGGATCGCGATACGGGTGAGACACAAGTCGTCGTCCACGACGACCGAACATCGATCCAGACCGTGTTCAGCGTTCCACAGGGACGAGCCGGAGACGCCTTCCGACATCCCTTCAGGTATGCGCCGTAGGGGCTGGGGGCGGGAACACCGGCGCGCCCCCGGCACGGCTCCGGCCGAGGGGCGGGTTGCTGGGAGCAGGATCGAGCCGTGAGCCCGCCGATCGATCTGGCCGACGGGCGGGTGCGCCGAACCCGGGAGCACTACTGCGGCACCGTGGCCGCGTATCTCGCCGCCCGGACGGATGAGGAGCGCGCGCGGCTGGGGAACGCCATGTACCTGGCTCAGTTGGCGACGATCGAGGCCCGGCACAATCCCGAGGGCTGCGCGACGTTCCTCGCCGCCGCCGACGCGCTGAGCAGCGCCGACCGCCGGGATCCTCCTCCGATCGAGACTCCACGGCAGGCGGCATGAACGCCGACCCAGTCAGACCACACGTCTTGATCTGCGACGGGGACCGCCACAGCGTCGCGGCGCTCCGTACGGTCCTGCGGGACGCAGGGATGGCGGTCAGCCCGACGCACACCGGCCAGGAGGCACTCGGCCACGCCGAGGTCCGCGTGTCGGACGCGGCGATCATCGAGATGGAGCTCGTCGACTGCACCGGGTCGGAGGTGTGCCGAGCCCTGCGGGAGTGGACTGCGATCCCCATCCTCGTGTTGTCACACATCTCCCGCGAGGACGCCGTGGTCACGGCTTTGGAGGCCGGCGCCGACGATTACATCACCAAGCCGTTCAGGCCACGTGAGCTGATTGCCAGACTGCGAGCGAACCTCGGTCGTGCCGCCGGGCCGCAGCAGGAGCCAGTCGTGTCGTGCGGCGATCTGAGGATCGACCTGAGCACGCGCACGATCGGCTGTCACGAGCGTCACATCCGCCTGACTCCGACCGAGCACAGGCTGCTGCGCGCGCTGATCCGCAACCGCGGTCGGCTGCTCACCCACGAGACACTGTTACGCCAAGTCTGGGGGGCAGGCTATGTGGAGGACCGGCACGTCCTTCGCGCGCACATGGCCAACCTGCGACGCAAGCTCGCGACGCCTGGGGCTGACGGACCCATCCGAACCTATCCGGGCGCGGGCTACCTCTTTGAGGCTCCGGTCACCGTGCCGCTATCGCCGCGATCGCCCGCGGGTCGACCGGAGCCCGTGGCCGCTCCCGCCGCCCGCGAACCTAGCGGCATGGGGCTCCTCATCCCCCTCCGTGAGCGCCACCGGCGTGGAATGACGGCGGGGTCATGACGCCCCGGACGCCCGCACCGCGGCAAGGCGATACCGCGGACGAAAGCACACGGACCGTGTTCGTGGCGCTCGGGGCCGGACTTGGCGTGGCGCTGTGCAAGGCCGGGGCAGCGATAGTTACCGGCTCCTCCGCGCTGGCCGCGGAGGCGTCCCATTCATTGGCTGACACGGCCAACGAGCTGTTGCTGCTTGTCGCGCAGCGTCGCAGCACCCGCCCGGCGAACGCGCGCCACCCGCTCGGCTACGGGCGGGAAGCCTACTTCTGGGCGCTGATCGCCGCGTGCGCCGCGTTCGTTGCCGGCGCCGCCTTCTCGCTGCGCGACGGCATCAATGAGCTGATCCACCCCAGTGTCACGTCATCGTTCCTGGTGGCGTACGCCGCGCTCGGGCTGTCCACCGGCTTTGATCTGGTGTCGTTCCGGCGCTCGGCCGGGCAGCTGGTAGGCCAGGGACGACGTCACCACCGAAGTCTGCTCGAGGAGTCCCGGTTGACCTCGGATCCGACGCTGCGCGCGGTATTCGTCGAGGACACCGTGTCGGTGGCGGGAGATGTGCTCGCGCTTGTCGCCGTCGCCCTCAATCAACTGACCGGATCCTCAACCCCCCAGGCGGTCGTCGCCATGGTGATCGGCCTGCTGCTCATCCGCGTCAGCCTCCGCCTGGTCAGACGCAGCCACGATTTCCTAGTTGGCGTTTGGGTGCTGATCCCTCCGCCCGAGCACGGCGAGCCCGAGGAGCTCACCCAGACGATCGGCCCCGACGAGACGGAGCGGGTGCAGGCGTTCCTCGCTTCGTTTCCGGGGGTGACCGGCGTCCGCGAGATCCTGGTCAACTTCATCGGTCCCGGCCGTGTGTGGGTTGTCGCGCGCGTCGAGATTGATGCCTCCCTCAACGGCGCTCAGATCGCCGCGCTGGCACATGGCATCGAGACGGGCATGCGACGGGAATCGGCGAGCATCCACCGCGTCGACATCATTCCCGTCGACGACTCCAGCGCCTGCGGTAGGGCGCAACCCCCGCTCCGTCTCCCGAGCCGACGCTGACCGGCGCGCCAGGGCCGCTCGAACCCGCCTCCCGCTCCCGGCCCAAGCGGCGACGCCGCGCGCCGTCGTCGCCACCGCGCACGGCCCCATCGCAGTCTGAGCTTCAGATGTTTGGACACGACCGCCTCCTTCTCCGTCAGATGCGAGCCGACCAGCGGAACGCCGTGCGCCAGCCCGGACGTTGACTCAGTGACACCTTCAAGCGTGAGCTCCGGTTGGGCCGGCCGCGCCCGTAGCTCACCCGGGCGTAGCACCTGGCCACCGCGGCTGTGACGACCAGGGTGTTGCCCGCGTAGCGCCCCGTGCCCCGCGCGGGCGAAAACCACTGCCCCGGGGCGGACACTTATCGCAGATGCCGCCCGCCGTCCGCTAGGCCGGAGTACTGCGTTGATCAAGCCAAATCAGCCAGAGGGACCTGAGGTTCAGGACGCTGTCCCAGCCGGCGCCTGGAAGCGCCTGGCGGTCTACAGCGCCGTCGGCCTCGTGCTGCAGCTCGATGGCACCCTGATCACGGTCGCGCTGCCCTCCGTCGCTCACGAGCTCAGGGTGAGCGCCAGCTCGTCGGCGACGTTACTCACCATCTATTTCGTCGCGTACGCACTGCTCCTGCTCCCCGGCGGGGTGCTGGTCGATCGCTTTGGAGTCCGTCGGGTTGCGCTGCTCGGACTTGGCGTGTTCCTGACCGGCGCCGCGTCGGGTGCGGTCGCCGGAAATCTCGAGCAGCTGATAATGGCCCGCGGACTTCAGGGCGTGGGTGCCGGTCTGGTCAGCCCCGCAGCGTTGGCCGGCGCTGTCAGCGGCTTTCCGCCGACGCGCCGGGGTGCACCGCTCGGTATCTGGGGCGCCAGCGCCGGCGTCGCGAATCTGATCGGCCCGCTCATCGGTGGCGTTCTCACCGATCTGCTCGGCTGGCGGGCGGACTGGTGGGCGCTCGTCGTGCCTGGCGTGGGCGCCGTCGCTATGGTCCTGCTCCAGCGACCGGCACCAGAGCACGATGAGCCGCCCGGCCGGCACCGTGCTCCGATCAATCGGACCGTTCTGACTGCCGCCTTCATCGCGGCGCTGACGTTCGCGGTCATGATCGGCTCGTTCTGCCTGCTCGAGCAGTACCTTCAGGACTCGGCTCGTCTCTCAGCGCTCTCCGCCTCCGCGGCACTCGCACTGGTGGCGCTCTTCGTTGCCCTCGCGGCGCCGATGGCCGGCAGGTTGGCGGACCTGTGGGGCGAGCGGCTCGTCGCTGTGATTGGCTTCTCGCTGGCTGCGTCCGGACTGGCACTGTTGGGGATGCCGGGCACACCATTGAAGGGCGGATTCGGCTTCGCCTTGCTGGGGCTCTTCGGCGCTGGCCTCGGGATGCTGTTCGCGCCCACTTCGCGCGCGGGACTGAACAGCGTCGCGGGGTCGGCGCACGGGCGCGCATCCGCGCTGTTGTCGCTCGGTCGACTGCTGGGCGCGGTAATCGGCGCCTCGGCGGCCACTGTCGCCCTCTCCGAGGGCCCTAGTGCCGCCGGCACGCATCAAGCGCTACTAGTCGCCTGCGCATCCTGCGTCGTGCTCGGTCTACCGGCGACCTGGGGCCTTGCAGCTAGGCCGCAGCCGAGCGGCTGACCGGCTCGCCCGTGTGCAGACCAGGGTCGATGCGGGCGCAATGAGTCATGGCTGCGTCCACAGTAGGGGTGCCGCTAACCAGCGGCCCTCATCCGTAGGAGAAGCGACATGACCAACCTCGTTCATCGGACGCGCGACGCCGACAGGTTGCCGGGTACGGAGGGCGACGGGACCGCCGCGATGTTGCCTCGGTCGGCTGCCACCGCGCGACGTCGGGTGCGGTTGGCGGAGGTGGCGCTCATCATTTCGGCGAGCGTGCTTGCGCTGCTCGCTCTCGGGGCGGGCTGGGACGAGACAGTCCATGTTCTCGAGCGCGCCCGGTGGCAACTGCTGTGGGCGGTGGTCGCCTCCCACCTTTTGGCGTACGCAGGCTATCTGCTGGCTCACCACCGATTCCTGACCGTCCGTTCCGATCGGCCCCTGCACTGGCGTGACACCACGATCGTGCTCGTGGTCGGATTCGGAGCGCTTCCGGTGCAGGGCGGCTTTGGCGTTGATCGCGCCGCACTGCTCGGCATGGGTATCGATCGCGAAGAGGCCGCGATCTCGAGCCTCACTCTCGCTGTGATCGAGTTGGCGATCCTCGTGCCTGCCGCGTGGGTCTGCTCGCTGTTGCTGATCGGTGCCCACGGCGTCCAGGCCAGCGAATCGCTCCCGTGGGCGATCCTCGTCCCATTGGGTTCGGCGCTCGTGCTGTACGCCGCTCGCACCGCCGGTCGCCGAAGCATGAGCGGAGCGCGAGGAGTCTGGATTCGGCATGCGCTCGGAGCGCTTGCGCAGACGCGCGAACTCGCACGCCATCCACGTGAGAGCGGAGTCGTGGCCCTGGGGATCGGCCTCTACTGGGCCGCCGACATCGGGGCCCTCGCCCTGGCTCTGCGGCTGTGTCATGCCAATCTCAGTGTGACGCGCCTGGTTCTCGCCTACGCGACGGGTTACCTATTGACTCGCCGCGCCCTGCCGCTGGCCGGGGCCGGCGCGACCGAGGGCCTGCTGTGCCTCGCCCTCGCCTCCGTTGGGGTTCCGCTCCACTCCGCCGTGCCCGCTGTCCTCATATACCGGGTGACCGATCTCGCGCTGACGCTCTTGCCCGCCCTTGCGAGCAATCGTGCCTTCATCGCCCTCGCGCACTTGAAGCCCGAAACCCGCGCAGCGCCGATCAGGCGCGCTGGGGCCGACGTCGGTCACGCGCAGACAGGCGGGGAGGAGCGCGCTCTACCGTGAATGTCGAGCTTTGCCGCTGGCGATGTAGCGGATCGCGCGCCATCTGGCGCCCAGGCCCGTGAACCGAGCGAGCTCCCTGCCATCGGTCAGGACGACGGCCCAGCCATGATCGATCGGTGTCAGGAGAACCGCGACGGCATTCATGCGCTTACGCCAAGTGCGTCATGGACGACGCACCTACCTGGTTGTCGACGGAGCCGGAAGCTGTGCCAGTTGCCGGGCCACGTCCAGGTCCGCTCGGTGGCGGATGCGCGGGACGAGGCAGGCGTACTCCCGCGCTGCGCGCTCCTCGCGGTCAAGCGCCGTCTGGTATGACGCGAACGCCGCCGACGCGTCGGCCTTGGCGGCGCGCTTCCACGTGGCGTACGCGGCGTGCACGTCGGCGCACTCCCGCCGCCAGGCCACGTATGCAGTCACCACGGCGTCGAGTTGCGCGCGACGTCGGCTTGCGCGGGTCAACCTTCTGAAGTTCATCGCCCTATACCCGCACTCGTCGTGCACGCTGCGTGGTGGAAAGGATGGCGAAGCGCGTCGCCGACATGGCCGTCACCCTCGCGTGTGTCATGCGAGACAAACATGATGGACCTCGTGGGTGGTCAGTGTTTGGCTTCCAAGCCGCGGAAGCACGATTTGATCGATGTCCATGATGCGCGCCGGTGCCGATGGCTGCGCCCGCGTCCCCACTGGTCACTCACCTTGATTGTGTCCGGGGGCGTTGGAGCCTAGGGGTGAGCCAGGACGGCCTGCCTCACGCCGCTCGCACCAGGTGACGAAGCGGGCGACCTCGCGGTCCAGGATCGCCTCCGCGGCCGGGAGTGCAGCACGGCGTCGCGTGACGGCGCGTTCGGACACGCTCCGCAAAGCATCGACTGTGTGAACCTCGACACCGTCCAGATCCGCGGCCGACGGATCGATGTTGCGCGGCACGGACAGGTCGATCAGCAACAAAGGGAGCGAGTCGGGCCGGCGGCAGGCGAGAGCGCGCCGAAGCCGGTCGCGTCGCAGGATCGGCAGCGGTGCGCTGGTGGCCGTGATGATGATGTCAGCCCGCGAAAGGGCGTCATCCAACCGGTCAGGAGTGATGGCGTGACCCCCGTACACCAGGGCGAGCTCCTCGGAGCGGGACCGCGCACGGCCAAGCACGAGGAGCTCGCCGACGTCGCGCTTGACGAGTTGCTGGGCGACGATCTGCGCCACCGTGCCTGTCCCGATGAGCACGGCGGTTGATTGGGCGAGCGTCCCGAGTCGATCCCGGGCGAGCTCGACTCCGGCCGCCGGGACGCTCAAGACCCCGCGTCCGATCGTTGTGCTGGATCGCACCTTACGTCCGGCGGCGATGGCGGACTCGAACAGGCGGCGAAGCTCCGGGCCTGCAGTGCCAGCCGCCAGCGCGTGATTGAGCGCCGCACGGATCTGTCCGAGGATCTGCGCCTCGCCGAGCACGAGCGAGCGCATGCCGGCGGCCGTCGCTGCCAGGTGGTAGGCGACCTCCCCACCGCGATAGGTCAGCAGCGCGTGCCCAACCTGAGCGGCATCCAGCCCATGAGAGCGCGCGAGAAACGAGGCCAGCTGTCGCTCGGTCCGTCGGGGCCCCACGACGCCGTACAGCTCGACGCGATTGCACGTCGACAGAATCACCGCCTGCTCGAGCACGCCACGGGTCGGGTCCGTCAGCAGACCGAGCGCGGACGGCAGCTCGGCATCCTCAAACGCCAGCCGCTCGCGCAGCTCGATCCCCGCCGTCGTGTGATCGACCCCCACTGCGACGAAGGGCAGGCGCGACTCCCGGCGCGGTCGCGGATGCGCGCGTCGTGCTGAGGGCGCACCGGGCCGCGAGCGGATCCTCTCACCTTCGCGGTGCATCGTGGCTTCCGAGAGAGGCCTCAAGGGTTCGCGGCGTACTGATCGAGCGCCGGTACGACGATCGCGTAGAACGCGAGACCCACGAAATCGAACAGGCACACCACACCCACTGCGTGAGCCCAGTCGGCGTCGGCGATGTTAAGCAATCCGAAGCCGGCGATCAGACAGGCGATGGCTACGCGCCCGATCAACCGCCGGTTCGCCGGGTGGGGGGTGGTCGCTGCCGTTACCGGGGCAGTGACCTCATCTGACCTGAACCGACCCGCAAGCGTGAGCCGGAACAGAAGTGCAAGAGAGGGCAGCAGGACCACTGCTCCGCCGAGGACCGCAACCACGACGCACACGAGCGTGTCGTGCTCGGCGGCCGCCTGGTACACGCTGAGGTGGGGCAGGATCGTCGGCCATCGCGACAGCGCCCAGCCAGCGACGATTGCGGCGACGGCGAGCGAGGTCGCGTACCGCGCCCATTCGTACCGGCGTCGGTACACGAGAAGCAGAGTCGACAGTCCGCACGCAGCCGACACGATGACGGCCGGTAACGCCCGGCCGCTGAGGAGAGAGTGGTAGAGACGGTGGTTGTCGGTGTTCATGACGAAGATCGCGCCGATCGCAAGCGCTCCAGCGAGGAGCCCTGATCCGAGCGCCCGCAGACGGAAGCCTCGCTCCAGTGTCTGTTCGTGATCGTGAGCGGCGTCCGCCGCCAGATAGACCGCCGCCAGATGCGCGGAGGTGGCGACAGCGAGCACGCCGACCACGATCGACGTCCCATTGAGCCAGCTCGACCACATGTGCCCAGCGGCGTTTCCGACGGGAACGCGGTTTGTGGCGATGGCGCCGACGGCTGTGCCGAGCGCAAACGGTACGAGGATCGACGATAGGGCGAAGATCGTGTCGATCCGTTCGGACTCCCGAGGTGTCCTTGTTCCCTCCCTCAGCGCGTAGGCGGCACCACGCGCGATGATGCCGAGCAGTGCGATGAAGAGGGGGATCGCGAGCGTCGACATGATCGATCCGAACGCGGTGGCATAGGAGGTCCAGAAGACGGTGAGCACGAAGATCAGCCACACGTGGTTCGTTTCCCAGACCGGCGCCATCGCGTGGTGGGCGAACTCACGAACCTCGCGCGCGTTCCAGCGCCGGGCGGCTGCGAGTTGCCAGAAGCCGGCGCCGAGATCGGCCCCGCCGAGCACGATGTAGAGAGCGAGCCCGGAGAGAATGAACACCATCGGTAACGACTGCAGGAACATGACTAGACCGCCTGTAGCTGGCTAGGAGGTTCTGCGGATACGTCGAGCGGTGCTCGCGCGAGGCGCCTGAGCACCCAGACGACGCCGGCCGCCACGACGACGTAGGCGGAGGCGAGCACCCCGTAGCCGACGGTGATTCCGTGCGCGCCTGTTACTGCGGCGGCGGTCGGCATGACCCGGTAGACCACCCACGGCTGGCGTCCCACCTCGGTGACCACCCAACCCGCGATGAGCGCCACCACCGCCAGGGGGCCGGCCGCAATCAGGCCGTAGTAGAAGAGCGGGGAGTCGGGCAGGCGTTTGCGCCGGATCCAGACCCAGAGGTAGATGACGCCGAGCAGCGCGAGCATCGTGCCGATCCCGGCCATCATCTGGAACGCCCAGTGGACCACGTTGACCGGCGGTCGCTGGCTGGCGGGTACGGTCTGCAAGCCCTGCACTCGGCCGCTCCAGCTGTGATCGGTGAGGATCGAGAGAAGGTGGGGGATGACAATCGCGTCCTTGAGTTGGTTGTGCGAGTACCAGCCGAGAAGGTGCTCCGACGCGCCGCGGGTGCTCTTGTACAGCCCTTCCATCGCGGCCAGCTTGATCGGCTGGGTCTTGGCGACGTCTCGGGCGGCCCAGTCGCCGATCATGATCTGTACGGGTGAGGCCAGGGCGGCGATCGTCAACGGGACGGTCAGCGCCGTCCGCTCATACCGTGTCCAGTGGCCGCGCAGACGGCAGCAGGCGTAGCAGGCCGCCAGGATGAACCCGCTGACGATGTACGCGGCGACGTACATGTGGACCAGCTCGTTCCACAAAAAGGAGTTGCCGAGCAGCGCCCGCAGTGGATTGACGTCGACCACCTTGCCGTGGCGAAGCGAAAAGCCGCCGGGATGGTTCATCCAGGCGTTGACCGCGATCACCAGCAGCGATCCCGTCACGCCGGTGATCAGGATGGGGATCCCGGTCAGCAGGTGCGCGCGAGGGGACAGGCGCCGCCAGCCGTACACGTAGATCCCGATGAAGATCGCCTCTAGGAAGAAGGAGAAGCCTTCGATCGCGAAGCCGAGTCCGAATACGCTGCCGAACGTCCCGGTGAAGTTCGGCCACAGCAGGCCCATCTCGAAGCTCAGGACGGTGCCGGTGATCACGCCGACTGCGAAGAGGGTGACCATTACCTTTGACCAGCGCCGCGCCAGCGTCAGGTAGAGATTGTCTCCTCGACGATGCCCCAGCCACTCAACGAAGAGAACCATCGCCGGAAAGGAGAGCCCGAACGCGACCAGTGGGATGTGGACCGAGAACGACAGCGCCTGCATCTGTCTCGCCTCGAGGAGGTAATGCTGATCGACCGGCGGGAATGCCGCCGCTACAGGGTTAGTGATCATCTGTCGGCTGACTCGGAGCTGACTCGGGTCGTGCTGCGTCGGCGGCGGACGGTCAGAACTACGGCGACCGCGGTGACGACGAGCACCGCACGCGGCACCCAGAAGACTCTGGCGAGACGCATATTGCCGTGGGCGGCACGCGTATCCTCGTCGGGCGAAGTCTCGTGTGGCTCCATGGAGATCATCGTGTCCTCCAGATCGGGTCGGTTACCTGATTGACGTTGCCGCGGCGGCGGTCGACTCGCATCGGAACGCTCACCGACACTGTGCGTGAAAACCGCACGCTCAGACGTTCAGGGGCCGATCACCCCGTGGGCCAGTGAGAACATGACCAGCTCGGCCCGCGTTTCGAGTGCCAATTTCAGCATGATGTGGGCCCGGTGGGTGTCGACGGTGCGGACTGAGATGAACAGTCGCGCGGCGATCTCCTGGTTGGTGTATCCGAGCGCCAATAGGTGGAGCACGTCTCGCTCGCGCTCAGAGAGGGACTCGAGTGCGCTCTGGCTGTCGTCGACGACGAGCCCCGCGCCGAGCGAGGGCTCGACGTATCTCTCACCTGATGCGACGCGTCGAATCGCTTCCGTAAGCTCTCGGTCCGACGCCCGCTTGGGCAGATACCCCGATGCCCCTGCAGTCAGAGCACGCCGTACCCAGCTCGGCGCTGCCTGGGAGGAGAGAATGAGGACTCGGGACCGCGGCGACCACCGCAAGAGCTCAGGGATTGCCTCAGAGCCAGCCCGCCGGGGGAGGAGCAGGTCGAGGAGAATGACCTCGGGAGTCAGGGCCGCGCAGCGCTCGATTGCCTGGTTAGCGGTGGCTGCCTCTCCGAGAACGGCGATGTCCGCCTCGCGCTCCAGGCGGCTTCGAATCCCGGCTCGGAGTATGGCGTGGTCGTCGACGATGACAACGCCGATCATGCCGCCCGCTCCATCGCCAGGATTGGGCGTGGGCCGCCGGTGCGGGCCGGGGCGCGCGGACCATCAAATCCGCGGATCACGGGGTATTCCTTCGCGCACATGACCATTCCTCTTCTCTTCATAAGCCCGACCGGGAGCCGTGCCGAGGTCGCGAAGCGGAGGGTTGAGCAGGGCGTTTCCACGTCCTCTCGCCGCCTCCGGGTTCTTGTACCGAGACAGTGAGCGATCGAGAGCGGTGTCGCGCCAGTGGGATCCCTGGCGTACTCCCTGGGTGATTCGAGACACCGATTTCCTGGATCCGATCATCCTCCCCGGGGGTGCGAGCTCGGCGAGCCTCCACTTTCCGGTTCCTCAAAGACCGGCAGCCGAAGTCTTCAACTATCGGCGGCGTGCAGTTCCTCCGGGGGGTTTCGCAGGACGACGGGCTCCCCCTTCGTCCTTTGGAGCACGACGAAGGCGACCGTGCCCCAAAGCGCCGGCACCCACAGCGATATCGCGTGGTAGACCAGCGTTGCCGCCGTGGCCACCGTCCCGCCCACACCGTAGAGAACGAGCATGCCGATCATGCTGCCGTCGAGGACCCCGATCCCGCCGGGCACGGGGATGAAGTTGGACAGGTAGCTGATCTGGTACGCCAGCACCACCGGAGCGAGCGGCGGAACGTGGCCTGCGGCCGCGAGGCACGCGAGCAGCACCGCGATGTCGAACCACAGATACCCGAGCGCGCCAACGATCCGCCAATCAGCATGGAAGACAAGTCGCTTTGTGTCTCGTACGGTGACCGCCGTCTCGCTCAGGAACGTGCTGAACCGCCCCGGCCGTATCCGCTGGACGATTCGCTCCGCGTAGCGGGGCAGCAGCAGGAACAGAAGGAGCACGAGCAGGCCGACCGACGCCGGCACGATGCTCAACAGAGGATTGCGCGGGCCGGGGAGGCCGAGGAACAGGCCGAGACCGGCCACGATGAGAGTGATCAGGTTGATGGCGCTCGTGTACAGGAACAACACCGCCGAGCGTTCAGCGACCGGCTGCGCTCGGGCGCCCCGCTGAACCATCAGCCAAGCGCCGACGGCTAGGCTGCCGGCGCCGCCGAGCGAGACCGCCGACCCAAAGGCCTCCTCGGTAAGCGCCACGCGGGCGCCGACCCTCCTCGGCACGCGCTTGAACACCTGGAGGAAGGCCACGATGTAGCTGGCGCTGGAGAGAATCTCGAGGACAACCGCGACGGCAACCCACTCGAACTTCATATGCGACACCGTCCTTGCGACAGCCTTGAGCCCGGGAACGGCGAGGAGCAATCCCGCCGCCAGCGCGAGCGCAAGAACCAGCGTGATGAACCCGTTGCGCAGGCTCCGCCGGGCCTTGGCTGCGTCGACGTGCTCTAGCTGCGGCGCGCCACTCGACGTTCTCTTCGTGGGCGACATGTTGGGAGTCAGATGACAGGAGGTTTGATCCGTGCGCAGCTCATGGCAGGTCGGCAGCGGCGTCGGCGAGTGCGCGTCGGCGCCCGGTAAGGAACGGGAGCTCATGCCGGGTGTACAGGCGCGCGTGAGCCCCCCGGAGGTGGCGCATGAGATCGACGATCGGCGTCAACTCGTCGGCCTCGAACGCCAGCAACCACTCGTAGTCGCCCAAGGCGAATCCGCTGACCGTGTTGGCCCTGACCTGCGGGAAGTCACGACCCATGCGCCCATGCTCCGCCAGCATCTCGGCGCGGTCCTCCGGAGGCAGGAGATACCAGTCATGGGTGCGCACGAACGGGTAGACGCACACGTACTGACGCGGTGGATCGCCGCAGTAGAAGGCCGGAGCATGGTCCTTGGTGAACTCAGCTTCTCGATGCGCGCCGATCGCCGACCAGAACGGATCGAGGGCGCGTCCGAGGCGGGTGTGCCGGAAGGCGATGAGCGCATCCTGCAGCCCGTCGGCGCTTGGCCCGACCAGCCACAAGAGCAGGTCGGCATCGTGCCGGTAGCCGGTCACCGTGTAGATGCCGCGGACGCTGGCGTCGGTTGACTGCAGCGCCAGGATCGCAGCGTCAGCTGCGTGGGAGCGTTCGGTGTCCGAGATGCGGCGATCCCCGCCCGCCGCGGCGAAGGCGGCGTAGAGGGTAAACACCGCGGGCTGAGGCCCCGGCCCGGGCTTGAGCGCCTGCGTCACCTTCATCCGTTCGTTACTTCGATTCATTTTGCTCAATTGTTGGTTCTTGCCGGGACCAACCGGGGTCCCCAGCGTCTCGGACGGCTCCTATCCAATCCTCACGGCGCGGGGCGATGTTTCATCCGAGGGCGCGCGGATCGGCTGCGGAAAAGACGCGGCGAACCATCAGGTGGCTGCGGTCGCCTGCTTCAGACGCACCGCGCATCCCATCAGCCCCGGCGAAGACTCAGCCTGAGCGCAGCGACAGGGTCCAGCTGATGAAAAGGAGGATGGCGCCGCCGGCAACCGCGACCACCTCGACGGGGTGTGTTTCGCGGTGGTGCCTGAGGTCCGCCTTGGCCTGCTCGATCCGATCCTGCAGCTGTTTCCTGATCGCTGTCTTTGCCGCCAGTTGCTCCACCGTCCCGCCGAGCTCGCGTCGAGTCTTACCGATCTCGGTGCGCAGCTCCTGCGGCGTCCGCCCGGAGGCGCTCATGAGCGACCCTCGTGGATGCTTGCGCGGATGGTTTCCACATCATGTCTGGTGGTCTCGATCGCGGTCTTCGGCAGGGCCGGACCAGATCGCGCCAGACGCGCCCTACCAACTATTGCGGCCGTCGCGGCCACGATCAGAAACCCGCCGGCGACGATCACTGCGGCGATCCACCCGTTCACCGCGGTGGAGAGCAGCAGAATGGCGCCCGCGGTGAGTGCGCCGAGTCCGTAGAGCACGAGGATCCCCGCTCCGCCGAGCAGGCCGATCCCGATCCCGGCCTGGGCGCCCTTCTGGATCAACTCAGCCTGGGCGAGCGCCACCTCCTGGTGGATCAGCCGCGAACTTTGCTCAGAGAGGTCATGGAACAACTCGCCTGTCGAGCGCTCGTCATTGTTGGCTCTGGTCTTCATCGCCGCTTGCGGTCGGTTACCGGACGCACAGAGTTCCATGCTCACCCGTGACGCGCATCCGCGACGGTGCTGATTCTGTTCGGTCAAACCGCAGGTGTGATTCGAGACTCTGCGAGCGTCCACACGGCGAAGCGCTCACTCGCCAGCGAAGTCAATCGCGCTGGGGTTGATGGAGGGTCGGGAATTGCGGCAGCTCCGCCGAACGCACCGCAACCCTTCCTGGCTGGCTGACCCACTACAACTACACCCGACGACACGGCTCTCTCAGCCACAAGCCGCCCGGCACCGTCTATACGAACTGACGAACCCTGCTAGGTCCTACCCCTAGGGCCGAGACACGGCCGCGGGTAGTCTCGGGGTGTGTCGAGTATTTCTGGCGAACCCGCGCCGTTCGAGGTCGTCGCCGGCGACGCCCGTTCGGAGGTTGGTCCCACGCTCGCGGCGCCGGTCCCGCGTGCCCTCGGGCTGACCGATCAGCTCGGCCTGTGGGGCAACCTCGGCGTGAGCCTGCTCGGCTTCACCGGGGCGATCTTCGTCCTGCAGCCCGGCGGGGCGGGGACCGCGCGCCTGTCGATCGCGGCGGCGATCTGCGCGATCGTGGCCGGCACCGTCATGGGGACGGTGCCGATCGCGTTCGCGGGGCTGCCGGGAATGGAGACCGGGGCGCCGGCGATGGTGCTGCTGCGGGGCCTGTTCGGAGCGGAGCTCTCCTACCTGCCGACCGCGCTGAACGTCCTGCAGTGCTTCGGCTGGGGAATCTTTGAGCTGGTGACGATCGCCACGGCGGCCCACGTCGTCGCGCCCGTGCTCTCGCGCGACACCTACATCGCGATCGCGGGGGCGCTCACATGCGTGCTGGCGGTGCGGCCACTTGGGTTCATCCGGACGCTGCGGCGCTATGTGGTGGCGGCGGTGGGCATCGACCTCGCCTACCTGTTCGTGCAACTGCTGCGCCATCCGATCGCGCCGGTCGCTCACGGTGGCTGGTCGGGCTTCTGGGCGGCCACCGACACGGTGGTGGCGGCGGCGATCTCGTTCGCGCCTCTGGCGGCCGACTACAGCCGCCATTCGCGCAGCCGCGGCGCGACGCTCGTGGGGACGATCGTCGGCTACGGGTCCACCCAGGTGCTCTGCTACGTGATCGGCCTGCTCGCGCTGCTCACCGTGGCTCGCTCGGGTCACATCTACGGTGCCTTCATCGCGCTTCCGCTGGGATCGGTGGCGTTCGCGGTGCTCGCCGCGCGCGAGCTGGACCAGTCCTTTGCCAACGTCTACTCGACGGCGGTCTCGGTCCAGAATGCGCGGCCGCTGTGGGACCGGCGGGTGCTCGCGGTGCTCATCAGTGCGGGCGCGACGCTCTGCGCCCTGGTCCTGAACATCAGCACCTACGAGAATTTCCTGGATCTCCTGGGCTCGGTCTTCGTGCCCCTCTCCGCGGTGCTGATCGTCGACTTCCGCCTGGTCGGTGCTGCTCGCTGGGACCTGTCGACGCGGGCGCGGACCCGCTGGCCGATGCTCGTCGCCTGGGCGGCGGGCTTTGTCGTCTACCAGCTCATCAACCCGGGCTATATCCATTGGTGGGCCTCGCTGTGGGGCCGGATCGGCCACGCGATCGGCTTCACGCCCGCGGGCTGGATGTCCGCCTCGATTCTCTCGTTCGTGGTGGCCGCGCTGCTCACATGCGCCTACGAGATCCCTACCGGCATACGGCGTCCGCGATGACCCGAACGGGTTACCGAGCCGGTGCGGCGCCCGGCCTCGTCCACCGCTCGCTGGGGATCTGGTCGCGCCGGACGTGCCACCGCTTATCGATACCGAAGCCGGCTAGACGCCGAGCGGTGGGCACTCGCCCCGACGGTCGAGGACGCGGCGGTCGCACGGATGAGTTGGCGAAGCGGTCGACCGCTGTCGGTGGCCGGCATTGTGAACATCCAGGGTCGGCCGGCGGTGTTCGTCAAGCGCCAAGATCTCCGGGTCCGCCGCGCGGAGACGCTGGAACTCGAGCACCGGTTCGCGGGCCACCTCCGTTCCGCGCAGATCGAGGCGCCTGAGTGCTGGCGACGCCGGACGGCCGCACGGCGGGCGTGCGCAAGGGCGGGGAGGGGGCGGGCGCTTCGGTCTACGAGGTCCACACCGTCGCCCGGAGCGCGGCTCTCTACCGCGGCGCGGAGTCCAGGACCGGCTTTTGCGACCGCGCTCACGCCCAAGAGGCCGGCGCGCGCTGGCCCGTCTCCGTCTCGCCGTCGAGAGCTTCCCGCCCCCCCCGTTCGGACCGCTCGTTGACTCCGATGAGATCGTCACCGCGTCTGACCCGGTCACGGCGATCGGCGGCTCGCGTACGCGCGACCGGCGCTCCGGACCGGGCTCGCGCCGCATCCCTCGCAGGCCGAGCTCGACGACGCGCTCGGCAGATGGCTCACCGACGCTTCCCGCCCTGCCGCCGAGGTGCCGGACGGGTGGACGCGCGGCGACTGGCACCCGTCGAGCCGCCAAGGCTGTGTTGCGAGCGAGAAGCTGCGGTTAGCCTTGCGGTGGGAGCGCTCGCCCGACTCGCTGGTGCCGGGCTATGGCGTTCGCCGGCAATTTGATCGCCAACTCAGCCGGCACAGTGCCATCGAGTCCGCGCCGACAAGGCGCTCGCCGACTCGAGCGTGGTCGGGCTAGCGGAACCGCGGCA
>Ga0335075_10002886_pt1 | contig 27498 bp, 24 predicted proteins | sample Lox_Sample_24_FD_206723 | JGI IMG/M metagenome (GOLD analysis project Ga0335075, IMG submission 206723) | Soil microbial communities from Loxahatchee National Wildlife Refuge, Florida, United States - Lox_Sample_2.4 | ecosystem: Environmental > Terrestrial > Soil > Wetlands | place: USA...
TGTTGGTTTGTGATCATCTGCGGCGGTTGAGATGGCCTCCGGCCATCCCGCCGCCGCAATAATCATTACCGGCTCAGTAGTGAATTTTAATTGTCGTCAGTGGTGATTTTTAATTGTCGTTCCACAATCGTCGATAAAGTTGTCCTCTTTGAGCACTGCGAGTAACAGCGACTGCCCTGAATATCGCCGGAGGGCAATAGGCCGAATCGTAGCTTTAAATATTCTGTCCTCAAATGAATAATCCCAAGTATGAAATGGGCTTTCTCTCTTCGTTCCCGTTCCCACCGTGTAAAAGGTTATACCGATAAAAGTTATCCATACGGAAATAAACATGAGGTTGACGAACTTTTGATTGGCAACTCTGGACGGAACAATCAAATAGCAACCAAGCAGAAAGACAAAACTGCCTAAAACGATAAAACAGCCCCTTAGGAGTGGGGTCATGCTTTGGCTCAAATCCAGTGAAAAAGCTTTCCAATGGATATTTCCGTTGGAAAAAATAAGCAATGCCGTGCCCGCAAGCAACCAGCTTCCTGGATGATCTTCCAGAAGCATGGACAGAACTCGGACCGCCTTTATGTTTTTAATCAGGTTTGGCGGCTGCTTGTTTCCCTGATTCGGTTCCAAATTTACGTCCGGCATAGGTTGCTCCCTTCCTGATTTATTACCAATTCAATTAACTTATTTGATGCTTTTTGTCATTGTTCCTATTAAACAGCTTTTTTCGAAAGTGGCAAGCAGAAAATTTGCAAACGCCACGCCGAGTTACTATTTCATGCACTACGATTTGCGGACCTGGACCGTCCGCAATTTGCTACTCGTGCCGCATTTTGCCTTTCCGCCGTCAGCTATCGTTAAACGCAAACCGCTTTCCGCCGCGGCCCGTCGCGCCGGCTGGGTCGGCTGCAATTTTGCCCTGGACCGAGTTGCGGCGGATGCGCGGATTCAGATTGTGTATGCGTGCGGCAATCATGTTTCGCCGAACAACAAATCCTCCGAAATTAGTCAGAGCCTCCTAACGTTTGCTGCTACGGATATAAGAATTACGCCGCCGGAAGAGGTCCGCGAGAAGTTCCGCCGAATCAAACCGCTGAAGGAATTGTCCATCACGCAGCGCGGCTGGACGCTGGATGTCCTGAATATCGTGAGGCGCATTTCAGATCGCAGGAGACGAATGGCGGCCGCGGTGCCAACCGCCGAGTCTCTGACTAAAAAGAGCGCACGGATGGCAGAGCGGCAGCTCTGCCCTACCGGAGACACGTTTGCGAACGCCGACGTTTACGCGTATGAGCGCGACCTCGCGCAGCTGCATCCGGACAACCGGCATATCAAAGACAAAATCCGGCAACAATTGCAGGTGCTGCGCGACCTGGGAATTTTGAGCCAGACGGAGCGGGGAGTGTGGAAGATAGAAGATGGGAGATAGAGGAAATTAAAAAGGAAAAAGTTCCGGAATTCAGAACCACGAAAAACACGAACCACACGAAAATTCTCTTTTTGCCTCACGCAATGGTGGCAACAGTCATGAATTGAGAAACATGGGCGATTGCCGGATTAATGTCCCGGAGGGACAATTGGAAATAGCCCGGCGTTTTAACGCCGGGTTCAGGTTCGGAATTGAATAAGTCCCGAAGGGACGGCTGAAAACCGCGCGCAATTAATGATATAGCCCTTGGCAAAATCCGGCCGTCCCTTCGGGACTCGTGCCCATTCTGGTTAAATCCCGGCGTTGAAACGCCGGGCTATTTACAATTGTCCCTCCGGGACACCGGCCTAAACATCGAACGCCGAACACTGAACATCGAATGCACGGAACCCGCAGGTCTCACGTTCCTGTACCCTCACGCTCTCACCCGGGAGCCTCGACGGTGCAAAAGGGGCAAACTTCCTCGCACAAGGCATGAATCTTCGCCGTGATGAGGTCCCTGACGTGCCTCGTTTTTTCCAGCCGTTCCTGCCGCGAGCCTCGAAATGTGGAAGGGTCCGGGAAGCTCCAGCGGAGCCGCTCCGATACGCCCGGGAAATCCGCGCACGGTTCGGCGCCGGCCTCGTCACAAACGGTGATGACCATCGAGAACAGGCGCCCCGACATAAAGGCGTCGGCGGTGCTGCGGGGCTTTTTGTGCCGGATGTCGATGCCCACTTCCCGCAGGACCTCGACGGCCAGCGGGTTTAGTTTGCCGGGACGCAGGCCCGCGCTCTCGGCTTCAAAGAATTCCGGGCACATGTGATTCAGCAGCGCTTCGGCCATCTGGCTCCTGGCGCTGTTGTGAACGCAAATAAACAGGACACGCTCTTTTAGGAATGGGGTGGGAAAAGGATTGGGGTTGGTGCTTATCTGATACGGTGACGTTTGTCGCATAGGTCTGAGGGCAATTAAACTTTGGATGCTTCTTTCTTTCTTTCTTTCGATATTGTCCTGTTGAAGCATCGGTTATGCCAAAATCGGTCACTCTTGATCCCGGAGGGATTAGTGGAAATAGCCCGGCGTTTCAACGCCGGGTAACAGGCGGGAGGACCCGAGTCCCGAAGGGACGACTGATTTTGACATGCCATATCTATAGTTGGCCGGTTCTCAGCCGTCCCTTCGGGACTTATCCGTTGCGCCATCTAACCCGGCGTTGAAACGCCGGGCTATTTCCAATTATCCCTTCGGGATATCAGCCGGCATTCGGCAAACTGTAGCGGATTGTAGCACCCCTGTTGCACCTTTGTAGCACCCAATGTAGCACCCTAAATAATTCGCAATCAACGATGTAGCAGGTGTAGCACCCTTTACGACTTCATGTATCAATATTAGCCGCATCCTGGCCGTTGGTACTTCTACTCAACCCCATGTTGGCACTCATGACCCGTGGCACTCGCGGCGCTCATGGCACTAACTTGTTTCTTGTTCTTGTTGTTTCTCGTAAACCACCATGGGTTGGAAAAAGGGATTTGCTCCAACTCCATGGGTCGGAAGCACGACAAGCGATCCATAGGGCTGATATCCCGCGATGATGTGCTCGTTTACTTCCGTGGCCAACTGCGTCGATGATGAGCCTGACAGTACTTTATATTCTATGATTTTCATGGCCGTAATATAGCAGTCCAGTGCTATGAATGCCATGAGTGTCAAGAGCGCCGTGAGTGCCAAGACGGGGCTAAAACAACTTTTTCGTGTGTTTCGTGTGTTTCGTGGTCCAAAGCTCTGGGATTTAGTTCGCCGCTAATTGCTCGACCTTGGCGCGCACGACTTGTTCCCATTGAATGACCTGGGTGTCTTTCAATTTCAGAAAATCGGTGAGCGGTTTTACTCCGGGCAATTGTACGAACGGAGTCGGGCCCGGGGTTTTCTCTTTCTCCTGCCCTGCCATGATTTGGCGTTCCGTGACTTGGGCAGAGCGGCAGCTCTGCCCTACCGCCTGTTCGATGTAATTGGCCATGCGGCTGGCAAGGTTGGTGATGGCCACAACCTGATGCCATTCGCCGGTGGGCGCGGGATCGTTATGGCCCAGCGCGGGCATGACGACTTCCACCGGCACGCCCCAGCGTTGCAACAATCGCGCGCCGACTTCGTCGTGATTGAAACCGAAAATCATTTTTTCCGTCTCGTTCAGGGATGCGCCCGAACTGCGGCAGTTTTCCATGACGGTGACGTACTTGTCGCGTTCGCCCAGCGCGAGCACGAGCTTGCCCACGTCATGCAGCAGGCCGGCGGTAAAGGCGATGCCTTCGGATTGGTCCGCCTCGAGCGCAAGCGCGCCCGCGGCGATGGCAGTGATATTCGAATGCCGTTGCAACGTTTCGGCCGAAAAGCCGGGCACCTTTTCCCCGGGCGTAAGCGCCCGCATGCCGGACAGCGCAACGGCCATCTGGTACACTTCGTAGAAACCCATGCGGAAGACCGCTTCATTGATGTCCATGACCGGCGTGTCCAGGCCGTAGTAAGCGCTGTTGCATCGGCGCAACACTTCCACGGCCAATGCCGGGTCGCGGCCCAACAGCGCGACGATTTCATCCGCATCGACGTCCGGCTTCCGGAACAGTTCGATGAGTTGGAGCATGAGCGTGGGTGTAGGCGGCAGATGTTGGATACCCTCGATGTAGGTGTCCAGGACATGCGGGTCCACGCGCGTCGGTTTAGGTTTAGGCTTATCCAAATTCTGACCAGGATTGTTATTCATCAATAAACTGGACTATAAGAGCAACTCACAGGCCATTTTGGGGTTCCGCGCTCCTCGATTTATCTAGCCACAGATGGACACAGATGAAACACAGATTTTTTATCCGCAGATTTCGCAGATTTTCGCAGATTTGCGGATTGGCTTATTCGCGGATTGCGCCTTTGAAGTCGGACCACTCCGAAGCGTCGATTGACATTTAAAAGTCCAACGACGCCCGAAAGCGGTGTCGCGCGGACTTGCCACCGCACTCCAAGACGCAAAGCGAGTTCTCACGAATTTTCTCGGGTCTGGACGGTTTATGCAGTGGGACCACGAACCCGCTTGTTGCGCCGCTGCACGGCGCAGCGCGCCGTGTTCCACCATAGCATGGTTTGGTTCCAGGCTTTTTCCTGTTTTCCTGCATTCCTCATTTTATTTTTCGCGATGCGTGGGGTATTCTATTGTTTAAGTAACTGAATGTATTTACCCGAAAAATGGCGTTCGTTGACGATCGCGACGGGTTTGTTTTGTTTCGTGGCCCAGTCAGGCTTCGCAGAATTTACTCCCCTGGCAGTGAGCACTTACAATCAGGAAATGATTGTGCCGGCGACCGCGCCGGCGCCGGCGGTGCCGGGAGGTTATACGACGGCGACCATGGACAGCGGCACCGCCAATACAGACACGACCTGGTACGAAGAGGCTTATAACGTCACCAATACGTCAACGGGCTTGCCGCATCCGGGCACGACCTTTACCAGTGCGAGCCTGTCCAATCATCAATACACCATGGCGCCGAGCTACACGGCCAATGACGCGCTCATGCTGGATTCGATGCTGACCAACGCCGCGTTTACCTTGACGTCGCCGGCTGCGTATTCAGGCCTTTCGTTTTTGGAGAGCGGCGGGAACAATGGCGTTGCATTCAGCTACGCGGTGTATCATCAGGACGGCACGGTGGAAACGGGCAGCGGCAATATTCCGGATTGGTACAACGGGGCAAATCCCGCGTGGACAGCGAACGGCCGGATAGACGTGGATACGTTCGAGTTCTCATCGGTAAACGGCAACGACCCGCGGCTTTACTCACTGGATGTGGCGCTGACGGACATGACCAGCCCGGTGACGAACATCAGTTTCGCCTATGTTTCCGGCGGCGGCCATGGCGCAATCATGGCTGTGAGCGGGTTTAATGGAAGCACTTACACTCCTATAGCCGTCACCGGCTACAACGAACAAATTGTGATGGCTCAAAACGCGGGCAAACCGCTGCCTTTGACCGGGGTGACGACGGCTACCATGGACAGCGGCACGAACAATACCGGTTCGACCTACTACGAAATCGGTTACGTGCCCCAGGACCCGGGCACGGGATTGCCACCACCCGGGACCCTCGTGACGAACCTGTCCGCCGCGGACCACGTTTACCAAATGCCGCCGAGTTACACGGCGAATGACGCCATCCTGATCAATTCCAACCTTCCGTCCAGCCTTATCCTGCTGCAAACCCCGACCAATGTCGCCGCCTTGTCCTTTTTGACGGCATGCGGCAATGGTCCGGCCACAGTAGGCTGCGTCGTGTATCACGCGAATGGGATCACTGAAAGCAACAGCTTCACCGTCCCGGATTGGTTTTATTATTCCCCGGTAGCGCTGGATGCCGACGGGCGGGTGTATGTCAATAACGGCTCGGTGAACTCGATCGATGCCGGAAGCCCGCGGCTCTATGCCGAGGATATTTCACTGATAGATGCGACCAACGACGTGACGGCGATTCAACTCAGCTACTATTTTCCTGACAACAGCCCCAGCGCAAACGTGGCTGTTTTTGGGGTGAGCGGCGGGGCCGAGGTTTTGCCGCTGGCGGGCGATGATTTTAACGCGAACACGGAAGCCGGCGCGCAGGCGCTTCAGCAATGGTACAACGGCTCGGGCCAGTATAATTCGACGGGCTGGTGGAACGCGGCCAACTGCATTGAAGCCGTCATTGAAGACATTATCGCCAATGACGATTCCCAATATCAGGCCACGCTGACCAATACCTTCGCTCTCAACGCTTCCGGAGATTTCCTGGACGATTATTACGACGACGACGGCTGGTGGTGCAATTCCTGGATTCGGGCTTATGACGTGTCGGGCAACACGAATTTTTTGAACATGGCGAAAATCATTTTCGAGAATATCACCAACGCCTGGGACACGACCAACCAGGTGTGCCCGGGAGGCGTTTGGTGGAACACCTCGCATAGCTACAAAAACGCGATCCCGAACGAACTGTTTTTGCTCGCGGCCATTCGCCTGCACCAAAGGACGCCCGGCGACAGCGGACCGCTGAATTATTTCTATTGGGCCACCAACGAATGGACCTGGTTTAAGAACAGCGGCATGATTAATTCGATTAACCTCGTCAACGACGGCTTGAACGGCTGCGAAAACAACGGTGAAACCACCTGGACTTACAATCAAGGCGTCATTCTCGGCGGCCTGACGGACCTGTATAAAGTGACGGGCAACACGAATTACCTTCAACAGGCCATGGCCATCGCCAGTTCGGCCATCACGAACCTGGTGGACGGCAATGGGGTGCTGCTCGAACCTTGCGGTGACGACTGTGGTGGCGACGGGACGGAGTTCAAGGGAATTTTCCAGCGCAATTTGACTTATCTTTACGACGAAACACGCTACGCCCCCTATTATAATTTTCTTTATACCAACGCCCACGCCGTGTGGTTCAAAGACCGGAACGTCTTCAATCAACTCGGGCAGCTTTGGGACGGGCCGTACGACACGGACGACGCTTCGCGGCAAAGCTCGGCGTTGATGGCCGTGGACGCGCTGGCGGAGCCGATTACTCCGGCGATTCCCTTTTGCAAAGGCTCCGGAGATCCGGCTTTCAGCCATCCTGCCGGGGCGCCGTCGGGCACGCTGGGCTGGAGCGTCACGGCGGCGGATTCTTCCGAGGCCCTGCAAAATGGACCTAATGTTTCCTATTTGTCCGTGGGACCGCATGCGGCGCACTTCCAGCTTGCCGTCAGCGCGTTAAACAATTCGTCCGCCGATCTTGTTTCATTGAACGTGCGCGTAAAAAATGGCGCGACGCTGGCCAGCGTGGAAGTTCCATGGAGTGCATTTAGAAGCGCAAACGTGCCGCAGGATTTTTTCCTTTTATTCACTAATGCCGTTGCCGCAGAGCCCCTCATATTTGGCGCGTTTTGGAACGATGTGACCAACGCGCCGGCATTGACGATTTCGGACGTTTCGATTGACGGGTTGATGAACTGGAGCGCGGCAAACCTCGGGCATGCCGTGGGAAGATTGGACGGCCTGAACGGCTGGGAAGCCGATCCTGTTCGGGACACGGCATCAGGTTATCTGTGCACCGGTCCGGGTGTTGGCGGATTGGCGCCTGGCGACTACGTGCCGCAGTTCGAGTTAAAGGTCGACAATTTTGACTGGGATAATTCGGCCGTTGCGCAAATTTCTGTGGTTGATGTGGATGATAATCTCACAGTGGCATCGGAAACAATCACACGCGGGCAATTTCCAAACGTGCTGTACCAGGAATTTCCGCTGAATTTCAACGCAGTGGCCGGCAAGCACTATAATTTCCAGACGTATTGGTATTCGAGCGCAACGGCTCCGCGACTGACCCAACGGGCGGTGATGCTCAGGCCCGGACCCGTTCCGTTTTTTACCTCGGCACAATGGAGCAATGGACAGGTTGTCCTCGGCCTCATCGGCACGCCGGGCCAAACCTACACCGTGCAAACAACGCCAACGCTCATCAATCCGCACTGGTCTCCCGTCGGCAGTGTGACCGTACCGTCGTATCTGGGCAGCGGGCAATTCTACGACACCGTCCAGCCAACAAATGCTTTTTATCGATTGACGTATCCGTAGCGCCATGAGCGCCATGAAGTGTCGATTATTGGATTGATGGATTGGTGGATTGTCCCGATAGGGACATAATCCCTCCGGGATTCAAATTCCCGGATGCTAATAGCGATTTCGCCCGGAGAGATTAAAGGAGGCAGTGCCACTGGCAGTGGACACCAAACAAGTTACTGGGAAGGGCAAGCCCGTCAATTCGGATGCTGCATGTCGTCAATGGGCAACGAGCTGCCGCCCTGTGGAGAGTTCCATGGACGGGCGGAGTCATTGTCCGGATCAGACGCGCACCCTGCCACTCCCATCGCTATTGCACCCAGCAATAAGAGCAAAACCACATATACCGCTGACGTTTTCATTTTAAGAAGCCGGATTGGCCGGGATCACTTGATCGCCTTCGATAATGTCACCAAGCTGCCAGCCAGGGACGAGGTTGGCGATACTGCGGTCTTTTTGCACGCTGCTGATGACGACCTTGCCGACCAAACGGCCATCCCGGCTCACCAGCAATTCACCTTGCGGCAGAACGCCCTGATTTTCACCAACGTTCAACACGACGAAATTCCACTTGGGATCAACGGCCATCACGGTACCCTTCAAACTGGCAGGCAGTCTGACTACATAGTTTGTACCGATCAACAATTGGATTTGATTGTTTAATTTGGCGACCTCGCGTCCCAGGACCACTTTTTCCTGGTTAGCCACAGACAGCGCCATCTGGGTGTCCGCCAATTGTTTATTCAAAGCGACGACTTGCGGAGGAGTCAAACCGGTGCCCGTGTAAGCGGCCAACTGATCCGAGGTGCTATGCAGTTGGGTCGTAACCTTGGTGATTTTGTCGTTTAAATCCTGAATCTGCGTGTTTGCAGCATCTAATTTACTCGACAATTGATCGCGCGCGGCTTGCGCCTGGGTAAGGTCGTTTTGTGTCTGCGTCAGTTGGGCCTGGGTGAGACTGAGAGTTCTCTTGGTCTGGTCCAACTCATGATGGTACTCGTCCTTTTGGTTGCGCTGGCTGTCGCGGTCGTCCCGTAATTGTTGAATTTTCGGACGAACAACTCCGATGTTTATGCCGACCGCGGCAATTGCCGCAATGATGGCCACGATTAAAATGACTCGTCTCAAAAGCATGTCCTGTTGCGTTGCAGTCACCCAAAGTAAACGACAGCCGCAGTTTTTGTCAATGCCCTTTCGTCACATTTAATCATATCTTATTCACAATCCTGGATGATACAATCCGGCCATGGAATTACAGCATGGCGCCCACCTTGCCTATTGCACGAACGTCCATCACGGCCAAAACTGGCCTGAAACCTTCGATTCATTGCAAAAATTCGCCCTGGCCGTCCGGAACCGGGTCTGTCCGGGCCGCCGATTCGCGATTGGCTTGCGTTTGGGCAGCCGCGCCGCCGCCGAGTTGGCCGATAATCTTGCATTCACGGAATTCCAACGCTGGCTTGAACGGAACGATTGTTACATCTTCACCATCAACGGCTTTCCCTACGGCACATTCCACGACGCGCCGGTCAAGGAACAGGTCTATCTGCCGGACTGGACATCCCCGGACCGCCTGGCCTATACGAATTTGCTCTTTGATCTGCTGGCCAGGCTGGCGCCCGACGGGGTCGATGGCAGCGTGAGCACGCTTCCCGGCGGGTTCAAGGCGTTCATTAAAACGGACGACCAGGTAAAGGCCATCCGTCAAAACCTCTGGCGCTGCGTCGAGCACGTTTCAAATTTGTCGGAGAAGACCGGGAAAAAACTGCATTTAGGGCTCGAACCCGAGCCTCTTTGCCTGCTGGAAAATTCGGCTGAAACGATTCCCTTTTTCAGCCAAATGCGGGCTGAACATAAGAATGATCCGCGTTTGGAGGAGTTTCTGGGCGTCAATTACGATTGCTGCCATTTTGCGATCGAATTTGAAGAGCCCTGCGATGCGCTTGCCGCCTTTGAAAATGCCGGCATTCGAATCAGTAAAATTCACCTGAGCTCCGCCTTGAAAGCCCGGGCGACTCCCGAGGCCATGGTGGCTTTGCAAAAATTCTCGGACCGTGTCTATTTGCACCAGGTGATTGCGCGCACCTCGAACGGGCAATTAACGTATTTCCGTGACCTGCCCGATGCGCTTGAAATCAATTCAACATTCAAAATTCAGAATTCAGAATTTCCGGAGTGGCGCATCCATTTCCACGTGCCGCTCCATGCTGCGGCCGTTCCGCCCTTCCAAAATACCAACGACCATTTGTCCGGCGTTTTGGATTGGCTGGCAAAAAATCCGAAAGCGTGTTCTCACCTGGAGATGGAAACGTATACGTGGGAAGTGTTGCCGCCCGAACTCAAGTCCCGCACCGTCGTCGAGCAACTGGCGGCGGAATATGACTGGACGCTGGCTGAGTTGGCGCGGCGTAATCTATTCAAATCCTGACGTGTTAATGGCGTTGGCGTCGGAAGAATACGTTACCCGGCTTTCAAACTCTCAAGTTGTTTAAACCATCGACCGAAATGCTGGCATGAATTCAGCATCGCATCCAAACCGATCTTTGTAGCGACGATTACACCGCCCGTGGCCTTGGTCCGTTCATACTCGGGAATGAATTCAATAATTCGCTTTGAAGGAGCTGTCTGCTGGCCCTCGTCAATGTGCTCTGGAGGAATTCCTTCTACGGAACTGGCCAGTGATTCAACTGCCGACTTTGCGCCTACGTAAAATTCTGTGAGTTTTGTAATATCTGTGAAAAGCAGCGCCTCAAATTCGTGAAGCTGAACATAAGGTATAAAATTTGCGGCTCCAATGTCCTCGGCGAATGCATTTTCCAAAATGGCTGCTTTTTTTAATGGATCGTTTTCCGGCTTTGCTTTTACCCGCCCAGGAAAATCATTGGGCAAACGGTAGAGGTCAAACATCGTCGTGACAAATGCATCATCTTGTGATTCCTGTTTTAGGAGTTTTGTCACGTCGCTCTTGATTCGCTGATAGCTGGTTACGCCGCCCTTGTAAATCCGCTCGCTGCCGCCTCCCGTGTGGACCATTTGTGGCAACAGAAAGATGCCCTTCGCTCCGAGTGGCTCAGCCAGCATCGTTTTGACAAATCGCTCTTCGGTTATTCCCTCAACAACCAGCCGAACTCGGGCCATATCAGGGTCTCCCTCCTAAAACATTTTTTCCCCAAAGTTGGGATAACGAGTATTCCTTGAGCCATTCCTGAAGCTTTTCAGGATCAGGCCGCTCAAAAACCGATTGATCGTTTTTGCGGTCCACAACGATTAGATCCTCCGGCCTAAACTCATCCACGAGAGGCATGGATTGAGTTGAAAGTATGACCTGTGATCGGCTGGCGGTCATGTGAATGAGCGAAGCCAGCGTCGAAATTGCATAGGGATGAAGTCCAAGCTCCGGTTCGTCAATTAGAACCGTCGCAGGCGGAAATGGCTGGAGAAGCAAGGTCGCCAAACAAATAAACCGCAGCGTACCGTCAGAAAGATGATGGGCGCGAAATGGAAAATCAGAATTCCTTTGCCGCCACTCGAGCCGAATTGTCTCCGGAGCTTCTGGCGCCGGATCTAAAATGAAATCGTCAAAGAAAGGGGCGACCAGGCGAATTGTGTCCCGGATCCTTTTATAATGTTCGATGTGTGTCTGGCGCATGAGCAGCAAAAACGCCGCAAGGTTGCTGGCGTCGGATCGAAGAAATTTATTGTCATTTACTTCGCCAGGCCGTTTGACTCCTGCCGTCTCACTGGTGTCGTGAAAATGGTAAACTCTCCAGCTCTGGAGGGTGGGGACTAGAAAGTTCGCCACTCCAGGAACGGGGGATTCTTTATGCCCACTGCCCAAAACGGTCTTGCCAAAATTCTTAATAAACATTTCTTCCTTTGCGAAGAACAGGTTCCCTTGAACATCCGGTTCCAGACTGAACATGTAGCTGTTTTTTCCAAAGCGGACTTCAGCGTCAAATCGTTTTGTTACCTTTACTCCATTAAAGAGAAATGTGTCGGCTCCTCCCTGCTTGGCGACGTAATATTGGAGTCGAGATTCTACCATTTCACTCAACATTTTGAAAAACGAGATAAAGTTGGACTTTCCCGCTCCATTTGCGCCGATTAGTACATTGAGATTTCGCAGTGGAAACTCCTTAAGCTCCCGAATGGATTTAAACCCGCGCAGGGTTAATTGTTCGAGTTGCATAAGGCCTAAAAGGTCGCTTTATTCTCCGCCATCTATATTAAATGTAAACTTCGGTTCACAGTTAACCTTTGCTTCCGCACGAAATCAAACCTATACAACGGCCGCTTCATTAATAATCAAATCACCCTTAACGCCATCCAATGTCGCCTGGAGGCCCATCGGCAGCGTCGCATTTTCGCGAACGTGCCCGAATGGCAAGCCGCTCACCACCGGCACGCCAAGCGGCAGCAACCGGTCTTTAAGCACGTCCTCAACGGTTTGATGATATTCCGTGGACTTCGCGGCGTCGGGGTCGGTGCAGTCCTTGTTGTTGCCGACCGCTACGCCCGCGACTTGTTGCAGCAAACCGGCATTCAATAATTGCGTGATTCGGCCGTCAAAGCGATACGGTTGCTCCTGGACGTCCTCAAAAAACAATATCGATCCCTTAAACCGCGGCTGATACGGCGTGCCAATGAGCGCAATAAAAACGGAAAGGTTGCCGCCAATGAGCGGGCCCGTAGCCGTTCCGCCCTTGAGTATCGTGACCGGACTTTGCGTCGCGCCATTGCAAATGCTGCCGGGCGCAGAGGGTTCCATGACGGTTTTCATCAGGGAACCGAGTGTAAATTTTGATGGCCGTGCGCTGGTGATGTTCGAGTTGAGCGTCGGGCCGTGAAAGGAGACCATTCGCGCATGGACTTCGAAGGCGGTGTGCAGGGATGTAATGTCGCTGAAGCCGATGAATACCTTTGCGTTCCGTTTGATGAGGCGATAATCGAGCATTCCCAACAGGCGCGCCGAGCCGTAACCGCCGCGCAGACAAAAGATGCCTTTGACGTCGCGATCGGCGAACATGCCCATCAAATCGTCGGCGCGTGACTGGTCGTCTCCTGCGAGAAAGCCGAGGCGTTTGCGGACATTTGGAGCGAGCCTGGGTTTAAAACCCATTTTGGCAAGGGCGGCGGCAAAGGCATCGGGATCTCCCGGATCTTCGGCCGGGCTGGCGGGCGCGACGATTCCGACGGTATCGCCGAAACGGAGGCGTGGAGGTTTGACAAGATGGATAGTTGGCTGGGCGGGAGTTTTGCTCATGGCAAATACGGTGGGAGTGGCAAAAATAACTGGCGCGGCAAGGCCAACGCGCTTGATAAAACTTCGGCGTTTTAATTTTTGATCTTTCATAGAATACCTGTCGTCCGCGGAGGACGGATAATAAAAAAGGAAAAACGAAAAAGGAAAAAGGAAAAAACGTCTATTTCTATGGATATGGGGCCGTCGAATGGGACATGAGCCAATCAAAATCCGCTGGATTGGACCCAATGATGGACTGCGTGAGAAGCGGGTTTGGCTCGCCAGGCGGTACGCAGACGTTCCCGCTCGTCCATCGATGAACTTCCGCATGGCCGTCGGCAAAGCCCAGAGTATCCGCCCGGTTATGATAGCTGCCCGGCAAATTGAGCCAGACCGTGGATCTAATCTGGCCATTGACCACACTGCTCTCGCTGGGGTCAAGGGCCATAAAAAACCCATCGTCGATGGTGTCGCAGCTTTCGTCGGTGAATACAATCATGTCCTTCGGCGCCGGGCCGTGAATGCCGTTTATTTGGGATAACCTGTCATAGGAATACAATTCGGGACCACCACTGCCAGCAACATAATAGTCCACATTGATGGGAATACCCGAGGCCTTTTTGGCTGCGTCAAAAATGCCTCCTTCCAGAAATCCGTTCATGGAAACGCTGCGCACCCGGTCCATGTAAGGGGGATTGGGAGCGCTTTCTTTGCATTCCAGGATGTCGTCCGGACATTTGAAAATCGAAATGTCCCGGTTGCAATAAATGCTCAAGAGCGAATTGGCCAGGAAACTGGTGTTTATGTTATCCGGGTTATCGGCGGCCCAGCTTAAGATGCCTCCCACCCAGTTTGTTTCGGTTGTTTCGCCTTCAGCACCATTAGGCATTATTCGTTCATTCATTTGGTCGTTGGCATACATCACCCAGGCCTGGGCCATCAGCCGTTTGTTGCTCAGGCATTGAGTGACCCTGGATAGTTCGCGGGCTTGATTCAAAATTGGCAACAGAACGGCCGCAAGCATTCCAATCATGGCAATGACCGCCAGCAACTCAACGAGCGTAAATGCGGCAACGCCCTCTTTTATCCTGGATGAAGGCAGTTCGTAGTTCATGCAAGGAGTGAATGCTGTCTTTTATCTAGAAAAATGCTAATGCTTTGTCAAGCCATGTGTGACTGAGGCAGAGGGCGAGCGAGCTATTCTCATCTACTGCGCCAGGACCTGTTCGTGTTTTTTCAAATCTCAAATCAAAAAAGCGGTAGTGCCTTAATTTGGTAGGGCGAAAGTGCCCTTCCGCCCTGACTTCTCATTTTTCGGTGGTGCCTTGATTCAAATTAAGGCACTACCAAAAAAGCTCGACAATTCGCGAGTTAAAATGAAAGCTTCCAAGGGTATGGCTGAAACTGTCGTTCCCAAACCCGCTTCCAAAACTGAACCCACCCAAACCCGCGCCACAGAGACACAACGGCTGGTCTCCCTGGATGCGCTGCGCGGCTTCGATATGTTTTGGATACTTGGCGCCGATTCCCTGGTTTATGCGCTGAATAAACTGGGCCATTGCGCGCCGACCGCGTTCCTGCAAAACCAGTTGTCGCACTGCGAATGGCAGGGCATGCATTTCTATGACCTGATATTCCCGTTGTTTGTCTTTATCATGGGAGTTTCGACGGTTTTTTCACTGACGCGGATCATTCAGACGCAAGGGCGCGGTGCGGCGGTCACGCGCATCGTGCGGCGTTCGATCTTGCTCTTTGTGCTTGCTTTGATTTATTCCGGCGGATTTTCGAATCCATGGCCTGACCTGCGTTTAATGGGGGTGCTCAATCGCATTGCCATTTGTTACTTTTTTGGCGGGCTGATGTTCTGTTTTTTGCCGCCGCGCGTGCTTGTGGGCGTGGCCGTCGCGATTCTTCTGGGCTATTGGGCGCTCTTCCGATATGTGCCGATACGAGACATTCAAATGGGGCCTGACGCACTGGCTGCGCTGGCACAGCAACAGGGCAACATGAGGTTGGCGCTTCAATTCCGCAGCATTAATGATTACACGAACAATCCGAGCGCCATCCCAAACAGCCCGGTTATGGCCGCCGCAAGGAAGATGTACCTGGGCACGACGAACATGGTCACGGGCAAATATGAGATGGGCTATAACGTGTGCAATCATTTCGACTTCGAGCATTTGCCGGGCCGCCTTTACAACAGCTTCTGGGACCCGGAAGGCATTTTGAGCACCATCCCGGCCATTGCCACCGGGCTGCTCGGTATTTTTGCGGGGCTATTTTTGATGAATAAATCCATTCCGGATGAGAGAAAGGTTTTCTGGCTCATCGTGATGGGCGTTGCCGGGGTCTTTTTCGGATTTTTTTGGGGAATGCACTTCCCCGTCATCAAAAAAATCTGGACGTCGTCCTATGTTCTCGTTGCGGGCGGTTACAGCGCGATATTGCTGGGGGCGTTTTATTGGATCGTGGACGTGAAAAAATGGCAATTATGGTGCCGTCCGTTTGTGTGGGTGGGCATGAACCCAATCACGCTTTATATGATAAGCAATCTGACCGGCGGCGAGGGTTATCGCAAAATGGCCGCGCGCCTGGCAGGCGGCCCGGTATTGGATTATCTAAATACGCATATTGCCCAGGGATTCGGAAACGTTGTGGTTTCGCTTGTAAGCATAGGGCTGTTTTTCTGGCTCGCTGGATTCATGTATCGCCGGAAAATATTTATTCGGCTTTAGGTATCGCCTGGGCTCCACGCTTGCGCGTGTCTCAAATTGAATGAGCATCTCGCCAAAAGATTGCTGTGTGTTGAACAGCGGCGGTGAGCTGTTTGGTTGGGTTGCCCGGCGTTTCCCTGCGGGGATTCGTCCATCACCGTGGGTCGCGCACGCTCGCGGCGCGCAATACGTCTGGCCGGGCGATCCACCTCCGCAAGCATTGGTCGTAGCGCGACGCGCATTGGTTGCGACTGGCCTTTACAATAGCTTCGGGTGCGTGGACCTGCTCCGGAATCCCGCAGGAAAGTGGCTTGCCCTGGAGGTGGGTACCGACGGGCTAGTCAACCACGTTGACCGGGATCTTGGTCACCCGGAATTTGAGAAGGATTTGTCGCGGCGCATTGCGGACGCGTTCTGGAAGTCAGCGCAGAGATTTGAAAAATCGCCGAATCGCTAGCAGAAGTACGCAAAGAGCGCCGAGGTGTCAGCGCAGACGAGTTTTTCGTCGGATTTGAAGCGCAAGGTTTCGTTTCCTCCGCTCTTCTACAATTGGATTTGGCCTTGCCAAAGCCTTCGCAGCTTTGGATTTCCTGGCTGCTTCCCAAACCTCGGCCATAATCTCAATCCACGATGGATCGCTGTTGGATGGACTGAATCGCCGCATAATTACACGTTGCCTTTCCATGGCTTGGCAAGCAACTTAATTGCAAGCTGCGCCTGTGCCATGCTCAGTCCCGTCTGCGAGTTTACTTGCACGAGCCGCTCATGATGCATTGCCATATCATCGCGATCATCAAGAATGGCGAAAGACGAGACTGGATACGGAACCGAGCGCAACCAACCGTCTATCTCCAGCCCGCGTTCCTTTTCGAGAGACTTAGTCTTGCCGGCGAGCTGTACGGGCAAAACGCCGTCTCGCTCCAAAAATCCGATCATCTCACGTAACGTCAAACCCTCTCGCCAACTGCTCGTAATAACAAGTCGTGCGTCGGTCAATCGCAATATCTCATTGAGTGCCGTGACGTTTTCCTTTGCGAAGCGATAGCGCGTGCCGAACCGCTCAACACTCTGTTCGGAATTAAGAACGCCGTCAAAATCCAGAAATACAACCTTACAGGGTTCCTTTGGCCATGGCGCCACTGGCGGCGAACCGGCACGGTCCCCGTATATTTGCCACAGGGGCTCGCCGGCAAGCACAGCCTTTTCTGCGGCTTGCATCGCCTGGAGAAGAGCGTCGCTGGGCTTCATGCGGGTTTTCGTAACGTAATTTACTGCCCTCGACCAAGTGCGTCAACGCGCGCCATGCGGCCAAGCATAACGTAAGAGCGAAGGCGGAGCGTGCGGCGGTTGGGCAGGTGTTATACGACCCATAGGACCCATACGTCCTATAGATCGAATGGGACCAAAACGATCCCCACAGTCTTTTAATCAGATCGAAAAACCCGAGGTCGGTTCGCTCAGCAGCACGCGGTCGCACCAGTCGCCGAAACTTTCGCGGTTGAACCGTTCGTTGACGTAGCGAGTTAGCACGGGACGCAGTTCGGTTTCGATGTCGGCGTCTTTGACCATTTCTTTCCAGGGACGCGCCAGGCGTGTGCCGGCGAGGTCCCCGCCGAGCCAGATCTGATAGCGTCCGGGCGCTTTGCCAACGAAACCGATTTCCGCGACGTACGGGCGGGCGCAGCCATTGGGGCAACCGGTCGAACGTATGATGATCTCCTCGCCCACCATGCCGACGGCTTCGCAGAGTTTTTCGATGCGATCCACGAGGCCGGGCAGCATGCGTTCGGACTCAGCCAGCGCCAGTCCGCACGTGGGCAGCGCGGGACAGGCCATGGACGCGCCATGCATGGGCGTGGTTTGGCGATGATCCGTTTTCACGCCGTGCTCGATAAGGAGTTCATTAATGGCGTCACGGTCGTCTTCGACGATGTCGGCCAGAATGATGTTTTGGTTGGGCGAGAGCCGAAATTCGATGTCTGAATATTTTTCGGCCAACTGGCGCAAGGCGGTTTTGAACCGGCGTCCTTCCACGTCTTTGATGCGCCCGGTTTCGACGAAGAGGGTCAGAAACCATTTGCCGTCCACCGACTGGCGCCAGCCGTAAAGGTCGCCCATGGTGGTAAAGCGATAAGGCCGCGGCGGTTCCAATTGGAAGCCGGCGCGCTTGTTCACTTCCTCCCGCGCCCAGTCCGCGCCGCGTTCTTCGATCACGTATTTGAGCCGGGCGTGCTTGCGGTCGGCGCGGTCGCCGAAATCGCGATGGATGGTGAGGACAGCCCTCGCCACGTCCACAACCTTGTCCGCTGGAACAAATCCGATGACATCGGCCAGGCGCGGATAGGTTTGCAGGTTGCCGTGGCTGCGGCCCAGTCCGCCGCCTACAGCGACATTATAGCCAACCAGTTCCTCGTCTTCGATAATGGCGATAAACCCCAGGCAGTTTGTAAAAAGGTCAATATCGTTGACCGGCGGAATGGCAAACGCGATTTTAAATTTCCGCGGCAGATACATTTTGTCATACAGCGGGTCCTTGAAAGTTTTATTTTCTTCGCTCTCGAGATTGAGTTGGACGCCGTCAATCCAGATGGAGTGATACGCGCCGGTCCTGGGTTTGAGTTGTTCGCTGACGAGGCGGCAATCTTCGAGGACTCGCGAGCGGGCGAGGGTGTACGCCGGGGTGGGCGGGGCCATGACGTTTCGTCTCACGTCACCGCAGGCGGCCAGGGTCGAAACCAGGGAATCGTTCAGGCCCTTTATGAGAGCGCGAAGGTTTGATTTCAAAATGCCATGGAACTGGATAGTCTGGCGGGTGGTAATGCGGAGGGTATTGTTTCCGTATTGACCGGCCATGTTGTCCATCGCAATCCATTGCCCGGGCGTCAATACCCCGCCGGGGACGCTGCTCCGGACCATCATGATGTATTTTTTGGCCGTCTTGCGCAGATCGCGATCGTCCTGTTGATAGACGCCGTGAAATTTCAGAAATTCGTAGTCGTCCTGGGAAAAATGGTCGGCGGCGGCGTCGGCGAGGGTCGCGGCAATGCTCCCCGAAAGGGTCGGATTCCCCGTTTTGAGTTCTTCGTTGCGCGTCAATTTGACTGGAGCTTCATCCATAAATGAAAAGACAATATATAATGTAAGGGTTTTAGGTTCAATCTCGCACTTGGCGTAGCGCAGACTTCGGGCGCATCTTGACATTGTTCCTGGTAGGGACGCTGCGCTGCGGCGTCCGGCGCCGCGTGCAGCGGCGCAACAAGCGGAATCGGACCTCGTTCCACGCATGTTCCGCCCGCTCTGCGCGGGCGGGGACATCGCAGCGCGATGTCCCTACCGCCAGCGACATCAAGAATAGGGCGCGGGCGCGCAGCAGAAACAGGAACTATCAGGATTCCTGAAACACCGCGCGCCGCGCGGCCCTTTTCCAACCAACCGTAGTTACTCCTCAAACAAATTTTCATCGGCCTGTCAGGCGGTTGGGCGTCTTGGTAGGGACGCTGCGCTGCGGCGTCCAGCGCCGCGTGCAGCGGCGCAACAGGTGGAATCGAACCTCGTTCCACGCATGTCCCTACCACCAACAACATAAAGAACAGTATTTGGATGCGCCTGTCAGGCGGCTTCCCATTTCGCCCATCGCTCAAGCAGTTACCAATGCTTCGACAACCGGATCGCTATCCACGTTCACGTCAGCAAACATTGTAGATGCGTGGCATAGGTCTTTTTCGGTTAGAGGTTCGGTGCGTAAGCGATGAATTTCCGGTATTCGCTCAAAATCGTTTGCAGCGCGGCGATGAACGCCGCTTCTTTTAGATAAGCCGGCGGCGCGGCGGACGTTTCCAGGATGATTTCGAACGGGCGCGGCCGCACGCGCGGCGGCGGAAAACTCAACATGCCTTCATAGGCGTCGTAAATGATTCCGTTGCGGGCGCGGAAACCGTCAATGACAGGGCGCGTGTCGCGCGAGAGAATTTTTTCCACGGCTTCCAGGGCGGGCTTGAGCAGATGTTTGGTGAGCGTCGCGCCGCGGGCATATCCGTAGAATCCCGAGCTTGTGTCATCGGTGTGCAGCGAAATGATTCCCTGAAACGACTGCGAAATCAGCTCGTGCTGCAACAACCGCACTTCAGGCTCGCCCGAATTTTTCCAAAACTCGCGGTTCAAGTCCTTGCCGCTGCGGGAAAATCGTGTGCCGTCTTCAAAACCCGTTGGATTGCAAATCGGATAAAATGAGAGGCAATAGCCCTGCGCCAGTTCAGGTTTGGCCTCCAGCAATCGGATAAAATGAACCAGGGCGTGGGAACCTTCCGGCTCATCGCCGTGAACACCGGCAAAGATCCCGATATGAATCGGGGTATCGCCGCCTTCAGGGCCCACAAAGTGATACCGCGTCAGTTCGTAGGTTTCTCCACCTGACTTGAAACACGCGTCGTGCCAGGCGACCAGATTTGGCGATTCGGCGGCGATTTTCTCAAGGGGCGCAAAAAAATCGGCTATGGAGCGACGCCCATTGCCGTTGTTGCCAGTGGCCGGACGGGCCGGCTGATAAGTGTCTTCCACGGTTTTCATAGCAATCACATTTGGTATTGGCATAAATAACGACTAAGTTGGTAGTATATTAACGCGCTCGGCCGCAATGTCAAAACTTTTTTTGCGAAATTTTCTAAAGTGCTTGAATTATTTCAGGAATAGGCGTCTTTCCCTTCGAAGGCAGCATTTGGACCGTAGACCGCCGCGATGCCAGGCCGTTCATACATCGGACGATTTTTCTCCCTCTCCCAGCGGGAGAGGGCTGGGGTGAGGGAGAATCGTTCGAATGAGAATGTTGCGGTTCATGGTGAGGGCGATCTTCCTGCAACAATCCATCAATCCACAAATCCAACAATCCTTCTCAAATCCCTTCTCCCTCAATAAAACCGGCAAAAACCTCTTGTCTTGAGACCGGGGCGCCCTTGGCTACCTGGGCCAATGTGGATTGGTCCATGACGCCCGTAACGTAATTTCTGATATCAAAAAAGACGCGCCGGAAGCGGCAAACCGGTTCCTGGGAGCATCGCTTGTAGCCAGACAGGGAGACGCAGGCAATCGGGGCCAAAATACCGTCGAAATGGCGGACGACCTCGCCCATGGTGATTTTGGAGGGATTTTTGGCGAGCACATAGCCGCCGCGCATTCCGGCGAGGCTTTCGACCCATCCCTTCGCCTTGAGCGCGAGCATGATTTGCTCGAGAAATCGCTTGGGAATGTCGTTGCGCCGAGCCAATTCACGAATTGGGATCGGCGTGCCGTTGTAATGTTCCACCAGCGTAAATAACGCCCGCAACGCGTAATCCGTTTTTTTGGAGACCTGCATATATACGATGTATTTAGTCGCATTCTGATGAATCCAAAAGAAAAGACAATAGCAATTTACGATTTACGCGGCGCAGGGGCGCGCCTTGACACTGTTCTTGGTAGGGACGCTGCGCTGCGGCGTCCAGCGCCGCGTGCAGCGGCGCAACAAGCGGAATCGGACATCATTCCACGCATGTTCCGCAAAGCCCGTAGGGCTGGTGTATCTGTAGAAACGCCGCCCCCAAATATTAGTTCTGTCCGCAGAGCCCGGGAAATCTTTTGCGGTCGTTTCTACAAATACGCCGCACCTAACGGCGCTGATGCCGGAAACAACCGGGCGCATCTTCTTGGTAGGGACGCTGCGCTGCGGCGTCCGGCGCCGCGTGCAGCGGCGCAACAAGTGGAATCGGAGTGCCACCAGCACGCGCACACCCCCCCCCGCTTCAACCCTTCAACGTTGCAATTCACGTCGCCGGAATAAATCGTTGCAACAACAGGGTCGCCACAAATAAGACGGCAAGAATCACGCCCAGAGCGATCGGGCATTGCGGCGCGATGGCCAGCCAGTCCACGAAAACAATGCCTGCCAGCAGGCCCGAGACGATGCGTACGACAGCAATTTCACCGCCCAAAAATACCGTGCGGACGCAACGAAAGATCCAGCAAACCAAAAGGACGGACAAATAGATGGCGGGCATGCGCGCGCCGTTCACATTCATCATCCCGGCCAGCAGGATTGGGCCGGCCAAAAAAATGAGCGGCCCATAGGGGAGCCCTCGGCTCCCGGGGACGCGGGTTTCGCGGCGGGCCACGTAGCTCAAGCCCACGATGTAGAAAGCCAGGGCCGCGCCGCACCAAATCGGCCGCCCGTTGTAATCGCCCTGCCCGACCGTTCCGGCGATGACATAAACCCAAAACCGGCACAAGCCCATGAGCCAGGGCGATGCGGTAACGACCTTGTGCGCCGCGTCATAGACCACGATGCAAAAGGCCAGGACCACCGCGAGCGCGCCCGTCCATTTGCCGCAGAAAATCAGGAACAGGACGCCCAGGGCGATCCATGTCCAGCCGTATACCCAGACCCATTCTTCAGCAATCGCTCCGCTGGGGATGGGACGTGTGGAGCGGCGTTGGCGGTCGAAATCAACGTCGAAGGCGTCGTTTAGAAACATGCCGCCTGTATAGAGGGCCGACGTGCCGAGCAACAGGAGCGGCAGCTTCCAATAATAATCCCGGTCCGGAACGAATTGCCCATCTGAGAAACACGAAAGCCACCAGCCTGCCAGACAGTTCGACCAAACTGTTGGCAGATTGGATACGCGCCCCAGAATGAGCAGCGTGCGGAATTTTTGATTCACCGAAACAATTAAAAAGGAAGTCCTTGCGGACGGCCACCAAAAAAAGGAAAAAGGATTTTAATAATCTATCGCCACGCTCAAACCATCCGCCCTACACGTCCACTGTGTCCATTTCTGTCCATGTTAGTCCGTGCTGGTCCGTGCTGGTCCGTGCTGGTCCGTGCTGGTCCCTGTCCGTCCGTGTCCGATCCGTCAGAGATATTTTTCCCCCAAATCCTCAATCACCACGCGGCCCAAACACATTATTGTATAGCGCCCTGCAATATTCTTCTTCAATCGCATATAGCGCCATGCTATATCTGTAGCCATGACAACACAACAAACTAAAAACGCAATCGACGAAATCCTCACAACCGAAGCCCAAAAGAAAGCTGCCGCCAATCTGAAAGCCGACTGGCTCCAGAGCTTTAACAAAGCCGCGAGCCCGTCTGCGGCGCTGGCCGGTATCGCAGTGCCGCCGTGCAGACCCATCGTCGGCAAATGGTTTAAACAGGGCGACCTCGGATTTATCTGCGGTCCGCGCGGGCTTGGCAAAACCTGGTGGGCCATGCTTCTCGCCCGTAAATGTGCCGAAGGCATAAGCATGGGCCAGTTACCCGCTCTGCATGTCCACAGCCCCCAGCGCGTGCTCTACGTGGACGGCGAAATGTCCTTGGACGGCATCCGCGAACGCGACCACGCGCTCACAGCCGTTCCGACCCCAAACATTATATATTTGCAGCACGAGGCGCTGTTTCACTTGACCGGCAAGGTTTTGAACCTCGCCGAACCGCAGGCGCAGGCCGCCCTTCTGGAAAAATGCATTCAGGACAAAATCACAATTCTGGTGCTGGACAATCTCTCGTGCCTGTTCTCTGGAATGCGTGAAAACGATGCTGACGCGTGGGAGCGGGTTTTGCCCTGGCTGCTGGACCTGCGGCGTCACCGGATCTCGGTGATATTCGTTGCGCACTGTGGCCGCAACGGTTTGATGCGCGGCACGTCCCGGCGCGAGGATGCCGCCTTTTGGATAATCAACTTGTCACAGCTCAAAGACCCGAGCGACGAACGGCACGGCGCGAAATTCGTGGCCAAATTCGTAAAAAATCGCAATACAAGCGACGCTGATTGTCCCCCGCTGGAATGGACTTTCTTACGGTCCCCGAACGATTCTAAAACGCAGGTCACGTGGAAAAAGGTATCGGTGCCGGAGCTGTTCCGCAAAGCCATCGAGGATGGACTGAGCACCGCTTCGGCAATCGCCGAGGAAATCTCCCTCTCGCGCAGTCAGGTCTCCAAGTACGCGACCAAGGCCATGAAAGAAGGATGGCTGGCCAAAAAAGACAGGGAGTACGTGCTCGTCTCCGAAGACGAGGCAAAAGTCGACCAGGAACTCAACAAACAACTCGATGCCTAACCCCGTAGCACGTAGCGCAGGTTTCCAAACCTGCCGTATCGCCGATTTCCAAATCGGCTAACCGTACAACGTCGTTAATGCCTCCAACTCACAACCTCGCAATTGTGGAATCTGTTATGAATTCTCCCACAACCACCGACTCTGAATCAAACATCACCGTCGCCCTCGTCCAGCGCGTATCCGACCGCCTCGCCGGAGGCGTCCCGCTAACCCTGGCGCTCGCCGGCGAACCCGCGACCTGTGCCGAATACGAAGAACAATTGCGCCAACGCCCTGAGTTGGCGGCCCACGAAGGCGTGGCAAAGCGCAAATTCCTCCAAAATACCGTCAAAAAGCTGATGAACGCCAAAGATTCCAGTGCAAATATTCGCTGGCTCCTCGAGCGCCTTTATCCGGAGGTGTTCCAGGGGCAGCCACCGAGCGAAAGCGTAACAGTAAACGTGGCAACCGCCGTCGCCGGAATGCCCGCAATATCCGAAAGGCCCAGGATGACCCCGGAATACATAAAACTATTACAAGAAGACGCCAAAAAACTCTAACTCAACCCGATTCGGTGGTAGGGCAGACCTGCCGGTCTGCCCAAATCAAATAAAAATACAAATGACGGAACCAGCCACCTCATCAACCGACTACGATAATCATCCACAGGTCAAATCCTCTCCCTTTGCGCAGCCACTAACTGAGTGCCCTGAATGGGCACAGGATATTAGCCAGGGGTCGAGCGCGACTCCGGGAGCGCGACCACCCCTGGTAGGACGACCAAAAATCTCGCCGCTAATTGCGAAGCCGCACGAAGTGCGAATCTGATCTGCGGCCAATCCGACTACAGACCATCAATCCATCCATATACACCGAACCGCCAATCCACTTGTGTCCCTTGCGTCCCTTCCCCCGCCATAAATCCACCAATCCATTAATCCAATGACCGAGACCCCCAACCGGGCGATGCCCGACGAGTTTGCCGAGCAGGTGCTGGGCATGCAATTATATCCCAAACAACGCGACGTCCTGCGCGCGCTCGCGCCACGCGATTCCGCCGTTTCCTTCCGCTCATGCAACGAAGGCGGCAAAACCAAGCGTATCATCTGCGCCGCCATCCTTTGGCATCTCAGGGCCTTTCCGATGGGACACGTCATCAGTACCAGCGGCAGTTATCGGCAAATCAAGGACCAGCTTTTGCCGGCGCTTCACGCCTATGAGCGGCTGTTTCCGGAATGGACGTTTTACCGGACCCCACGGATTGAAACGCAAATCGTGAAATGTTTTTGGGAGGGCTTTTCGACGGACGAAGGCGGGCGGTTCGAAGGCCATCACGCCGGCGGCCCGGATGAACCGCTCCTGATCATCGTGGACGAGGCCAAGACGGTGAAGGATGACATCTTCGAGGCGATCGAACGTTGCAAACCCACGCGCCTGCTGATTGCCAGCTCGCCCGGTTATGCTGAAGGCGAGTTTTATCGGAGCCATACGACGCGCGCGAAGTTTTATCAGACATTCGTTCAACGCGCCACGGAATGCCCGCATTGGAGGTTGCAGGACATTCAGCGCGTTCAGGAAAAATGGGGTGAAAATCATCCGCTGTACAAATCCATGGTCATGGCTGAGTTCATGGATTCAGTTTCCGACGGCGTGATTGATTTGAAGGCGTTGGAAGATTTGATGGCCAACCCGCCGGTAGGGCAGAGCTCCCGCTCTGCCTCTGACCGCAAAGCGTTCTGTGATTTTGCGTGGAGCGGGGATGGCGATGAAAATGTCCTGGCGTTGCGCGACGGCAATGTTGTCACACTCGAAGAAACGTTTCGAGCGGACAATCTACATGCCATTTGCGGGCGCTTCGTCGCGGCGTTTAATCGGCTGCGGCTTAAACCGCATCAGATTGACGGCGACGAAGGCGGCGGCGGCAAATTGATCTGTGACCAATTACAGGCGATGAACTGGCGGATCAATCGGGTGAACAACGGGGCCGCACCGCGGAACTGCGAACACTACGCGAACGTTGCCGCTGAAATGTGGTTTGAAGCCGCCAAGCAAATTGCTCGGCGCGAAATTATCCTGCCGAACGACGACGATTTGCGCGCGCAAATACTGAATCGCAAGCGTGTGCCGAATGCGCGCGGAAAATTGGCCGTGGAAAGCAAGACCGACATGAAAAAGCGCGGCGTGGATAGCCCGGACCGCGCAGACGCGGTGTTCGGCGCGATGATGCCGGTGCGGCGGTGGCAATCGGTGAACATCGTCGGCCTCAGCAACGAACGTGGACCGTGGGATGGGTTTGAGGGGCAGTGGAAGGTGTTTGGGGAGGGAGAACGGCAGGAGTATCCCAGATGGCATCCATACTCGTGGGGAGACTGAGGATCAGTGCCATGAGCGCCGTGAGCGCTATCAGTGTCATGAACGTCCTGCGGGTCGTAGCTGCCGAAAATTCCAAAATGTCTGCGAAGCACAAACTGAAAGCCCTGGAGGGGCGGCCGATAATAGCCCAGGGCAAGCGCGACTCCGGGAGCGCGCCGCCCTGGGTAACGAAGCCCAATACACAAGCCGCTAACTGCGACGCCGCGCGATAGCGCGAATCTGATCTGTCGGCCATCGAACATCAAACGTGCGCGATCCGGCAAACCGAAAATGAAAAGATTATGGATGAAGAAAATTACGAAACAATTGATTGGCCTTCGCGTGACGAGGGCAAAAGATACCTGAAAACCCTGTGTGAACGCGGAATTCTTACGGCCAATTTCGATGACTTGCAGACCAGGACGAAGCTCGTTGAGCTTGGCCTCACCATGCCGAAAGAAAAGGAGGGTTGGCTGTTTTTTCCCTGCTGCCCCGAGAGGGCCGTGTACATTTTTCTCCGCTTCCCCGACCCGTTTCGGCACCAGGGCCGCCCACGTCTTATTGTATTCCGGTTTGACATCGCGAAATATCAGAGCAATCCGCTGACCCCCGGTTTGGAGGCAGGCCCCGCGAGCATCCTGTTTGACCGCTCCGTTACGGTCCTGGCACGTCTTGATTCGACGAAATGCGCGATGGGCAAAACCTGGGGGCTCAACTGAATTAATGGATCGGTCGAAAGATCGACGACATGATAACGCCGGTGCATTTGCCGTTATATCGGAGATGTATACTGGGCGTAAATCAGCGGGTGTCTGAAGGAGGCAACTCAAGATATGCGGTTAGCCATCCCTGACCCTTTTTGGTGGCTGGAGTTTGACGATCTGAATGAATTTGGAAGAAACTAAACCACGAATTCGGCATCGGAAGGAACCGCGGTAAAAGGCGCGGGATGGATCGTCTGGACCGGGCCGATGCGGTGTTCGGAGCAATGATGCCGGTGCACCGTATCCGTGTTACTAACCCCGGCTAGGCAGGGCTGCGGAAGTTCTGTCAGAGTGAGGGTATGGAAAATTCGACCAGTAATCGTCCCCATCACACG
>Ga0335075_10002887_pt1 | contig 27494 bp, 15 predicted proteins | sample Lox_Sample_24_FD_206723 | JGI IMG/M metagenome (GOLD analysis project Ga0335075, IMG submission 206723) | Soil microbial communities from Loxahatchee National Wildlife Refuge, Florida, United States - Lox_Sample_2.4 | ecosystem: Environmental > Terrestrial > Soil > Wetlands | place: USA...
GCCTGCCGTCGCCGACACCGCCAAGCCTGAGCACACCCGACGGGTTTCCGGGGCCTGCGGAGGCAACTGGCCAGGGGTAGCCCGTAGCAGCCGCAAGCTCACGTGCCCGCTGGTAGTGCTCCGGCGGTACGACCACGGCCCAGACCGCATCCCCGAGCGCCGCTTGGGCGTGAGCGGCCCCGGTAGCGTCGCCTGCCGAGCCGGCGAGCATGTCGCCGACGACGATCGCCTCGATCCCGGTTTCCCTGAGCTGGTCATGGAAGGCGCGGACGACGGCGGGTGCCGCGCTCCCGCCCGCGAGGAGGCGGTCAAGGTCCTCCTGGAGCGTGCTGATCTCCGCCTCGGCGGCGTGACGGGCACGCAGGCATGCCGACAGGGCTAGCTCGGCCGACTCGACCGCCGCCATGACCTCTTCCTGAGAGGCCCTTCCGACGGCAGCCCAGGCGGCGTCGAACTCGCGCCATGCCTGCTTGGCTTGTCCGCCAGCCTCGCCGAGTTTCACGGCAGCCTCTCCGGCTGCCGCGCTGAGGCGCTTCTCCCGCTCACTCAGCTCCCCATACTCGCGTTCCAGGCCGGCAATCTCCGACTTCCTGGCGTCGGCAGCCTCGCTGGCCCCTGTCAGGGCAACCTTCAGCGCAGCGATCTCTTGCTGCCGCGACGAGTATTTCCCGGTGGCTGCTTCAAGTCCCTCTGCGGCGGCGAAGTGGTGGGCGGCCGGAAGGAGGAAGCTGTCGACGGTGTGCAGCTTTTCCTTTAGAGCTTCCCATTCCTGGTACTGGCGGAGCTTGAACTGTAGCTGTTCGAGGCCGAGTTTCTTCTGCTCGAAGTGCTGCTTGGCCTCGCGGTACACGACCCTTGCCTCGCCGTACTTGACCCGCGCGACCCGGAATTCATCCAGCGTGCTTTGGCGCCCCGTCAGCTCCAGGAGACGGCGCATGAGTCCGGACCTGGTCTCCGTCACGAGCCGGTCGGTCTCGCCCTGGGGAAGGGACAGCACACCGCGCAGGGCCTTGGTCACCCCGGCCCGGTCGAGGAGGTAGTCGTATTTCTGTGGGCCGAGCCACCTGTTGTCGGGTAGTCGGGCCAGGCCATCCAGGTCTACATCGAGAGGGTGCTCGCGTCCCCAGGTGACATGGCCCGGCAGGACCAGATACTTGCGCTTATCTCCCTGCACCCGGCAGATGACCGTCACGTGCTCCGCGTCTTCGCACCCGCCCCCGGCCACCGCGAACACGCGGTGCCGCTGACCGGGCTGCACCGGGTTGGCGAAGGTCGCCCGTAGCCAGGCCTCGTCGGCCGGGATGTTGGAGGGACCGCCGTTGAAGATGTAGCTGGCCGGGGTGCGCCGCTTGGAGAAGTCCGCGACGCCCAGGATGACCTTAAGGCCGTCCAGCCAGCAGGTCTTTCCTGAGCCGTTCGGCCCGACCGCGATCGTGATGCCGGGCGCCGCGAGAGGGATGATGTCAGCGCGCATTGATCCCCAGTTGACGAACTGCGCCTCCTCAATCTGCGGCATCGGCGGCTCCGTCCGTGCCGCCGGGCGCAGTGGCCTGCGCGGATTGCTCCTCGCCCTGCCGTTGCAGTCGCGCCAGGCGCTGATGGCGGAGCATGAGTCGGCGCGCCTGCTCGGTTGCCCTAACTTCGTCGATCGTGTCCATCATGGGACCTGCGGACAGTTTTCCCTCGCGCTGGAGGAGGAACCTGGCCCTCTTCAGCTTCCCTACGGAGATCGTGACCCTCGTCCTGGACAGGGCCGGAATGCTGCCCGCCACTTCTGATTCCTCCAGCGGTATCTCCAGCGGTTCCTCCGCGGCGAACAGGGCATCGTCGTCCACCGGAAGCCGCGAGTTTTCCGCTGGCAGGAACCGGAGATGGAGCCAGCACACTGCCAGCACCGCCAGGTCTAGACTGTCCAGCGCGGTAGGGGAATCGATCACCGTGGCCTCGGGGGCGCCGCGCGTGAAGCTGGCCGTCCACGAGTCGAAGTGCCGGGAGTAAACAAGGTCGCATCCCGCCTGGCTCAGCCGGTACTGGACCTCCTGCCGGACCTCGTCGTCACCGAGCTCCGGCAGGCGCTCCGCGGAAACGACGCCGGCCAGCAACGCGCGGCAGATCTCAACCGGCGTCACGGGGCGACCGTCCCGCTGGCTTGCGCAGCATCGTCAAGGAGAACCAGCCGACCTCGCGCTGCCCGATATGGCAGAGGTCACGCTTGGCGTCCAGCTCCACGAGCATGCTGTTGTCCCCGCCCGGCCCATACCTGGACCAGGCTTCAACCGCGTCGATCATGCGGCCGACTGCGCCCTCCCACGTGCCGCACACGACCCATTCATGCAGCCCGATGTCCCCTGCGGCGACGAGCTCCTCCAGCGCCCTGGCGGCCGAGTCTGCGGGGTCTGCCTCCGGGGCATCCGTCGGGTCGAGCCGGAGGTCGGTGGGCTCGGGCGGCGGCAGTGGGCGGCGGCGCTCCCTGGAGAGGTACCCGTCGAGTGCGGTGAACGCGGCGACGGTGTCGGGTGTCGGCATGAACACCGGCGCCTGCGCCGAGCCGGAGACCAGGGCTGCAAGCGTGTCGGTGTCGCTCTGGGCGGTCATGCCCCGTAGGTCTTCCCTGGTGACTCGCAGCGTCCCGCGCATCCGCATCCCGGCGCGCATGGACAGCGAGCTGATGACCTCGGCTGCCAGCCGCCCTAGGCTGGCGATCATGTGATGCGCGCGCTGGTCATGCTCCAGGAACTGGGCGTCCCCATGGAAGCGCGCGAACATGTCGGCCTGCTCGTCAAGCAGGGATCGCATGTCTTCCACGTGGCTTTCCGCCATGCGGGCGGCCTCCAGCAGCGACTCGTCAGAGTAGTCATCCAGCAGCCGCCTCAGCTCGTCGTAGTCAAACTCCAGAATGGCTATCGCGGAGAGGAACGTGGCATAAGCCACCTGCGCTGGTGCGTTCATGGCGTCGGCGAGCCTCATCGTCGCCGCCAGGATCTTGATGATCCGGGTGTAGTCAACCCGTGCGGTCGTGAGCGCCCCACACACCGCCGCCACGACCCGCGCCTCGCGGGTGAGCTGGTACGTCTCGGCCCGGGAGTCGTAGGCCAGCAGGCCAGCTCCGCGCAGGTCCCGGACAAGCCGGGTAGCAGACGACTGCTCCATCCACGGGACCGAGTCATGGATGGCCCTGATGGGCAAGCGCGCGCGAGGAAGCACGGCAAGCTCGCGGAGCATCGCCACCCGGTATCGCGCGAGCCTTCCGTGCCCCACCAGGCCCGCGAACATCGCGACGATCGGCAGGGCCTGCTCTACTAGGGGGAGGGGCGTGAACTGCTCCGGCACCGTGAGCACAGGTGCCCACCCCTCCGGCAGGCGGTCCGCCCGCGGTTCTTTCCCGGGTTCTCCCGGTTCCTCCGCCATGTATTGAACATAACCCGAAGATGGCGCTCCGTCCGCCCACAGAAGCGCTGCGTATCCGAGGCTGCCGACCGGGCGGCGGTCCAGCTTGGCGGTCAGCGCCGGAGGTCCTCGGCGGACTTCGGGAGCCGCAGGTGCCGGTCATGGGCCGCCATCTGGCTCATCAGGCTGAAGGCCTCGGCCGCTCCGATGTCCCCGTCGGCGACCGCGACGCTGAAGATGTCAATCGTCTCACGCGTGATGATGTTCTGGAACTTCGCGTATCGGATGGCGTCCCCGTCGTCGGAGATCCACCAGGACCCCGCGAACGACGCCCAGTTCTTGATCACGTAGCAGGTCTGCGCCTCGCCGAGGTGCTTCAGCGGCAGGTCGTCGGTGCCGCCGAAGACAGCGCGTCGTATCCGGGCGATCTTCCGCACGTCTGCCGGGTCGGTGATCTCGATCGGCTCGTCCAGCCAGCCCTCCGACCCCAGGCGGAGCAGCGGGGGCAGCTTGGCCGCGGACCTGCTCGCCTCGTAAGCGACCGCCTCTGTCCACCTGCCGCGCCCGCCGAGCACGGACTTGAGGAGGTCGAGTCGATCGATGGCCGCGAAGTTGCACAAGACGGTGTTGTCGGGGAACAGGTGCTCGGCCATCACACGCCTGTCCCTTCGCCGGCCTCAAGCGCCTGCCTGAGCTCGTCGGCGTCGATCCCGAGCAGGTTCGCGTACGGGCGAATCGTGGTCGCGCCAGTCTCGTAGGCCGTATACGCGTCCCGGACGAGCAGACCGGGCGGACGGACCGCACTCGCATCCGCGACGCGCTGCGCGAACTCAGCGGAGCGCCCGGTGACGGAAGCCGCCTTCGCCGCGGAGAGCTTCCGGAACCGGTCGCACGTCCCGGCGTCGATCAGCCGCAGCTGCTGCAGCCGGATCGCCAGCGCGGACGGGGTGACCTTCAGGTCGCAGGCGAGCGCGGCGAACCCGTCCTCGGCGAGGCCGGATGTCCCCGCCGCTTCCCGCAGCGCGTTTTCTGGCATGAGGAACGCGGAGGCGAAGGCATTCGCCCGCATCTCGCTGGGATCTTTCGCCTGCGCCCGGTCGTAAATGTCCTTATCCAGGTGCACGCCCTGGTCGTCCCCGGCTAGGAGGTGCCCCAGCTCGTGCGCCAGGGTGAACCGCTGCCGGGCCGGGACAGCGGACGCCCCCAGGACGATCAGCTTCGCGTCGTCCGACGATGCCGACAGCCCGTCGAAGCCCTCGTCGAGCATGACCACGGCCACGTCGGCCCCGAATGCCGTCTCGGCCAGGGCGGGCAAGTCGGCATCGGTCACCGACAGCCCCGCCGAGGTGACTCGCGCCAGCGCAGCGGACGCGAGCGCGCGGCCCTGCTCGGCGTACGTCCCGTCCAGGACCTCGATGCCCAGGGGCCGCCACGGCTGCTTCCAGCCGAACGCCACCAGGTCCTCTCGCATCACGCTGTACCGCTTCGCGGCCTCCAGCGCCGTGCGCGCCTGCCCGGTCGTGGTCCGCGCGGCGAGGGCCAGCGCGGGCTCCTCCCCGGTGAGCAGCCACTCGATGGTGACGCCGCACTTGTCCGCGACGCGTGCCAGGTCGAGGGAGGAGAAGCGGCGGGCGCCGCTGAGGGACTTCGATAGCTTGGAGTCGTCGAGGCCGATGTCCTGGGCGAAGGCACGACGACTCTGCCCTGAGGCTTCTATCAGGCTCAGCACTCGGCCGGGTATGCCTTCCATGAGTCTCAGCATACTTGCGATTTGCGCAAATCGCAAACCTGGTCCATGATGGTCAGGTCAGCACGTAACGGCAGTACATGTTGGACGGCGTGGGGGATGATCTGGTTGACAACGACTGAAGACCGTTCTTCCGGACGGATCGCAGCGACTCACCTCGCGCACGTTCCCGAGTTCCCAGAGCGGGGCCAGGTCGTGAATGTCCGTGGCGCGACCTGGGCCGTCGCCGACGTCCAGGCGCAGGGCCTGCCGCGCAGCCCGGCGGACGAGGCCGAGGCAGGTCTGGCGCACGTCGTCCGGCTGCAGTCACTGGAGGAGGACCGGCTCGGCCAGGAGCTCGCCGTCGTCTGGGAGCTTGAGGTGGGCCAGACCATCGCCCCGGACCAGGGCCTGCCCGAGACGGTCAGCCCGGACGGGTTCGACGACCCCAATACCCTGGCCGCCTTCGTCGATGCCGTCCGGTGGGGCGCGGTCACGTCGGCGGACGGGACATCCTTCCAGGCCCCGTTCCGCAGCGGCGCGAACGTCGAGGCCTACCAGCTTGAGCCGCTGCGCCGCGCCCTGCAGTCCGCGCGGACGAACCTGCTGCTCGCCGACGATGTCGGCCTCGGCAAGACCATTGAGGCCGGCCTAGTCGTGGAGGAGCTGCTGCTGCGGCACCGTGCCCGCTCCGTCATCATCGTGTGCCCGCCGAGCCTGTCGCTGAAGTGGCGCGATGAGATGCGGGAGAAGTTCGGCCTAGAGTTCGAGATCGTCAACACCGAGCTGATGGCGCGGGTGCTGCGCACGCACGGGCCGAACGCCAACCCGTTCCGCCTGTACCCGCGGGTGATCGTGTCGATGGCGTGGCTGCCCTCGCTGCGCGCGCAGCGGCTGCTGCGCGCCGTGTACGCCGACGCGCGGGACACCAGCTCCGCCCGCCGGTACGCGTTCGACGTGCTCATCGTGGACGAGGCGCATCACGTGGCGCCCGCGAGCCCGGCCGCCGCCACCGGGTTCCGCGGCTACGCCGTCGACAGCCAGCGGACGGTGGCTACCCGCGCGCTGGCGGAGAAGTGCGAGCACCGGCTGTTCCTGTCCGCCACTCCGCACAACGGCTACTCCGAGTCGTTCACGGCGCTGATGGAGATGATCGACGGCCGCCGGTTCAAGCGGGGCGCGAACCTGGACGAGCGCGCGCTGCGCGACATCGCAGTCCGCCGCCTCAAGGCGGACCTGCGCGGCACCAAGGACTTCCAGGCCCGCGAGCTCAAGACCCTTGCCTTCTCCCCCGAGAAGGACGAAGTACAGAAGTTCGCGCTGCTGGACCGGATCCTCGCCGAGAGCGCACGGCTGAACGGGCGCGGCCGGTCGGGCGGCATCGTCGCGATGCTGATGAAGAAGCGGTTCCTGTCCAGCCCGTGGTCGTTCGCGCAGACGCTGCGCCACTACGCCGACTCTGACAGCGGTACGGGCATCGAGGAAGACGACGAGGACCGGTACTACCAGGAGGTCCTCGGCAGCGGCCAGTCCGATGAGGAAGAGGGCGCCGCCGCGCACCCCGAGTTCACCGCGCTGCGGCACAGCAAGCGCTCGGACCCCCTCGTCGCCGCCACGCAAGCTGACATCGACTCCCTGATCGGTTGGGGCCTGGGGTACGAGAATAAGCCCGATGCCCGGCTACAGGCACTGATTGGGTTCCTGGACGCCGTCTGCCGGCCGGACGGCAGGACGTGGACGAACGAGCGGGTCGTGGTGTTCACCGAGTACGCCGAGACCTTGGACTGGATCGTCCGCGTCCTGGGCCAGCAGGGGTACCGGGACGGCGAGAGGCTCGCAGTCATCCAGGGCTCGACCCCTGCCGACGAGCGGGAGGACATCCGGGCGAAGTTCACCGCGCCGCCGGACAAGCAGCAGGTCCGCATCCTCGTGGCCACCGACTCGGCGGGCGAGGGCATCGACCTGCAGGCGCACTGCCACCGCCTGGTCAACTTCGACATCCCGTTCAACCCATCCCGGCTGGAGCAGCGGATCGGCCGCATCGACCGCTACGGTCAGCAGCACACGCCGGAGATCTACCAGCTCGCCCCGACGGAGCGGGAGTCCGCGCTCGCGAAGGACACGGCGTTCCTGCTGGACAAGGTGCGGGAGAAGATCGGCCAGGTCGCCGCCGACCTCGGCTCGGTCAACGAGGTCATCGACGCCGACGTCCAGGATCACTTCACCCCGGGCGGCACCGGCCGGAAGGTGAAGCTGGCGGCGCGCGACGACGGCAGCGTGATCATCAACCGCGTCCTGGCCGGCGGCCAGGAACTGAACCGCACCCTCACCGAACTGTCGCGCACCTACCGCGACCGCAAGGCCGAGATGCACCTGACCCCCGCGAACGCGCAGCGGGTCGTGGACACGGCACTCGAGCTGACCAGCCAGCCGCCGCTGAGGCCGCTCGAAGGCGACGACCCGGTGGAAGTCCTCGAAGTCCCGGCACTCGGGTCCGCGTGGCAGTTCGCGCTGCGCGGCCTGGAGACCCGCCTCAACCCCGGCGTCCTGCGCCCGGTCACGTTCGACGAGGAGATCGCCCAGGGCCGGGACGACATCGTCTACATCCACCTCGGGCACGCGCTCCTGCAGCGCTCCGCGCGCATCCTGCGCGAGGCGCTGTTCAACGTGGACTCCCCGGTCAACCGGGTTACCGTGGTCGTGGCCGAAGGGCTGCCGCAGTCGTGCGTCGCGGCGGTGTCCCGCCTCGTCCTAGTCGGGCTCGGCGGCCTGCGCCTGCATGAGGAGGTGTTCCTCACCGGCATCCGGCTCCGTGGCAGCGCCATGGCCGAGGCCAAGGTCGAGCAGGTCCTCGACCAGGCCCTGGATGCCCAGGACCTGGTGCTGGCGGGCGAGGAAGTCCGCCGCCGGCTCGCGGATCAGTGGAACGCCGATGGCACGCCACTGCGGACCCGGCTGCTGACCGCCATGGAGGCCAAGGCCCGCAGCCATCAGGAGCGGGTGATCGACACGCTGTACAAGCGGCGCGACTCCGACATCGTCCGGGCACGAGAGATCTTCGCCGCGTTCCGCGTCAACCTGCAGGAATCCCGCGACCGGCTGGACCGGGAGATCCGCAGCGAGGAAGAGAAGCTGTTCCCCGACGACCAGCAGCGCCAGCGCCAGCACGACCTCGCCGGGATGATCGACCGCCTGGCCAGCCTGGATGACGAGGAGCGGCGGGAGGTCAACGCGATCAGCGCCCGCTACGCCGACATCAAGCCCCACGTCACCGCGGCGGCCGTCGTGTTCGCCCTGACCCCCGACGACGCCGCAGCGGTACGGAACCAGGCATGAGAAGCGAGAGCGACCTGCACCGGGACTGGCTCAGCCTGCTCGACACCGACGGCCCCTTCCTGTCCGTCCCGGCCCTGAAGAAGGCGTGGCCCACCGGCATGCCGACGGGCGACCGCGCCGCCCTTGACGCGCTCCGCGACGCGAAGCCCGCGTTCGAGAAGGCATGGGACGTGTGGGACATGGCCGGGAAGGCGACTGCCGACCAGGCTGCCACCGCGCTAGCGAAGTACCAGCAGGCCCGCGACGCCTGGGTAGACGTCGTGCTGCGCACGGTCCTGGGCTGGAAGACCTTCTACCTCACTCCTGCATCCGCCGACGTGAAGGTTCACGCGCCCGACTACTCGGTCACCGTCAGCCCGACCGGCGCGCTCACCCGCGGCGACGTGACCGGAGCCCTCGTCCTCGTCACCGACCCGGTCGAGTCGCTGCGCGACCCGCTGGACGACGGGTGGGCCGCCAGCCCCATCGACCGGATGGAGGAACTGCTCCGGGCTTCCGGGGTCCGCGTCGGCGTCGTCACCGACGGGCGCTGGTGGGCGATCGTCAGCGCCCGCCCCGAGACGATGGTCGCCTCCGGCATCACCGACTCCCAGCGGTGGATCGAGCTGCCCGTCGTCCGCGACGCGTTCATCAGCCTGCTGCGCCTGCCCCGCCTAACCGCGAACCGGACCGAGGACCTGCTCACCACGCTCTTCGGAGACTCGGTCGCCGCCGCCGAGGAGATCACCGAAGCCCTCGGCACCAACGTCCGCCGCGCCGTGGAGCTCCTCGTCCAGGCACTGTCGGAGTCCGCGCTCGACGCCCGGCGCCACGGCGAGCCCGACCCGCTGCCCGCCCGCCGCGACGACGTGTACCAGGCCGCCGTCACGATGATGATGCGCGTCGTGTTCCTCCTGTTCGCCGAGGAACGCGGCCTGCTCCCGCAGACCCAGCTGTTCACCGGCGGCTACGGCATCAGCGACGAACTCGACACCCTCGACCAGCGCGCCCGCGACGAGGGCGGCGAAGCCCTCGACCGCACCCACCTCACCTGGCACCGGCTGCTGGCCACCTCCCAGGCCCTGTACCGGGGCGCGTCGTTCGAGGACATCCGCATCCCCTCCTACGGCGGGTCGCTATTCGACCCCGACAGGTTCAGCTTCCTCAGCACCCGCGACAACCACGACACACTCGCGATCGTGGTTAGCGACCGCGTCATGCTGGAAGTGCTGCGCGCCGCCCAGATGGCCGAGCTGCGCGGCGAGCCCGCCCGGCGCATCTCCTTCCGCGACATCGACGTCGAGCAGATCGGCTACATCTACGAGGGCCTCCTCGGCTACTCCTGCACGGACGTCGATGAGGTCATCGTCGGGCTCACCGGGAAGAAGGGCGAGGAGCCAGAGATCCCGCTCTCGCTCCTTGAAGACCTCGCGGCGAGGCACAGCAAGCCGGACGCCCTCGCCAACGCGATCATCAACTGGGCGAAGACCGACCAGCCCGCTGCGGTCCCGCCGAGCAAGGCCGCCCTCGCGAAGGCGATCAAGGGTTCCGCGGAAGTCGAAGACGCTGACCGCGCCCTGCGCGCGGCGGTGCCGACCGACCCGGGCCTGCGAGACCGGCTCCGCCCGTTCATCGGCGCAATCCGCCGCGACCTGCGGGACCGGCCGACGGTCTTCCAGCCCGGCGGCCTCGTCGTGACGGAGACGCCGTCTCGGGCGACGGCGGGCGCGCACTACACGCCGAAGTCCCTCGCCACTGAAGTCGTCCAGCACGCCCTCCAACCCCTCGTCTACAGCCCCGGCCCGCATCAGGAGCCCGACCAGAAGAAGTGGGTGCCGGTCGACTCCGACCGGATCCTCGAACTGAAGGTCGCCGACATCGCCTGCGGCTCCGGAGCCTTCCTCGTCGCTGCCGCCCGCTACCTCTCCACCCGCCTCGTCGAGGCATGGCAGCGCCAGGACGAAAGCGGCGGCATGACGCCGAAGGAACTGGAGCTCCACGCCATGCGCGAGGTCATCGCCAAGTGCCTGTACGGCGCGGACATCAACGCCATGGCCGTCGAGATGTGCAAGCTGTCCCTGTGGCTAGTCTCCCTGGACCCGAAGCTCCCGTTCTCTTTCGTCGATGACAAGATCCTGCACGGCAACTCACTGCTCGGCCTCACCGACGCCAAGCAGCTCCGGTACCAGCACATCGACCCCGCCGCCGCGCATACCCAGCGGACCCTCGGCGCGATCGACGTAGACGGCGTGCTCCGCGAGGCCGCCCGGCTACGGCGCAACCTAGCCAACGAGGTTAACAACGCTGACCCCCAGCGCTCCGTCCACGCCAAGCGCCGCCAGTGGCAGCGCTTCCAGCATCTCACCGCCGAGCTCACCGACGTCGCCGACGCCATCGTCGCCGCGGGCCTACGACTAGGCGGCAAGCCCGGCCGGGCACTCAACACCGCCTACCAGGCCCTGGAGATCGCCCTCGGCGAGGCCTACCCGGATAGCGGCCTGTTCGCCAACGCCCCGGACCGCACCAAGCTCGACGCGATCCTGACGGGGGGTCTTTCCCCCACGGTCCCAACGGACTACGAGCGGTGGAAGCCGCTCCACTGGATCATCGCGGTCCCAGACGTCATGGAGCGGGGCGGCTTCGACGCTATCATCGGCAACCCCCCTTTCCTGGGGGGTCAGAAGCTCACCGGCGCGATGGGCACCAACGTTCGAGACTGGTTCGTCAACGTTCTGGCCGAAAGTACAAAGGGTAGCGCTGACCTGGTGGCCTACTTCTTTCTTCGCGCGATGTCGCTACTGACTGAGCGCGGGAACCTCGGGCTGATCGCAACGAATACGGTCGCCCAGGGAGACACGCGTGCCGTCGGACTGAGGCGGATGGTAGATGACGGCTTCACGATCACGCGGTCGATCCAGAGCAGGTCGTGGCCGGTCTCCAGCGCGAACCTAGAGTATGCAGCAGTTTGGGGTACCAGGCAGGACGTTGCTACCGCTGTTCCACGAGTCTCCGACGATCTGCCGGTGGAACGAATCTCTACGCTGCTTGAGCCTGGGGAGGACATTGACCCGCTTCGCCTCTCCGGAAACACGGGTATCGCCTTCCAAGGTTGCAACATTCTCGGTATCGGCTTCACCCTTGAGCCAGACGAGGCGAGAGCTTGGATCAAGGCTGACTCGAAGTACGCGGATGTGGTCTTCCCATTTATCAACGGGGAAGACATTAACTCCCGTTCAGATCTTGCGGCACCTCGCTGGGTCATCGACTTCAACGAGCGTTCGGAAGGCGAGTCCAGGAAGTATGAACGTGCATACCGGCAGGTAGTCGAAAAAGTAAAGCCTGAGCGTGCTCGTAACAAGAACAAACAACGTCGCGAGATCTGGTGGCGGTTTACTCGTAACGCGCCTGCGATGCGGAAGGCAATCGCCAAGCTAGACGACGTACTCGTCATCTCCCTCGTGAGCAGGACTGTGATGCCGATCCGCGTATCGCGCGGACAGGTCTTTAGCCACGCGCTCGGTGTCTTCGCGACCGAATCGTTCGCCGATCAGGCGGTGCTGTCGTCGAGCCTGCACCAAATGTGGGCGATAAAGTACGGCTCGGGCATGCGGAACGACCCGCGCTACACGCCGTCCGATGTGTTCGAGACGTTTCCGCGCCCGGAGCCAACCAAGGGGCTTGCTGACATTGGCAAGACGCTCGACACTGAGCGGCGGGAGATTATGCTCCGCCGCGACCTTGGCCTCACGAAGCTCTACAATCTGGTCAACGATCCCGACTACGCGGACGCCGACATCGACCGGATGCGTCAGATCCACGTCGAACTCGACCAGGCCGTCATGGATGCCTACGGCTGGGGCGATGTACCGCTTGATCACGGGTTCCATACCTACCGGCAGATGCAACGGTGGACCGTGTCCCCGGCCGCACGGGTGGAGATCCTGGATCTGCTCCTCGATGAGAATCTGCGCCGGGCCGCCGCCCAGGGCGAGGCGCCGCCGCCTGCTGAAGACGAAGACGAGGGGGATGATGAATGAGCACGCCCGCGAAGCCCGTCGAGTCGCCTCAGTACCGGCTGGAGCATGAGCCGGACGGGAGTTCCTGGACCACCCGAGAGAACCTAGCCGACATCCTGGAGCGGGAACTACTGGGGCCGATGAATGGGCCGACCGAGGTCATCGACGGCGTGCCCGATTCCGTGTACCTGGTCGGCCGGATCGCGCCCTTCAAGCTCGCCGCTGGGGCCGATGACCCGGCGGACGCGGATACGGGCGAGTCCGACAGCGACGTGGGGGACTCCGGCGACGCGCAAGAGGGCCAAGGCGTGCCGGTTACCGGGGTTGACGACAGCGGCGCTGGGGCAGACGAGGATTCTGGGCTGGAGGACACGCCGCAGCAGCGCGGCCTGATGATCCCGGCGTCGATGGGGCTTCGGTGCCAGGTCCCTGACGACCTGGAGTCGTTCACCGTGACCGCGTCGTGGGGCGTGTACGAGTCGGTGCCCGCGCCTGAGGGTGACGAGTCACGGATCCGGCGGTATAAGCGGACCCCGGTCGACATTTCCAAGCGGATCGTGGTCGCCGACCTTGACCCGTCGGTGACGATGGAGATCCCGCTGCGGGACAAGGTCGTGCTGCGCGTTGACCGGCACGACGACGATGAGCATCACCGGCGGCTGGTCGAGATCGCGCTGTGCAATGACCGGGAGGCGCCGCGGAAGATCCCGGTCGATGCGTGGCTGTACCAGACGAAGCTCACCGTGACCACGGACGGGGAGCCCGCGTTCCTGCCGGTGACCGACGTGCTGACCGATGACCGGTGGGAGAGGGATGACGAGGTCCGGCGGCTGAACCTGCAGTACCGGGACCGGCTGGAGTTTGCCGTCGGGCGGACCTGCTCTGTCAGCTGGGAGGAGCCGGCGGGGTGGGAAAAGCCTGAGGTCCGGGCTGTTCCGGGTAACCGCCGGGTCGGCAAGATCTGGACGACCTGGCTGCCGGTGAGCGAGACGCCGCAGGTCGCCGCCGATGAGATCGGAGAGGCGCTGCTCGACATGCGGGAACTGGCCGCTTCGTCCGAAGACGAGCTGCGCGCGGGGCTGACGCCGATCGCGGAGAAGTACGGCTCGTGGCTGGACGGCGAGGAGGCCCGGGCGAATCAGCTTCCCGCTCACCTGCGCGACGAGGGGCTGGATGCGGTTAACGAGGCGCGGAAGGTGCAGCGCCAGCTCGCGGCCGGGATCGAGCACCTGCTGAGCGATTCCGATGCGCTGCGGTGCTTCCGGTTCATGAACGAGGTGATGGCCGACCAGCGCGTTCAGTCCCAGGTCGCGCGCCGCCGGGCGAGCCGCCCGGCGGAGTCCCTCGACGAGGCGCGGGCAGCGGTGCTGGCCGGGGACAGGCCGCACTCGTGGCGCACGTTCCAGCTCGCGTTCATCCTCATGCAGCTGCCGCTGCTCACCGACCCGGCAGCCGACAAGCGGTCTGGAGATCTGGCCAAGGCACAGCTGCTGTTCTTCCCGACAGGTGGCGGCAAGACCGAGGCGTACCTGGGCCTGGCGGCCTACGCGTTCGCGATCCGGCGGCTGCAGGGCACGGTCGAGGCCGCCGACGGGAAGCTGGACGGCGGCGCCGGGGTGACCGTGCTGATGCGGTACACGCTGCGGCTGCTGACCGCCCAGCAGTTCCAGCGGGCGACCACGCTGGTGTGCGCGGCGGAGATGGCCCGGCGGAAGGACGAGAAGTCCTGGGGCACCGAGCCGTTCCGGATCGGGCTGTGGGTGGGGACCGACGTGTCGCCGAAGCGGTATGAGGAGGCGAAGGAGCAGCTCAAGCGGTCCTCCTCCTCTGGCGGCTACTCGCGGCTGACCGTGCTGCAGTTCCAGCGCTGCCCGTGGTGCGGCACGCCGATCAGCGCGGCCAACGTGCGCGCCGACGACGAGCACCAGCGGGTCTACGTGTACTGCGGCGACGAGCTGGGCGACTGCCCGTTCTCCCGCGACGGGTCAGTGCCGGAGGGGCTGCCCGTCCTGACGGTGGATGAGGAGATCTACCGGCTAGCGCCCGCTTTCGTCATCGCGACCGTGGACAAGTTCGCCCGGCTGGCGCGGGAGGGCGAGGCGGCGGCGATCTTCGGCCGCGTGGCGGAGAAGTGCGAGCTGCACGGGTACGTGCACCCCGACTACGCGGGCTGCAAGATCATGGCGGGCAGCAAGCACCCGAAGACGACGGCTTACCGGCGGCCCGTGAACCGGCTCCGGCCGCCGGACCTGATCATCCAGGACGAGCTGCACCTGATCACCGGGTCGCTAGGCACGACGGTCGGGCTGTTCGAGGTGGCGGTCGACGCGCTGTGCTCGTGGTCGTCGGCGATGGCGGAGCCGGTGCGGCCCCTCGTGGTCGCGTCGACGGCGACCGCGCGGAACGCGGCCGTGCAGGTGCGGGCGCTGTACGGGCGAGACATGACGATCTTCCCGCCGCAGGTGCTCGACGTGGGGACGACGTTCTTCTCCAGCGAGCAGCCGGTCTCCAGGGAGCATCCAGGGCGGCGGTACATCGGGCTGAGCACCACCGGGGTCCGGCTGACGACAGCTGAGATCCGCGTGACCGAGGTGCTGATGGCCGCCGGGCAGCTGCTGATCGACAGGTGCGGCGAGGCCGCCGACCCGTACCTGACGCTGGTGGGGTACTTCAGCGCGACCCGGGAACTGGCCGGCATGGCCCGGTTCGTCGGCGACGACATCCAGACCGCGCTGGCGAAGGGACGCCCGTGGTCTCGGCTGCCGCGCCGGCTCGGAACGGACTTCGGGCAGCTTCACCTGGCGGAGCTCACCTCCCGGGTGTCGTCGGCGGACATCACCGGGACGCTGGATCAGATGGCGGCGTCGTTCGACACGTCGTTCGACTCCTCAGCCGGGAAGCGGGAACTGTCCGCGCTGCGCAAGGCGGGCACGCCGGTCCCGGACCGGCCCGTACGCCCATTCGACGTGGTCCTCGCGACCTCGATGCTGCAAGTCGGCGTGGACGTCGACCGACTCGGCCTGATGCTGGTCGTCGGCCAGCCGAAGAACACCGCCGAGTACATCCAGGCGTCCGGCCGGGTTGGCCGGCAGGCGTCCCGGCCCGGCCTCGTCGTGGCGCTGGGGAACTGGGCACGGCCGCGGGACCTGGCGCACTTCGAGCAGTTCCGGCACTATCACGAGACGTTCTACGCCCAGGTCGAGGCGCTGTCGGTGACACCTTTCTCGGCCACTTCCCTGGACCGCGGCCTGGACGGCGTGCTGGTCAGCACCGCCCGGGTGCTGGAGGCGGTCGCACCCGGCGGGCTGTCGCCGGAGAAGAACGCGGGCCGGATCGAGGACCGGCGAGACGTCATCGTGGAGGTGATCGACGCGCTGGTGCGCCGGATCGGGCGCGCGGCGACCGAGAGCGACGCCGAGCGGGCGCGGGCGCGGCTGCTGAACCGGCTCGACCAGTGGGTCTCCCGGCGCAAGCACCTCGCTGACCTGCACAAGACCCTCGTCTACGAGCGGTTCTCCGCCTCGGATGAGGGGAAGTACGACGCCCTGATGATGAGCACGGAGAACGCCCGCGCGCTCGGGGCCGGCAGCGATGTCGCGCCGTTCACCGTCGCGAACTCCATGCGCGAGGTGCAGCCGGAGATCAACCTCCTGGTCTCCCCGATCAAGGACAACCTGATCTACATCGAGCCACCCGGCGCGCCACAGTGGGAGTTGCCGCCGGCTGAGGAGGCCACGTCATGAGCCTGCTGTACAACGAGCAGCGCCCGGTCGACCCGCTGGGCGACGTCGACGCCGAGAACGAGAAGCAGGTCAAGCACAACCGGGCCAAGGTCGGCTCCGGCCGCCCGTCCTCGCTGCTGTACACCTACGGCCCCGGGGCGATCATGGACCTGCCCCAGTTCACCATCATGCCGACCGGCCTGGACGACTGGAACCGGATCTGGCGGCGCCGCGAGGCTGACCCGCCGCAGATCCGCGCGCCCCGGCTGCGGCAGGCGGTCCGCACCCACATGCGGGCCCCGAACGTGCAGCTCCGGCCATTCCCGTGGCAGCCGAAGCGGAACATGTTCAGCAACGAGGGCGCCGACCTCGGCGTGCCCGCGCGGGTGTTCCCCCAGTGGCTGCGGTGCACCGGATGCGACATGCTCGGCATGGTGTCCCAGTTCAGCTACGTCAACACCCACCCCTACCGCAGCGACCTGGCCCGCTTCGAGCACCCCAGGTGCCCCGGCCGCAGCGGCGAGGGCAAGGCGACCCGCCCGGCCGTCCCGGCCCGGTACCTGCTCGCCTGCGCTGCCGGGCACCTGGATGAGTTCCCCTACGACCTGTGGGTGCACCGGGGCCGGGCTTGCGAGAAGGCCGAGTTCCCGGTCCTGAAGATGATCGACCGGACCGCCGGAAAGGGCGCGTCGGCGATGATCCGCTGCGCGTCCTGCGGCTTGCAGCGTCCCATGAACGAGGCCCAGGGGCAGGCGGGCGCGCTCAAGCTGCCGAAGTGCCGGGGCCGCCACCCGCACCTGGACGCATTCGAGCCGAAGGGCTGCGGCGCGGAGACCAAGCTGATGCTGATCGGCGCGTCCAACCTGTGGTTTCCCTCGACGCTGTCGATCATCGTGATGCCCGAGTCAGCGGAGGAGAAAGCCAGCGACCTGGCGGACCAGCTCCGGGTCGCGCTCGGCGACAAGCTCGCGAAGTACGCAGGCGACCTGGACCTCATCCGCGACTTCGCGGCCACCGCGAAGGTCGACGTGACCAGCCAGGCCGACGACGAGCTGACCGCGCTGGTAGCCACCGCCCTTGAACCGACGCCGTCAGAGGAAGACCAGGAAGAGAAGCTCCGCGACTGGGACCCGGTCGACCTGCTCGTCCCGGAGTGGCGGTACCTGCTGAAGGACCCGATCGGAGACCGGCACGAGGACCCGGCCAGCGGCCTGACGCTGTCGCGGCGGGCCCGGGACCCGCAGCTGCGGCCCGAAATCACGCGGGTGCTGGCGGCAGAGCGGCTGCGAAAGGTGAACGCGCTGACGGGCTTCACCCGGATCGACGCGTTCGACCGGGTCGGGGACGTGCCCCGGCGCCTTGTCCCGCTGACCCGGGAACGGTACCCCGACTGGACGGTGGCGACCGAGGACCGGGGCGAGGGCGTCTTCCTCCAGCTTGACGAGGCACGGGTCGCGGCCTGGGAGCAGAAGGTCCTGGCCAGCGAGATCTGGGAGGCGCACCGGCAGGCGCACCGGCGGAACTTCAACCGCCGGTTCTCCGAGACCGCAGAGAACATCGACGCGGACGACCGGCTGAGGCCCCCCCGGTACTGGCTGCTCCACACCCTCGCGCACGTCCTGATCCGCGGCATGGCGATGGAATGCGGCTACTCCGCCGCGAGCCTGAACGAGCGGCTGTACGCCTGGCCCGGAACCGACGAGCGCCCGCCCGCGGCGGGGCTGCTGATCGTGACGACCGCGTCGGACAGCGACGGAACCCTCGGCGGCCTGGTCTCGCTGAGCGAGTCGGCCCGTCTGCAGCAGGTCGTGTCATCCGCGCTGGAGCGGGCGTCACGCTGCTCATCGGACCCGATCTGCGCCCGCCGCACCCCCGCCGACCCGGAAGACTTCCTGCACGGGGCAGCATGCCACTGCTGCGTGATGGCATCAGAGACCTCCTGCGAGCGGGCAAACCGGTTCTTGGACCGACGGTTCCTCATCGACCTCCCGGGAAGCTCCCTTGGGTTCTTCAGATGACCCGGCCAGAAAGCTCGGCGCACTGCTGACCGGCAGCGAGGCACGGGAGATCGCCGACCACCTGGCCGACGACGACACACTCACCGCGTCGCTGCGAGTCGTGACGGCTGGCCGCCGGGCGGAAGTCCGCCTCCTGCTGTCGGGCATCGACCGGGCCGCGATGATCACCGTGCTGCGAGCGATCGAAGGCGCGCGGTCAGCGCCGACGACCGTGGACCCGCTGTGGACGATGCCGGGCCACCTGGCCCAGCACGGTCGGCTGACACAGTCGGTCACGTACCTGGTGGACAACGCGAGGTACTCGGTCGTCTGCTCGACGTTCAACTTCCAGCGGTCATCGGGCCTGTGGAAGGCGCTGCGGCGGGCGGCACAGCGGCCCGAGATCACGATGAAGGTCTACATCGACACGGACGCGGCAGACGCCGGACCGCGGCGACCGGGGTCACCGACGACGGACGAGGTCGCGGCGCACCTGCACCCGGCTCTGATCCTGCGGACGAAGCAGTTCGACGGCCGCCAGGTGCGCAACCACTCGAAGTTCCTGTCGATCGACCACCGGTTCCTGCTCGTCACCAGCGCGAACTTCTCCTGGAGCGCCGAGAACGCGAACCTGGAATTCGGCGTCCTCATCGACAACCCCAACCTCGCCGAGGCCATCGAACGAGAGCTACGCGAAGCCGAGGACTTCATCTTCGAACGCATGCACACGGACAGGACTGTGGTGCCCGAATATGAGTAACTCTGACGGCCGTACCTTCACGCTGGGGACCATAGTCGCGCTCCGCGCGGATCCAGGTCGGGCCGGCCCTATCATCGGGGAATTGCCACCGGTCGGAGGGCGGCGCCGGTTCAAGGTATTTCACTCTCCGGCATCCATCAAGGACTACTTCGAAGACCAGCTTCAGATAGCCGAGCCGACCGCTGAGCCTGACTGGGGCTCACTTGTCGCGAACGGCGAGTTCGTCGGCCCGGCCGAGTTCCGGGCACGTCTGACCGCCGTCCGCCTCGACAATCCGCAGACGGACAGCATCTACTCGCTGCGCTCGGCCCGGATCCAGTTCATCCCGTTCCAGTTCAAGCCGCTCCTCCGGCTCCTGCGTGCGGACAGGCCCCGGCTGCTGATCGCCGACGACGTGGGCGTCGGGAAGACCATCGAAGCCGGACTGATACTCAAGGAACTGTCCACCCGCCAGGCGCTCGCCCGCGTTCTGGTCGTGTGCCCCAAGGCACTGACCGCCAAGTGGCGCGCGGAGATGCGGCGGTTCGACGAGAACTTCCGCGTCCTTGACGCGCCCACGCTCCGGTACTGCCTCAACGAGACCTATGCGGAAGGCGAGTGGCCCGCAGAGTATTCGCGCGCCATCGTTCATTACCAACTGTTCCGCATGGAGCAGTACCTGACCGGCTTCGGGGACCGGGGGAGACGGCACGGGCTCCTTGAACTGGAGCCGCCGCCGCGGTTCGACCTCGTCATCGCGGACGAGGCGCACCACCTGAGAACCCCCGGGACGGGTTCTCACCAGCTAATCGAACGGCTGTGCCTGACGTCGGAGGCCGTGCTGCTGCTGTCGGCGACTCCGGTCCAGGTCAGCCAGGACAACCTGTACACGTTGCTGCACCTGCTGAGGCCCGAGCTATTCCAGGACAGGGCCGTCTTCCGTGAAGTCCTCGAGCCCAACCGGCATCTGACCGCCGCGTCGAGGATGCTCCGTGCGGGCCCGGCCGCTGGCGAGGACTGGATCCAGGCAGCCGCCGAGCACGTCGAAGAAGCCGGCCGCACATCGTGGGGCGGCAAGGTCCTGCGAGCCGACCCGCGCTTCCAGGATGTGACGAGCACGCTGGCGAGTGACCGCCTTGCCGACGAGGGGCGCGTCCGCAGTATCCGGGACCTGGAAGAACTCCACTCCCTAGCCCACATCATGAACCGCACCCGGCGCCGCGACATCGGAAGCTTCACCATCCGCGAACCGCAGACAGTGCTAGTCGAATTCACGTCTGAGCAGCGGCGGCTGTACGAGGCCGTCCTCGCTTTCCAGCGTCAGGTTCTTCTGCGACGCCACGACGAGCAGGTCGTGCGCCTGATCATGGACACCCTGGAGCGGCAGGCGGAAAGCTCGATCAACGCCATTGTCGGCGCAGTCCGGGAGATCGTCACCAATGGTGTCCTGTCGGTCGCGAACCTCACCGACGACCCGGACTTCGATGCTACGGAACCAGTCCCCTCCCCGGTCATCGAGGAAGCAGGCGAACTGCGCCGAGCGGCGGACGATCTGCCTGAGCAGGATCCCAAGTTCGACCGCCTCCTCGAAATCGTGTCCGCCACCGCGGCGGATCCCGGCAGCCCTGGAAAGATCCTCGTCTTCGCCTACTTCCTCGGCACGATCGATTATCTGCACCGCCGCCTGGCCGAGGCGGGCGTACGAGTTGGCGCGGTCACCGGGCGCATCAGCGATGACGAGCGCGAGGAGCTGAGAGACCGGTTCCGCTTCGCTCGTGAGGACCCCATCGCGATCGACGTGCTGCTGTCGTCGGAGGTGGGCTGTGAGGGGCTCGACTACGAGTTCTGCGATCGGCTCGTCAACTACGACATCCCGTGGAACCCGATGCGCATCGAGCAGCGGATCGGCCGGATCGACCGCTTCGGCCAGCGCAGCGACAAGGTGCTCATCTTTAACTTCATCACCCCGGGCACCGTAGCTGAACGGGTCTTCTATCGCTGCTTCGACCGTCTAGGCGTCTTCCGTGACACCGTCGGTGATCTCGAAGAGGTTCTCGGTGAGATCACCGGGAACCTTACCCGCATCGCGCTCAATGGTTCCCTGACCGAGGAGCAGGCTGCTGAGCGAGCCCGGCAGATAGCGGACAACGCCATCCGCCGCGCTGACGAGCAACGCCGCCTGGACGAGGAGAGCGGCAGCCTGCTCGGCCTGGACGATGCCTTCACCGAAGATGTCGAGGACGTCATGCGAGGCGGCCGGTTCGTGGACGAGAGCGACCTGCGGGTACTCGTCGACATGTTCCTCAAGTTGCCCGCCATCCGCAGCTCGCTGGTCAGGCAAGACCAGAGCCAGGTATACCGGCTGCGGGTCAGCGACCACGGTCGGCGCGAACTCGTCTCGCGGGTGCGAGCTGCCGGCCGTGTCGGCAGTCTGATGGCATCCTTCACAAGGGCAATCGAGGACACTGGCGAACGCCTGCTCACCTTTGATCAGCAAACCGCGACCGAACGCCGGGAGATCGACTTCGTCACGCCCGTCCATCCGCTGGCCCTGGCGGCGACCGAGTACTGGGCACGGGCCGACGCCCCGCTGGTCGGCGGCTTCCGGATCGCGACCAATCTCGTCCCTGTCGGGCTCTACATCTTCACCTGCGAACTGTGGGAGACGATCGCGGTGCGGCATGACCTGAGACTCGTGTGTCTGGCCGTCTCCGCAGAGACCGGGAAGTTCGCCGCGGACCTGTCCGCGGAGTTCTCGGCTCTCCTGCGGACGGCACAGTCCCTATCCGCCGAGGACGTGCCGCCGATCGGATCGCACCTTGAATCGCTGGACGGGATCTCGGACGCGCGGCGCCGCGACCTGAAGCTCAGCATTGAGGAGTCAAACGAGCAGCTCGTAGGCCGGAAGCTCGCCAGTCTGCAAAGCTTCCACGACAACCGGGTCAACCGCCTGAACGCCGACCTCGCCGACGCCGGGGACCCGCGGATCCTGCGGATGAAGAGGTCGGAGCTGGCCAGCGTCCAGAGGAACTTCGACGACCGGAAGGCTGAACTTGAAAAGGCCCGCCAGATCGACATCATCTCCCATCGAGTGGCTGCGGGAATCCTGGAGGTGACCCGATGACGACTGACTACGAATCCGTTCGCATAGCCAATCGCGAGCGGTACGGCTGGGACACCGCGCACATCGAACTGCTCGGAAGCCTGTACAGCGAACGTACTCACTTCATCTTCGAGCTGATCCAGAACGCGGAGGACGCCAACGCGACAACGCTGGTCTTCGACCTGCGGGATGACCGCCTGGAGGTACGCCACGACGGCAAGCCGTTCACGCAGGACGACGTCACGAGCCTCTGCCAGCTCGCGCATAGCTCGAAGAGCGGCGACCTGACCAAGATCGGCAAGTTCGGGATTGGCTTCAAGTCGGTCTACGCGTACACGCGGAGCCCGCATGTATACAGCGGGGACGAGTCCTTCCGCATCGAGAAGTACGTGCAGCCGCACGCGGTACCCGCCCGGGACGGGCTGGCCGACGACACCCTGTTCAGTTTTCCCTTCGACCGCGACGATGTCCCCGCGGAGAGGGCGGCCGCGGAGATAGCGCAGGCACTCGCGAAGCTCTCTCCGGAGGTCCTTCTCTTTCTGAAGAAGATCGAGCAGCTCAAGATCAACCTGCCACAGGTTCCGGCTATCGTCCTCGATCGCATAGAGGACGCGGGTCCCACCGGGTCAAGCCGCCACATCGTCATCTCAGACACCCGGGCTGCAGGCGGTCCAGATGAGGAGTGGCTCGTCTGGCGCCGGGATGCCAGCGACGAAGAGCATCGCGGCCAGCAAGTAGAGATCGCCTTCAGGTACGAAAAGCCCGGCAAGCAGCAAGATGACCAGCGCCAGCTCGTGCCCTCAAGCCGTTCACCCCTGGTCGCCTTCTTCCCCACCGCCAAGGAGACGGGGCTCAGGTTCCTCATCCAGGGCCCGTACCGTACGACTCCCTCCCGCGACAATGTCCCCGAGCATGACGAGTGGAACCGCAAGCTCGTCACCGCGACGTCCGTCCTGCTGGCCGAGGTCCTCGGCGAACTGCGTGACGACGGGCTGCTGACCGTTGACGTTCTACAGGCGCTGCCAATCGACTCCGACCGGTTCCCCGAGGACGGAATGTTCCGCCCTCTGTTCGAGGCTGTGCTGGCATGCATCAAGAACAGGCACTTCATCCCGCTCCACGGCGGCGGCTTCGGAAAGGCAGCGGAGACCAGGCTCGCCCGCGGCACCCGGTTGCGCGAGCTCTTCGCACCCGACATCCTGGGCAGGCTCTATGGGGCTGAGACCCAGCTCAGCTTTGCTCACGAGTCGATCACGGCGGACCGGACCCCGGATCTCTGGTACTACCTGCGCGACCAAGCGAGCGTAGAAGAGGTCACGCCCGAGGGGGTGCTCCTAAGGACCACGCGGGAGTTCCTCACGGTCCAGCCCGATGAGTGGATCGCCCGCTTCTACGAGTTCCTCTTGGACAACCCGGCCCTGTCACGGGCGGCGCGATATGGCGGTGAACGCCCCGGCATCGCGCGCACCAAGCCGGTCATCCGTCTGGAGGACGGCCGTCACGTCGTCCCCTTCCGTAGTAACGGGCAGCCCGCCGCCTACCTGCCGGGAACCATCGAGACAGAGTTCCCCACCGTCAGGCGCGCCATTGCGGCCGTCCCGAAGGCACGAGAGTTCCTGACCTCCCTTGGCCTCACGGTCCCGGATGTGGTGACGGAGGTATTCGAGGTTGTCATCCCCCGGTACGATGGCCTGACTATCGACGACCTCGCCCCGGTGACGCACGACGCCGATCTGGACCGCATTGTGCAGGCAGTGGCTAAGGCGGACTCCGATCGGCGCAAACGGCTCATCGAGCAGCTCAGGAAGACCGCGTTCCTCATCGGTGAGAACGCCGCGTCTGCCAACAAGCGCTTGCTGCCGCCGCCTTTCCTGTATCTGCGATCGGACGATTTGCAAGTGTACCTGGAGGGTAATCCGTCAGCGTGGTTTGTTGCCGACCGCTACGAACCGTGGCTCAGCCGACTGCCAAACCTCGGCCTGCGGGTGGTGCCCGCTGTTTTCGCCCGACGAGCCGACGACTACGGTCACGTCAGAATCGTCGCCGATCGCGGACACCACGAGCGCGGAATGGACAGATTTGATCCAGGTGCGGAGATTCCCGATCTTGAATTCGCGCTGAAGAACGCGACTCCTGAACGCTCCGAATACATCTGGAACGCAATCCTCTCCCCTAACCGCCATCTTATCTCCGGCACGGTGGAAATCTCGGGGAGAGCGGACTTCAGCTGGCCCACCACCGAGGAACGCGTCTCTCCCATTGGGCTGGCCGCGACCTCGTACCCCTGGATTCCAGACAGGACGGGGAACTTCCATCGCCCGGCTGACATTCAGTTCGATGACCTTCCCGACGGCTACCAGCGGGACGAGGCACTCGCCCTGGCACTGGGTATCGCCCAGCCGATCATCGCGGAAGCGAGCCGGCAGCTCGGCGTTCCCGCCGACCTCCTGCGAGCCCTGAGCAAGGACCCCGACCTGGTAACGGAAGTACAGGAAAGGCTCAAGGAGCGATCGGCGTCCGCTCCGGTCGCTGTGTCGGCGGGCGATGCTGCTGAGCCGTCCGCCGCCGTGGTTGACTACGCTGCTGAGCTGTCGGACACGTTTGGGCGGTCACCCAAACCGGCACTCGACATCGCGGACCTCGATACGGAAGCAACGGACGGGACGGTCAGCAATCCGGAGTTCCGTCGCCAGCGTATCCAGGAATCCATCCTGGATGACCGGGCCACCGAGCCGCTGGCTAGCGACAGAACCCGAGAGGCCACTCGCCGCGTATGGGAAGGCAAGGACGACTCCGTGCGCCAGTTCCTGCTTGAACAGTACAGCGGTCGCTGCCAAATATGCCGTGACGGGTTCCGCAGGCGTGACGGCACTCCCTACTTCGAAGGCGTCTATCTCGTATCTCACACAAAAGGACGCTGGATCAGCAGACCGGGTAACGTCCTTTGCCTGTGCGCCACATGCTGCGCCAAATTTCAGCATGGCAGCGTGGCTGCGCCTGACGTCACCGAGCAGATACGGTCCTGGCGAACCGCACGAGAAGGCGGCTCGCACCCCGTCTTGGCCATCGAGTTGTGTGGAGAGTCAGTCGAGATCCGCTTCAGCGAGAAACACCTCCTTGATCTCCAAGAGATACTGCTGAGCTCGGATCCACGTATGCAAGTCTCAAGGGGATGATGAGCTGTCGTCATCAGTAGGCGGCCTGGTGCTGGCCTTGTTTCGTGCGGTGCCGGGTAGGGCCGGAGAGCCGCCTGTGGGCGGGTGAGTGCCGAACGCCCAGTCGGCCTCCTCGGTGACGAGGGTGTCTCGTATATTCCTCAGCAGATCGGGCAGCGCCGAGTCGTCCATCGTGTCGGCGTCCCAGTACAAGCGGACCAGCTCCTGAGCGTCCAGGGCAGCGGAGCATTCCCAGCCCTGCCCGGTCATCGGGACGAAGCCGCACAGGAACACACTGCCGGAGCGGAAGACTTCGCCCTCGCCCTCGCCAGCACGAGCGCGACGGACTGGGTCTGGCCGCGCCAGCGCAGCGGGACGACAAGCCGCGCGCCGGGCTTGAGCTGGCCGAACCAGGTCGGCGGATGTCGAGGCTGGCGATGGTGATGATTGCCCTGTCGTAGGAAGCGGCACGCCGAGGCCCGCGTCCCCGGCGACGCGCACCCCAAGGAAACCCCAGCTCATTCGAGAAGTGCATTGCTGGAGGGGCCTTGACGGGACTAGGTGCGGAGAGTCACCCTCGAAGTGCGCAAGCAATGGCAAGTTCCTATCAGGGAGGACCGACATGACGCTACGCTTCCTCGCAATCGACCCGGACACGAACGGGGAGAACTGCCCTGCCCTGTTCTTGGAAGAGGAGACCGGAGACCTGCTCTTCCAGGGTGAGGCAGTCACCGATCGTGTGGTGCTGGCCGAGTCGGGCACGCACAGCCCGCTGGGGGAGACTGAGAGCCTTGTCCGGCTCCCGGCTCGGATGCGGGCGATCATCCTGGAGGCGCTTAGTGGGGACGATTCCGCCCTTCAGTGAGCTGATCGGGGCGACGACGCGCGTAGCGGCACACCTGGAGATCAGGGACGCCTACACACCCGATGACCCGGCCTTCCTCGACTGGATGGCGGGAAAGCCCGCCCCTGCCCCGGCCGGCGCCGCCTGGTATGACCTGGTCCGCGAGCACACGGCCCGCGGGGTGGAGTTCCGTCGGGCGAGGATCGTCAGCGAGCCGCTGGCCGCCTACATCCGCTTCGAGTACGAGTCAACGGCATTCAATGTCGCTGCGGGCGAGCAGGTCCGGTGGCTGCCCAGGCACGCCGCGCCGGGCCTGCTCGTGCCGCTGGCCGACTTCTGGCTGTTCGATGACCGTCTGGTGCGCTTCGGGTTGTTCGCCGGGGACGGGACGTTCCTGCGGCATGACCTGTGCGACGATCCCGTGGTGGTCCGGTCGTGCGCCAGGGCCTTCGAGGACGTCTGGCGGCGGGCGGTTCCTCATGGCGAGTACCGGCCCGCCTGACGCTCAGCCATGCCTATTTCGCCTTCCTCCAGCGTTCAGCGTGCCCGCGAGCAGCTAGCCGAGCGGCTACGTGACATCCGCCTTGACGCTCACCTGACGGCCCGTGCCCTGTCGGCCGCCGCTGGCTGGCATGAGGCCAAGACGAGCCGGATCGAGTCGGCGAAGAAGGCCCCGAGCGAGGACGACATCCGGACCTGGTGCCGGGTCTGCGGGGCAGAGCGGGCCGTCCCGGACCTGATAGCGGCGTCCCGGTCGGCGGACTCGATGTACACCGAGTGGCGCCGTCTCCAGCCTGCGGGCATGCGGCGGGACCAGGAGAACCGGCTTCCGCTGCACGAGCGGACCAAGGTGCTCAAGGCCTATGTCGGGACCGTTGTCCCCGGGTTCCTCCAGACCCCGCAGTACGCCACGGCCCTGCTGTCGGCCATCAGGGGCTTTCACGGAACACCTGACGACGTGGCCGATGCCGTGGCCGCCCGAATGCAGCGCAAGCGTCTCCTCCAGTCGGGTAACCACAGGTACGTCGCCATCCTCGAAGAGGCCGTGCTGCGGCAGGTCATCGGCGACACGAAGATCATGGCCAGGCAACTCAGCTACCTCCTGGAAGCGACGCCCCTCCCCGCGCTGTCACTCGGAGTGATCCCCTTCGCGGTCACCGGGCGACCCGTCTGGCCGCTGGAGGCCTTCACCATCTTCGACGACACCCGCGTCTACGTCGAACTGCTGTCAGCCCAGGTCACCGTGACGACGCCGAGCGAGATCGTGCTGTACGCACGGGCCTTCGAGAAGCTGTCCGGGCTTGCCGTCTACGGCGATGAGGCACGGGCGCGGATCACTCAGGCCATCGGCGCTCTCTAATTCGTCGGCAAGTTCCCGCAAGTTCCTTCCCTGCCCGGCCCTCGGTCGGGCAGCCTCGAACTACGCTCCCGCCCGGTTGCGGATTGCCGGGTGGGGCGGCCAGCCAGCCGCGCCGCAAGCGAGAGGCCAG